>MTKX01038495.1_pt1 | contig 67368 bp, 72 predicted proteins | sample 1042771 | NCBI WGS metagenome assembly MTKX01 (sample SAMN06212183, study PRJNA360534) | anaerobic digester metagenome | biome: Wastewater treatment plant; material: sludge; isolation source: anaerobic digester fed with sludge from wastewater treatment plant | place: Denmark: WWTP Randers ...
CTCCGGCGGATCAACCGATAGTAAAAGGTTTAGACCCTTCTGATACTAAGAAGGTTCTAGAAAGAAAGGTCGCTGATGATGAACCTTTTTGCGGTTTAGCTTTTAAAGTTCAAGCCGATCCTCATATGGGGAAGTTGGTATACTTTCGAATTTATTCCGGAAAGTTAGAAGCAGGATCCTATATTTTAAATGTAACCAAGGATAAGAAAGAACGGCTAAGTAGGATTCTACGAATGCACGCTAATCAGAGAGAAAACCGGCCGGTAGTTTATGCCGGAGATATTGCCGCGGCTATAGGTTTAGATAATACCGTAACCGGCGATACTTTATCGGATATAGATAACCCTATTTTATTAGAAGCCATAGAATTTCCGGCACCGGTTGTTTCTATCAGTATCAAGACAGAAAACCGTATTGACCAGGATAAGATCGGAAAAGCTTTAGCAAAATTATCCGAAGAAGACCCAACTTTTCTTGTTCATAGTGATCCAGAAACTAATGAAACTATTATTTCTGGTATGGGGGAATTACATTTAGAAATTATCGTTGACCGTTTAAAACACGAATTCGGTGTAGAAGCTATAGTTGGGCAGCCAAAGGTGGCTTATAAAGAGNNGGCTTATAAAGAGACTATTTTAGGTTCTTTCCAAGAAGAGTATAAGCATATAAAACAAAGCGGAGGACGAGGGCAATACGGACACGTAGTTTTAGAAGTTTCTCCAGCTCCTCAAGGGGCAGGCTTTGAATTCAAGAATAGCATTACTGGCGGTAAAATTCCCCGTGAGTACATACCGGCTATCGAAAAAGGTGTAATCGAAGCTATGCAAAAAGGTGTTTATGCCGGATATCCGGTAGTAAATATTAAAGTAGAGCTTTTAGATGGTTCTTACCACGAAGTCGATTCTTCGGAGTTAGCCTTTAAGCTAGCTGGCAGTATGTGTTTTAAAAAAGCTTTTATGGCTAGCACACCAGTGCTTCTTGAACCTCACATGTCACTGGAAGTAGTTACTCCCGAAGAATATGTAGGTAATGTAGTGGGTAATATCTGTTCTCGCCGCGGTAAGGTTATGGGAATAGAAAAAAAAGGGCCGCAGCAGATTATTACTGCCGAAGTGCCTTTAGCGGATATGTTTGGTTATGCTACTACTTTGCGTTCTTTAAGTTCTGGAAGGGCAGTATATTCTATGCATTTTGAAAAATATGTCGAAGTACCATCAACGCTTACAGAGGAAATAATCGCCGCAAAACAAAAAAAAGAGTAATTTTATCTTGCCTTTTTTAAAAAAAATCTCCTATTTTTAGATATCCTGATATAATATATTTAAAGTAAATTTAAAATAGAATATTTATGTCTATTTACCAAAGAATACTCTTCTATTTTTTTGTTTTAATCTATCTTATTTTTTGTCCCTGGTTAATTTTATACACTTTTGGTTTTATAACGGCGGATAATTTATCGGATAAAGGTGAGATTTACTTTTCTACTACTCCTCAAAACGCTACTATTTACATCGAAGGTCGGCGCTACAGTTATAAGACACCAACTACAGTCAAAGATATCTTAGCCGGTACTTATGATATTAGGCTTACTCTTAATAAGCACAAATCTTGGTTATATTCAGTTAAAATCAAATCCAATCAAACTCAAACTTTTGATAAAATTCTCTTTAAACCTTTAGATTGGAGCCAGAAAGAGTTACTCCCATATTCTTTTATCAACCTAATACCTCTGCCGGGAACCAATTTTCTTATTTTGACTAAAGGCGAGAGAATAGAAGATCATTTTATCTATAATATGCAAACAGAAAAGCTTACCCCGCTGATTCAGCAAGATTCGTTATTATATGGCTTAATCGTGTTATCTTACGATATAGTTTTAGATAGTTCAGCCTTTATATTACGTGGTATCAATTCCGAAGGTGAACGAATTATTTGGGTCAGGCTTAAGGATTATGATAATGAAGTTAGAGATGTTAGTAGTCTATTTAGCGAGAATAATTTTAAGGTAGGATGGGATCCCCGCGAAGCAAACTATGTCTTCTCTTTGCAACAGAATAATTTAAATCAGATGAATATAAATACCGGTGGCATTTATCCTAAGTTTTACGAAGAAGCCCGTGGTTATGGTTTCAAAGAAGGCATAATTTATATTCTTAATAAAAGAAATATTTTGCTGAGAATGGATTATTCCGGAGTCCGATACCAGATCTTGATGGAAGACCCTATATTAGCTAAATTTATTTTTCCCGAAAATGAGTTTATTGATATTAAACCCTTAGAAGAAGGAGTGATATTATTTTTAAGCGAAGGAGGAGTTTTGACGGCTAATATTGAACCTTATCGTTTTGCCCAAGAAGTTTTAGGCATAACTGCTGATGAAACTAATATGCGGATTATATTTTGGCAAAATAGCCAAATAGGTTTATTGGATTTTAGAACATCAGCTCGCAAAAGAGCAGATTTAGAGATAATTCCGGATATCTCCTTAGTTTATGACAAAGGTAGTGATATCAAGCAAGTATTTTGGGTTCATCAAAGTTCGCATCTTCTTATTAAAGACAGTGATAAAATTTTTCTATTTGACCTATTGAAAGGAAATAAAGAGCGTTTAAATCCCATAATTTCGGCAAAACGTAATTCATCTGTTTATTATCACAAAGGTAATGGTATGCTTTATTATCTTGATCCGAGTTTAGGGCGTCTTTGTAGCATAGGTATAGTGCCAAAAGATAACATAGAAGACAATAATAAATAAGGAGTTCGCAGTAAGATGAGGTTTGATTTTAGACATTCTTCAACCGAAAGCAAAAAATGGTTAGCCGAACGTTTATTCGAAGCTTTACCGGGAGCGATAAGCTTAACTATCATAGTAGGATTAATATTACTGTCTTTCTTTAGGCCTTTTTTTGCTAGTATGGTAGTTATAATTATAGGATTTTATCTATTAGTAAGATTTATTTACTCGATATTTTTCATCTTAATTTTAAGAAAAAGATTGTCGTTAGAGAAGGCTACTGATTGGATGGATAGGGTAAAAGGGTTTGATATTCCTTATGAATATTGGCGTAAATTAGATTTAATGGGAGCAATAATAACCCCAAAAGAAAAAGCTTCCTTAGCTATACATCAAAAAGAATTAGAGATTTTAAAGAAAAGCAAGCAATTGCCTTCTTTATCGACTAATTTACATCACCTTTTGATTACCTATCTTAATAGTGAGTCTTATGAAAAATTCGAGGCAGTTATCAAAAGTATTAATGGTGGGAAGTTTCCTTCCGAACGTATTTTAATGCTAGTATTATTAGATAAAAATTCCAGTAATATCTTAGAGGATAAAATACAAGAGATTAAAAAACGGCATGGCGAAACTTTTTTAGATTTTTTTATCTATCGTTTTCCTTTTGATTCGCATGAAGCGGCTAATTTAGAGCCTTTAACTAAAAAAATAAAAGAATATTTTGAAAGCAAAGGCATTGCTTTTGAAGATGTAATTGTTTCATTATTCGATTCTGTTATTCCTTTACCAGCCCATTATCTAAGCAGCCTCACTTATTACTATATGGTTTATCCTCATCGTACCCAGGCGATCTTTAAGTTTTTTACAATTTATGGCGATGATAGTTGGCGAAGATCAGGAATTGCCAGAGTCCTTAATCTTTCATCTTCTTTCTTTGGCTTAACCGAATCGGCCAATCCATTGCAAGTTATTCCTCTTTCGGATTTTAGCATCAGTCTTAAAACTATATTAGAGTTAGAGTGCTCGCCCCTAGATCTCATTTTTGATCCTACTATGATTTTCTGGAAAGCTTTTATCTATTTTGATGGTAGTTATAATATTGTGCCAGTTTATTTTACTTTATCTAAAGATCTTATCGAAGGTAAAGATTTTAGAAGTACTGTAGATAAAATATACCATCAAAAATTAAAAGAGGCATCACAGATCAAAAAGCTACCAATTATTACTAAGGCTTTCTTTCAAGCCCGGTATATACCTTGGTATAAAAAAGTAAAGTATATTACCAGATTGCTTGAATACCACATTTTAGATGTTATCTGGTCGCCTTTTCTAAGTGCTATTGCTTGGTTACCGGTTATTTTTGTTTGGCCGCAGTTTGTTAACATGAGACTGTACTACAGTACTTGGCGTATTAGTACGGTAATTCCGGTTTTAATTTTTCTTAATATTTTTATTTTAACGATAATATGTTTGTTATTTTTCCCTAAAAGAAAAGTTAAATACAGTTTTTTTCAGCTGACCGGATATATTTTTGAATGGCTTTTAATTCCCTTTTTTGCTATTTTTTTAACTGCTTTCCCAGCCTTAATAAATCAGATTGGATTAGCTTTCTATAAAAAGCCCAGCCAGAGAAATAATAGCAAGATAGCTAGTAAAGCTAATACAAATTAAATATTTTAATTTATGCGGATAGGTTACCCCTGTCTAAATTTATCTATAGGTTGTAGCAGCAGTAGAACCTTTAGACTAAAAAGCTATTCTCAAGATAATCTTATCAATAAAATCAATCTTAATCTGGAATGTTTAGAGAAAACGCTAAGATTTAATATCGATCAAAATATACTTTTTTTTAGAATTACTTCTGATTTGATTCCCTTCGCATCTCATCCTCAATGCACTTTTAAATGGCAGGATTATTTTTTAGAACGTTTTAAAAGCATAGGTGGATACATTCGTTCATCTAGCATGCGTATTTCGATGCATCCAGACCAATTTGTCTTATTAAATTCTTTTAAAAAAAATATTTTAGATAATAGTATACGCGAACTTATCTATCATGCCGAGATTTTAGATTTGCTAGGATTAGATTCAACATCTAAAATTCAAATTCATATCGGTGGTATTTATGATAACAAAGTAAAAAGTTTAAGAAGATTTATAAACAGATTCAAAAAATTAGACCGTAAGGTACAGAATCGCTTAGTTATTGAAAATGACGATAAGTTATATAAAGTTTGCGACTGTTTAGAAATTTATCAAGATGCCGGCATTCCTGTTCTTTTTGATGTATTTCACCATAGTCTAAACAATTACGGTGAAAGTACAGAGGATTGTGTTAAAAAAGTTTTTCCCACTTGGGAAAATACCGATGGTTTGCCAATAGTCGATTACAGTAGTCAAGATCACAGTAAAAGAATTGGAGCTCACGCTAAAACTTTAGATACAAGACATTTTAAATATTTTTTAGAACAGACCAAGTCCTTTGATTTTGACATTATGCTAGAGATAAAAGATAAGGAAAAAAGTGCGATAAAAGCAATCTATCTTTTAAGCAGAAACAAACGCTTAAGGAGGATAAAATGCGAGAAAAAATAGTTATTGTTGGTGCTGGAGTGGGTGGATTAGCAGTTACTGCGCGGTTAGCACATAAAGGCTATGATGTTGAAGTTTTTGAGAAGCTGTCTGAGTGTGGCGGTCGGGCACATATAATAGAAGATAAGGGATTTAAATTTGATACCGGACCTTCTTTTGTGATGATGCCCGATTTTTTTAAAGAAGTTTTTTCTTATTGTAGAGAAGACATAGCAGATTATTTAGCTTTAAGAACTTTAGATATCCACTATAAGATTTTTTATCCTGATGGCGATACTTTTACAGTTTATAGCGATGATAAAAAAACCAAAGAGGAGTTAGAAAGGATAGAGCCGAAAGCAGCAGTAGCTTATAATAAGCTCATCAAAGAGACTGAAGATATATATAAATCGGTTGAACCTTTGCTCTATAAGTGTTTTACCCCACCTGACTTGCTTAATCCTCGTTATTGGGGTTTAATTTCAAAATTAAAGATAGGCAAATCATATTGGCAGCTTATAAAAAAATATTTTAGGACTGAGAAACTGCGCTATGCTTTTACTTTTGAATCTATGTTTATAGGCGTCTCGCCTTTCCAGTCTCCAGCTTTTTATAGTGTAATTACTTACACTGACCAGGTACATAAAATATCTCATTCTATGGGGGGTATGTATAAAATTCCTCAAGCCATAGAATTAATGGCAAAAAAATTTGGTGCAAAATTTAATTATAATTCAGAAATAAACTCAATAGAAAAAGAAGGTTCTAATTTTTTATTACATAATAGCAACAAAATAATAAAAGCTGATAAAGTAATAGTTAATGCAGATTATACTTATGCAAAGAAGAGAATTCTTCACCAGAAAGTTCCAGATTATGATTATTCTTGTTCGGTATATCTTATTTATTGGGGAATCAAAAGAAAGGCCCAAGGTTTAGCACACCATAATCTTTTTTTTGCTAATGACTTAAAGAAAAACCTTGAAAACATCTTTACAAATGGTGTTGTCTCTGATGATTTTTCATTTTATGTCCATGTACCTACAGTAACCGATAGCTCTTTAGCACCAATAGATAAAGATATCCTTTATGTTTTAGTACCTGTACCTAATCTTAAAGGTTCTAATTATGATTTTAGGATTTATGAAGATGTAATAAGAAAGAAAGTTCTAAATAAGATTAATGCTATTTGCGGTTTTGATATAGAAAAAAATATAGAAGTTGAACATAAGTTTTATCCGAGTGATTTTAAAAGGTATTATAACATCGAATACGGAGCAACGTTTGGTTTAGCTCATACCTTTTGGCAAAGCGCCTTTTTTAGACCAGCTAATTACAGTAAAACCTCTAAAGACCTTTATTTTGTGGGAGCAAGTACTCAACCAGGCGGAGGATTACCGCCAGTTTTAGCCTCTTCGCGTATAGTAGCTGATTTAATTACAAAAAATTTTTTAGTTTAATTCCTTTATGCTTTTAACAATTTCTTCAGTAATGTAATCTGGAGTCGATGCTCCGGCAGTTATACCTACAGTTTTTACTTTTTTAAACCATAACTTACGTAAATCTTTTGCCGATTTAACCCAATAAGTATTTTTATTAAAATACTTCGATATTTCATAGAGTCGCTTAGTATTAGCACTATTTTTGGAGCCGATAATAATCATAACATTATTCTTTTGAGGCAAAGATTTTATTTCTGACTGTTTTTGCCTAGTAGGACCGCAAATAGTATTGACGAAGCGAACATTATTAATATATTTTCGGATAACTTTAACTATTTCCAAGGCTTTTTCAATATTCTGTGTAGATTGGATAACTATTCCGGCTTTTTTTATTTTTTTAATTCTTTTAAAAGGTATATTTTTTACCTTATCGATTACGATAGCCCCTTTTTTAAGATGTCCGATAACTCCTAAAACTTCATCATGGTCTTTATCGCCGATAATTATTATTTCATAATTTTCTTTTTCCATATTTTGAGCGATACGGTGTATTTCTTTAACCATAGGGCAAGTAGCATCGATAATCTTATAGTTTAGTTTTTTAGCTTTTTTATAGATTGAAAGAGGTGCTCCGTGAGCACGGATAAGAAGAGTTTTGTTTTTTTCTTTACAGAGCTTATTCATTTTTTTAATGCCGGCTTTTTCTAACTGTTTCACTACATATTCGTTATGAACTATATCTCCTAACATTACTACGCCTCTTGAAGTAGAAGTAGCTTTAAGAGCAAGGTCGATAGCTCTTTTTACTCCAAAGCAAAAGCCAGCAGATTTAGCAACACTTATTTTCATTAATATTCACCTTTTATCAATATTTTTAAGGCCATTAAGGATTTATTAAAAGTCGATACCCGGACACGCTTTGAAAATACATTATATTTGTTTTTTTCTATCGCTTTTAATATAGCAGCATATATATCTTTCATCATATGTACTACTAGTCTTGAACGTTGCTCCTTAAGTAATTTAATACCTTCAGAAGATCTTTGGTAGTATTGACGGGCACGGGATATCTGCCAATTCATAAAAGAGGTAAAATTGTCATCTATTTTTGATTCCGATATATATTGTTCATTTATTCCAAAACGATCCATTTCGTTATAAGGCAGATATATTCGTCCGTTTTCAAAGTCTTCTTTGATATCTCTTAAAATATTAGTAAGCTGCATGGCTATACCTAAATCGACAGCATAACCATCAGCTTTATCCGATTCTACGCCGAATATTTTGAGCATAATGAGCCCGATGACGCCAGCTACCCGGTAGCAATATTGGTATAATTCATCAAAATTAAGATAGCGTTTTTTTCTAAGATCCATATGCATACCTTTTATTAGGTCATCAAAGTATTGCTTAGGTATAGCATATTTCTTAATAGTATCTTGAAAAGCATAAAGAGGTCCAGCGGTATCAACCTCATTTTTATAGGCTAAAGCTATTTTTTCATCTATTTTATTAAGTTTAGATAAAGGGTTTGGGTTTTGAATAGAGTCAACGCTATCATCACTTATCCGGCAAACAGCATAAACAGAATAAGCAGCCCGCTGTTTTTCTAGGGGTAGAAAGCGCGAAGCAAAATAAAAAGTCTTGGCATTCTTTCTGGTTATTTCACGAGCAATGTTAAAACTAGATATAAGCTTGATACTTTCCATAGTTAGCATATTTTACAGCGAAAATGTCTATTTGCAAATATGGTATCTAAAGGTAAAATTATCATATGTCTAAATATATGTATGTTTTAATCTTATCCTGTTTAGTGCCTTTTTTATTAAGTTTTTGGAAACCCCTTAAATTTTATTCTAATCTAAAAGCAATTTTTTTAAGTATTATTTGGATAACTTTGATTTATGGCAGTTGGGACATTTTTGCCGTATATCGTAAACATTGGTATTTTTCTCCGGATGGAGTATGGGGAATCAACATAGTTAATCTGCCGCTTGAGGAAGTTTTATTTTTCATAATAATATCGTTTTGCTGTATTTTTACTTGGGAAGCATTAAGATACCTTAAAAATAAGATATCATGAAGGAATATACAATACTTTCGTTTATATCGGTAGGATTAACTATTGGCTTAAACAGATTTTTAAAGACGAATATTTTTAGACAAAAAGAATATTATATTTTTATCCTAAGTATATTTTTTTTTAAACTTCTCGTAAACGGATATCTTACCAAAAATATAGTAATTTATAATCCTGATTTTTTCTTAGGAATAAGGATAGGAACGATACCGTTGGAAGATTTTATTTTTGGTTTTAGCATGGTTACTATGCTTATTATCTTTTGGGAGCATTTTAAGAAATCGTCTTCTCGGTAAATAACGATGAAAAATACGTTTTTTGTCTTTTTTATTTTATATATTTTAGGAATAATAGGTAGTGTTTATCCGTTAGATTGGAAAAGGCTTCATAATGAATCTAATGGCATTAGTTTAGAGCAGGCCATTATTAATTCCAAAAACGATACAGACATAATAGAGAATTTATATGTATTAGGGTTAGTATACCTTAATAAGCATAAAAACCATGCTGCGGAAGAAACTTTTAAGAGAATTATAAGTTTAGATTCTTCAGCCTACGAAGCTAAATGGGGATTGGCTGAGGTCTTGAGACGTAATAAATTCCTACAAGAGAGCGAGTCGATATTAAATGAACTTATAAAAAAGGAGCCAAATTTTATCCCACCATATATAACTTTAGCTTATTTAAAATATACTCAAACTCAATTCAATATTGCCGTAAGTTTAGCCAGCCAAGTTATTAAAAAAGGCCAAGAGGCTTCCGATCTAAGCAATTTTACGCGTGCCCACCTTATATATGCCGGAGCCAAAGGGATGATAGCCTCACGGGGTGGACCAATTTCCAAGTTAATAAACGGTACACAAGTATTACCGCATCTAAAGAAAGCTGAATCTTTTCAGCCAAATTCACCAGAGGTACTATTTGGGCTAGGTAATTTTTATTTTTTAGCTCCTCATATTGCTGGCGGAGATTTACAAAAAGCTTTAGATTATCTTATAAAAGCTATAGAAGCAGATCCTTTATTAGTCGATGCCTATATACGTCTTGCTCAAGTATATAGAGCATTAAATAATAAAGGTAAATACGATTTTTATCTTAAAAGAGCGGTTGATTTAGACTCGGATAATGAGCTAGTAAAGGATGAATTGAGCAAAGAATGTAAGTTTAACTGTGAGACGGTAGATGATTAATTTATAATTTCTTTAGTGTAGTTAACAAGAAATGTTTTCGATTTCTTTTTTATATGGCAAGAATTTATCAAAAGCTGAGCTTTAAACATTAACCTATTGATTTCATCCTTAGCATAATTTAGTGCGCCTGATTCTTCTATTATTCTACGTATATTAGCTAAGTCTTTTCTACCAACCTTACTTTTATTAAAAATTCTTTCGACTATTTTTCTTTCATTTTTTTTTGAATTATTATAGGCATACCAGATAAGCAAGGTTTTCTTTGCTTCTTGGAGGTCAGAGAGGATAGACTTTCCAATCTTTTTTTCTTTTCCAAAAATACCTAAGATATCATCCTTTATTTGGAAAGCCCGACCTAAATAGATACCGAATTTATAAAGCTTATCAGTTTCGTTTTTATCTGCACCAGCAAGAATCGCTCCAGTTACCAAAGGCGCAGAAAAGGTATAGCGCGCAGTTTTATAATCATATATTCGATAAATATTTTCTTTAGTTATATTTTTTATGTGGCGTATTCCATCTGTAAGTTCGATAAATTCTCCTGAACCTGTATATATTGCTGCTTCAATAAAATTTTTCAAGGCTTTCTCTTTTCTGTTCATATTTTCTTTTATGGAAAGAAAAGCTTTTATGGCAATTGCATACATGACATCGCCGGTTATTATAGCGAGGTCGATTCCATCGAATTTAATTTTTTTATACTGAGCCAGATGATTATTTAGCATTTTATGCATCGATGCTTTACCGCGTCTTTTCTCGGATTTATCGATTATATCGTCATGAACTAGCATAAAATCGTGTAATAGCTCTATTGAAAGAGCAGTAGTATAGAGTTCGGCAGCCACCTTATTAGCAAAACCCAAGTATCCGGTTATAAAAAGAATTGGTCTTATACGTTTACCATCGCGTAAGATGAAATCTTTTATAGATTTAAACAAAAGAGGGGAGATTTTGTTTAACGAGTAGGTTTTGTCGATATTATTTATAAATTTTCTGAGCTTTTTATCAACTTTATTTTTTATTTTTTCATACATGGGTTTATGCTATCATATAAGCTAAAGCTAATCAAATAAAAAGTAGCATAAGTTTTAAGATGATTTTATCGAGAGCAAACAATTATATAAGAGCATTGCGTCTACCTTTTATTACCGCCAGTATTTTACCTTTTATTTTTGGGTCTTTATTAAGCCTTAATGGATTTTCCTGGTTAAATTTCTCTTTAGGGCTGGTATCCGTTATTTTTACCCATTTAGGGGCTAATCTTATCAATGATTATGCTGATTCCAAATCGAGGGCTGATTGGCAGGATAAAAGCTTTTATAAGTTCTTTGGCGGTTCAAAGTTAATTCAGGAAGGTATTTTTTCAGAAAAATTCTATCTTTTAGCCGGTCTTTTATGCTTTAGTATAGCCATAGTGTGTATATTAATATTAGCTTTTTTATTTAGTAGTTTGCTGATATTAGGTTTTTATTTTTTAATTTTATTTTTAGGTTTTTCCTACTCTCATAAGCCACTGCAGTTATCTTATAATATGTTGGGTGAGATGACTATTTTTATACTTTTTGGCCCAGCTTTAGTTATGGGCGGTTATTTTATTCAAACCCAAATCTTTCCTGCTTTAAAGAGTTTTTTATTATCTTTACCTTTTGGTTTTTTTACAGCAGCTATACTTTTTGCCAATGAGGTTCCGGATTATCTAGATGACCTTAGGGTTAAGAAAAAAACTTTGGTTAATCTAACTGGCTGGAAAGAATCTTTTATATTTTATCTTATTTTAATGGGCTTAGGGCTTGTTTTTATCTTTTTAGGCATTATTCTAGGATATTTGAATCTTTTAGCTTTTTGTAGTTTACTTTTATCAATCCCGATCATTAAAGCTGCCAAGATACTACAAATCTATTATAGCGATAAGGCAAAGCTGATAGAATCTTCGAAAATAACCATTGGAATTCATACCGTAGTTAGCATACTTTTAATATTAAGTTTAGTTTTATGAGCAGGATAGTTATTATTGGAGGAGGATTTTCTGGTTTATCGGCATTAAAGGTCTTTTTACGAACCAAATCCAATAACGAGTTTATACTTATTGATAGAAAAAAAACTTTTGACTTTTTGCCTGCTCTTCCTGATATAATCGGCGAAAGATTTAAACCCGAATCTTTAAACATTAGTCTTTATGATTTTTGTAGGAAGAATAAGATACAGTTTATAAATAAAGAAGTAGAAGACGTTGATTTTAAAAGCAAGAACTTAAATTGCGGTTCCCAGATTTTATCTTACGATTATCTTTTGCTTTCCAGCGGCACTCAAGCCAATTTTTATGGTAACGAAGTAATAAGAAAAAATTCTTACCAGTTAGATTCGGTAGATAACGCCAAGAATATCCTAGAGGCCGTTAATAGTAATATTTATTCTACATATATAATTGTTGGCGGTGGATATACTGGTGTAGAAGTAGCTACGAATCTAAAGAGATATTCTTTGCGCCATAAAAAAGAGATAAGAGTTATTATAATTGAGAAAACTCATCGGCTGCTTGTTTCTTTGCCGGATTGGGTTGTAGGCTATGTCCAAAAGAATATACTTAATTTAGGAATAGAAGTATTTTTAGACAACTCAGTAGCTGAAGTTGCTAAGAGCAGTGTAAGTTTATCTAGCGGACAGAGATTTGAATCAACTTTGTTAATTTGGACAGCTGGGGTCAAAACCAGCGATTACATATTTAAAATCGATAGTGAAAAAACTTCGCAGGGAAGATTAAAAGTCGATGAATATTTACGAATAAACCGAGAGTGTTTTGTTGCTGGTGATGCGGCGGCTTTTTTCAAAAATGATATTCCGATACGTATGGCAGTCCAATTTTCTCTAGCAGAAGGTAGATTAGCTGCTCATAATATATTGAACACTATTAATCAAAAGAAATTAATACCTTATCAGCCTAAAGATTTAGGTTATATTATACCCATGGCGAATAATAAATCCTGCGGATTAATTTTAGGGGTTAGGGTTAAAGGATTTTTAGCCAGTTTTTTTCACTACTTTATGTGTGTGTACCGTAGTCAGGGGTTAAAAAATAGATGGAGTTTAATTATTAACCTATTTAAAGGGGGTGTCTCGTGAAAAACTATGCTGTTGTGCCGTTACGTTTAGCTTTGGGAATTATTTTTATCTACCATGGACTTCAGAAAGCCTTTGGCTTTTTTGGAGGGCCAGGCATCGAGGGTTTTGCAGGCATGCTAACTCATATCAATATTCCTTACCCACAGATATTAGCTATAATTGTTGCTAGCATTGAATTAATTGGAGGAATCTTTCTTTTTCTCGGAACTTTAGTGCGTTTGTCGGCTACCTCGATACTTATGGTAATGTTGGTTGCTTTGGCAAAAATCCATTTTGCTAATGGTTTTTCTATTATGAAAGGCGGGTATGAATATATTCTACTTATTATCTTAACTTGCATAGCAGTTATTATTTCTGGACCGGGCAGCTTAAGTATTACTCGTAAAAATTCACTTTTTTATAAGTTATAATTGAAAATTCATAAAATTGGTCAGCTATAATTAATAATATCTTGACAGCCGCGTTTAGAGATGAGAACCTAAATATCAGATAAAATTCTGCCTATTAAGCAACGCTAGGCAAATTAAAAGGAGGATGGTATGGTAAGGAGCATAGGCGATTACATTAATGTCGTTGGCGAAGAAAAAATTTCAGAAATTTATAAAAAAGTAAATAAACTTTATGGTAAGCGTGTCGCTAATGTAAACGCCACTTTTTTAGGTGGTGGTGTAGCCGAAATATTGGGCCGGATGGTTCCGCTTATGAACGAAGTTGGATTAGATGCTGAATGGCGCACTATTCACGGTAGCCCGGCTTTTTTTGATGTAACTAAAAGTTTTCATAATGCCTTGCAGGGCGGGCCAATAGAGCTTAATGAATTAAAAAAGTCTCTTTATTTAGACATTAATCAGGAATACGCCAGTTTTACGCATTTAAACCATTATAATTGCCTGATTGTCCATGATCCTCAACCCCTTCCTTTAATAAAATTTTACCGTAAACAACAGCCTTGGATTTGGCGTTGCCATATCGATATAACTAATCCTAATCCCGAACTTTGGGATTTTGTTAAACAATTTATAATTAGGTATGACGTAATGATTGTCTCTAGCGAAAAATATAAAAAGCCTGATCTTCCAGTTCCACAGAGGATTATTTGTCCGGCTATTGATCCTTTATCTTTGAAAAATAGAGAGCTATCGGAAGAAGAGATCATGAAATATATTAAGGAATGTAATATTCCTACTGATAAACCAATAATAACTCAAGTTTCCCGAATGGATCCCTGGAAAGACCCAGAGGGAGTCTTAGAGGTATTCAAACTAGTCAAAGAGAAGGTTGATTGCCGTCTTCTATTTTGCTACAACCTTGCTACCGATGATCCGGAAGGTATAAAGATATTTGAAAGAGTGTTTAATAAAGCCAAGGAGTTTAAGGAAAAAGGCGAAGTATTATTTATTGTCGGCAATAACGAACTTTTAGTAAATGCTATCCAGCGTTTTTCGACTTTAATTATTCAAAAATCGGTTCGGGAGGGATTTGGCCTTACTGTTACCGAAGCTCTTTGGAAGGCGAAGCCGGTAGTAGCCGGTAATGTCGGAGGTATACCAAGCCAGATAATTGACGGTAAAACCGGATTTTTAGTAGATCCTTACGATTATAAAGCTTGTGCTGAGAAAATAATAAGGATATTAAAAGAGCCAAAACTAGGAGAAGAAATCGGCAAAAAAGCTAAAGAATTTGTTCGGGAAAAGTTTCTTACTACCAGATTGATTTCCGATTATTTAGACCTCTTAGGCGATCTTTTAAGATAAAATTTTGCTGATTCTTATAAAATGCCTGAAGATAAGCCTAAAAGTAATAAAATAGATAAAAAGAAATTAGCACTTATACATATAGTGAAAAAAGAATTACAGTTAAGCGATGCTCAATACCGGAAATTGCTTTGGGAGGCAGCTAAGGTAGAAAGCGCCAAAGAATTGGATGAGGAGCAATTCCGTAAATTAATGAAATTTTTAGTCCGCAGCGAACACTACTTTATTAACGAATTAGGCTTGACTATAAAACAAAAATTATACGTTGACTATATAATTAGACAATTAGGTTGGAATAAAGAGCATCTTTCCCATTTTATACAGAAATATTATCATAAGCCCGAATTAATAAAATTAAGTAAATCAGAGGCTATAAAACTAATCGAATCTTTAAAAAATATCAAACAACATTCAAAAGCCGAACATTTGCAATAGCTTTAAGCTTTTAATATATTTTTAAGATTAATTAGATGCATTTTCTTAGTGAACAAAATATCTTTATTTTTTTAATCCAAGTCTTTCTGCTTTTAGGCCTTGCCAGAGGCTTAGGTGAAATATTTAATAAGTGGAGACAACCTTCTTTAACAGCAGAAATACTGGTGGGGATTTTCTTGGGTCCGACTATTTTGGGCCGTTTCTTCCCTTCATGGTATCAAGCTCTATTTCCTGCCGATATAATTCAACAAAACATGTTTACAACTATAGCTTGGATCGGAGTTTTATTTCTTCTGCTAGAGACAGGATTAGAAATAGATTTTTCTACGGCTTGGAGGCAAAGAGGAGATGCTTTAAAAATAGCCTTAGCTGATGTGATTATTCCGATAGTAATTGCTTTTGCAGTTTGTTTTTTCTTACCTGATAAATATCTTGCTAATACTGACCAAAGACTAATTTTTGCTCTTTTTATGGCTACAGCTATGACTATAAGCGCTATGCCAATAACAGCAAGAGCATTGCATGATTTAAAACTTTCTAAAACCGACTTAAGCTTTTTGATTATGTCGGCTCTTTCCGTAAATGACATTATCAGTTGGCTGCTTTTCACTTTAGTTTTAGGATTTTTTACTCAATCAACTTTAGATATTTTTAAAGTATTTGTAATTATTGCTACTACAGTCGGTTTTACTGTCATCTGCCTTACTGTCGGGCGAAAATTCTCTGAAAAAATCATCCTTAAGATAAAAGAAAAGCAATTGCCTCAAACCGGAGTATCTCTTACCTTTATTTGTTTATTAGGCTTATTAAGCGGTGCTATTACTCAGAAAATAGGAATACATGCTTTATTCGGCTTTTTTTTAGCGGGAATAATGGCGGGAGGAGCAAAATCTTTATCCGAGAGGACAAGGCAAACTATTTCGCAGATGGTTCATGCTATATTCGTGCCACTATTTTTTGTGGGAATCGGACTAAAAATAGATTTTTTAAGCAACTTCGATTTATTCCTGGTTTCATTAATTAGTGTTATCGGTATTATTGGCCGGTTCTTAGGTGCTTGGTTCGGTGTTAATCTTACCAAAATTTCCAAAGTAAATCGTACTGCCATAGCAGTGGCGCATACTCCTGGAGGAGCTATGGAAGTAGTAGTAGCTATGTTAGCTTTAGAGTACCACTTAATTACCGAACCGGTATTCGTAGCCATTGTTTTCGGAGCCGTAATATCTTCGGTAATCTTAGGGCCTTGGTTAAACCATTCGATAAGAAAAAGAAAAGAGATAAGCATACTAGAATTTTTTTCACACCGCTCCATAATTGGAGAAATAAAAACCAATAACCGCGATAAAGCTATCCATAAACTTTGCGAATTAATTGCCGAACAGGAGTCTTTAGAAACAGATATTCTTTATGAAGCAGTTATTAAGCGCGAGAATGCTATGGGAACAGCTTTAGAAGAGGGGGTTGCTATTCCTCACGCCCGGTTAGCCTTTTTGAAAAGGCCGATAATTGCTTTTGGACGTTCGCTTAGCGGTATAGATTGGGATTCGCCTGATGGCAATTTAACTAATTTAATTTTTTTAATATTAACACCGGAAGGCGAAGATGATATCCAAGTTCAGATATTAGCGCTGATAGCTAAAGCTATGAGTATAAAAGAAAATAGAGACCAAATAATGCAAGCCAAAGATACAGAGATATGGCATATACTACAAAAGTCTTTTACCTTAGAACGAATAAAAAGGAAAAATAAAACTATTAATAAAAGATAAGATTAAATAGAAATTACCGATACCCTCTCTTAAAAGTTTTTAATTCCGACCAAGTTATTTTAAATAAGCCTTGACAAAGTTAAGTTAATAGTGTATATTTGATAATGGAAACCATTACCAAATATACAAAAAATATGCCGCGAGAATGTGAGATTAGACCATTATGGTGGTATGGAAAATTTAGAAGTTGTGGTTATAGAATAACTGCAGGAAGGGAAATTATTCTTGCCGCGCTTTCTAAGGCCGATAAACATTTAAGTGCCGAAGATATTTACATAAAAATTCACGCTAAATATCCTAATATTGGTTTAACAACTATCTATAGAACCTTAGATGTTTTAGTTAATTTAGGGTTAGTTTTTAAGTTTGATTTTGGCGATAAAAGGGCTCGTTATGAATTAGCAGAAGGCCCTAAGGGTGCCCATCATCACCACCATTTAATATGTACAAGTTGTAACCGTGTGATTGATTATACTGATTTTATCGATGAAGAGGTAGAGTTGCTTAATCAAACGGAAAAAGGTTTAAGCAAGAAATATAATTTTAAGATTACTAACCATTTGATTCAGTTTTATGGTTTATGCAATACTTGTGCTAAAAAATAATATTATATTTTTTTGTTCTATAATGGAAATGGTTATCAGTAACAATAGATAAGGAGGTGTTTAATATGCCAAGAGGAGATGGAACTGGTCCTATGGGTTTGGGCCCGATGACTGGAAGAGCAGCTGGTTACTGTGCCGGATACTCTGTACCAGGATATGTAAACCCGATTTTCGGCAGAGGAAGAGGATTTTTTGGTCGCGGTAGTGGTAGGGGCCGAGGTTTTAGAAATTGGTATTATGCTACTGGTCTTCCTGGCTGGGCAAGAGGAGGCTATGGTTATCCTGCTTTTGACGCTGGAGTAAATCCTTATTCATATCCCTATGGAGCAGAGATTACTCCTAAACAGGAAGCCGATATCTTAAAGAATGAAGCTATAGCTTTAAAAGAGCAGCTTGAAGATATCCAAAGCCGTATAGAAACTTTAGAAAAAGCTCAATCACAGGAAAATAAGAAAGAATAACTAAAGATAGTGGGGGAGCGATAAATTCTATCCCCCTTTTCTTTTTATTAACAAAAGAGGTGATTATGCGTATAGCTATATCTACAGACGGAGATCTTGTTTCCGCTCATTTTGGCCGATGCCCTTTTTTTACCATCATAGACATTGAAGGTAATAAAATAACCCAAAGAAGAGACGTTAGAAATCCTGGGCATCAACCAGGTGCTATACCCGATTTTTTACATCAACAAGGCGTAAATTGTATCATTGCCGGTGGAATGGGTGGACGGGCAGTTTCTTTTTTCCAAGATTATAATATTAAAACTATAGTAGGAATAAGCGGTAAAATCGATGAAGTAATTGAGCAACTTAGAAGAGGAACTTTAGAAGGTGGCGAAAGTCTTTGTAATCCTGGAGCAGGTAAAGGTTATGGTTTAGAAAAAGAAGAATGCGACCATCCCCACAAAGAATAAAGGAGTATTAAAGGAGGTCTTAACGATATGTGTAGTAAAGAAAAATCCGCCTTTGGCGGAAGAATATGTATTACTTCTGAAGGAAATAGCTTAGATTCCAAAGTTGATCCTCGTTTTGGTAGATGCCAGTATTTCATTATTGTAGATATCGATAATTTACAGTTTGAGGCTATTGAAAATCCGAATATTGAATCTATGGGTGGTGCGGGAATCCAATCAGCGCAACTCGTTGCTTCTAAAAAGGTTAAAGCTGTAGTAACCGGGAATGTTGGGCCTAACGCTTTTCAGACATTGCAAGCAGCAGGAATAGAAATATTGACTGGAGCCTCGGGTACAGTTAAAGAGGCTATAGAGAAATATAAAAAAGGGGAGTTTAAGGCAACGCAAAGCCCAAGTGTGGGCTCAAAGTTTGGTATGCCGGGGAAGAGTAAATAGAGTAAATCAAAAAAAAGGGGGGGTAAAATATGCCAAGAGGAGATGGAACTGGTCCTTTTGGGCAAGGGCCAGTAACAGGAAGAGGTCGAGGTATGGGGCAAGGCAGAGGTAGAATGGGAGGTAATCGTCAAGGCACAGGTCCATCAGGAAATTGCCTTTGTCCTGCTTGTGGTGCAAAATTAACTCATCAGGCAGGTGTGCCTTGCTACTCTATGAGTTGCCCTAAATGCGGTACAAAGATGATAAGAGAATAGGATAGGCATTGGAAAAACAAGTTACAGAAAACCATCAAAAGTATTTAGAGCGCAAAGCACTATACAATACTTTTGGTTATGATATCGATCAAGAACGGACTTTTATCTTAGAAAAAGCCCAGCCTATTTACGGAGATATATTAGAAGCTGGAACTGGTAAAGGTCATTTTACGCTTACTTTAGCCCAGCAAGGTTATTGGTTTACTACTTTCGATATTTCCGAAGAAGAGCAAAGCTTTGCTAAACTTAATTTAAAATACTTTGAATTAGATAATTTAGTTGATTTTAAAATTGAAAATGGCGAACATCTAAGCTTTGAAGATAAAAGATTTGATATTATTTTTTCTGTTAATACCTTGCATCATCTTATAAATCCTTATAAAGTTATTGATGAATTTATCAGGATAATTTCCTTTGAAGGGAAAATAATTTTAAGCGATTTTAGTCAAAAAGGTTTTGCATTAATGGATAAAATTCATGCTTTGGAAGGATCTATGCACCAAGTTAGCCATGTCAAATTATTAGATATAGAAAAATATTTGATTACTAAAAGATTTAAAATAGAAAAATATAATAGCCAGTTTCAAGAGGTTTTGATTGCTTACCATCAATTAATATGATTATTTCGGTTGCCAGCGGAAAAGGCGGTACCGGTAAAACTACCGTTGCGGTCAATTTAGCTTTATCGTTAGATAATATTCAGTTTTTGGATTGTGACGTTGAAGAGCCCAACGCTCATATTTTTCTTAAGCCCCAAATTAAAGAACAGAAAAAAGCCTATATCCCTGTCCCTAAAATCGATGAATCTAAATGCCTTTATTGTGGTAAGTGCGCCAAAATTTGTGTTTATAACGCTATAGCTATTATTCCTGAACAAAATCAAAGAAAAGGTACTACCTTGATATTTGAACAGTTGTGCCACGGTTGTGGCGCTTGTAGCGCTCTTTGTCCTCAAGAAGCAATAAAAGAAGTCAATCGGGAAATCGGCGTTATAGAATTAGGTAGTTGCAAAGATATGGAATTTGTTCATGGTAAGCTTAACATTGGTGAAGCTATGTCTCCACCGCTTATTCGTCAGGTAAAAGAGCATATTTGCGTCGAAGACGGACCTGCCTCTAGCGGAAATCCTAATAAAACCGTAATCATTGATATTCCGCCAGGGACATCTTGTCCTGTAGTTACGTCAATTAAAGGTAGTGATTTTTGTATTTTAGTTACCGAACCTACACCGTTTGGTTTAAATGATTTGATTTTAGCTGTAGAGGTTTTAAGAAAATTGAAGATTCCTTTTGGTGTAGTTATCAATCGTTCGGATTTAGGAAATAGTAAAACCGAAGAGTATTGCGGTCGGGAAAATATTCCAGTTTTGATGAGAATACCATTTAAAAAAGAAATAGCGATGGCTTATTCTAAAGGTGAACCAATGGTTAAAGTGTTTCCCGAATATAAAAAAGAATTTCAGCAACTTTTTAGTAATATTCATGTCTTGAATTCGAATAACAAGCATGAAACAGATAGTAGTAATTAGTGGAAAAGGCGGTACCGGTAAAACTGTGATTACGGGTGCATTTGCAGCATTAGCAAAAAATAAAGTTATGGCTGATTGTGACGTTGATGCTGCAGATTTACATTTATTATTACAACCAAATATCAAGGAAAGTCACGAATTTAAAAGTGGGCTTAAGGCTTTCATTGACAAAAAAATTTGTCAACAATGCGGTAAGTGTATTGTGACTTGTAGGTTTAATGCTATAAGCCAGGATTTTGTAGTTGACCCTGTTTCTTGTGAAGGTTGCGCTTTTTGTAGTTATATTTGTCCGGTTAATGCTATAACAATGGAAGAAAGTATTTCTGGAGAGTGGTTTATTTCACAGACGCGTTTTGGCCCTATGGTACATGCTAAACTTGGTATTGCAGAAGAGAATTCAGGTAAATTAGTATCTTTAGTGAGAAAACAGGCGAAGGAATTAGCAGAAAAGAATAATTACGATTGGGTAATTGTTGATGGCGCTCCTGGTATAGGATGCCCAGTAATTGCCTCGCTTTCCGGTATAGATTGTGCTTTAGTAATTACCGAGCCGACTTTATCCGGTTTACACGATGCTATAAGAGTTATAGATGTAGCTAAACATTTTGGCGTTACTGTAAAACTAGTAATAAATAAGTATGATTTAAATATTGAAATGTCAGAAGAAATAGAGAGGTATTGTTTAAAAAATAAAATTACATTGATAGGCAAGGTTAGATTTGATAAGGCTATAGTAGAAGCGATGGTGGAAGGAAAAACCATAATAGAGTACGGAAATTCGCCAGTTAAAGATGAAATTCGTCAGATTTGGGATAAAGTAAAAGCTTAATATCATTTTATATTTAAAAGTTTAGTGATTTACGATAACCCTTTATTTATTTTGCTAAAGGAACTCAAGCAGCAAAAATTATGAATGAAATAATAAACCATATCATTACTTATGCCAATTAACAGTAAAAACTTTAAATACATATACGGACCTGTACCTTCGTGGAGGTTGGGTAGTTCTTTAGGTATAGACCCGATTTCTCAAAGTAAAAAAATTTGTAATTTCGATTGTATTTATTGTCAATTAGGAGAAACACTATTTTTTAGTGACGAAAGAAAGATTTTTGTTTCTGTAGATGCCATTATTAAAGAATTGAGCTTATTACCGCCAGTGAAAATAGATTATATTACTTTTTCCGGAGCCGGAGAGCCGACTTTAGCTGAGAATTTAGGAGAGATGGTAAGAGCAGTAAAGAAAATACGCAATAATAAAATAGCTGTTTTGACTAATTCTTCTTTATTATATAGAGAAGATGTGCAGAAAGACTTATTATTAACTGATTTAGTAGCAGTTAAGCTTGATGCTTCTTCACAGAATATTTTTGAATTAGTTAATCAGCCTTTCCAAGATATTTTATTTGAAAATATTATTGTCGCGATAAAAAAGTTTAAGAATATATATAAAGGAAAATTAGCACTGCAAATTATGTTTATGCCAGAAAATAAGATATATGCGAAGGAGATAGCACAAATAGCAAAAGAAATTAGCCCTGATGAGGTGCAAATCAATACTCCTTTAAGACCAAGTGGAGTGAAAGCATTATCTAAAAAAGAAATAGATAGAATAAAAGAATACTTTAAAGGATTAAATACTGTATTAGTCTATGAGGCTATAAAGAAAGACATTAAACCCATTAGCAGCAAAGATACTTTGGTAAGGCGAGGTAAGACTATATGAAAACGTATTTAGATTGCATTCCTTGTTTTTTTCGGCAGTTGCTTGAGGGTGCGCGGATTGCCAATTTAAATCTTAGGCAGCAGAAACAAGTTATAGATGAATTTGCCAGAAAAATACCAAAAGTTTCTCTTTTCTCTAGCCCTCCCGAGATAGCCAGAATTGGTTATAATTTTTTAAAAAAGATAAGCTCCGATAAAGATCCTTATGAAACAATAAAGAAGAAAAGTAATTACTTTGCTTTAGAGCTTTTAGATAAGTTAAGAAATAAGGTCAATTGTTCTCAAGATAGGCTTTTTATGGCTTTAGCATTAGCTATTGCCGGCAATATTATAGATTTTGGCGTAAAAAACGATTTGAATGTGGAGGAAGAACTAGGAAGAATATTAGCTAAAGAAGATATAACTACTTATAATAAAACTATATTTCACTATGCAAAGTTTAAACAGATTTTAAAAAATGCCAAAAATATTTTGTATTTAGCTGATAATGCCGGCGAAACGGTTTTTGACCGGATTTTAATCGAAGAAATAAAAAGAATAGATGGTAGAAAAGAAGTAGTTTATGCAGTTAAAGAGAAACCGGTTATTAATGATGCCTTAATCGAAGATGCTTTTATTTCTGGTATAGATAAAATAGCTAAAGTTATTTCTAGCGGTTCGGACGCACCAGGGACAGTTCTATCTCTATGCTCGAAGGAATTCTTAAGAATTTATAAGAAAGCCGATATGATTATTAGTAAGGGCCAAGGCAATTTTGAAGTTTTATCAAAAACCGCGAAGCCAATATTTTTTTTATTTATGGCAAAATGCCCAGTAGTTGCTAAAAATGTAGGATGTAAGATCGGCGACATTATCTTGAAATATCATAATAGTAGAAAATAAAATTTTTATGCAGATATTTTTAATAATGGTTTTTATAATTTTATCTTTTTTATTGATAATTTCTTTCTTGATGCCTCCAGTCCCAATTTGGCTAGGAGGCTTGATAGGAATATCNNGATAGGAATATTAGTATTTATTGGCGTAGGAAATTTAGTAGCAGAATTCATAGAGTAAGAAGGTATTATTATAGAATATGTTAATTAATAATTGATATATAAACGATGAACAGTATTTTAAAAGAGCTAAAAAGGCATGCTCCCTTTACGATGCTAGGTGCTATTACAGGCGTAATTATTATGATTTTTTCGTTAAAATTACCTTATAAGATTTCATATAATATATTTTATACTCTTCATCCTTTACACGTGCTTTTAAGTGCTCTTGTTACTTCTGCTATTTATAGTTTACATGTTTGCCCTTCTAACAAGCATATAAAAGGTAAATGCAACCTCTGGATGTTGTTTATAATTGGCTATATGGGCTCTATAGGTATTGCTACGATTAGCGATTCTATTATCCCATACTTAGGAGAAATCTTGCTTAGGATGCCGAAAAGAGAGATGCATTTAGGATTTATTGAGAAATGGTGGTTAATTAATCCCTTGGCGATATCAGGTATCATTGTAGCTTATTTTTGGCCAAAGACTAAATTTCCTCACGCCGGTCATGTTTTAATCAGTACCTGGGCATCGCTTTTTCATATTATTATGGCAATAGGCCAGGATTTAAATCTTTTTTCTTACTTTGTTATTTTTTTATTTTTGTTTCTTGCTGTTTGGTTGCCTTGTTGTGTTAGCGATTTTGTTTTTCCTCTTTTATTTATAAATAAGAAAAAGAAGATTTAGAATATAAATTTACATTAAAAGGAAGTTAAGGTTTACAATATGGCCGATTTTAAACAAATAAATGAAGCAAGAAAATTATTAGGTTTAGGAGAAGATGCTACCTTAGAAGAAATAAAAAAGGCATATAAGGAACTATGTTTAATATATCATCCTGATCGATGCCGAGATGGGAAAGAAAAAGAATGTGAAGAAATGTTCAAAAAAATATCTCAAGCTAATAATGTCCTTATCTCATATTGTGCTGGTTATAGATATTCTTTTAAGGAAAAAGATGTTAAAAGAAATACTATGGATAAATTATTTTATGAACATTTAAAAAAATTCTATGATGGTTGGTGGGGAGACCTAGATTTATGATGAATATTTTTGATCGTTACTATAAAAAATATGATGCTTGGTATGAGAAGAATAAATTTGTTTATCTATCTGAGTTAGAAGCCTTACAGAAAGTGATACCTAAGGAAGGAAAAGGCTTAGAAATTGGCGTTGGCACAGGAAGATTTGCCGTACCTTTAAAGATTGCAACCGGTATCGACTCTTCTCGTAATATGCTCACAATTGCTAGGCGTAGAGGATTAAATGTACGTTGGGGTTTTGGCGAAGATTTACCTTTTTGGAATGAAACATTTGATTATATAGCTATTATTATTACTATTTGCTTTGTTAAAAATCCTACAAAAATTTTAGAGGAAGCTAAGAGAGTATTAAAAGATAAAGGAAAGATTATTTTAGGCATAATAGATAAGGACAGCTTTTTAGGGAAACTCTATCAAAAAAAGAAAAGTTTGTTTTATAACAAAGCCAATTTTTATAGCGTTAAAAATTTAGTAACTTTGCTTAAAGCTGTTGGATTTAAAAAATTTACTTATTATCAAACTATATTCCATTTCCCGAAGAAAATTCATTCCATAGAAAAGCCGAAAAAAGGTTTTGGAAAAGGTAGTTTTATCGTAATTTCAGGAAAAAAATAATAAAATCTTTCGTTCCCCCCATTAGTAAATATAAAACTTGTTAAATTACTTCCTAATAATATTTTGTTAAAATTACAGATTAAACTATTATATTTTTTCTTGACATTTTTAAATTAAGTGTTACTATTTTTAAAAAAGTATTACGATGAAAAGCATAAGAAGATTCGGAGTATCTTTAGAAGAGGAATTATTAAAGAAACTTGATGATTTTTCCAGAAAACATAAGTTTCCTAACCGTTCGCAAGCTGTTCGATTTTTAATCCGCAATAATATAGTACAGGAAAAGTGGCAGCTTAATAAAGAAGTAGCCGGATGTGTCTCTTTGATTTATGATCACCATAAGAGAGATTTACTCAACAAATCTATTAACTTACAACATAATTATCAAAGCTTGGTTTTATCGGTACAACATGTCCATTTAGACCACCATAATTGTTTAGAAGTAATAGCACTTAAAGGTAAAGCTGCAAAGTTAAGAGAGTTAGCAGATAAATTAATTGCTTTAAAAGGAATTAAACATGGCCAATTAACAATGAGTGTTGTTAATTTGGATAGATAGTTTAAAAATTTTTGTTGGGTTATCTGTGAATATCATAACTTGAAATTAGAAGGAGGCATTATATTATGCATATTCCTAGTAGTATGTTGAATGGGCAAATTTGCCCCTTAAGCGCCGGGATAAGCGCTGTTGGTATTGCAGTTGCGACTTGGAAAGCCTTTTTTTCCCAAAAAAAACCGACTAATTCTCGTTTTGCAGCTATTACGGCTTTAATTTTTGCCGGTCAGATGATGAACTTTCCGATTAATGGTGGTACTTCCGGGCATTTATTAGGAGGCGTCTTAGCAGCTACTTTGCTTGGTATACCTTTTGGTATTCTTTCTATGGCTATCGTAGTAACGATTCAATGTTTAGTTTTTGCTGACGGAGGCCTAAGCGTCTTAGGTGCTAATATCCTGAATATGGCAATTCTAGGAGCTGGTTTAGGCGGTGCTATTCGAATATTTTTTAACCAACGTTTTTCGTCAAGATTATCGCAAAATACTGTTAATCTTGGCATAACAGCTTGGTTATCAGTAATGATAGCTGCTTTGCTAGTTAGTATTGAATTAGCTATATCTGGAACTATACCTTTTTTTAGAGTAATTACTGCTATGCTTGGTACTCACGCTTTTATTGGAATAGGCGAAGCATTTATTACCGTAGCAGCTTATTATATATTTGCTTTCGATAGACAAAAAGTTTCCGCGAAAAAAACTGTTACTCTTCCTTTAGTAGCCTCCGGTATCATAGCATTTATGCTTAGTCCGTTTGCCAGTGGTTTGCCTGATGGATTAGAATGGGTTGCTAGTAAATATCAGTTTTTGCATGAAACAGCACCGCTGTTTGTAAGTCCATTTTCCGACTATGCTATTCCTGGATTTACCAATGAGATGCTTTCTACTGGTTTGGCCGGATTATCTGGTGTAGTAATTACTTTTTTAGTAGCTTGGTTTCTGGCAAAATTGTTGAGACAACCACTCCAAGTTTCAAGTGACAAGCCATAGGTCACATGTTAGATACTAGATACTAGATACTAGATATTAGCGAAAAAATGACAATTGACAGGGGTCATTTTAGTGATAATCTGGCATTATAAATATTATGATTAAAGATATGTTGTTAGCTTTTATTCCGGTATTTGTGGCAGTAGACGCTATAGGAGTACTGCCGATATTTGTTTCTTTAACCCATGGTATAAGTAAAAAAGAAAAATCATCAATTATTATTCAGTCGGTAACAACTGCCTTATGTTTAGCTATTGGTTTCATTATTTTAGGAAGGATAGTATTTCGTTTGTTAGGTATTACTATAGGCGATTTTATGATTGCCGGCGGTGCTATACTTTTTTGTATCGCGATAATCGATATCTTAAATTCCGAGAAAAAACGTCGTATCCCGCCTAAAGAATTAGGCGCCGTACCTATAGGAACTCCTCTGATAGTAGGTCCGGCGGTACTTACTACATCTTTAATTATAGTAGCCGAATACGGCCCTTTAGCTACTTTAATTTCTATATTTATCAATGTTTTGTTAGCCGGAGTAATTTTTTCATTCTCGCAGGTATTGATTAAAACTTTAGGAGAAGCCGGAGCAAAAGCTTTATCTAAAGTCATGTCTTTATTGCTGGCAGCAATAGCAGTAATGATGATAAGAAGAGGAATTTGGCAATTTTTTATCAAATAATTTCTTCAAATACACTTCAAAATAACCCTTAATCTTTACAACAACTTTCTTTAGGTTTCTAATATAAATTATTTCCAAGTATCTTCTTTGGAAATAACCCCTTTTCTCTTATTGACAAGAAAAGATAAATATGGTATGATTTATCATATAAATCATACTTTTCATATTAATGGAGATTTAAAAAGGAGGGCTAAATGAAAGATTCACCCCATGTCTATGGAACGGTAACAATGGGGCAACGTGGCCAAGTCGTTATTCCCATGAAGGCCCGGAAAATACTTAAAATGAAGCCGGGTGATAGATTGATAGTAATGTCGGGACCGCCAAGCCGCCAAGAGATAATTAGCTTTATTCCGGTTAGCAATATCGCTGATTTTTTAAAACACTTCGAAGAACGCATTGCTACTTTAAAAAAGGAATTATCAAAAAAAGACTAATATTTATTTAGTAATAATATGAGAGTTAACAGTCTATTACTTATTATCTTTTTATCTTCAATTTCATTATTTTCTTTATCAGCGCAAGATGAATTTACTTGGGAAGATTGCCTAAAAGAAGCTCAAAAAAATAATCCTGATCTTCTTTCGGCAACCCAACAGCTTAAACAAGCAGAAGCTAATAAAGGCATTAAACAAAGCGAGTTATTACCGCAAATAAGTACAGATTTAAATGCTAAAAAAACGCAAGCTGCCAGTAGCGGTAAAGAAGCTAATACCTATTCTTATGCTATAACCGGTAAACAATTATTATTCGATGGTTTTAAAGTTCATAACGATATAGCTGCTGAAAAAGAAAATATAAAGGCTTCGGAATATAACTATGCCGTTACCTCATCAAACGTGAGATTAAACTTGAGGGTTGCTTTTTCACAGCTCCTTAAAGCACAGGAATTCATTTTTCTTACCGAAAGCATTGCCGAACGAAGAAAACAAAATTTGGAGTTAGTAAAGTTACGTTACGAAGCCGGCAGGGAACATAAGGGGGCATTTTTGACTGCCCAGGCTAATTTAGCCGAAGCTGAATTCGAAGTAGAACAAGCCCGGCGAAATCTTTCTTTAGCTCAAACTACTTTGGCAAAAGTTATTGGATGGTCTAAGCTAGTTACTATAAAAGTAAAAGGTTCTTTTATTGTCGTCGATTCAGCGCCGGAAGAACCTAACTTTGAATATTTAGTAGAGAATACCCCGTTATTAAAAGAATTAGTTGCTAAAAAAGAAGCAGCGCGTTTAGGTTTTAAATCAGCCAAGGCCGACTTTTTTCCTCAAGTATATGCCAACACTTCATTTGGCAAGACTGCTGCTCATTGGTCTCCTGACCGGGAAGAATGGATGGCGGGCTTAAGCTTATCATTACCGATATTTGAAGGGGGCAGCCGTATCGCTACAGCAGTTAGAGAAAAAGCCAAGTGGGAACAGGCTAAAGCAGATCAGCGCAGCGGCTATGACAGTATTATCGTGGCTCTTCAAGAAACCTGGGTGGATTTGCAAGATGGAATAGATAATGTTAAGGTAAAAAATAAATTTTTAGAAGCCAACCAAGAACGCGCTAGAATCGCTAATTCACAATATTCCAGCGGTCTTATTAATTTTGATGATTGGGTAATAATCGAAGATAATTTAGTAAGCGCTAAAAAAGCCTATCTTAATGCTCAAGCCGATGCGTTGATAGCGGAAGCTAAATGGATTCAGGCAAAAGGAGGATTATTAGAAGATGCGAAAAAATAAATATCTATTTATTTATCTTATTTTGATAACGGCAGTGTTTATGGTGTTTTTTATAAAAAGTAGGCATAAGGCCGCTAAAAATAATTTTACCGAAGAAGTCAAACCTGTCATCGGAAATATCCAATTGACTATTACTACGACTGGAGTTATAGAGCCTCAAAATCGTTTAAAAATAATACCTTCGATTGGAGGGCGAATAGAAGATATTCTAGTTGCCGAAGGCAATAAGGTTAAAAAAGGAGATATTTTGGCTTGGATGAGTTCTACCGATAGAGCTGCTCTTATTGATGCAGCTAGGGCCCAAGGCGAGGAGGTTTTAAAATATTGGGAGGATGTCTATAAAAAAACTCCGATAGTTTCTCCTATCGACGCTGAAGTTATAGTTCGTTCGGTTGAGCCAGGACAAACTATAACTATCAATGATAGCATCGTAGTTTTGTCTGATAGATTAATCATAAGTGCCCAGTTTGATGAAACCGATATTGGACGGATAAAAGTTGGTCAAGAAGCTTTAATAACCTTTGATGCTTATCCAGAAGTTAAAATTAAAGGTGTTGTGGACCACATAGCTTACGAGTCGGAAGTAGTTAATAATGTTAATATTTATAACGTAGATATTGTGCCTACGGAAGTCCCGGAATTTTTGCGTTCCGGTATGAGCGTAAATGCTGAAGTCATCGAAAAAGAGCATAAAAATGTAATGGTTGTTCCTTTAAAGACAGTTTATTATCAAGACAACAAAGCTTTTGTACAGATTAAGAAAGCTCCTCATAATACCATCCAAGAGCGGGAAGTAACCGTTGGATTAAGTGATGAAAAAAATATAGAAGTTCTTCATGGCCTGACATCCAATGATGTGCTTATTATTCAGGACCATGAATATATTTTTAAGAAGAAAGAAACAAAGAAAAACCCATTTATACCTAATAGAAGATGATGATCGAAATCCGTGATGTTCATAAAACCTACCGTAGCGGTAAATTTATAGTTCGAGCCCTAAACGGAGTTTCTTTGTCAATTATGCCTGGAGAGTTCGTTGCTATTATGGGTGCGTCAGGAAGCGGTAAATCGACCCTTTTGCATATTCTAGGATTTTTAGACCGTCCGGATAAAGGCGTTTATAAAATATTAGGTAAAAATACAGCTGAACTTTCTAACGAACAGCTTGCAGTTTTGAGAAATCATCTAGTTGGATTTGTTTTTCAGCAATTTCATCTTCTTCGTCGCATAAATGCTTTAGGCAATACTAGTTTACCTGGTATCTACGGAGGTAAAAAAGATATCCGTAAAAATGCTTTAGATAAGCTTACTGCCGTAGGTTTAAGAGACCGTAAGACTCATTATCCTAATGAGCTTTCCGGAGGAGAACAGCAGAGGGTAGCCATAGCCAGAGCTTTAGTTAATAATCCTAAGATTATTTTTGCTGATGAACCTACCGGTAATTTAGATACTAAAAGCGAAGAGGAGATAATGAAAATTTTTGAAGAGCTTAACAGACAGGGTAAAACCATCGTTATGGTTACACATGAGCAAGAAATAGCTAAATATGCCAAGAGAATTATTAAGATGCGAGATGGAAAAATTATTTCTGATCAAAAAATAAAAAATGACCACCCTTTAGAAAAAACAAAAATAGATACTTCTATAACCAAGATGATTTCCGAGACCCACTCTTCTTTTGGCAAAATTGAACTCATTGACCATATTCGTCAGTCTCTCTATGCAATATTTTCTAATAAAATCCGTTCTTTACTTTCAATGTTAGGCATTCTATTTGGAGTAGCAGCAGTAATTACTATGCTTGCTTTAGGAGAAGGTGCAAAAGAGTCCCTAGAGCAACAGCTTAAGGGTATGGGGTCAAATCTTCTTTCCCTTAGAGGCGGTTCGGCCAGAGTACGCGGTATAGCCCGTACCACCGGATTAATAACTAGGTTTACTTTTAACGACGCTGAAGCGCTGAGAGAATTTTCTCCTTTGATAAAAAGAGTTAGCGGCATGGCTAGAGGAAGCGGTCAGATTATTTATAAAAATAGAAACTGGATATCGAATATAGAAGGCGTGGATTATGATTATGGAGAAATGCGTTCTTGCATCCCCGATATCGGAAGATGGTTTACTAAAGAAGAGATAGTCCAACGAGCTAAGGTGGCAATCTTGGGAATGACAGTTGTTGATGAGCTTTTTAATCGTAATAATCCTGTTGGTGAAACCATAAAAATAAACCGGATTAACTTTAAAGTTATCGGAGTTGCGCCTGAAAAAGGTTCAGCCGGACCGCATAATCAGGATGATATTGTCTATATTCCGGTCACAACCGCTATGTATCGCGTCTTAGGCAAAGATTATCTTGACTCAGTATATGTTGAAGCTAGAGATTCTGAATCTTTAGATGAAGCTAAGTTAGAAATCAAACAATTAATTATTAAGCGTCATCGTTTAAACGAAAAAGATAATGATTCTTTTTATATCTGGGACATGAGTGAGATACAGGAGATGCTTAGTAGTACTACTCAAACGATGAGTCTTCTTTTGGGATGCATTGCTGCCATATCTCTTTTAGTTGGTGGTATCGGGATTATGAATATTATGCTTGTTTCAGTTACCGAGCGAACTCAAGAAATAGGTTTACGTAAAGCTATTGGCGCCCGAGATAGCGATATTATGACTCAATTTTTGATTGAATCGGTGGTAATGACTTTTACCGGAGGCCTTATGGGTATTATTCTTGGCGTAGGGGCGGCATCTATTCTTTCAGTTTTTGCCGGTTGGGCAACTAATGTTACTGTTTTTAGCATAATTTTAGCTACGACATTTTCTATCGCCGTAGGAATCAGCTTTGGTCTTTGGCCGGCAAAAAAAGCTTCTCAACTTAATCCTATCGAAGCCTTAAGATACGAATAATTCATTAAATTTCTTAATTTTTATTACTCGCTCTTGATTAATTTAGGTTTTCTGGTTAAAATATCTCCTTACAATTTATCAAGTTAGATTGAAGTATATTTTATGAAGATAAAAGTTTTTTTAGTAATTAGCATTTCATTATTGATAGCTTTTAGTGGGTTAAAGATTGGTTTCTCTCCCAGCCAGGCAACTACGACCGCCGTTTTCTTTATGTCGCTTTTAGGGATATTTTTCTTTTGGGATTTGAGGTTGAGCTTTGTCTTTTTTGGAGCCGGAATCCTCTTGATAACCCGCTCTGTAGACTTGGAAAACCTGCTTAAATTTGCCTCTTTGGATGTAATTTTATTTCTTATCGGGATGATGATTCTAGTCGGAATGCTCAATGAAGCCGGCCTCATAGTTTGGGCTATTACTAAATTACTGACTTTTAAAGGTATAAATGGTAAAAAAATGTTTTTCCTGATTATGGCGATGTCAGCATTTTCTTCTAGCCTTATGGGAGAAGTTTCTTCGATTATTATAATGGTAAATATTATTATAGCGATAAGCGAATTCTTCGATATGGACCCAGTGCCCTTGCTGATATCCTCGGTTTTAGCTACTAATATCGGTTCATCGGCTACTGTCTTGGGTAATCCTATCGGTGTTCTTATTGCTGCCAGAGGAAAGCTTACTTTCGAAGATTTCATAACTCATGCTTTTCCTATTACGGTTGTAGTGTTTTTAGTCACAATTATTATATTATTTTTGTGGTATAGGAATTATATTAAAGAGCTTGATAAAAAACTTATTTCTATCAGCGAAAATAAATTCTTTTTATCGCTTATAACCATACCAGCCGATAGAAAGGTAAGGATTAGCCTATCTATTTTTACCCTTACCGTAATAGCCATAGCTTTGCATAAAAGATTCGAAGCTATGTTTGGTTTAGAAGAGAATACGCTGTTATTTATGTTGCCTATTTTTGCGGCGGGAATAGTTTTGCTGTACCGACGCGATAAAGTTAGGCATTATATCGAACGTGAAATCGAATGGACTTCGATACTGTTCTTTTTATTCTTGTTCGCACAAGCCAGTGTTATTAAATATTCCGGAATATCCGATTTTTTTGCTAATAAAATTATTGCTGTAGTCGGAGACAATAAATGGTTTTTATCCGGCTTATTTTTATATTCTAGCGGTTTTCTTTCCAGTATCTTGGATAATACCGTGGTAGTAGCTTCCTATGTTCCGACTATATTAAGTTTAAGTTCGTCACAAGCTTTTCTTAGAGCTATCTGGTGGGCAGTATTATTCGGGGCTTGTTACGGCGGAAATATAACTGCTATAGGCTCTACTGCCAATATAGTAGCTTTAGATATCTTAGAAAAAAAGACCAAAAAGAAAATAAGTTTTCTTAAGTGGTTAAAAATTGGCTTAGTCGTCGGAATAGTCAGTATGACAAGCGCCTTCATTTTAATTTTTTTATTTAATCCTTAATATTCCGAAGGGTTGACAAAGTTAATAAGATAAGTATAATATTTATATTAATAAGTCCTGAGTTTCGAAGGGGGAACCTGGACATAAAAAAAGTAAAACCTTCGCTAGATAAGCGGAGGTTTTTTTATTGGCTAGCCCTTATGTTCAATCTTCTTTAAATATAACGCAAAAGCTAGAAGTTCTTTCGCATGATTCCCGATATGATTTAGCTTGTGCTTGCGCCACGGCTCCTGATGAGCATCGCTATCGTTCTGTTGAGAATAGATGGATATATCCAGTTAGTTTTACTTCCGGCAAGAAAACTTTTCTTTTTAAGACTTTACTTTCTAATTTTTGCCATAATAATTGTAAATATTGCCCTTTACGTCAAGGCCGGGATATAAAACGTTTAAGTTTAGCTCCTTATGAATTAGCAAAGGCTTTTTTAGAATATTTTCGGCAGGGTAAAGTAAGCGGCTTATTTTTAAGTAGCGGGGCATTTGAGAAGCCGGATGAGGTAATGAACCGTATTAATCAATCGGCAGAAATTATCCGCCGTAGCGGTTTTCGCGGCTACGTCCATTTAAAGATCATCCCCGGAGCTTCTTTGGCTGCAATACGTCACAGTCTTTCTTTAGCTACTACAGTTTCTTTAAATATTGAATTTCCCGGCGAAGAATATTTTAAGTTATTAGCACCGGATAAAAATTATCATAAAGATATCTTTGAAACTATCGCTTATATTAGCAGGTTACGCTTAGAGCTTGAGCCAGCAAAAAGGCCGCATCAAACTACTCAATTTGTTATTGGCGCCGGACAAGAAACCGATCAACGAATAATTGATAGCGCTTCTTTGCTTTATAATCATTATAAGTTAAACCGGGTTTATTTTAGTGCTTATCAACGCGGGTATGGTGATGGCAGTATTTCCGGAGAGCATTCTAGAGCTACTAACGCCGAATTGCTTACTCGTGAGCACCGTCTTTACCAAGTTGATTGGCTTTTACGTAAATATGGTTTTAAGGCTGATGAGATTCCTCTAGAGGCTGATGGCAATCTTTCGTTGATTTACGACCCTAAAGAAATTTGGGCTCGGCAGCATCTTGATTTTTTTCCGGTTAACGTTAATAAAGCCGATCGTTTAGATTTGCTGCGGGTCCCGGGTTTAGGTGCAGTAAGCGTTGAACGTATTCTTTCGCTACGTCGTCAAAGAAAAATACAATCTCTTGACATTTTAGGTCCAGCTGGTAAGAGATTAAAGAAAGCCTTAAATTATATTTGTTTTTAAAAGTTTATCGAGATATCTTATAAATAGTATAAACCCAATAAAAATAATATGTCCCAAGAAATAACCCCAGGGGTAAAGATTCTTTTAGGCGATCCCCGCAAGGCAGTATTAAAACTGTCTTTTCCTATGATGATAGGGATGCTTTCTTCTGCTCTTTATAATATAGTCGACGGCATCTGGGTAGCTGGTTTAGGCCATGAGGCTTTATCGGCCATAGGATTATTTTTTCCTTTATTTATGATAGTTATTTCTTTATCCAGCGGGATTGGCATCGGAGGAAGTTCAGCTGTATCCAGAAGCATTGGAGAAAAAAATCAAGAAAAAGCTTCTTTGGTAGCAATGCACACTATAGTAATCGGTATTCTTTTAGGAAGTTTGCTTACTTTACTTTTAATTTTCTATCTTAAAGATATATTTAATATTACCGGAGTTAGAGGAGAAACAGCTAAGTTAGCCCTTAGCTATGGTAAATTAATAGCTTTAAGTTCTATTTTTTTAGCATTTTCTCATATCGGCAGCGGTATTTTAAGGGGGGAAGGCGATACTAATAGAGCAATGTACGCACTGGTATTGGGTGCAGGATTAAATATCATTCTAGATCCTTTATTTATTTATTACTTTCGTTTAGGCATAGAAGGCGCAGCCTTAGCAACTTTACTTTCCATATTTATAAGCTCGATGTTAATAGCTTATTGGCTTTTTTTTCCAAATAACACCTATGTAAAGATTAAATTTAAACATTTTAGTTTTAAGAAAAAAATTTTAGGAGAAATTTTAGGTGTAGGCCTTCCGGCTTGTTTTGCCCAGTTGTCTATGGCTACAGCCATGTTTATTCTAAATATTATCGTTGTTAAAACTGGAGGAGACCAAGGAATCGCGGTATTTACCAGCGCTTGGCGTATTATTATGTTGGGAACAGTGCCGCTTTTAGGAGTAGCCATCGGAGTTACTGCTGTTTGCGGCGCTGCTTACGGAGCTAAAGATATAATTAAGCTTAGAGAAGGTTTTTTATATGCTATTAAAGCCGGTTTTATCTTTGAGGCTATTACTGCCTCTTTAGTTATTATCTTTGCTCCTAAAATAGCTTTGATTTTTACTTATTCCCAAAAAAGCTATGCTATATATCAAGATTTAGTCCAAGCCTTGCGTTTGCTGATTTTATTTTTGCCGGCTACACCCTTAGGGTTCTTAACTTCAGCTATGTTTCAGGGAATCAATAAAGGGATAAATTCTCTTATCGTTACTATTTTAAGAACTATTATTATGCAAGTTCTCTTTAGTTATTTTTTAGGCGTAGTTTTGAAATGGGGATTAATAGGAGTATGGCTAGGAATAGTTATGGGTAATCTTATAGCTACAGTTATTACTTTTAATTGGGGAAGACTGGTTATCAGGAATATAAAATTTTAAAGTGGAGCTGATGATAAAATAAATATAATTTCAATAAATAATTTTTATGGTATAATACTACAAAATATTTTCAAAATATTCCTTAAACCCTCTAGGTAACCGTAATATTTAATATTACTTTCTTCTTAAAATAATAGGTAAAGGTATTCGATGCAGAAAGGGATATCGATAATCTCGCCGGAAATAAAAGAAGTCTTAAGCTTACCCGATAAAAATCAAAGACTACGGGAAATGTTTAAAGATTTTCACCCCCGAGATATCTTTGTGCTTTGTGAAAACTTAGAACCCCAAGAAAATGCCCAAATAGTTATTGCTTTAGGAAGGCCGTTAGGAATCGAATTCTTCCAAGAGTTTAGAATAAGCCAGAAGCGTCCTATCTTTCGTCATTTTTCTAAAGAATGGATGGCTGATGTTTTAGAAGAAATGGCGCCGGATGAGCGGGCAGATTTTGTAAAAGCCCTCCCTAAAGAAAGAGCAGAAGAAATATTGCCGCTGGTTGCCCAGGCTGAACGTAACGACATAAAAAAACTTATCGAGTATAAAGAAGGAACAGCTGGTTCAGTACTTACTACCGAATATGCTTCTTTATCGCCGGAAACAACTGTTAAAGAAGCGTTAGAAAAGTTGAAATTACAAGCTTTTAACAGAGAAACTATTTACTACGTTTATGTTATTGACAAAGATAGAAAGCTATTAGGATTTGTTTCTTTAAAAGATATACTTATAGCTGATTCACACAAACTAATAAAAGACATAATGTATGAAAATGTCATAAGTTCTCATGTTGATGATCATAGAGAGGCAGTAGCAAAAAAGTTAGCTAACTATGACTTAATAGCTATCCCGATAGTCGATAACGAAGATAAATTAGTCGGAATAGTAACTCACGATGACGTCGCCGATATTATTATTCAAGAAGATACCGAGGATATTTATAAGTACGGTGCTGTCAGTGAGTACACAGATTACATGAGTTCCAAAGCTCCTACTTTAGCAAAACACCGCATTTTTTGGCTTTTAGTTTTAGTTATTATGGGATTTTTTTCGGGAATGGTTATAGAAAAATATTCTTTTCAACTTCAGACAGTAGTAGCTTTGGCGTTTTTTATTCCCTTGCTTTGCGGCTCGGGAGGAAATGCCGGCACACAGTCTTCGACGGTTATCATCCGTGGCCTTGCTACCGGTGAAGTCAAAATAAAAGATGTCCTTAAAGTTTTTAGAAAAGAGATATTTACCGGTTTATTAGTCGGAATAGCCATGGGCTTATTAGCTGCTGTGAGAGCAATAATTATGAATAAAGATTTGCTATTAGCGTTAACCGTAGGCCTAACCATGATAATGACGGTAATTATAGCCACTACTTTGGGAGCAATGTTACCGCTTTTATTTAAAAAGATGAAACTCGATCCAGCTTTGATGTCCGGGCCTTTTATCTCGAGCATGGTAGATATTATTACTTTATTTGTTTATTTTCAGATAGCGGTATTACTTTTTAGGTAAACATTAGGTATAATATAGCGGACTAAAATATATGAGTATTATTTTAGTAATTTTAACCCTTATTTGCGGCGGATATATTGGTTGGGCTATTGGAGCCAACGATGCCGCTAACTGTGTCGGCGCTGATATCGGCTCCGGTAAAATGACTTATAAACAAGGGATAATAGTTACTTGTTTATTTAGTTTTTTAGGAGCAATATTTTTAGGTTCAAAAGTAATAAAGACAATCGGTAAAGGCATAGTTCCTTTGGATACCTTAGATCCTAATGTTAGTTTGATAATTGCTTTAGCTGCTTGTTTTGGCGCCAGTACTTGGGTGATTATCTCTACCATACGAGGTTTACCGGTTTCAACCAGCCACTCTATAGTAGGTGCAGTAGCCGGAGCCGGATTAGCTTTTAGTACTCCCGTAGTTTGGAAAAAATTATTGGATATTTTAATCTGTTGGTTTTTTACGCCAATTGGTGCCGGCATCATAGCCTATGCTTTATTTTATCCTTTTCGTAGATTATTCTACAGCTTAGTTCCTAAGAAATATTACGATGTAGTGTTAACTTTTTTTGTATTTGCTACCAGTACTTATTTAGCTTTTATTTGGGGTGCCAATGATGTGGCTAATGCTACGGGTGTAATTACCGGCACCGGAGTAATGGACGCTAAACAAGCAGCAATATTCGGTTCCATTGCAATAATAATTGGTATTATGACTTTAGGTCGAAAAGTTATCCAGACCGTAGGTTTTGGCATTGCCCGTTTATCGCCTTTGATGGCTATCGTCGCGGAAATGGCAAGCGCTATCAACGTAAATTTATATACTATATTCGGAATTCCGGTTTCAACCAGTCATTCTATCGTAGGAGCGGTTGCCGGAGTAGGCTTAGTAAAAGGCATAAAGATGATAAATAAAAAATTAATCGGTGAAATAATTTTTGCCTGGAGCCTTACGCCTTTAGCAAGCGGGGGTATAGCGTTTTTAATCATAAAGCTCATCAGATTATGGGCTAAATAGATAAGGAGGAATGAATATGAAGGTGAGTAAGAATATATTTGGCTGGTTGGGCATGAAACAAGAAGCTTTAGTTTTAGACGATGCCGGAAAGCACGTTGAAGTCACTTTTCAGACCGTAGACTGGTTTCGCAAGGCAGTTTCTGCCTTTATTACCGGCGATACCAAGAGAAAAAATGAAGCTATCGAGAAAGTAAGAGAATGCGAGCATCAAGCCGATGAATTAAGAAAAAAGATGGTTAACCAATTATCCGGCGGTCTCTTAGTGCCTCCTGATCGGGAAGATTTAATGCACTTTGTCAAATCGTTGGATCGCATTGCTGACTGGACCAACGGTGCTGCCCGTTTATTAGGATTCATAGAAGAAAAGATTCCGGAGGCTGTTTTAAGCAATATTTCGGTTGCCACCGAATTAATTTTTACCTCTATTACTAAGCTAAGAGAAGCAATACAATCTTTATCCCGTAACGACCTTGAAAAGTCTCTTCAGGATTGCGAAGAAGTAGACTCTATCGAACATAAAGCCGATGAACAAAAGAAAGTTCTAATAGAAGCGATTATACACGCAAAGCTTGAGCCAACCAGCCTACTTTTAACTTTTCAGTTAGCAGAATATTTAGAGGGTGTGACCGATAAAATTGAAGATGCCGCTGATTTTATCAAAGTCGTAGCTATAAGGTCAAAGTAAGATATTACGATAACCTTAATATAGAGTAACCTTTCTAGATATTGCCTAGTCAGAGATGGTATGGATGAGATATCGGTACTAATAGGTGGTAAAGCCGGTTTTGGAATAGACCGTTCCGGTACGATCATAGGACGTCTTTTTAATAAGTTGGGATATCGGGTTTATATCTCTCGTGATTACCCTTCTTTAATTAGAGGAGGGCATACCTTTTCTATTATTCGTGCTTCAAGAAATAGAGTAGATGCTATACGAGAGAAAGTAGATTTTATTTTAGCTTTAAACCAAGAGACAGTTGATTTGCACAAGAATGAGCTTACAAAGAGTTGCAGGTGTATTTATGATTCTAACGAAAGTAATATAGATTCTAGTATTTGTTGTCTTGGGCTTAATTTAGATAAGATTCTTAAAGAAGAGAATATCCCGTCGCTAATGCGTAATAGTTGTATGATTGGAGCATTTGCCAAGGCTATAGGAATAAACTTTAGTATCTTAGAAGAAATCCTAAAAAAAGAATTTAGCGATAATATAGATTTAAACCTAAAAGTTGCCAGACGCGGTTTTAATGAAGCTAAAGAAATGATAAAGGTAGAACCCTTAGAACAAGAAAAGTTACCTTTATTAACCGGAAATCAAGCTATATCCCTTGGCCTTATCAAGGGGGGACTTAATGCTTACCTTGCTTATCCGATGACCCCAAGCTCTCCGATTCTACATTATCTTGCCGCTATAGCTAGCGATTTTAATTTAGAAGTAATTCATCCTGAAAGCGAAATAAGTGTAATACTAATGGCTTTAGGTTATGCTTACCTGGGTAAAAAAGCAGCAGTTGGTACTTCTGGAGGCGGGTTTTGCTTGATGACAGAAGGTTTAAGTCTATCGGGTATGGCGGAATTGCCGATAGTTATAATACTAGGGCAACGTCCCGGGCCTTCTACGGGGTTACCTACCTATTCATCACAAACAGAATTGTTTTTTGCCTTAAATGCCGGACAGGGTGAGTTTGTCCGTTTCGTAGTAGCGCCGGGGGATGCCCAAGAAGCTTATTACTGGTCAGCGATTTCTATGAATATCAGCTGGAAATATCAAATACCCAGTATTATACTCTCTGATAAAGAGTTAGGGGAAAGCGTATTTAATTTTAAGATGAATACTATCGATAAGATAACAGAAGAAAAGCAATTTTCTTGGGATGGAAAGTCTCATTATAAACGATACGCAGTTACAGAAAATGGGGTGTCAACTTTAGCTTTTCCACCGCTTAAGGATGAAATAGTTAAAGTAAATAGTTATGAACATGATGAGTTTGGCATAACTACTGAAGATTCTCAACAGACTGTGCTTATGCAGGAAAAACGCCTACGCAAAGAAAAATTTTTAATTGATGAAATAGATAATATCAAAGCCGTAAATATTTATGGCAATCAACATGAGGATACCGGCCTACTTTGTTGGGGTTCTAATAAGGGGGTTTGCATTGAAGTCGGCCAAAGATTAGGTTTAAAGGTAATTCAGCCATTAGTTCTTAATCCTTTTCCGGTCCAGCAATTTAAAAAGGCAGTCTCGGGAATAAAGAAGCTTATTTGTGTAGAGAGCAGCGCTACCGGCCAATTACCAAGGCTTATTAACTCATATGGTTTTAGTTGTTTTGAAAAAATTTTAAAATATGACGGAAGGCCGTTTAGAGTAGAGGAGTTAGAAGAAAAAGTAAAGAAGTTAATAAAGTAAGATATCACGACTATTTACTTATAAGGATAGTATGGCAAAAGAAGACTTAGGAACCTATGCAAAAAATACCTGGTGTCCGGGATGCGGCAATTTTGCCATTTTAAACGCTATAAAGACAGTTTTAAAAAGCATTCAGGAAGAAGGAGTTTCCTTAGAAAACGTAGTGCTAGTATCCGGAATTGGCTGCCACGCCAAGATAGTCGACTATATAAACCTAAATAGTTTTTACTCGATTCACGGAAGAGTAGTACCTGTTGCTGAAGGAATAAAGCTTGCCAATCCTAAACTTAAAATTATCTGTTTTGCCGGAGACGGTGATGCCTACGGAGAGGGTATCGAGCATTTAATATTTGCTGCTAAAAGAAATATCGATATCACCATGATTATACATAATAACCGTGTCTATGGTCTTACTACCGGTCAATATACGCCGACATCTCCCGAAGGATTTAAAGGCCGTTCTACGCCCAAGGGAACAACTGAAGCACCGATTAATCCTTTAGAAATTATGCTTGCAAGCGGAGCCAGCTATTTAGGGCGCGGTACTTCTCACGGTATCGAACTTTTAAAAAAAATCTTCAAGGAAGCTATCCTTCATAAAGGATTTTCTTTAGTCGATGTCTTACAGGTTTGTGTAACGTACTATAATATGTACCAATACTATGATAAATATGTATATGAGTTGAAAGATCACAATTTTAAGGATTATTTACAAGCCTTAAGTAAAATAAGAGAATGGGATTACAATAAAGATGCGCCTATAGCCCTAGGCGTATTTTATAAGAAAGAAACTGCTACCTTCGAAGAGAAATTATCGACTTCTAAAAGAGAAGCCATAAACGTTGATGCCAAGATAAAAAAGATATTAACCGATAGTTTATAAAAAGAAGTCTTTTAGCAATACAAAGACCCCCACTATAAAGTGAGGGTCTTTGTTTTTCCTCCTCCGAAGCTGGTAGCTGCTAGGATAGCAATTAAAGCTACTCAATAGGTATTGTTCGCATATCAGCGGTGTCAGATTTTATCGGCATACTTAATTTTAGCAAACCTTCCTCAAAATGAGCTTTAGTTTTATCGGCTTCTATACGATGCAAAGTTTCAAAGCAGGAATCGTAAACATAATTACCTCTTTTGGCTTTGATGCAGAAACCATCCTCATTAACATCTAGCTTAGTATCTTCTTTTTTTACTCCCGGTAATTCTATCTCAGCCATAAGGAGGCGATCATTTTTGCTATCGTGGTAAATACAAACTCCCGGCATTAAAAATATTCTTTTATTTTTCATATCATTTGCCTCCTTTTATATGCTTTAGAAACTTTTAACATTTACATTTTGTTTTGCTTCCCATTCTTCCTTTAGCCTTTTTAATCACCATAATAGTCACCCCCCTATATCTTCTAACAGCAGCAGCAGGTGGAGGTATCATCAGAATAAGTATCATGGAGACTGCCTTCTAAGGCAAGTTCAGCTTCCTTGTAATCTTTTAGGCCGCCTTTATAATCCAGAACATCTTGATAACCCAATGATTGTAATTTTTTAGCGGCTTTAGTACTTGCCTGGCATTCAAAGCTAGCGCAATAAACTATAATCTTTTCTTTTTTATCAAGAAAATTTTTGGCTTTTTCTTCTATCTCATTTAAAGGTAATGAAATAGCGCTCTTTATGTGCTCTTTATCGTAATGTTCTCTATCCAGTACATCTACCAGTTTAAATTTGACTCTGGACCCCATTAGCTTAATTAATTGGTCTCTAGTAATTGTTTTAACCATTTTAACCCCCTTTTTCCCTTATCCATATTTAGATGCAGGAGCTTAAAAAAGGTTCCCATAAATTTTATAATTTTAATATAAATTATTTACTAAAACTTGAGTTTTTAAATAGGATAAATTGCTAATTTTAGTTAAGAGGATATTGGCCGGGTTTTGGCGATAAAGTTTTTTATTTTGTCTTGTAAAACCGGGGGAATATCTAGGCATTGCAAAGCATTAGTGATAGCTATCGCTTTGGTATAAGTATCTAAAAAAATATTGCATTCTTTACAATCCTCGATATGTTTTTTAAAGTCGTTTTGTCGCGCTTTTTCCAAATGTCCTTCGATGTAGTCGTAAATAAAACGAGTGGCAATACTACAGAAATCATCTTTATTTTTTGAAGATTCTGACTGGTGTTTATTTTCGTAATCTAGGAGCTCTTTATGGATTATCAACCTTGCCCGATGCAGGCGTGATTTAACTGAATTCTCCTTAAGTTTTAATATTTCAGCTGTTTCCTTAACCGATAGCCCCTCGAGAGTTCTTAATAAAAGAACTAGGCGGTATTTTATCGGCATGAGTGCTATAGCCTTATCGATATTTATTATTAATTCGTGCTCTTCAGCTTCCTTGTAAGGCAAAGTTGGCCAATTGATAAATAATCCGATATCTTTGCTACTTATTTGCGATTCGTTATTTTCAGAATAATTTACTCGGCTTAGTTTCTTTTTTTGTCTCAAATGCATAAGAGCTTCGTTATAAGCTATACGGTATATCCAAGTAGAAAAGCTGGAATTACCTTTAAAAGTATCTATGCTCTTAATTATTTTTAAAAACACATCCTGTAGAATATCCTCGGCTTCTTTTGGGTCTTTTGTTATACTAAGAGCTAAGCCGTATATCTTGTGTTTGTAGTTACGAAAGGCATCCTCGATGGTAACTATATTATTTAGCATATTACTTATTATTATCCTTATATATTTTTTACCAATTTTTAAAGATTTTTCAATAAAAAAATATGAATAGAGGTATAATAGAAAACAGAAGTAACTAAAGTGGAAAATGAAGCGAATAACAATAAACCTTTTTATAATTTTGGGGGTAATAATTATGTCTCATAATCCGTTAGCGGCAAAAGAAAAATTGGAAAAAGCTACTTTTGCCGGAGGATGTTTCTGGTGTATGGAAGCGCCTTTTGAGACGCTAAGAGGGGTAATCAAAGTTATTTCGGGTTATATGGGTGGACATAAGAAAAATCCCACCTATGAAGAAGTATCATCGGGTTTAACCGGACATAGAGAAGTAATTCAAGTTACCTATGATTCGTCCAAAATGACTTATAAAGAACTTTTAGAAGTATTTTGGAGACAGATAGACCCAACCGATGAAAACGGGCAATTTACCGACAAAGGTTCGCAATACAAGAGCGCTATTTTCTATCATACCGAAGAACAAAAACATCTGGCAGAAGAATCAAAAAAGGAGCTTGAAAAATCAGGAAGGTTTAAAAAACCAATCGTTACCGAAATCATTAAAGCTACTGTATTTTACGAGGCAGAAGATTATCATCAGGATTATTATAAAAGATGCCCGCTTAAATATAATACTTACAAGAAAGGTTCTGGCCGAACAGATTTTCTTAAAAAGATATGGCGCGATAAGATACCTGATAGTTCCAAAATATATAAGAAACCGCCAGAAGCAGAAATTAAAAAGAATCTCACACCCTTACAATACGAGGTTACCCAGAAATGCGCTACGGAAGCGGCATTCCAAAATGAGTATTGGGATAATAAAAAAGAAGGTATCTATGTTGATATTGTTTCGGGAGAACCGCTTTTTAGCTCGCTCGATAAATTTGACTCTGGAACCGGTTGGCCAAGTTTTACAAAGCCACTTTCGCCACAAAACATAGAACAAAAAGATGACACTAGTCTTGGGATGAAAAGGACTGAAGTAAGAAGTAAACAAGGAGATTCTCACCTAGGGCATGTATTCGATGACGGTCCAAAGCCTACAGGATTACGCTATTGTATAAATTCAAGCGCCTTAAGGTTTATCTCCAAAGAAGATTTAGAAAAAGAAGGATATGGAGAATATAAAAAGCTTTTTTATAAGCAGTAAAGAATAGTATAATAATTAGCATAAAAAATCAATTAAATACGCCTGCAGACACTTTTGATTTCACAGATAACATATTACTGAGGTGAGATTATTATGAAGATATGGATATATAGTATTGGTAGCGTTATTCTAGTAAGTTTAGTTTCTTTTATCGGCATTTTTACTCTTTCTTTAAAAAAGGAAAGGTTAGAGCGAATAACTTTGATTTTAGTAAGTTTTGCCGTAGGGGGGTTATTCGGAGATGCCCTAATTCATCTTCTTCCGGAATCTTTCGAAACTTTAGGTACAGGACTTAATACTTCACTTTATATAATAACAGGAGTTTTGATATTTTTCATTCTCGAGAAGTTTGTGCGTTGGAGGCATTGTCATATGCCGATGTCAATGAGTAATATTCATCCGGTAGTCACTCTTAACATCATTGGTGATAGCGTTCATAATTTAATAGACGGCATGATTATCGGAGCAAGTTTTTCAGCCGGTATCCCTTTAGGTATTGCTACTACTTTAGCAGTTATTCTGCATGAGATTCCTCAAGAAATAGGTGACTTCGGCGTATTAATTCACGGCGGTCTTTCGATAAAAAAAGCCTTAGGTTTTAATTTTTTATCGGCTTTGGCTGCCGTTATTGGCGCGATAATATCTCTTTTTATCGGCCAATATTTAAATAGTTATACTTTGATACTTATGCCTATAACCGCCGGCGGTTTCCTATATATTGCTGGTTCCGACCTTATCCCGGAGCTACATCACGGTTGTGATGTCAAAATATCCAATGCCATAGGCCAATTTATTGCTATCTTATTGGGAGTAGCAATAATGGCGCTTTTATTATTTCTGGAATAAAGATAACTTAAACGCCCTACTAAAAGAAAAATTTAAATATGCAAATTGCACTGATTATATTTATTTTAACTTATATTGTTATTGCAGTTCAAAACATACCCAATATCCACATTAGTAGGCCGGCCGGCTCGCTTTTAGGAGCTGTGTTTATGGTGTTATTCGGCGTTCTAACGCTTCAGGAAGCCTATGCGGCAATTGATTTTAATACTATGCTTTTCGTTCTCGGCATGATGATTATCGTAGCTTACTTAGAGATTTCGGGATTTTTTGAAATTGCCGAAAATTTCATTCTCCAAAAAGCTAAAAACGGAACCAATCTTTTGTTCTTATTGATTTTTTCATCCGGATTGTTTTCCAGCCTCTTTATGAACGATACTATGTGTCTCATGCTGACACCGATTGTCCTTAGAGTTACTAACAGAGCCGGGCTTAGGCCGATACCTTATCTTATTGCTTTAGCAACTTCATCCAATATCGGAAGCGCCATGACTATTATCGGAAATCCCCAGAATATGCTCATTGGTTTATTTTCTAAAATACCGTTTATAAGTTTCGTCCGGATTTTAGCTCCGGTAAGTATTATCGGGCTATTTATCAACTTTTATATTATCAAGTGGATTTATAGAAAAGAAATTACTTCTAAGCCGATTAAAATTATCGCTAATCAAAACTCTTTAAAACTACAAAAAGGCCTTTTAACTATTTCTCTTGTAGCAATTATTCTATTATTGATTTTTCTTTCTTTAGGATATAATCCACCGGCAGTAGTCATGGTTTTGGCTTGTTTTCTTATCTTGGCCGGAGCAACTAAACCCCGAAAAGTACTGGAAGAAGTCGATTGGACCTTATTGCTGTTATTTGGCGGCTTATTCGTAGTTATGAGAGGAATAGAGAAAGCTGGAATAACCGGCATTATTTTAAATCACGTGGATAGTTTTCTTAGCGGGTCGGCGCTTTCTCAAATTAGCGGTATTTCTCTTACTTCGGCTTTGACTTCAAATGTTATCAGTAATGTTCCGGCAGTAATTCTTTTTTCCAATATTTTTAAACACTTAGTGATAACCGATGCTATTTGGTTAGCTTTAGCTATGTCATCTACTTTAGCTGGTAATCTTACCATTATCGGTTCGATTGCCAATATAATCGTTTTCGAATCAGCCAAAGAAAAAGTACAGGTAAATTTCTGGGAGTATTTTAAAGTCGGGCTTCCCTTGACTTTTTTTACTTTAACAATAGGTATTATTATTTTATTGTTTACGGTATAGATAAAAAAGTTATAAGAAGATATCGAAAAAATCGTTATATCTAGAATATATTTATTATTTTAGATTGGATTTAAGAAGAATTAATTGCAAGCTTAGCAATAAATATACTATAATAATAGAAAGCTTGGATGAGGAGATAGAATGAATGCCAGTATGATAGCACTGATTATTTTTTTGTTAGCTTATATATTATTTATATTACTGCCGCGCAAAAGAACTTTAGTGGCTTTAATCGGGGCATTGGTAATTATATTAAGCCGTTCGATCAGCTTGCCAGAAGCTTTTTGGGCTATTAATTGGAATGTTATGGGTATATTCGTAGGAACGTTGGTTTTAGCCGATGTTTTCATGGAAAGCCGGGTACCGGCATATTTAGCAGAAATTATCGTAGCTAAAGCTAAAAATACTTGTTGGGCTATTCTATTTATTTGCTTGATGACCGGTTTTATTTCGGCATTCGTTGAAAATGTAGCTACAGTTTTGATAGTAGCACCGGTGGCTTTAGCCTTAGCTAAAAAATTAAAGATAAACCCGGTAAGCATGATGATCGCAATAGCTATCTCCAGCAATCTTCAAGGTGCTGCTACTCTTATCGGCGATCCGCCGAGTATGCTTTTGGGAGGGTTTGCTAAAATGAACTTTATGGATTTCTTCTTTTATAAAGACAAGCCCAGTATTTTCTTTGCCGTAGAACTAGGAGCTTTAGCATCATTTGGAGTATTATACTTTATTTTTAGAAAAAATAAGGATAAAGCCGCGGTGATATCAGTAGAGAAGGTAAATTCGTGGGTTCCTACCATATTTTTGATAAGTTTGATTATGCTTCTTGCGCTTTCTTCGTTTTTTGATACTGGATTCTCATACCTGGCGGGGATTATTTGTATGATTTTCGGAATAATTGCGGTATTTTGGAACAAGTTCATAAATAAAGGCTCTTTTATTATAAGTATAAAGAAGCTGGATTGGGATACTACTTTATTTTTGATAAGTGTTTTTATTTTAGTCGGCAGCATCACACTGACCGGATGGATAGATAAAATTGCGATTCTACTTTCAGGCCTGATCGGCGAAAATATTTTCTTAGGGTTTACCATATTAGTTTTTATCTCGGTTTTCTTATCAGCCTTTATCGACAATGTGCCTTTTTTAGCTGCTATGCTGCCGGTAGCAGTTTCTATGTCAAACCAGCTTCAAATCAATCCGGCATTATTTCTTTTCGGTTTACTCATCGGTGCCAGTTTAGGAGGTAATATTACTCCTATCGGCGCTTCAGCTAATATTGTTGCCTGTGCTTTGTTAAAAAAAGAGGGTTACGAAGTTAAATTTATGAATTTTATAAAAATTGGACTGCCGTTTACTCTAGCAGCAGTCACTGCTGCCTATTTATTTGTTTGGTTAATATGGAGGTAGTAGAAAAATATATTGGTTTGAATTCAAAAAAATTGATTTAGATATATTTATAAATGAAGAATTATGACTATTCGATTATAGGTAATTGTACCAGTTCAGCTTTAATTTCCAGCGATTGCAGTATCGATTGGCTATGTTTCCCTTTTTTTGATTCACCATCGGTATTTGCCAAGATAATAGACCAAAATAAAGGAGGATATTTTAAAATATCGGCTGCTAATATAAAGAGAATAGAGCAGTATTACGTCGTTCATACTCCAATTCTTCGAACGGTATTCATTACCGAGGATGGCGTTTTTGAATTAAGAGATTACATGCCCCGTTTTCTCACTATAAAAGGAGAATATTATTGCCCGCCCGAAATTCACAGGGATATCTTACTTATATCGGGTAACCCCAAAATTATCGTCGAATTTAAACCTAAACCTAATTATGCTATTAGCGATAGTGAGCTCATATTAGACAATAACTACTTAAAAGTCGTATCTAAAAGCGGCGAATACGTAAGTTTCTATCTCTATAGCAATCTGGATTATCATAAAATAATGACAGCGGAGCCCATTGAGTTGAAAGGCACGTCTTTTTTACTCTTTTCTTATCACGAGAAATTGCGCGACGTAAACACCGATAATATCTATATTGAATACGAAAAAACCAAGACCTATTGGCTGGACTGGGTCTATAGAACTAAAGTTCCGACAAAATACAAGGATTTGTTGATACGTTCTGCTATTACTCTTAAGCTACTTACCTACCAGCGTTCGGGAGCTGTTATTGCGGCACCGACAACGTCCCTGCCGGAGATAATCGGTAAAGACCGCAACTGGGATTATCGATATTGTTGGATACGGGATGCTTCTATGATCGTAGATTTATATACCAGGATAGGGCATATGCATTCGGCGCAAAGCTACATGAACTTTGTATTAAATAGAAAATTGCTAAAGCACGAAAATATATCCGTTATGTACGGAATAAACGGAGAAAAGATATTGACAGAGAGAATATTAGACCATCTGGAAGGCTATGAAGGATCTAAACCGGTCAGAATCGGCAATGATGCCTATAAACAGGCGCAAAATGATATTTACGGCCAGTTAATAGAAGCTATTTATACCTATCTTTTAGTAAGCGGTAAAGGTAGAGCCATAATCGATGAAGAAATTTGGACGGTTGTCCGAGACCTAGCTAATAATGTTATAAAAAAATGGAGAGAACCTGATAACGGCATATGGGAACGCCGGGGAGAACCTAAGCATTATGTCCATTCTAAGGTTATGAGTTGGGTAGCCATGGATAGAGCAGCTAAGATTGCTCGTTTTATCGGAAAGCCACAAAATACCGAAAAGTGGTTAAAGATAGCTTCGGATATAAAACAAGATATCCTTCAAAACGGCTGGAATGAAACCAGAAAATCTTTTGTAATGTGTTACGGCAGCAGCGAATTAGATGCTGCTAATCTTTTAATGTTGCATTACGGCTTTCTGGATAAAAATGATCCTAAAGTAATAAGTACGGTAAGAAAAACCCATGAAGAGTTAACAAGATCTGATTTTACTTTTAGGTATGTTTCAGAAGATGAGTTCGGCCGGCCGGAAAATGCTTTTATCGTTTGTACTTTCTGGATGATAAACGCTTTATATTTAATAGGAGAAGAAAAAAAGAGCCGGGAAATGCTGGAAAATGTCTTAAGGTGTTTGAATAAATTCAACCTTCTTTCCGAAGACGTCGAAATAAAATCCCACCGCTTAACAGGTAATTTTCCCCAAGGTTATTCCCATTTAGCTTTAATTCAAACTATCTTACTTTTAGAGACTAATTATAATTGGAGTGACGCTTCAGTAATACAAAACTTTTAAAATATTCTAATTGTTAAATAATAGGCAATAATAATGTTGTATATAAAAGATATATTTGTTATAATACCGCTTTGTTATAATCCGGGAAGAATTTTATTAAAAATTATTTTTTAATTAAGGAAGGAGAGATTAATGGAACAGATGGCTGCTCATTCAAAACACCATGTTACTGCTAAAGAAGATCGTATTCCTTTCTTTCAAAAAGCCGTATACAGCATGGGGGCATTTGCTAATACTGCCCAGGCTGCTTTCATCGGACAGATGGTCATTGTTTTAAACTTAGGATTAGGTGTGAATCCGGCTTTAGTAGGCTTAGTAGGAGCAATACCCCGTATTATCGATGCTATATCAGATCCTGTAACCGGCTATATTTCCGATAATTTACGTACTCGTTGGGGGCGCCGTAGACCGCTTATATTCTTAGGAGCACTTAGTGGCGGAACCTTTTATGCTTTAATGTTCCAACTCTATAAAGGGCATAGTGAACTTTTTTATGTCTGGTACTTTTTAATATTCCAAATTCTCTATTTCATTGGATTTACCTGTTTTTCTATTCCCTGGATTGCGCTCGGCTATGAAATGACACCTGATTATCATGAACGTACACGCCTGCAGGGGGCAAGTAATTCTATCGGTCAATTACCCTGGCTTATTGCTCCTTGGTGTTGGGCCATTATGCACAACCAGGCTTGGTTTCCGGATATCGTTTATGGCGGACGAATTTTAGCCATCATTATCGGTGCCATTATTATTGGGTTTGGTATCTTGCCAGCAATCTTTAATAAAGAATACTTTCATTCTTTACCCAAACCTGATATCAAGGGTGCAGGTAATGTGATGAAAAACTTCTTTGGCGGAGCTTACATCACTCTAAAATGTAAGCCCTTTGTCAAACTTTGTCTATCTACATTACTGATTTTTGGTGGATTCATGTGTGCATCAGCTTTTACCATCTATGTTGTTTTCTTCTATGTTTTTAAGAATGCCTCTGTACTTGATCAAGCCTATGCAAAAGGTGGTATTTTACTCGGTTGGTATGGAACTTTTAGTGCTGTTTGTACCATGGGCGTCATTTATATAACCACATGGCTCTCCAGAAAACTCGGGAAAAAAAACGCATTTTTTATCACTATTCCTCTTTCTATTATCGGTTATGCTTTAAAATGGATAGGATATAATCCCAACAATCCCTATTTGCTATTCATCGCTGCCCCTTTTATTGCTTTTGGCTTAGGATCTCTTTTTACCTTAATGAATTCTATGGTTGCTGATGTTTGCGACTTAGATGAGCTTGAAACCGGAACTCGTCGGGAAGGTATGTTTAGCGCTGTTTACTGGTGGATGGTAAAATTAGGAGTGGCACTTTCCTCGTTTATCTCGGGATTGCTTATCAATGCAACTGGTTTTCGGCAGGAAATCGGATTGGCTCAGACGTCTGAAACTTTATTGTGGATGAGAATTTTTGATATCAGCATCCCGATAGTAACTTCCTTAATCGCTATTTTCGTTATTATGACTTTTTCTATTTCGGAAGAAAAAGCTTATGAAATCCGTAAGCAGGTCGAAAAGCAAAGACAAGCCAAGCGAGCCCAAGCTTAATAGTAGCTTTTCTTTTGTTTATAAGAAGCTAAATAAAAAGACCGAGTAAAAATATTGCTCGGTCTTTTTTACTTGTAAAAAGGAGGTAGAAATTGAAACCTAAAATAACCCAGATTGTTATGGTTTGGTTATTGCCGCTTATAATTATAGGCGGTTTATTTTTTCCCGTGCTAGGATATTTCGTCATTGCCATGATGGCCTTTTTTTTGCCGCTTTCTTTTTTCAAAGGCCGGTTTTGGTGTTGGAGCCTTTGCCCGCGCGGCGCTTTTCTCGATATTGTTATGTCAAAGGCAACTCCTAATAGGGCTTTTCCTAAAACTCTAACTAAAATATCGTTTCGTTGGTTTGTCTTGGCATTATTTATGGTCTTTCTCGTTTATAGAATGCTGCAAACCGGCGGTAACATCTTAGCAATTGGAGCAGTCTTTGTTTCAATGTGTATTTTAACCACAATAATTGCTATTATTATAGCTTTAGTTTCTAGACATCGCGGCTGGTGCCTTATTTGTCCTATGGGTACACTTCAAGAACAAATCGGTAAGATAAAAAAGAAGAAAAGTACTAATCTATAATAAGAGAGTAGCTAGAATATATCCGTCAGTTTTCTCTTTTATCATTACCAAATAAATCCTTTCTGTTATAATATTTAAGTGTGAAAAGAAAAAAATTTATCAGAAAAAGTAAGTTCTTTGTTTATATTTTACAATGTCAGGATGGGACCTATTATACCGGCTATACCCCGGACTTAAAAAATCGCCTTAAGCTGCATAACAAAGGAAAAGGCGCCAAATATACCCGTAATAGAAGACCGGTTAAACTAGTATGGTATAAAGAGTATTGTTATTTTAAGAGGGCCTTTAAAAAAGAATCAGCGATTAAGAAGCTGTCGCGTAAACAAAAGGAAAAGTTAATGATTAAAGCACCTAATTATTTCAGCAGGAAAAAAGTATCAAACGATACTGGAATCGATAAAGGATAAAGCCTATGCCGGTTTATTTGATTGTAGAGAATAAAACTGATAATATTATGGTACCGGAAGTTTAAGTAAAGCAAGATGAAATCATTAGCATCCTTTTTAAAGTTTTATACCAAGTATTTAGCGGTTTGGGTTTTTATCTGTGGTATTATTGCTTATTTATACCCTAAGCCATTCATAGCTTTGCGTGAAGGAATGGATTTTTTCTTTGCCCTTACTATGTTTGGCATTGGTTGTGTACTTAATATCCAAGATTTTCAAAGAATAGCTAAGCAGCCACAAATAGTGTTAATCGGTTCTTTTTTGCAATTTACTCTTATGCCTTTTGGGGCATTTATGGTTGCCAAATTATTAAACTTACCGCCGAATATAGCGCTTGGGCTTATCCTTACCGGTTCTGCGCCCGGAGCTATGGCCAGCAACGTGATAAGTTATGTAGCTAAAGCTGATGTTGTTTACTCGGTAAGTTTAACTACTGTTTCTACCATTTTAGCTCCGGTAATGACACCGACACTCACTTATATTTTAGCTCACTCGATTTTAAGAGTTGATTTCTGGGGTATGTTTTTTAGTATGGTAAAGATGGTAATCGGGCCGCTGCTTTTAGGGTTATTCTTAAAATATAAATTTTCTAGGAGCATAGAAAAATTAGAGCCGTTATTCCCGGCCATTTCGGTTACTTTTATAATATTTATCTGTTCCTTAGTTATTGCTTTAAATAAAACTTTTTTAGTGATGCTTACCTTTATAGTTATAGCAGCAGTTTTTTTATTAAATTTATGGGGAATGGCTAGTGGATACTTTATGGGAAAAATCCTGAAAATGGAGATAGCGCGGCGTCGTACCCTTTCTATAGAGATAGGTATGCAAAACGCCGGCTTGGGGACGGTTTTAGCTTTAAAACATTTTAACGAACAGGTAGCTGTTCCAGCTGCTTGTTTTGTTTTTGTTTGCATATTTACGGCGTCGATTATGGCTGAAATTTGGAGAAAGAGCAGTAATTATCAGCAATGATTATAAGCTTAACTGTATGACAAAACTACTAGCAACATTTGTCATCTTGTTATACCGGCTTAAAAAATAAATATGGTTAATAAATATCGATTACTCATAAGCTTTTGCGTTACTCTTGTTTTTACTTGTTCTGCTTTTATAAATAATTCGCTCTGCAAGGATACTTCGGAAGGTTTAGCTGATTCCAAGCTAACTACAGCAACTAATTTGCTATACAAAAGAGAGTTTAACCTTGCCATTGAGAAACTCAATCAGATATTAACAATAGACCAAAAAAGCCCTAAGGCTTGGTATAATTTAGCTTGTGCTCATGCTTTAGCCGGTGATTACGAGAATGCCTTGCTGGAATTTGAGAAAGCGCTGCAATTTGCACCTTCGGACTTTAAAGCCATTATATTGATTAATAAGGCCTTAATTTGCCTTAAATTACAAAGCTATGACTCTGCTTTTGAATTGTTGAATAAAGCTATAGAATTGGTCCCAAGATTAGAGCGGATAGACGATTTTAGAGGATTACACTTTATAACTGCAGAATTAGCTAAAGGCAATCTTACAACAGAAAAGATAAACTTTTGGCTTTATGAGGATTCCCCATTTTTATTCGATACTGCTTGTTTTATCAAAGATATAACGACGGACCTTAATTTAAAGGTTTATAATTTTTCTAATCTGGAGCCTTTACCTTTATTTTTTTATGGAAGCAGCAGAACCCATCTATTATTAGGAAAATTACATTATCTTGATAATCGCTTGGATGAGGCCGAATCCGAATTTAAGGCCGCATATTTTTTATCAAAAGATAACGAAGCTTTAAAAGAATTATCGCAAGGAACTGCCTATTTTTGGTTGGGTCATATCGCCTTTAAACGACAGCAATTCATGAAAGCGCTTCAGCTTTTTAAGAAGGCAGCGCAAATACAGCCCAATAATTTTGGATATGTAAGAGAAGTGGCGGCAGGATATATGGCAAATCAGCATTATTTAATTGCTAAAGAAAAATGCCAAGAAGCTTTATCTTTGAATCCCCACGACGAAAATACCAAAGAGCTTTTAAAATTAATAGAAGAAAGAGAAAAGGCTGCGGCTAAACGTATTAATCGGTAAGGTAACTAATAGGAGAGTAAAAAAATGAAGCAATGGTATGAGTCATTATTTGAAAATTACGCTAAAAAATACGACAAGGAACCTTTTGTCCAAGGAACTGTCGGCGAATGTGATTTTATTGAGCAGGAGATAAATTACGATAAATCCTTAAAGATTATTGATATCGGTTGCGGTACCGGCCGGCATGCTATTGAGTTAACAAAAAGAGGCTATAAGGTAACCGGTGTGGATTTGTCTAAGTCCCAAATTGCGAGGGCAAAAGAGAAAGCAAAAGAGCTTGGCCTGAACATTGATTTTCAGCAACATGATGCCAGAAATCTTCCCTTCCAAGGCCAATTCGATCTGGCGATCATGCTCTGTGAGGGCGGGTTTTCTTTAATGGAAACGGATGAGATGAACTTTGAGATCCTCAAAAACGCAACAAAAACGCTTAAAAGTAAAGGCAAGCTTATTTTCACCGCATTAAACGGATTGTTCCCGCTGTTTCATTCGGTCAATGAATTCTATAAGTCAGCGCAAAAAGAAGGTCAGTCCCAGTGTAAGGAGTGCTCCTTTGATTTGATGACTTTTCGTGATCATAACACCGTTGTTTTTGAGGACGATTCCGGCAATAAAAGGGAGCTTAAGTGTAACGAACGCTATTACGTACCCAGCGAGATTAGCTGGCTTTTAAAGACACTCGGGTTCAAAAAAATCGATATCTTTGGAGTGAAACTTGGGGCATATTCAAGAAACGATAAACTAACCATTGAGAATTTTGAGATGCTTGTCATTGCAGAAAAGTAAACTATTTAGAAGGAGGCAATATAATGAAAATAGGTATAGTTATTTCAAGCAATGATGCTGAAACTTGTTGGAATGCAATTCGGTATGCTAATTTCGCACTTGGGCAAAAGGATGAGGTCAAGATTTTTTTTATGGGTAAAGGCAATGAAGAAATCTATTACGATTAAGCCAATAGGCATAATCAAAACGCCTTATAAGGAGTCCAAAGGGATTCCTATTCAGGGAAAATTTGAAAAAGGGGTTAAGGGCACTATCCGGCTATTTCCTAAATATCAGGCCGGTCTTAAAGACCTTGAAGGGTTTTCGCATCTTATTTTGATTTATTATTTTAACCGTTCAAAAGAAGAGCATCTTACAGGTAAGCCATTTCTTGAAGACGTTGAACATGGGATATTCGCGATAAGAAGTCCTCACAGACCGAATCATATCGGGTTTTCAATAGTTAAACTGGAAAACGTCAAAAATAGCATCATTACTTTTTCGGAAGTTGATATTTTGGATAATACTCCACTTCTAGACATTAAACCTTACGTCAAGTATTTCGATGGCCGAAATAAAGTAAAAAATGGGTGGATTAAAAAGCATTTTAAAAATGGGAAGGTACCAAAACGTACAAAGTTAAGGTAAAAAATAAGGGGACAGCCCCTTATTTTCTAACAACTTATAAATCAACGCACTATAACTGTTATTCGGAGTTTTTGGTATAGGAAAGCTTCTAAAGTAAGCTATAGAGAGTTGTGGAGCGCTCAATAACTCTTGGGTGGTCCCATACTTTTATGGTAAAATAGCTCAAAAAAAGGAGCGTATGGCAGGATCAATCCAGAGTTTACATCCTATTCTTCAGGCGTTAATTGCTGGTATTTTCACATGGTCATTAACCGCAATCGGTGCGTCGCTTGTCTTTGCGGCAAAGAAATTCAGTCAAAAAATTTTTGATGCCATGTTAGGTTTTGCCGCCGGTGTAATGTTAGCGGCAAGTTTCTGGTCGCTTTTGGCTCCGGCCATCGAGATGTCGACACATAGTGGAATGATACCTTGGGTTCCTGCCGCATCTGGCTTTTTACTTGGAACGATTTTTTTAAGGTTAATCGATAAGTCTTTACCTCACTTACATCTTGGCTTTCCAACAAAGGAGGCCGAAGGCGTCAAAACATCATGGCATCGCAGTATTTTACTTGTCCTTGCTATAACTATTCACAATATTCCGGAAGGACTTGCGATAGGTGTAGCTATCGGCGCGGTTGCTTCGGGTTTTACTGAGGCTACAGGTGCCGCCGCTATAGCACTAGCATTTGGTATTGGTATCCAAAATATACCCGAAGGTTTTGCTGTGTCAGTGTCTTTATACCGCGAAAAAGTATCAAAAATCAAAAGTTTTTGGTATGGTCAGCTTTCGGCAATAGTCGAGCCAATAGCAGCAGTTTTAGGAGCAGCAGCTGTATTATGGGCAAAGCCGTTATTACCTTATGCCTTGGGTTTTGCAGCCGGAGCAATGATTTTTGTCGTTATCGAAGAAGTCATTCCGGAATCGCAGCGGAATGGTCATACGGATTTAGCTACGGCAGGAACGATATTAGGTTTTTTAGCCATGATGATTCTTGATGTGGCGTTTAGTTAACGGGAGGTGGATATGGGGCAGGTAAAAAAAGTTGGTGAGGTTTATAAGTGCGATATTTGCGGGAATGTGGTTGAGGTGAAAAAAGTAGGAGGGGGAGAATTAGTTTGTTGCCAGAAGGCAATGACAAAGATCAGTAATTAAAAAGGAGGTAGAAAAAAATGGGAACAAAAGGTAAAGCAATCGTAGGACTAGATGTTGAGAAACTATTGAATATGTTAAACAAAGCCTATGCTGATGAGTGGCTAGCATATTATCAGTATTGGGTAGGATCGAAAATCGCTTGCGGCAGGATGAGGGGTATTATTGCCGGAGAATTAGCAGAGCACGCTACAGAAGAATTAAAGCACGCCGAGATGCTTACAGAAAGAATTATCACACTGGGAGGATCCCCTTTGTTAAAGCCGGAAGATTGGCTGAAAGAAACTAATTGCGGTTACGATACACCGAGTGATCCTGATACGATAAAACTTCTTAGGCAGAATATCAAAGGCGAGCAGTGCGCCATTGAAACCTATAAAAAGCTTTTAGATTTCGTAAAAGATAAAGATCCAATTACCTATCACATCATCCTAGAGATTTTAGAGGATGAGGTAAAGCACGAAGAAGATTTGGAGTCGCTTCTTTCAGATATGAAATAAAAATATCTCTGCTTAGGTTAGAGAAGGCCTGTCTATTAATTTAGACAGGCCTTTTTATTGTCAATTTTCTTATTATTTTATAGCGATAATCCTCTTGCTTGAGTATTTTCTTAAAAGAGATAAAATATTTAAGCATCCATAGCATCTTGATATATAATAAATAATAACGTCAGGAACCGTCCCCAAAACCGTGTTACAAGCATTAATAAAATAACCGAAAAAGGTATTATATTAACGCCGGCATTAGTTATCGATGATGATATTATTAGTGAGGGTAGAATTCTCGCAGTAGATGAGATAAAAAAAATTATAGGAAATAAATAAAAATATGCTAAAAAATCTACATCCGCACCTTCGGTTGCCAGATGGGAGCAGTATTATACGATTATTATCGAATTTCTAAATATGGTATATGGATATAAATCGTATGACGAATAGAAACAACTTATTTGAATCGAGGTTGATAATAATATGGGACGAGATTTAACTTTATATCCCCAAAAGGCAAGCAAAAAAGACCTGAAAACTTATTTAGAACGTTTGGGTTTTGAAAAATGTAACCATCTATGGGATTGGCCAAAAGCTACCCTTAATTATGCTTGGTTTGATGCCGATGATTTTAAATCGATTGATGGGGTATCCGCTGACATATATCCCGTATCCGGTGATGAACTAAAGATAACAGGAAATCCTTGGGCTTTACATGTTCGTAATCTTTACAGTGCTAGTTGGTATGATGTAAAGATGCTAAACACCGTCTTAAGAGACGCCAAAAAATTGTTTGGAGGGCAGATTCGGGGGGATTATGGAACTAATAAATACGCCCCATTATGGAAAGATGATAGCACATCAATAAGCAGAGGGATTTCGTCTATTTATCAACAAGTAAAAAGAGAACTTGAAGCGGTAAAGTTTTCTTTGCCAAACCCAATGATGAGCCGTCCTTTACAGAAAAAGGGCAATTCTGATGATTTGATTGAATTTGTAAATAGCTTAGACCCAAGCCGTACAATTTATAACGGCCTTGTGCCATTTGCAGTATCCATGTTTGAATTTTTCTTTTCAAGAATATTCCAGGTCTTAATTACCTATGATAAATTTGCAGTGGAGAAAAAATCCTCTTACAAAATGAAAGTTAATTTCGACAGTCTTTTAGCGGTTGGTCGAAGAAGCCAAACAGTAGAAAATGTCATTGCGAGTAGTTATTCTTTTCAAAACTTAAATTCATTAAACAAAGCCTACACTGAATGGTTAAATGTCGATGTCAGGAAGATTCTTTATAAAAAAAGAAAAATAGGGTCTTCAATTAAATTCTTAGAGAATAAAATTGCAGAAATCATTCAATATCGCCATGGCATTATTCATCATTTTGAGATAGACCGCTCGCTGACTAAAGATGGTTATTTGGGAATTCTTAACGCTATAGAAAAATCTATGGTTGAGTTTATTTGTTTTCTAGAAGGCAAATACAGCATGCGTGTTGAGAAAAATTAAGACTTATCGAACCGATGAATGAACACGGCTTTTTTAAGAAAAATATACGACTAAAATCTTTCATAACCAATGACAAATAATAGCGATACGCAAAAGAAAGTATTTCTCGCGACTTTCGGTTGACCGATGGTTACGATGGCGAGGGATGATCTTCGGGATTATAAAGATATTAAGCAGCTGTGACAGAATGGATTAGGGCAGGGACAATGAGTATTGAAAATATTCTTAAAGGAATTGACCCGGAAAAGAGATTTAAGCTGTTTTTAGATCTTTCGTTCTCGAACATTGGCACAGCCAATGTCATTGGAAAAGATGGAACGTATTGCTTGGGTGAATACCAGCCAGATGAAAAGAATCCAATCAAATTTAATAAGACTTATTTTGCAGGAGGGGGATTTCTAAAATCATTTGTCCTCGATGGCAAAAATTACAATGAACAAATTAGTGACGCAACAGCGTATGAAATTTTTAAACATATAACCAAAGATATTGCGGCCTTAATACAAAAACGAGAAAAAGCGCTAGATAAAACATTCGATAAGTATTTAAGCCCCGAAGATTATGCTCTTGCCAAGCAACTTATTGATGATGATGTCAAGAAGAGCAGGGGGGAATACCGAGTTGTCTTTATTACTGACTTAATTGAACTCTTTAATTTAGATCAGATTTCAATTGGCAGGGGGAAGATACGGAAGATAGACGATAGTTATATTGACCGGTGGCCGGATACCATTCCTTCCAAGAAAAGAATATCTTTATTGGGGTTCGGCATGCCTGATGACGCGAAAGATAAATTTTTGGAGCAACACAAGAATCATGTTGCGATCGAAATCGATGTGCGCGGTTATCATTACTGTGATGAAAAATCGGCAGTTATGGATTTAGCTGTCCGCGACATCAGATTAATCTTTTCATTTTTGCTCATGTCCAAACGTTTTTTATCAAGCGTTTCAAAAGACAAGATAGATATTAATAGCAAGGAAATTAATATTTATGATTATTGGGCACATGGTGAACCTATTGGATTTCAAGAATATTATTTGACTAGGCGGGATGATTACGCTTCTCTGAAGATTATCGATTTTTCTGAAAAGATTCGCTTTGCCTCCAATGTTGTAGTCATTACAAAAGAGGTCTTTGAGCAGATTGAAAAACGAAGTTGCCTTAGTCAATTTAATAGCCTTGTCTTAGAAAACACAGAATTAGCTAACAAAATCAGGTTGGGATTTGACTGGTTTTTAAAATCATCCCTTGAAAAAGATCTAACTGATGAGGCAATTGCGCTGTTTATAAGTCTTGAATCATTGCTGGCAAGTGGCAGTGGTCAGAATACAGAGACTGTCAGCGCGAATTTGGCAATAATGTTGAATCGTGACAGTGAAGAACGATTTAAGCGTAAACAGGACTTCAAAAAGAGAATTTATCCGGTAAGAAATAAAATAATGCATAATGGGGAATTAATTAGTTTTGAAAAAAATCATGAAGAACTTGTTGAGTTAAGAGGTCTAGTTGCATGGGCCTTATACGGAATCCTTTATCGATTAGATGAAATTAAGGTTTGCGGCACTCATGGAAACGCGATTTTTGAATATTTTGATAGATTAAAACTAAAGAATCCTTGGGATGTCGTAACCAAGCACTTAAATAAACAAAAGCAGGAGAGCTGAACGACGCAGTGTGCGGGTAGAGATTTAATTATTTTGTGTCAGAACCGATGAATGGATGAGACGTTTTTATGATTTTTAGCCTGAAAAAGCAAAAAGTAGGGATGCTAAAATAATCTGAAACTATATGAGCAATAACGAGATAAAGAAAAATAAGGTTTTTTTAGTTACCTTCGGCTGGCCGGTGGCAGGATTATAGTAATGCGATGCGGAGCTTGGCCGAAGCTGTAGTCGGGGCGTTGTAACGAAAGGAAAAAATATGATTGATACAGATAAATTACGCACAGCATTAGCCAATGAGCGCACGATGTTAGCCTATATTCGCACGGCTTTATCAGCGTGGATTTTTGGTTTGGCGGCAATCAAGCTTTTTGCTGAAAACTTTTTCATCGTTTGTTTGGGATGGGTAGTTGCTGTCAGTGGTGTCTTTATCCTGCTTTGGGGAATTTTTGAATCCCGAAAACGTCATAGGGGTATCCACCAGCCTTAGCACAGCCAATCTTTATCGTTAAGGCCCTATGATTGTGCTGAGGTGGCATAGTCATAGGGCTTTTTGTTCTTGGGGGCCTCCGGGTCCTTGGAATGGGGTGTCGGTGAGGGTCGGGCGAGGCGCGGGGAGCCAGTGATAGTGGTCAAAAAAATCGATGTCCATGTCCATCACTTTTGGGGTTTGGGCATCAATGGTCAAGCTGGCTAAAACAAGCGCCCAGCGTCGGAAAACAGGTGGTTTTAGGGGTATCCTGCGGGCGTTCGGGAGGGTTAAAAAAGTCCATTTTGATGGACATGGATGGACATATAAATGTCCACTAAATCGAAATGTCTCGTAAATAGTGGACATTTTAAGGCAATGGACATTTTGGGGTGTGAAATGGCGCCGGAGCTTTAAAACAGCTTTACTTTGTGTCAGAAGTGCGATATATTATTTCTGACAATTAAAAGCGATTAATATGACAGAATCCATTGAGAGTAAAATCCTTCGTCGAATTATCGGCAAGAAAAAAGGCTGGGTGTTTGCCCCAAGTCATTTTCTTGATCTTGGCAATCGTGCCGCTGTAGATCAAGCGTTGAGCCGGTTAGTTCGATCTGGGGACATTCGCCGATTAGCGCGCGGGCTTTATGATTATCCGCGGAAGCATCCGGATTTTGGAGAAATGCCGCCAAACGTTAATCGTGTTACTGCCGCGCTTGCTGAAAAAGACAATCTTAAGATTCAACCTTCCGGTGCATATGCGGCTAACTTGCTGGGGTTGTCCGATCAAGTACCGGCAAAGATTGCTTTATTAACAGACGGCTCTACCCGGGTGGTTCAAGTTGGTAACTGGCACATTATGTTTAGGAAGACATCACCAAAAAATATGGCGACTGCCGGGCGCGTGAGCGGCTTGGTTATTCAGGCTTTACGTTACATGAAACAAAGAAATATTGATGAGCGAGTCATTAATTCGCTTAAAAGAAGATTATCGGCTGATGATAAGAAACAGCTTATCAACGATATTCGTTATGCCCCGGCTTGGATAGGTGAAATATTTAAACAGATCAATTCGTAGCAGTTTCCCTGCCTGACGGCAGGCAGGTTGGCTTTTAAGCCAGTAAGGACGGAGGTCATATGAAAGAGATTTTGAGTAAGGTTGATGAGGCTCAGGCAAAGATAAACGCATTGCGCCCCTTTAGTAATGAAATGAACCAACAGATAAAGGAATATTTTCGTATTGGGCTTACCTATTCAAGCAACGCGCTTGAGGGGAATTCTCTGACTATATCGGAGACAAAAGTGGTCATTGAGGATGGACTCACCATCGCCGGAAAGCCGCTTAGAGATCATTACGAGGCCACGGGGCACAGTGATGCGTTTGATCACATGTATGCGCTTGCTACCGGGAAAACCATAACGGAAGAAGATATCAAGAAGTTACACGCTCTTTTTTATCACCGCATCAAAGAAGAGGACGCCGGTGTGTATCGGAAGGTTCAGGCCATTATTACGGGTTCTCAATATCCTTTGCCCACACCAGCCGCGCTTCCCGGGATGATGCAGAAATTTATTAAGGATTTGCCCCGTTTGAAGAAAGACACCCATCCGGTTGTCTATGCCGCCAAGCTTCATAAAGAATTTGTGTTTATTCATCCGTTTGTTGACGGCAATGGACGAGTGGCCAGACTTTTAATGAATGTGGCCCTTATGCAGGCAGGATACATTATTGCAATAATCCCGCCGCTTAAACGGTCGGAATACATCAGTGCTCTTGAAAAAGCGCATAAAAGCGACACGGATTTTATTAAGCTGATAGCGTCATGCGTCTATGAGACCCAGAATGATCTCCTGCGCATGGCTAATGGGAAAAGTTAGTGTGACTTAAGAGGGGAATAAGACAGGGCAATGAACTACTGGTGGACATCGGATTATCACTTTTCGCACGCCAATATTATCAAGTATTGCGGGCGGCCGTTTGAGACGGTCGAGGAAATGAACGAGACCATCATCCGCAAGCATAATGAGCGGGTGAAGCCGGAAGACACTGTCTTCTTTCTTGGGGATTTCATATTTAAGGGTGGCAAAGAAGGCGGCGAGGAGAAATACAGACATTTCGAAAAGAGGCTGAACGGTAAATTCATTTTTATCAAAGGCAATCACGACCGGCACAACAGCCTCAATACGATCATTTCGAAGGTTTATATTCACTACGGCTCAAAGGATATCTGTATGACGCACCGGGCCGAAGATGCGGACCCGAACGTACCATGGAATTTCTGCGGCCACGTTCATGAGAAATACAAGGTTAAACGTCTGAATGAGAATTCAATAATCGTGAATCTTTGTGTCGAGGTTTGGGACTATTATCCGGTCGCATTTAAGCAGATCAGTTCCGTTATTGCCACTTTTCTGAAGGAAGAGAAGAAGGGCGCGGTGAATTAAGATGCAGGCACTTGCTGAGATGGTTTTTATAAGCGAGATTGAGTGGCAATCAAAGATTGCAGAATTGGCCGCTAATCGTTTATCAGCGATCAAAGACAATTTCGATCAGATTGAAGTGTGGAGCTCAATTCAATCGATTCTCGTGGCGGCTGGAAATGTTTCGAAAATTCTTTGGCCACAAAAGGAATATGAGGCAAGAGGTAAAAGATTGCGAGAATTACTTAAAGTCGAAGATAACAATATGCTTTCTGATCGTAGCCTACGGAATCATTTCGAACACTATGACGAGCGAATAGAAAAATGGTTTAAGGGGAAATCTTCGGCGGTCTACAGCGACTTGGCAATAGATCCATTAAAATCAATGAGAAGAAACTTCCCTGCTAATCATCATAGGGCATATGATCCCTTAACGCAGACTTTGACGTTTCGCGGTGAATCGTTTGACTTAGCGGCAGTGCTGAAGGAGCTTAAAGAGATTCGTATTAAGTGCAGTGACTTTGTGCTTACGTAAAACAGTTCGATTACGGATTAATTCGAGAGAAGAGAAGAACAGAGAAGAGAATGGTAAAAGAGAAGAAAATAACAGGGATAAAATCATGGCCTGTGGATGACAGGCCGAGAGAAAAACTCCTCAAGAGGGGCGCTGGGGCTTTGAGTAATTCGGAGCTTCTGGCCATTCTGCTTCGCACCGGCACGCAAGGCACGAGCGCAATCGACCTCGCCCGCAAGATACTTAAGAAATTCAGTACATTCCGCAACATGGCCCATACCGACGCCCGGGACTGGAAAGAGTTCAAGGGCTTAGGCGGAGCTAAGATTGCTCATATTCAGGCCGCGCTTGAAATCGGGCGGCGCTACCGACAGGACGATGTGTCCACCGGGAAGCAGAAAATCGCATCTGCCAAGGATGTTGTGGACATCGTCATGCCCCAGCTTCGCGACCTCAAGACAGAGGTGTTTAAGGTCGTCTATCTTGATAGCAATAACCGCATTATCGACATTTCAGACGCCTCGGTCGGCACCGTTGATCAGGCGTTTCCAATTGTTCGGGAAATAATCCACGCCGCGTTGCAGAAGTTCGCCAAGTCGATTGTCTGTGTTCATAACCATCCCAGCTCGGAATGCTCAGCCAGCGCGCAAGACAGGAAATTCACTCAAGACTTGTCCAATGCCGGGAAGCTTTTGGATATAAAGCTTTTGGATCACATTATTATCGCAGGCGATAAGCATTTCAGCCTTGCCGATCAGGGAGGGCTATGAATAACGGAAAAATAACCCTCTCGCAACTCGAACAATATCTCTCTAAAGCCGCATGGATTCTCAAGGGCCCGGTAGACGCGGCTGATTTCAAGGTTTACATATTTCCGCTTCTTTTCTTCAAACGTATTTCCGACGTCTATGACGACGAATACAAACAAGCCTTAGAAGAGTCGGGCGGCGATGTGGAATACGCAAGCCTGCCGGAATTTCACCGGTTTATTATTCCGGAAAACTGTCACTGGAACGATGTGCGGCAGGTCACAAAGAATGTCGGACAAGCGCTTCAATACGCCTTCCGCGAGATCGAGAAAACGAATCAGAAGTTTCTTTACGGCATCTTTGGCGATGCGCAGTGGACAAATAAAGACCGGCTTTCGGATGAGCTTCTCATCAATCTTATCGAGCATTTTTCACAATATTATCTCGCTAACGGCAACATTGAGTCGGATATCCTTGGTCAGGCGTATGAGTATTTGATCAAGCACTTTGCCGATTTAACGAATAAGAAGGCAGGAGAGTTCTACACGCCGCGTTCCGTAGTCAATCTAATGGGGCGGATTATAGACGCCAAGCCCGGAGAGTCAATTTATGATCCGGCTTGCGGCACCGGCGGCATGCTTTTGGAATGTATAAATCANNTGTATAAATCATCTCAAAGAAAAGAAGCAGGACTACCGGACGCTCAAGATCTTTGGTCAGGAAAAAAATCTTACAACCTCGACCATTGCACGGATGAATATGTTTCTTCATAGCATAGAGGATTTTAATATTGTGCGAGATGACACCTTGCGTAATCCGGCCTTCTTCGAAGGTGATAACCTTGCCACATTCGACTGCGTGATAGCCAATCCGCCGTTTTCATTGGAAAAGTGGGGCGCAACACAGTGGGAGAAGGATCCTTTCGGACGCAATATCGCAGGTGTTCCCCCAGATAGTAACGGCGACCTTGCGTGGGTTCAGCACATGGTCAAATCCATGGAATACCCAAGCGGCCGCGTGGCTGTGGTTTTACCGCATGGGGCTTTGTTCCGTAAAGGCAAGGAAGGCAAGATTCGAGAACAGCTTCTCAAAATGGATATTCTCGAGGCTGTTATTGGATTAGGCGCTAACATTTTTTACGGCGCTTCTATTTCGGCTNNCTCAAGAAGAAAGACAAAAAGAATAAAGTGCTTTTTATTGATGCATCAGATCAGATAAGAGAAGGGCGCGCGCAAAACTTCCTTGAGAAGGAACACATTGAGCGCATTTATGGCTGGTATCGCGGATATGAAGATGTTCAAGATCATGTCAAACTGGCAACTCTGTCGGATATTGAAGCCAATGACTTTAATTTGAACATTCCGCTCTATGTTGAAAAAAAGATTGAGGATAATCTGCCAAGCGTCAAAGAGGCGCTCAAAGACCTTAAAATGGCGTTTGATGAAGCAGTCAAGGCGGAAGATAAAATGAAAGAGCAGTTGAAGGAGTTTGGGTTACTGAAATGATGACACAACAAGCATTAGAAAAATATCTCTGGGGAGCGGCAACGCTATTGCGCGGCCTGATCGATGCTGGGGATTATAAACAATACATATTTCCGCTTCTTTTCTATAAGCGTATTTGTGATGTTTACGATGAGGAATATCAGAACGCGCTTAAAGAGTCCGGCGGAGATTTGAAGTTTGCCGAATTTGCCGAAAATCACCGTTTCCAGATTCCTAAGGGGGCGCATTGGAAGCACACACGCGAAAACACCAAGAATGTCGGCGTGGCTATTGAGAAAGCTATGCGGCAGATCGAAAAGGCCAATCCGGATACGCTCTTTGGCATCTTTGGTGACGCGCAGTGGACGAATAAAGACCGCTTAAGCGATGAGACGCTTATC
>MTKX01013708.1_pt1 | contig 67331 bp, 47 predicted proteins | sample 1042771 | NCBI WGS metagenome assembly MTKX01 (sample SAMN06212183, study PRJNA360534) | anaerobic digester metagenome | biome: Wastewater treatment plant; material: sludge; isolation source: anaerobic digester fed with sludge from wastewater treatment plant | place: Denmark: WWTP Randers ...
CGACAGCTCGTGGCGCTGGCGCGCGTGCTGCTGCGCGACCCGGCGATCTTTGTCCTCGACGAGGCAACGGCAAGCGTGGACCCCTTCACCGAGACGCAGATCCAGGAGGGCCTGGAAACCGTGATGCGCGACCGGACGGCGATCCTGATCGCGCACCGGTTGTCGACCGTCCGGCACGCGGACCGGATCATTGTGATGAAGGAAGGCCGCATCATCGAGGAGGGCACGCACGACGGGCTGATGGCAGGCGGCGGGCACTACGCGGAACTGTACAACACCTACTTCCGCCACCAGTCGCTGGAGTACGTAGAGCGGTTCCGGGAGATGGTGGAGGAGGCCGAAGGACCGGCGCTTTGAGCCAGCTGGAGGGGTTTGGTTCGAGGGACACTCGGACGTTCAAGAACGAGGCCCTAAGGGTCCGCCAGGCCCTTGGGGCCTTGCCATGCAGGGGAGCGGCGAGCTCTGCCACTCTGCCAAAAAACTGCATGTACTATCCCGAAATGCCCGTTTTTCCAGAAACAATCATCGCACCCCTGGCATGCCGTGTGTGCGAGCCGCCTTTCCATCGAGGCGGCACTCGTGCACAAGAGAGAGCCGCATTTGACACGCGCCCCGCTGACTGCTATGATGTAAACACCTAAGAAAGTTAGGCTTGTGGCACGGCATGGGCGCGGAGACACCGGGCCCAGGGGGTGAGACGAGCCGCCGGCCGTGAAAAGCCTGCGGGAATCGGAGGGAGTGACCATGACCTATCAAGAGAGGGTACAGGCGCTGGCCGAGGATCCGGAACGGATGGAGGATGCCTATCGCGCGGCGCGTGACGCTGGCGAGATGGCCGCCTTCAAAGAGGCTGTGGAGGAAGCGCGTGCGCAGGCACCGGGGAACCTGCTCCTTGCTGCCTGGTTCTACCGGCTGAGGGATGCGGCCGTCAAGGCGAAGGAGTATGCCGTCGCCTGGGGTTGGGCTCTGCCGCTGGCTGTTGCCAACGGCCTGCTGCTCTGGTGTCTGACCGACGATCGCTTCCGGATCTGGATGCACGCCTTGTGGGGGAGCGACCGGACCTTTGGGTCGGCAGTCTTTGTGCTGGGCGGGCCGATCGCCGCGCTCTTTGTCCTGGCGTATGTCACGGCGGTGGGGCGCCGGCGGTGGGGGCTCAGCGTGGCGGTGGGGGCGTCCCTCCTGGCAGCGGCCGCCTATGTGCTGCTGACCTACCGGCAGACCGGCAGCCTGCCGTTCCAGCAGCAGTACCTGACGCTGATGGCGCTCCACCTGCCCCTGTTGTCGTGGGCGGGCGTGGGCCTCGTCCTGATGGTGCGGCACCGCGATCCGGACAATTGTTTCTGCTTCCTGATCAAGTCGCTGGAGATCTTTATCCTGGCCGGGCTGTTCGCGATCGCGGGCGGCCTGCTCACGGCGATCACGGCCGGCCTGTTCCAGGCGCTGGATGTCGAGCTGCCGGTGGTGGTCCTGCGGCTCTTTGCCGCAGGCGGAGCGGGGCTGATCGTCGTGGTCGCAGCTGCCGTGATCTACAACCCGGCGCTGCCGCCCGCCGGGCAGGCGTTCGAAGAAGGCCTGAGCAAGCTGGTTGCGCTGTTGATGCGGGTGCTTCTGCCCCTGAGCCTGCTGGTGCTGGCGGTCTACGTGGCCTTTATCCCCTTCAACTTTTTTGCGCCGTTTCAGAACCGCGACGTGCTGATCATCTACAACGCCATGCTCTTTGCAGTAGTGGTCCTGCTGGTGGGCGCAACGCCGGTGAGCCGGGCAGCCGTGTCGCCCGGGGTGGGCCGCTGGCTGCGCCTGGGCATCATCGCGTTGGCCGGGTTGGCCACGCTGGTCAGCCTGTACGCGTTGTCTGCTATCGTCTACCGCACGGCCATCGACCGGCTCACGCCCAACCGCCTGGCGATTATCGGATGGAACGTGCTGAACACCGGCTTGCTGCTCCTCGTGCTCGCGCTGCAGGCGCGGGCCAAAGAGGGGCAGTGGCAGGAGAGGCTCTATCGAGCCTTCCGCGCCGGGACCGTCGCGTATGCCGTCTGGACCCTGCTGGTGATCGTGGCGCTCCCCTGGTTCTTTGGTGTGAACCAGGGCAACGTGGAGGCCCTGCCGCTGCCGGTCCAGCGTCTCGTCTCGGAGCAGCCGCCGCCCATCCTGCTCAAGTGCTACGACAGCCCGCACATCTACCTCCTGGAGCGGGGGGAAAAGCGCTGGATCGACACGATCGAGACCTTCAGGGAGCGCGGCTATGCCTGGGGCGACGTCAAGCAGGTGCCATGCTCTGACCTGCGGAGCATCCCCGACGGCGCGCCGATCCCCGCGGATGCAGGCCCTCCGCCTCAGCCGTGAGGTCGTGAGGGTCCCGGGCCCCCTACCTCGGTCGGAGATCTTCGCCGACCGAGGTAGGGGGCCCCTTCACGTCTTGGGCCGACTTGCCCCATCCATGATTTGACACCCACACAGAGCTGTGATAAACAGGTAATGGGCATTAGTAATGCGCATTACCCAAGGGTCGGGAGAAGCTATGGCGCGGCGGCGGATCACCTCCTATGACGTTGCCCGGGAAGCGGGCGTTTCGCAGACCACGGTCTCGTTCGTCCTGAACCGGGTGGCCGAAGCGAGCATCAGCGACGAGACGCGGCAACGGGTGGTGGCGGCTGCCGAGCGGTTGGGCTACGTCCCGGATGCCGCTGCGCAGGCCCTAGTGCGCGGCCGGACGCAGATCATTGGCGTGGTGGTGACGACGCTGAAGGATCCCTTCATCGGGGCCCTGGTGAACACGATCGAGTCTGCGGCACGCGATGAAGGCTACGTCGTGATCCTGGCAAGCTCGGATGATGTCCCGGAGCGCGAGGTGGCGGCGGCGCGGATGCTCCAGTCGCGCCGGGTGGATGGGGTGATCATCGCCTCGTCGCGGGCCGGAGCGCTGTACAAGGGGCAGCTGGAGCGGATGCGAGTGCCGTTGGTGGTGATCAACAGCCTGGTCGATCCGAGCGAGCGGCTGGTCTATTCGGTGGGGGTGGACAACCGGCATGGAGGCCAGGCAGCCACGGCGCACCTCATCGACAGGGGGCACCGCCGGATCGCCTATGTGGCCTCGCCCCCCGATCGCAACGACAACAAGGAACGCTTGGCGGGTTACCGCCAGGCGCTGGCCGATGCGGGCATCGCCTACTCGCCGTCGCTGGTGGTCCGCGGCACGGGAGACACGGACGGCGGGCAGCAGGCCCTGCCTGTGCTGCTGTCGATGGAGGAGCCGCCCAGCGCGGTCTTTTGCTACAACGATCTCACCGCCATCGGCCTGATCGATGCTGCCCGGCGCGCGGGGTTGGCGGTGCCCGGCGAGATGGCGGTGGTGGGCTTTGACGACATTCCCTTTGCCCAGCTCTGCGATCCCCCGCTGACGACGATCGAGCAGCCGATTGCCGAGATGGGCCGGAAGGCGATCGACCGGGTGCTGGCGCTCCTGTCGGATGACGGTGAGGGTGCGGCGCCCGACCGCAACGCAGCCATCCATGGCAAGCTGGTGGTGCGCGCGTCGTCAGGCGAGGCCGGCAGCCGGGGGACGTGAGGCGGTGCGCGGCCGCGAAAGAGAACTGAACCAAGGAGGAGTCCGATCGTGAAAGCAGCGATTTTGCACGGTGTACACGACTTGCGCTTGGGCCAAGTCCAGGAACCCCGACCGGCGGGCAACGAGGTACTGATCCGGGTCCGGGCCGCCGGCCTGTGCGGGACGGACATCCACATGTGGGAGGGCAGCAACCAGGAGGGCACCTTTCCTTTCATCCCGGGCCATGAGTGGGCGGGAGAGGTGGTGGAGGTGGGCAGCGACGTCCGGTCCTTCTCAAAGGGCGACCGGGTGGTGGCAGAGGTACCCATTCCGTGCCACCTCTGCGACAACTGCAAGGACGGGATGGAGCCGAACATGTGCCCCGACAAGGAGCTGTATGGGTTTTCGTGGGCGAACGCGGGGGGCATGGCCGAGTACACCCTGGCGCGGGCGGAGCGGCTGTTCCGTATCCCGGAGAATGTGGGCTACGAGGAAGCTGCGTTGGTGGAGCCGGTGTCGGTTGCCTACCACGGCGTGTGGGGATCGGGCGGTGGTGCGGCCCCCCACGACCGGGTTGTGGTGTTTGGCGCCGGGCCGGTAGGCCTGTTCGCCATGCTGTCGTGCAAGGCGTCGGGCGCGCCGGTGGTTGTCGTGGAGCCCATCGCGTTTCGCCGCAGAATGGCGCGCGACCTGGGCGCCGACGTGGTGCTGGACCCGGCGGAGGGGGGCCTGGTGGAGCAGGTGCTGGACCACACGGGCGGCCGAGGGGCGACGCTGGTGCTGGAGTGCTCCGGCAGCAATGGGGCGTTGGCGGCGACGCTGGACGTCGTCGGCAAGCAGGCGCGCATCGTGCTCATCGGGCAGAGCGCCGGGCGCAAGATCCCCATCGAGATCGGCAGGGCCATCTTCGAGCGCACCACGATCGTCGGCTCCAGCGGCAGCCCCCACTTCTTCCCCAAGACGTTGGCCTTCATGGCGCGGCGGCTTGTGGACCTCCTGCCGGTCGTCACTCACCGCTTTCCGCTGGACAAGGTGCTGGATGCCTTTGAGCTGGGCAAGAGCGGCGCCGAGTGCGCCAAGATCCTGGTGCTGCCCTGAGCAGCGAGGAGAGAGCGATGCTGCTGGGACTGCACACAGGCACCATCCTGCACACCAACGTGATGACCGACATCCGCGTGGCGCGGGAGACGGGCTACGACGCGATCGAGCTGACTGTGCCGAAGCTGGTGCGCTACCTGGATGCCGGCTATGGGACAGAGGAGCTGCTCGGGGCGCTGGGTGGCCTGAAGCTGACCATGATCAACTCCTTTCTCCACATCGAGCGGCAGGACCCTGACGCGCGCCGCGAGCTGCGGGAGCAGTGTGAGAGGCTGTGCCGGGTGGCCCAGGCGCTGCGCTGCCCAACGCTCCAGGTGGTCGCACTGAACGCGCTGCGGGGCGAGCCGTGGGCCGAGGTCCGGGCCAAGGTGGGCGCGTCGCTGGCGGAGCTGGGCGGCATCGCCGCGCGGTTCGGCGTCCGGTTGGCACTGGAGCCGGTGACCTTCACGCCGCTGCGCACGCTGGCCCAGGCACTGGAGGTCTTGGACGTGGCAGCCCGCGACAATGTGGGGCTCTGCCTGGACACCTTTCACCTGTGGACCGGTGGGACGGCCTGGGAGGAGGTGGCGGCGCTGGACCCGGCGCTCATCGCCGTCGCCCACATCAGCGACGTGATGCCCCGGCAGGGCGGGGAGTGGAGCGACGCCGACCGCGATGTCCTGCCGGGCGATGGGATCCTTCCGTTGGCGGAAGGCATCGCGGCCATCCGCGCCACGGGCTACGATGATGTATGGTGCCTGGAAATGATGGGGGCCCATCATTGGGAGTGGGACCCATTTGTGCTGGCAAAGGAGCTGGGGTCTCGCGCCCGCCGGCTGCTGAGCCGGCCGAGCGACAAAAGCCGCCGCTGCGTGCGGCGCGACGGGCACAGGGCCGTGCACGACGGCGGGCCAGGGGGAAGGGCCCGGGGGAGCCGGGAGTGATCAACCAAAGGAGAGGTGAAATGAAGGGAACGATGAGAGGACTTACGATGTTCGCGGACTGGGACCCGAGGCCGGACTTTCGGCTGGGCCCCAAAGACATCGAGGGGAAGCAGACCTACCTGGGCAGCCGGGTCTGGCGCAACCCGACGATGAAGATGGTCGACTACGAGATCCCGACACCGGGCCCGCGCGATGTGCTGCTGGAAGTAAAGGCGTGCGGCATCTGCGGCAGCGACGTGCACATCGCCCAGCAGGACAAGGACGGATACATCTGGTATCCGGGACTGACAGGGTTCCCCGTGATCTTGGGACACGAGGTGTCGGGCGTGGTGGTCGAGGCGGGCAGCCTGGCCCGTGACAAGGCGACCAACCGGCCTTTCAAAGGCGGCGAGCGGGTCTGCACTGAGGAGATGATCTGGTGCGGCGAGTGCAAGCCCTGCGCGGACGGCTTCCCGAACCACTGCGAGCGGCTCGACGAGATCGGCATTAACGTGCACGGGGGGTTTGCCAAGTACGTGGTGGTGCCGGCGCGGACGCTGTGGAGCCTGGAGCCCCTGGCGGACCTCTATTCTGGCGAGGACCTCTTCGTGGCCGGAAGCCTGGTGGAGCCCACCAGCGTGGCCTACACGGCCGTCATCGAGCGAGGCGGAGGCATCCGACCGGGCGACAAGGTCGTCATCTGCGGAGGCGGGCCGGTGGGTATGGCGGCGTGCGCCATCATGAAGAGGCAGGGCGCGTCGACGGTCATCATCTCCGAGCCCGAAGAGGCGCGGGCGCAGCTTGGGCTGCAGATGGGCGCCGACTATGCCATCAACCCCATCAAGGAGAATTTCGTCGAAAAGGTCCTGGACCTCACGCGCGGCATGGGTGCCGACCTCTACCTGGAGGCAACCGGCCTGCCGACTGTGGTCTATCCGCAGATCGAGCAGACCATCTGGCTGGGGCGCACGCTCAACGCGACTGTGGTCGTGTTGGCGCGGGCCGATGCCAAGATGCCGGTCACAGGCGAGGTGCTCCAGGTGCGCCGGGCCGGCATGGTCGGCTCCCAGGGACACTCGGGGCATGGGACCTTCCACCGGGTGATCGAGTGTATGGCCGACGGGATGGACATGACGCGCATCGTCACCAAGCGGATCGGCCTGGATGAGGTGGCGGACAACATCCACATGCTGCGCGACGACCGCAAGGAATGCAAGATCTCCTGCGTCCGGCTTGATTGAGGGGGTAAGGGCACTACGTCCTGACCAAAGGCACTGTGTGAGTTCATGCGATACCTGGTGGGCATCGACCTGGGGACCAGCGGCCTGAAGGCTGCCGTCCTCGACCTGGAGGGGACGCTGCTGGGGCTCGGCAGGGCCTCCAACCGGTATGAGGCGGGGCCGGCGGGGTGCGCCGAGCAGGACCCGCGGATGTGGTGGGCGGGGTGCTGCGAGGCCGTCCGCACGGCCCTGGCCCACGCCGGGGTCCGGGCGGGGCAGGTGGGCGCGGTGGGTGTGTGTGGCTTCCATCACTGCCCTGTCTTCCTGGACGAGCAGGGGAACCCGGTGCGGTCGACCATCGTCACGCACGACGGCCGGCTGGCCGAGTCGTTGGTCAGCCTTGAGCGGAGCGGCGTCCTGGCGGAAGTGGCCCGCCTCTCGGGCAGCCCGGTGGTGACCGGCCACTTTCCACCCATCTACCACCTGCTGCGCTCTCACGACGCCCAGGCACTGGAGCGGACGCGCTGGATCCTCCTGGCCAAGGACTATCTGCGCTTCCGGTTGACCGGCCAGATCGGCACGGAGCTGTGCGATGCCACGGGAACCCACCTCGTGGCCATGCCCGGGCAGGAGTGGTCGGCGGAGCTCTGCGCTCTGCTGGGGGTGCCCCGCCACAAGCTGCCCGAGATCGGCCGGGCGAGCCAGGTCGCCGGCCATGTCACCGCGGAGGCAGCGCTTGCCACGGGGCTCGAGGCGGGGACGCCGGTGGTGTATGGCGGCGGCGACTCGCACTGCGCCCTGGTTGGACTGGGTGTGGCCGGCTCAGGGGAAGCAGGGTTGCTGCTGGGCACCAACAGCACGCTGCGCGCCTCTTTCGAGGGGCTCGTCAAGCCGTCGGAGCAGGCGGTCTGGGTCCAGCAGCATGTCGTCGAGGGGCGCTTTACGGTCTCGGCCTCTTCCATGGCGGGCTCTTCGGTGCTGTCGTGGTTCCGAGGCGTGTGCTTTGGGGAGGAGCCGGCTGGGGCAGGGTCGTACGGCGAGCTGGAAGCGCTGGCGGCCCGCGCCCCGGCGGGCTGTGATGGGCTTCTCTTCCATCCCTACCTGCTTGGGGAGCGCTCTCCCTTCTACAACCCCGAGGCGCGCGGCGCTTTTCTGGGCATCCGGCCCTGGCACGGCAGAGAACACCTGGCGCGGAGCGTCCTGGAGGGGGTGGCGTTTGCGATCGCCAACTGCATGGATGCGATCCAGGCCATCGCGCTCCAGCGCGGGGAGAGGGTGACCCTCCTGCGGACCGGCAGGAGCGGTGGCTGCCGGCTCGCCCTCTGGAGGCAGATCATTGCCGACGCGCTGGACCACACCCTCGACGTGGCAGATGTCGAAGAGCCTGGGTGCCTGGGGGCTGCCCTGCTGGCTGGAGTGGGAGCCGGCGAGTACGGGAGCCTGGAGTCGGCCATTGAGAGGACGGTGCGCATCACGGCACGGTCGCTTCCCGACCCGTCGGCAGCGGCTCTGTACCGAGACCGGAGGAGCGAGTTCAATGCGGCCTACCGGGCCCTGGAGTCGCATCTGTACGGCGGGCAGGGCCGGTGACCAGCGGGCGGTACGGGCACAAGGTACTAGGCTACACGAGGAGGCAGAGGAACGAATGACCTCAGAGTATGCGGACTTGGCCGGCCAGGTGGCGCTGATCACGGGCGGTGCCGGGGCCATCGGGCGGGCGATCAGTGAGGGCTTGGTTCGGGCCGGGGCCAGGGTTGTCCTGGTGGACATCGCCGGCGGGCGGCTGGCGGAGTGGCAGGAGACGCTCTCTGCCAGGTACGGGGCGGGGTGCGCCCTGGCGGTTGTGGCCGATGTGTGCGACAGCCGGCAGGTTCGGCGTGCCTTTGAGCAGGCGGTCGAGGTATTTGGGCGCCTCGACATCCTCGTCAACAACGCGGCCGCGACCCAGATCAAGCCCGTCGACCTGCTTGCCGACGAGGAGATCGACCGGATCATCGACACGAACCTGAAGGGCTATGTGAAGTGTGCCCGCGAGGCGGTCCGGATCATGAAGGCGGCGGGCACCAAAGGGACGCTGCTCTTCATCTCCTCGAAGAACGGCCTCGAGGGGGCGGAGAACAAGAGCCTCTACTGCGCGACCAAGGGCGGCGAGCTGGCGTTGGCCCGGGCGCTGGCCCGGGAATTGGGCAAGTTCGGGATCCGTGTGAACTCGATCTGCCCGGATGCCGTCCTGGAGGGGTCTGCCCTGTGGGAGGACGACAGCTACCGCCTCGGCACGGCAAGCCGCTACGGCATCTCCGAGGCGGAGATCCCCGAGTACTATCGGCAGCGCTGCGCGCTCAAGACGAACATCGGGCCGGCCGACGTGGCCGATGCGGCCTTGTTCCTGCTCTCGGGCAGGGCGGCCAAGATCACGGGCGCCATCCTGTCGGTGGACGGCGGGGTCGCCTTTGTGCGCTAGCGGGCGCGCGCGGAACCGAAAGGAGCAGGTATGACGTCTGACGCGGTCCTGGAGCAGCTGGCAGCCATGTCCCGCCGCCTGGGCGACCCGGCCCTCGACTATGTGATCCTGGGGGAGGGCAACAGCTCGGCGCGCATCGACGGCGAGACCTTCTGGGTCAAGGCCAGTGGCGCCGAGATGCGCACGATCGGGGCCGGCGGCTTTGTGCGAATGCGATCTCAGCCGGTGCTGGCTCTTCTCGAGGCGGGCGATCGGACCGACGAAGAGGTGCGGGCCCGCTTGGAGGCGGCCAAAGCCGATCCGGCAGCCGAGGGCCGGCCTTCCGTGGAGACGGTGCTGCATGCGCTGGCCCTGCGGCTGGAGGAGGTCGGCTTTGTGGGCCATACCCACCCGACGGCCGTCAACGCGATCCTCTGCTCGGCAAGGGCCGAGGAAGCGATTGCCGGGCGGCTCTTTCCCGACGAGATCGTCTACTGCGGCCCGGCACCCGTCTATGTGCCGTACACCGATCCGGGAGTGCCCCTGGCGCGCGCCGTCGGCGAGGCAATCAACCGGCACCTTGCCGAGTACCGGCAGGCGCCCAAAGTCGTCTTGATGCAGAACCACGGCCTCATCGCGCTGGGCAGGACGGCGGCGGAGGTGGAGAGGATCACGGCCATGTACGTCAAGGCATCGCGCGTGATCCTGGGAGCGTACGCCTTGGGAGGGCCGCACTTCCTGAGCCCGGCGGCCGCGGCGCGCATCCATACGCGGCCCGACGAGACGTACCGGCGCCGGACGTGGGACGGTGCATAGGGCCGGAGTGACAGCGGAATGAGCGGAGTGCCGGCTTCGAGCCTGGCGGCAAGCCTGGATGACCTGGACCCGCGCGTGCGGGCCGCTGCCCTGCGCGAGCTGGCTGCCCCGGCGAGCGCAAAGGCGGCCGCGCCGGAGCCGGAAGCCGACCTGGTCAACATGCACTGCCACACTTTCTTCTCCTTCAATGCGTACGGCCACTCGCCGGCCGCGCTGGCCTGGCTGGGCAAGCAGCATGGGCTGCGGGCGATGGGGATCGTCGACATGGACGTGCTGGACGGGGTCGACGAGTTCCTCGACGCGTGCGAGCTGTTGGGCCTGCGCGGAAGCACCGGGATCGAGACGCGCGTCTTCCTCCCGGACCATGCGACCCAGGAGATCAACTCGCCGGGCGAGCCGGGGGTGTGCTACCACATGGGCATAGGGCTGACCAGCAGCACCGTTCCGGAGGGCGCCGCCGCCGGCCTGGAGGACCTGGCCCGGCACGCGCACATGCGCAACCGGGAGATGGTCCAGCGCATCAACGGCCACCTCGACCCGGTGACGGTGGACTACCGGCGCGATGTGGTGCCCCTGACCCCTTCGGGCCTCCCGACCGAGCGGCACTTGGTGGTGGCCTACCTCCGGGCAGCGGAGCGAACGGTTGCCGATCCGGCCGCCTTTTGGGCCGGGGCGCTGGGGGTGGAGCGCGGGGCGGCTGAAGCCGCGGCTGCGAGGGAGGGGACGGACCTTCAGAACCTCGTCCGGGCGCGGTTGATGAAGCGCGGGGGCGTCGGCTGCCTGGCCCCCACGGCGGAGCTTTTCCCATCGCTCGACGCGTTCCACCGGCTCATCAGGGCGTGCGGCGCTTTGCCCTGCGCAGCCTGGCTGGACGGCACGTCCCCGGTGGAACAGCGCATCGAGGAGTGGCTGGAGTTCCTCGTTGGGAAGGGCGTGGTGGCGCTCAACATCATCCCCGATCGCAACTGGAATATAGCCGACGCATCGGTGCGCCGGTCGCGGGTCGACAGCCTGTATCGAGTGGCTCAGCTTGCCCAGCAGATGGACCTGCCGCTCCACATCGGGACGGAGATGAACAGCTTTGGGCAGCGGATGGTGGATGACCTGTCCACGGCGGAGCTATTGCCGCTGCGCCGGGCGTTTCTGGACGGAGCGTTCTTTGTGGTCGGCCACACGGCCCTGCAGCGCGCGGCAGGGCTCGGCTACCAGAGCGAGTGGGCGGCGAGCCGGCTGCCCACGCGGCGCCTGCGCAACGAGTTCTACACGCAGGTCGGCCGGAAGGTGCCTCCCGGCAGGGAAGGGCGGGCGTTGCTCGCGCGGTTGGGGCCGGGCATGTCGCCGAGCGAGCTGTTGGCGGGGCTGTAAGCTGGAACCGAAGGAACCCAAGACGATGGACCCACTGGACAAGTATCGGTTGGCCGCTGGCCCGCTGCCGGAGCGCAGCTGGCTCTGGCCCCTGTACGGGGCCGGCTTTGAGAACCTCGGGCAGCAGGGCCGGCCGGTTTCGGCCCCCATGCCGAGCTACGGCGCGGACGAGCTGCTGGTGCGGCACGATGCCTGCGGCCTCTGTTTTTCCGACGTCAAGGTCATCGGCTTGGGGCAGAGCCACCCTCGCATCCGCCGTGACATGCGGAGCAGCCCGGTGGTGCTGGGCCACGAGGTCAGCATGACGGTGGTCGGGGTGGGCGAGAGCCTTCGCGGCCGCTACCGCGTGGGCGACCGCTTCATCGTACAGGCCGACATCCATGCCGGCGGCGTGGGCTATGCCTACGGCTACGAGATACCCGGCGGGCTGTCGCAGTATGGGGTGATCGACGGGCGTGTCCTCAACGGCGACGAAGGCAACTACCTGCTCCCGGTCCGGGCAGAGACCGGCTACGCGGAGTCGGCGCTGAGCGAGCCGTGGGCCTGTGTCATCGCCGCCTACAGCCTTCAATACCGAACGGGGCTCAAGCCCGGCGGCACGGCGTGGATCATCGGTGCCGATTCGCTCGCCGCGCTCGATGCGCAGGGCTTGACGATTGGTGCCGGGCTGGACCAGGCCTCTCACCCTGCCCGCCTCCTGCTGACCGGGGTCCCTCCCGGCCTTGCGGCGTGGCTCGGGGAGCGCGCCGGCCAGCTGGGCATGGAGATCGCCGAGGTCCCGGACCTGCGCCACCCGCCCGTATCGTCGGTGGACGACATCGTCGTGCTGGGCGCGGATGCCGGGCTGGTCGAAGCAGTCAGCCCGCACCTTGCCGGCGCCGGCATCCTGGCCGTGGTGGCCGGCCGGCCCCTGCCGCGCAGGGTTGCCGTGGACATCGGGCGCATCCACTATGACCATTGGCTGTACGTGGGCGGTCCCGGCCCCGACATTGCGCAGGCGTACGGTCGCGTGCCGGTGCGCACGGGTCTCAAGCCGGGCGGGCGTGCCTGGTTTGCCGGCGCAGGGGGTCCCATGGGCCGGATGCACGTCCAGCGGGCGATCGAGTCGGCGGGCGGACCGGGAACCATCGTCTGCACCGACATCAACGAGCGCCGCCTGGCGGACTTGTCCGACGGCTTCGCCGCCGAGGCGGCCGCCAGGGGTATCGAATGGCTCTGCCTGGCACCGGGGCGTGCGGAGGCGTATGAGGCCGGGATGGCGCCCTTCCGGGAGCGGGGCTTTGATGATATCGTGGTGCTGGCACCGGTGCCGGCCGTCATCGCCGAGGCGGCAGAGTACCTGGCCCCGGGCGGCGTCTTGAACATCTTTGCCGGCGTGGGGCGCGGCACGATGGCGGAGCTGGACTTGAGCAGCGTCTACCTCAAGGACGTGCGCATCATCGGCCACTCTGCTTCGAGCATCGACGACCTGAGGTTGGCTCTGTGCCAGGCAGAGGCGGGCCAGCTTTCGCCCAACCGCTCCGTGGCTGCCGTCGGCTCGCTGAGCGCTGCCTGGGAAGGCCTCAAGGCGGTGCGGGAGACGGCCTTTTCGGGCAAGGTTGTCCTCTACCCGCAGATCAGGGAGATGCCCCTTACCGCGCTCCCGGAGCTGGAGGGGAGGCTGCCCAGCGTCTTTGGCAGGCTCAAGGAGGGCCGCGAGTGGACGGTGGAGGCGGAGCAGGAGCTGCTGAGGATCATGCTGCCGTGAGGGGCGGTGTGCGATCGGGTGCACTCGGAGTGCATCCGGCGCGCAGAGAGTCGAGGAAACGGACCGTGGAACGGGCATTGGCAGGCAGGGGTGCGATTGTGACCGGGGGAGCGCAGGGGCTCGGGGAGGCCATCTGCCGCCGGCTGGCCGACGAGGGGGCGCACGTCGTCGTCGCCGACCTCAACCTGGAGGGGGCGCAGCGCGTGGCGGCCGGCCTGGCGGCGCAGGGCGGCTGCCGGGCCGCCGCGGTCGGCGTGGATGTGACGGACGAGGCCCAAGTCGAGGCGATGGTCGAGCGCGCGGTGCAGGAGTTCGGCCGGCTGGACATCCTCGTCTCCAACGCCGGGGTATTGATTGCGGAAGCGGTGGACGTGTTCCCTGCCGAGCAGTGGCGCACGGTGATGAACGTCAACCTCTTTGGCTACTTTCTGTGCGCCAAGCACGCCGCGCGGGTGATGAAGGCGCAGCGCAGTGGGGTGATCCTCCAGATCAACAGCAAGTCGGGCAAGAAGGGCAGTTACAAGAACTCGGCCTATGCGGCAAGCAAATTCGGTGGCATCGGCCTGACGCAGAGCCTCGCCTTGGAGCTGGCCGAGTATGGCGTGCGCGTCAACGCGATTTGCCCCGGCAACCTGGTCGATTCGCCCCTCTGGGTGGACTCGCTGTATGCCCAGTATGCCAGGAAGTGGGGCCTGACCGAGGCCGAGGTGCGCCAGAAGTACATCGACCAGGTGCCCATGAAACGCGGCTGTACCTACGACGACGTGACCAATGTCCTGGTCTTCCTGGCGTCGGAGCGGGCGGGCTACATGACCGGCCAGGCGATCAACGTGACCGGCGGACAGGAAATGCGGTAGGAGCGATAGCGAAGGGAGAAAGTATGGGAGAGAGTGCGAGCAGCAGCCTGGAGGCACAGGGGCTCACCCGGGAGAAGGCGCTTGAGTTGCTGCGCCAGATGTGGGAGATACGCCTGTTCGAGGAGCGGGTCTATGACCTGCTCGGCCGCAACGTGATCAAGGGAGCGTCGCACCTGTATGCTGGGGAAGAGGCCGTTGCGGTAGGCGCCATCTCGGTGCTCGAGGACGCCGACCTGATCACCAGCACGCACAGGGGCCACGGCCACTGCCACGCCCGGGGTGCCTGCCTGGTCACCACGGAGGAGGAGCGGCAGGCGCACTACAACAAGATGATGGCCGAGCTGTGCGGCCGCGAGACGGGCTACTGCCGCGGGCGAGGCGGGTCCATGCACATCGCCGATGTGGAAAAGGGCAACCTTGGCGCGACGGGCATTGTCGGCGGGAACATCCCGGTCGCCACCGGCGCCGCGCTGGCGCAGCAGCTGCAGGGCACGGGGCAGGTGGTGCTCTGTTTCTTTGGCGACGGGGCAGCCCAGACCGGCAACTTTCACGAGTCGCTCAACATGGCCGGTTTGTGGAAGCTGCCGGTGGTCTATATTGTCGAGAACAACCTGTACGGCATGTCGGTCCCCATCGACAATGCGGCGGCCAAGCCCAGCATCGCGGAGCGGGCATGCGCTTATGAGATGCCCGGCGAGGTGGTCGACGGCATGGACGTGCTGGCGGTGCGCGGAGCGGTCGAGCGGGCCGCGGCGCGCGCGCGCCGCGGCGAGGGGCCCTCGCTGGTCGAGTGCCAGACCTACCGCTGGTACGGCCATTCGCGCTCTGACCCGCGCAAGTACCGCACCAAGGAAGAGGAAGCGGCCTGGAAGGCGCGCGACCCCATCCCAAGGTTCGCGGCCTGGCTGCGGGAGCAGGGCGCCTGCACGGAGGAGGAGCTCCAGGCGCTCAAAGGGCGCGTCGAAGCCGCCCTGGAGCGGGCGACCGAGTTTGCGCTCGAGTCGGCCATGCCGCCGGCGGGGGACCTAGAGCTGTTCGTGTACGCGCCCTCCGGCCGGACGCCCGCCGGCGATGCCCGGGAGCGCGAGCTGCGCGAGGTCAGCCGCTCCGGCGGGGCTGGCACCCGCAGGGTACGCTACTGGGAGGCGATCCGGGATGCCCTGCGCGAAGAGATGCTGCGTGACCCGGCCGTCTTTGTGATGGGCGAGGACGTGGGCCTCTACGGCGGGGCCTATGGGGCGACTCGCGGCCTGTTCGAGGAGTTTGGGGGAGAGCGGGTGCGGGACACGCCCATCTCGGAAGCGACCATCGGGGGCGCGGCCGTGGGCGCGGCGATGGCCGGCCTGCGGCCGGTGGCAGAGATCATGTACGTCGACTTTACGCCGTTGGCGATGGACCAGATCGCCAACCAGGGCGCCAAGAACCGCTACATGTTCGGCGGCAAGACGACCGTGCCCATGGTCATCCGCACCGAGGGGGGCGCCGGCCGGAGCATCGCCGCCCATCACTCGCAGAGCCTGGAAGCGCTGTGGGTCCACTTCCCGGGCATCTACGTGGTCATGCCCAGCACGCCCTTCGACGCCAAGGGCCTGCTCAAGGCCGCCATCCGCGACGACAACCCGGTGATGTTCATCGAACACAAGATGCTGTACGGCGTCGAGGGGCACGTGCCCGACGAAGACTATGCCATCCCCTTGGGCGTGGCGGATGTCAAGCGCGAGGGGAACGACGTGACGGTCGTGACCTACTCGCGCATGGTGCACCGCGCGCTGGAGGCGGCCGAGACACTGGCCCGAGAAGGCATCTCGGTCGAGGTGGTGGACCTGCGCACGCTCAAGCCGCTGGATATGGAGACGGTGGCGGCGTCGGTCAGGAAGACCGGCCGCGTCGTCGGCGTCACCGAGGCCTACCGGACCGGCTCCTTTCTGAGCGAGCTGGCGGCGCGCATCCAGGAAGAGCTGTTCGACTGGCTGGATGCGCCGGTGGTCCGCGTCGCGGCGGCCGACGTGCCGGTGCCGATGGCGGAGAGTTTGGAGGATGCGGCCATCCCCGGTGTCGCGGCGATTGTGGCCGGCATCCGCCAGGTGTTGAGGTGAGGCGCGCATGATCAGCGAGGTCCTTCTGCCCGTCCTGGGCGAGACGGTCAACGAGTGCACCATCGTCGAGTGGTACAAGGCGGAGGGGGATCCCGTCGCGCGCGGCGAGCCCCTCTTCAGCGTCGAGTCGGACAAGGCGGTGTTGGACGTGGAGGCCACCACCCCGGGCTTTTTGCGAAGGGTCCTTGTGCCGGCCGGCGAGAAGGTGCCGGTCCTGTCTGTGGTGGCCCTGGTCACCTCTGTGGCCGACGAGCCCCTCGAGGGGAAGTGGGCCGCGAGGCAGCCCGGCGGAGCCGATCGGGCGCGCGAGCCCATCGTGGCGCCTGCGGGCGTGCCCGGCGAGGCTGCCCAGCCACCGGCAGGACGGCTGTTTTCTTCGCCGCGCGCCCGCAGGGCAGCACGAGAGAGAGGCATGGACCTGGCAGGGGTGACCGGCTCCGGCCCGGGCGGACGCATTGTCGAGCGGGACGTCGAGGCGCACCTCGCTGCGCGGCCCAAGGCCACGCCGCTTGCGGCGCGGGCGGCGGCCGCGCTGGGCGTCGACCTGGCCCAGGTGGCCGGCGGCAGCGGCATCCGGGGGCGGATCGTCAAGGCCGACGTCGAGGCGGCGGCCCAGCGTCCGCCCGCAGGGGCAGCCCTGGCGCCCGCTCCGGCTGCGCCCGCGGCTTCCTTCCCTTCGCCTGTAGCCCCCGGTGCTGCCGTCCCGGATAGCGTGCCGATGACCGGCCTGCGGCGTATCATCGCCGAGCGGATGGCTGCCAGCTCGCAGGCCACGGCCCGCGTGACGCTCATGACCGAAGTGGATGCGACGGCCCTGGTCGAGGCGCGGGAGCAGCTCAAGGCCGCCGTGGAGGGCGAGTGGGGCTTTGCGCCGAGCTACAACGATCTCCTGGCGCTCATCGTCGCCCGCGCCCTGCGCGAGTTTCCGTACATGAATGCGCGGCTCCGGCCCGACGGGCAGGCCATCGAGCGGCTGCCGTTCGTGAACCTGGGGATGGCCGTCGATACCGGGCGCGGCCTGGTGGTGCCGGTCATCCGCGACGCCGACCGGCAGGGCCTGCGCGCCTTGGGCATGCAGCTCCGCGTGCTGGTGGAGCGGGCGCGGGCGGGCAAATCGCTTCCGGACGATCTGAGCGGTGGCACATTCACCATCACCAACTTGGGCATGTACGACGTGGATGCCTTCACCCCGATCATCAACCTGCCCGAGGCGGCCATCCTGGGTGCGGGGCGAATCCGGCCCCAGCCGGTGGTGAGGGAGGGCCAGGTCGTCGTGCGCCAGGTGTGGGTGTTGAGCCTGGCATTTGACCACCGCCTGGTGGACGGCGCGCCGGCCGCCCGTTTCCTCCAGCAGATCAAGCGGTGGGTCGAGAGCCCCTACATGCTCCTGGAGTGACGACCTCCGTCTTGTGCGCGCTGTGACCGGTTGACAGCGCGGCCCTCCGGGCGTACACTGGTGCCGGCGCCTGAGGCGGAGCTCTTTCTCGGCGCTCGAAAGGAGACACCATGACCCACACCACCGCCCGGATCGCGCCCGGTCCGAAGGGCGTGCCGCTGCTCGGGAGTTTTGGCGCGCTGCGCGCCCAGGGTCCCTTCCTCTTTTGGCTGGAGCAATGGAAGCGCTACGGCGACGTCGCCCGGGCGCAGGTCGGCCCCAAAACCCTCATGCAGTTCATCCGCCCGGAGCACATCCAGCACGTCCTGCTCACCAAGAAGGAGAACTATGTCAAGGGCCTGAGCCACGATGCGCTGCGCATCCCGCTGGGCACGGGCATCCTGACCGCCGAAGGGGAGCTGTGGCGGCGGCAGCGGCACCTGATGTCGCCAACCTACACGCCCCGCTCGGTGACGCGTTTTGCCGAGATCATGCTCGACGCAACAGGCAGGATGCTGGCGCGCTGGCGCGAGGTGCCGGCGGGGCAGGCCGTGGCGATGAACGTGGAGATGATGCGCCTGACGATGAGCGTGATCTCCCGGTCGGTCTTTACGGTGGACATTGGGGAGGACGTGGCGGGGGCGGGCCAGGCGCTGACCGACATCCTGGACTTTGCCGGCGAGAGCTCCCTCTCGCCGGTTACGCTCCCGCTCTGGGTGCCGACGCGCGGCAATCGCCGGCTGAGGCACGCGCTGACGACGATCGACGAGTTCCTGTACGGCATCATCGCCGCCCGCCGCCAAAGGCCGCCCGGCGACGACTTGCTCTCGCAGCTGATGGAGGTGCGCGACGCCAAGACCGGCGAGGGGATGAGCGAGAAGCAGCTGCGGGACGAGGTTCTGATCACCTTCTTTGCCGGGCACGAGACCACGGCGCAGCTCCTGACTTGGGTGTGGTACCTGCTGTCGGAGCACCCGGAGGCGGAGGGGCGCTTTCACGCGGAGCTGGCGGAGAGGCTCGGGGGGCGCAGCCCGCGGGTGGAGGACGTGGAAGGCCTGGCCTTTGTGCGCATGGTGATGGACGAGACGCTGCGCCTCTATTCGCCGGTGGCGATGCTGGCGCGCGACGCCGTGGCGGCGGATGAGGTGGGCGGCTACGACGTGCCGGCCGGCTGCATCGTGACGCTGTCGCCCTACATGACGCACCGGCACCCCGAGTTCTGGGAGCGGCCGCTGGACTTTTTTCCTGACCACTTCCTGCCCGAGCAGGTAGAGGCGCGGCCGCGCTACGCCTATTACCCCTTTGGCGCGGGGCAGAGGACCTGCCTGGGCAAGCACTTTGCCCTGTTGGAGGCCGCGCTCGTGCTGGCGGAGGTAGGGCAGCGCTTCCGGCCCAGGCTGGTGCCGGGCCAGGGGATCGGGACCCACTGGTCGGGGACGCTGCGGCCCGACCGGCCTGTCAGGATGGTGCTCGAGCAGCGGTAGAGGGCGCCGCCCTGCGGGAGGCCGGCCCTGGGGAGACGGTCCACGTATGGGGGCTCGCGCAGGAATAGAAAACCTTCCGGGAAGCAGCCCGCTTCCCGGAAGGTTTTATCGTGCGATGCGCCCCGCATCCCCCTGCCTGTGCCGGACCCAGTGTGGGCTCCGGCCGAAGGGGGGGAGGCAGCCTACAGGTGCAGGCCGCGGCCCAGGTCGGGGATTAGCTCTTCCTCGTCTTCCTTGCCAAAGGCGAGGGTGTGCTCCTCGGAGTCGAGCACTTCGACGGAGAGCGCCAGCGACTCGAGCTCTTTCACGAGCACCTTGAAGGACTCGGGCACGCCCGGCTCCAGGATCGGCTCACCCTTGACGATCGCCTCGTAGGTCTTGGTGCGCCCCTTGACGTCGTCCGACTTGACGGTGAGCATCTCCTGCAGCATGTGCGCTGCGCCATAGGCTTCCAGCGCCCAGACCTCCATCTCGCCAAAGCGCTGCCCGCCGAACTGGGCCTTGCCGCCGAGAGGCTGCTGCGTCACCAGCGAGTAGGGGCCCGTCGAGCGGGCGTGGACCTTGTCCTCGACCAGGTGGGCCAGCTTCATCATCTGGATGACGCCGACCGTCACCGGCTGCTCATAAGGCTCGCCGGTTTTTCCGTCGTAGAGGATGACCTTGCCCGTGACCGGCATGGGCTGCCCGGTGCGCTTGGCCACGCGGAGTGCGTTGGCCCCCAGCCCCTCGTCGATCTGCGGGTCGGTGGGCAGGCCCTTTGGCCACTCCTTGCCCTCGCGCTCCAGGTGCTCGCGGATGCTCAGGATCCACTCGCGCAGGCAGACGGCCTTGGCGCGCTCGCGGCTGCGGATGCGCTCGGCCATGGAGCGCGGCTCGAAGGTGAAGGAGATGACCTGCGCCGGGTCGTAGCCGCGCTCCTTGAGCCACTCGGTCATGACCGACTGCCGGGCATAGGCACGGTCGATCATGAGCCGCTCTTCGTCGTAGCCCATTGGGCCGAGCGCCTCGACCAGGTAGAGGCCAATGGTCTCCTCGTCGGTGACGTCATCCGGGTCCAGGTACGCCTCGTCGGCCCACTTCCAGGCCCGCTCCAGGGTTATCTCCCAGGCGCGGTCGATCAGCCAGGCGCGCGCCAGCTCGGCCTCGATCTCGAGCTCGTCGGCACCGTCAAAGACCGGCGAGTCGGCGCGGAAGCCGAGGCGCGAGGCGGCCCAGCCGAGGTGCGTTTCGAGGATCTGCCCCAGGTTCATGCGGCCGGGGACGCCCAGCGGGCTCAGGATCAGCTCTACGGGCGTGCCATCCGAGAGGTAGGGCATGTCCTCGACCGGCACGATCTGGCTGATGACACCCTTGTTGCCGTGGCGGCCGGCCATCTTGTCGCCCTCGGTGATCTTGCGGCGCTGAGCAACCATCACGCGCACCGCCATCTCCACGCCGGCCTGCATGTCGCGGTGCTCGTCGCGCTTGAACTCGCGGACGTCGACCACGATACCGTGCTCGCCGTGCGGCAGGCGCATGCTCGAGTCCTTCACTTCGCGCGCCTTTTCGCCAAAGATGGCGCGCAGCAGCTTTTCTTCCGGCGTCAGGTCCGTCTCGCCCTTGGGCGTGATCTTGCCGACCAGGATAGCGTTCGGCTCCACCTCGGCGCCGACACGCACGATGCCCGTCTCGTCGAGGTCCTTGAGCGCCTCATCGCCCACGTTCGGGATGTCGCGGGTGATCTCCTCGGGGCCGAGCTTGGTGTCGCGCGCCTCGACCTCGTGCTTCTCGATGTGCACCGAGCTGAACTTGTCGTCGCGCACGACCTGCTCCGAGACCAGGACGGCGTCCTCGTAGTTCCCGCCCTCCCAGCTCAGGAAGGCCACCAGCACGTTCTGGCCGAGCGCAAGCTCGCCGTTTTCCGTGGACATCGAGTCGGCCAGGAGGTCGCCCACCTGGACGTGCTGGCCTTTGGTGACCACCGGGTGCTGGTCGAGGCAGGTCGACTGGTTCGAGCGCTGGAAGCGCCGGACGCGGTAGGTGTGGCGCACCGACTCGCCCTGCACCACGATCGCATCGCCGGTGACACTGACGACCTCGCCCTCCTCCTCCGCCAGGATCAGCTGGCCCGAGTCGATGGCGACCTGGCCCTCGATGCCCGTGCCGACGAGCGGCGCGTCGGGCCGCAGCAGTGGTACGGCCTGGCGCTGCATGTTCGAGCCCATCAGAGCGCGGTTTGCGTCGTCGTGCTCCAGGAAGGGGATGAGCGCCGCGGTGACGCCGACAATCTGCTTGGGCGACACGTCCATGTAGTCGACTTTGTCGATCGACTCTTCCAGGAACTGCTGCATGCGGCGCACCGAGACGCGCTCTTCCATGAACTGGCCGTTGTCGTCCAGCAGGGCGTTTGCCTGCACGATCGTGTACTTGTCTTCCTCGTCGGCCGTCATGGTGACGATCTCGGTGGTCGCCATTGGCTGGATGTGGAGCTCGGGGACTTCAGCAAAGAGCGCCTCCAGGCGCTCCGCCGTCGCTTCATCCACGCGCTGGCGGTTGTCGATGACAATCTCGCCGGTGGCAGGATCGACGATCCGCTCACGGACGATCTTGCCGACGGTGCGCTCGCGCCGGTTGGGCACGGTGTGGAGCACCTTGCGGTAGGGCGTCTCGATGAAGCCGTACTCATTTACGCGGCCGTAGGTGCCCAGCGAGCCGATGAGGCCGATGTTGGGGCCTTCGGGCGTCTCGATGGGGCAGATGCGGCCGTAGTGGGAGTGGTGGACGTCGCGGACGTCAAAGCCGGCGCGCTCACGGCGGAGGCCGCCCGGGCCCAGTGCGCTCAGCCGGCGCTTGTGGGTCAGCTCGTCCAGCGGGTTGGTCTGCTGCATGAATTGCGAGAGCTGGCTGCCGCCAAAGAACTCGCGGATGGCGGCGACGACCGGCCGGACGTTGATCAGCGAGATGGGCGTCATCTGCTCCGGCTCGCGGATCGACATGCGCTCGCGGACGACGCGCTCCATGCGCAGCAGGCCGATGCGAAGCTGGTTCTGGATCAGCTCGCCCATCGTCTTGACGCGGCGGTTGCCCAGGTGGTCGATGTCGTCGGCGCCCTGGATGCCGTTGTTCACCTGGATGATGCGCTCCACGACGTGCATCAGGTCCATGGGCGTCAGCGTTCGGATCTCCTGCGGCACATCCAGGTGCAGGCGCCGGTTCAGCTTGTAGCGGCCCACTTTGCCCAGGTCGTAGCGGCGGGGTGTGTAGAGCATCTGCTTGATAAAGTTGGCCGCATTGTCCTTGGTGGGCGGGTCGCCGGGGCGCAGCTTCTTGTAGAGCTCGAGCTGCGCCTCCTCAACCGACTTGGTCGGGTCCTTCTCGATTGTGGACTGGATGTAGGGAAAGTCGGGCTGGTTGTCCGACTCGGCAAAGAGTTGTCGCAGCTCCTCGTCCGAGCCAAAGCCGGAGGCGCGCAGCAGGATCGTGACCGGCAGCTTGCGCTTGCGGTCGACCTTGACGGAGATCAAGTTGCGCTTGGAAGTTTCGAACTCGAGCCACGCCCCGCGGTTGGGGATGAGCTTGGCGAAGCAGAGCTCGCGGCCCGAGAGCCGGTCCTCCTCCTTCGTGAAGTAGACGCCCGGCGAGCGGATGAGCTGGCTGACGACGACGCGCTCTGCGCCGTTCACGATGAAAGTGCCGTTGGCGGTCATCAGGGGAAAGTCGCCCATAAAAACGTCTTGTGTGACCCACTGGTCCGATTCGCGGTTCCAGAGTGCCACGCGGACGTACATCGGCGCCGAATAGGTCATGTCGCGGTCGAGGCACTCTTCCTGGCTGTACTTGGGCTCCTCGAAACGGTAGCTCAGGCCGAGCTTGCGGTTGAGCTCCTCGTTGAAGCCGGGAAAGTGCAGCTCGAGTGTGCCGTTGAACGACTCGATGGGCGAGATTTCGTCAAAGAGCTCGCGCAGCCCCTCGTCCTGGAAAGCCAGGAACGAATCCAGCTGGATCTCGATCAGGCGCGGCAAGGGCAGGACGTCGGGGATACGCGCATACGACTTGCGTCGCGGTGTGCTAGGCATTCGTCTCTTCACTCCTTGGTCGGCAGTGGGGCAGGGCTCTTGGCCTTGCCTTGGTTAGGGCACCCTCGGGGCGCGAAAACCGGCATGCATGCGTAGGCCACCCGGGGACGCGAAAACGCCGCGGGATCGGTGGCAGGCAGCCGTATGCATCAAAATCGGACTCACGCAGGCGCAATCAATCGGCGGACGTTGCCGCAACGCGTGATTATACTTCGGGTCGCCGAGGCATGTCAAATCGGGGGGCCGGTGTGGATGGTGGCGGTGCAGCGCACCAAGACCTTCGCCGAACGAGGCCCGGTCGCCCAAGACCGGCTGGGGCTTGTGGACCGGCACTGCCGGCGGACGCATTCACCTCAGCGCCAGATTGTACCTCAGCGCTTCATCCACTTCTGCCATCTTGGTCCCGCTGAGCTTGCCAATGGGGCGCACTTCTGACTCGCCGCGTGGCGGCCGGAGCCGTGACTCCGAACCCTCTTGCTGGATGGTGGCGATCTGCGAGCAGTTTACCGCGCTGCGTTCCGGCAGGCCGCTGTCCTCAGGCTCGACGAGTACGACGAAGGGATAGGGCTCGGGAGGCACGGTCCGAGTCATAGCCACGACGACGGTCGTGGGGCTGTAGCGGTTGCCAAGGTCGTTCTGGACGATGAGGGCCGGCCGCAACCCGCCCTGCTCGCTTCCCTTGACGGGGTCGAACGAAACCCAGTAGATCTCGCCGCGCTTAGCCGCCATGGTCGAGCACCTCCGCGATGGCGCCAAGGCTGGCCTGCGCAAAGTCGTTGGCTTCGCGCGCATAGAAGCGATAGCCTGCGATGGCCAGTCGCTCCTCCTCCGCGGCTTGGACCTCGCGCAGGGCATCGGCCACAAGCTTGCTCCGGCTCACGTTCATGCGCATGGCCTCGCGATCGAGAAAGTCGGCCAGTCCTGAGGGCAGCGAGACCGTCAGCTTGCGCACCGAAGAGGTCGTCTCGGACATTGTTCGCCTCCAGACGTTGGTATCGGGCCCATTAAGCCACAGGTGCGGGCGCATGTCAAGTCATACCAGGACGGAGTAAGGCGCGGTATGAACATGGGGCACCAGTCTGTGCCCTGTGGGTACCGCCCCACATCAGGGCAGTGCTCGATCGGAAACCTTCGCCCAACGATGAGACAACCTCCCCCCGATACAGTGCGCCGCACCGGCGCCGGAATCCGCAATCCCGGATCGAAAATCAGATTGACACCCACCCCTGCCTCGGGTAGAATGGCGGCAGGGGAGGAAACGATCCCATGCCCGAGCGGGTCGAGTACCGCACGATCAAGGAGCTGCCCACGACCGAGCGCCCCCGAGAGCGCCTGCTCAAGTACGGCGCCCAGAACCTCTCCACCTCGGAGCTGCTGGCCATTGTGCTGCGCACCGGCACCCAGGGCGAGAATGTGCTGCACCTGGCCGAGCGCCTCATCGTCGAGTACCGCAGCCTGGGCGGCCTTGCGCGCGCCGATGCCAACGAACTGACGGGGGCGCGGGGCATTGGCGAGGCCAAGGTGGCCGAGATCAAGGCGGCGCTGGAGCTGGGCAAGCGCCTGCAGGTCGAAGCCCCTGAAGAGCGCGCCCAGATCCGCTCTCCTGCGGACGCTGCCCACCTCATGATGCCCACCATGAGCCTGCTAGAGCAGGAGGAGCTGCACGTCCTGCTTCTCGATACAAAGAACCGGGTCCTTGCCACCGAGATGGTGGCCCGCGGCTCGCTCAACGTCACGCACGTCCAGGTCGCAGGCCTCTTCCGCAAGGCGATCCGCGCCTCGGCCGCGGCCGTCATCCTGGTCCATAACCACCCCTCGGGGGACCCGACGCCCAGCCCCGACGATGTGGCGGTCACCAAGCAGGTGGTGGAGGCGGGCAAGCTGCTCGACATCGACGTGCTCGACCACCTGGTGATCGCCGGTTACCGTTTCATCAGCCTCAAGGAGAGAGGGCTGGGCTTTGGATAGCCGGGGTCGAGGGCGGTGGCGCGATCTGGTGCTGGCCAACGCGGCCGCGCTGGGCCTGTTGGCGGTTGCACTGCTGGCCGGTTGGCGCGAGGCTGCCCTGTTTGGCTTGGGCGTCCTCGCCGTCTTGAACATCATCGTCCTCGTCCGCGAGCGCGTAGCCCGCACCAAGGAAGAATAGCATGGCAAAAGCAGCCGTTCTGCCTGCCGGAGTCCGCCTGCCGGCGACCCTCGTCGAGATCCGGCGCCTCTTCGATGCCTTTGACTGGACCACGATGGCGCACCAGGTGGAGGAAGAGACGCTTGCTCACGTCGCAATCGTCGGCCCCGTCAACTCGGGCAAGTCCACCCTGTTCAACTTCTTGAAGGGGCACGACATCTCGCCGGTGGCTGCTGTTCCGGGCACCACGCGCACCCTCCTCAACGAGCAGTGGGGGCCCTTCACGCTGGTCGATACCCCCGGCTTTGGCGAAGTGGACGGCGTCGACCGCGCGGGGACGGCGCTCACCGGCATCGAGTCGGCCAACGTCATCATCCTCGTGCTCGACGCCGGCGCCGGCGTCCGGCAGACGGACTTTGCGCTCCTCAACCGGCTGCGCGCAACCAACAAGCCGGTCATCGCCGTGCTCAACAAGATGGACCTGCTGGGAAAGGAGGGGGAAGCGGTCCTGGCACATGCCCGTGCGACGCTGAACGAGCCGAACCTGATCCCTATCTCGGCCAGGAAGGGCACCAACATCGCCGAACAGCTGCTGCCCCGCGTGGTGGACGCCCACCCCTCGTTGGCCGTGTCCATCGGGCGCGCGATCCCTGCCTACCGGCGCCATGCCTGCGCCAAGGTCATCCGCTCGGCATCGGCCATCAACGCCGTCGTCGGATTGGAGCCGGTGCCCGGGCTGGACATCCCCTTCCTGCTCGCCTCGCAGGCGCGGATGGTGCTGCGTATCGCGGCCATCTACGGCGAGCCGATGAGCGCGCAGCACGCCAAGGAGCTGATCGCCACCATCGCCGGCGGTGTTGCGCTCCGCTACTTGGGCCAGCAGGGCGCCAAGCTGGTGCCGGCGGCCGGCTGGATGGTCGCCGGCGGCGTCGCCGCGGCCGGCACCTACGCCATGGGCCAGGTCGCGGTGCAGTACTTTGAGCACGACAAGACGCTCACTCCTGAGCAGATGCAGTCGCTCTACCGCCGCAAGCGCCGCCGGGGCGCGCGGGCGCTCGCCGAGGGGGAGGAGTAGCTTCCGTGCATGAGCCGGTCGTGGTCCTGGTCACCGCCGCCTCGCGCGACGAGGCGGAGCGCATCGGCGATGCCCTGGTCGAGGCGATGGTCGCCGCCTGCGCCACCATCGTCCCCGGCGTCACGTCGATCTACCGCTGGGAGGGACGCATGGAGCGCGCCGAAGAGTGGCTGCTGATCATCAAGACGCGCAGCGATGTCCTGGGCGAGCTGATCGAGCGCGTGCACGCGCTGCACAGCTACGAGGTGCCCGAGGTGCTTGCTCTGCCGGTGGTGGGCGGGAGCGAGGCGTACCTCCGCTGGCTCGACGGCGCGGTGCATGGCTCGTGGCACGCGGTAGACTGAGGAGGGAAAGGCGATGCGGGACCTGATTAACCAGATCGTGCGCGGGTATCGCTCTGCACGGGTCGAGTCGCAGGATGCGGGATCGCTCCTGGTGCGCGCCCAGGAGCCGGACACCAAGAAGGCCGTCTGGATCCAGGTCCTGCGCGGGATGCTGCCCGGTGACCCGCGCATCGCGGCGCGCTTTCGCACGCTGGCCATGGCCATCCGCCAGCTCAACCACCCGAATATTGCGGCCGTGCGCGACGTGGGCGAGAAAGGCGGGCTGCCTTACATCGTGGTGCGGGCCCTGGAAAAGGCCCAGCCGCTGGCGGCACGGCTCGACCAGCCGTGGGCGGTGGATGCCGCGGCGGACGTCGTGATGCAGGCAGGCGAGGCACTGGAGCATGCCTACAAGCGCGGCGTCGTGCACGGTGACCTGTCGCCCGGCAGCGTCTGGGTGGCGGAGGATGGCAAGGTGCAGGTGACCGGGCTGGGAATCCGCCAGGTCCTCGAGCTGGTTCAGGCCAAGATCGAGCAGTCCGACTCACCCTTCGTGGCGCCTGAGCGGCGCGGCGGGGACGCGCCGGCCGGCCCGCGCGCCGACGTCTATTCGCTGGCGGCCATTCTCTATGCGCTGATCACGCGCCGCGCGCCGGTTGTCATCCAGGGCAGCCTCCTGCCTGCCGCCCGCTTCAATCCTGACGTCCCGGCCGAGATGGATGGCGTGATCGCACGCGCCTTGTCACAGGACCCGGCGCAGCGCTACGCAGACGCGCCCGAGTTCCTGGTGGCGCTGGGCGCGGTGGGGCTGGTGCCGGCCGCGGGCGCGGTGGTCAAGGCGGCGACGCGCAGGTGCGCGCGCTGCGGGACGCGCAACCCCACCGGGCGTTTCTGCACCAAGTGCGGAGCGCTGCTGCAGGAGGCCGCGCCCGCCGTCGAGCCGGCAGGCGGTGCGCGCGCGCCCCAGGCGGCCGCGCTGCCCGCACCAGGGCGGCCGGTCGAGGCTGCACAACGGGATGCCGAGCTCGCCGCGATGTCCCAACCCGTCCCGCCGGCGATCCCGGAGGCCGTGCCGGCGTTCGCCGCCACGCCCCTGTCGGTGGCGGCGAATGAGCCGGCGGCGCGCTTCCCGGACCCGCTGCCGATGCCCGAGATCGACTTGGCCGGCCTGTGGGCGCGCCTGGCCGAGCAGACACGGTTGGAGATGCCGGCGCCGCCCGAGATGCCGGTGATCGACTGGGCCGAGGTGGCCCCGCCCATGCCGGTCATCCCGACGATCCAGTTCGAGTAGCGCAGGGCGCCGAGGGACGGGAACAGGGCCCTGCACTACGGCGGGCCGGCGGGGCACACGCCGGGCCAACACACCCAGCCAGAGCGAGGGACCATGCAGATCGAGCGCATCGTCGTCCGCGAGACCAACTCGTACCTGCTGCGGGGCGAGCAAGGGACGATCCTGGTCGACCCCGGCCCCCCGCGGGGGCTGCCGGTTGTCACGGCCGGTGCGGCGCGCGCCGGCATCGCGCCCGAGGAAATCCGCCTCATCCTGGTCACGCACGGCCACCTGGACCATTTTGGCGCGGCTCAGGCGGCGCACGACTGGTGCGGCGCACCCGTCGCTGCCTTCCGTGACGAGCCGGCCTTTACCCAGGCGCGCCGCAACGCGCTGCCGCCCGGCCAGTCGCTGCGCGGCGAGCTGATCCGCCGCGCTTACCTGCTGCTGGCACCGGCCGTGGCCTATGCTCCGCTCCGCGCCGACGTCCTTCTGGACGAAGGTGCGGACCTGTCGGCGTATGGCGTGCAGGCGCGCGTGGTGCGGGTGCCGGGCCACGCGCCCGGCGCGCTGGCGCTCCTGACGGCGGAGGGGGATGCGCTGGTCGGGGACCTCTTTGTGAACTACACCGTGCCCAGCCGGCCGGTCTACATCTCGGACCGGAAAGCGTGGGAGGCGTCGTATCGCCGCATCCAGGAGGCCCGCCCGCGCATGGTCTACCCGGGCCACGGCGAGCCCTTTGCCGGCGAGGCGTTGTCCAAGATCTATCCCGCCCGCTTCCAGTTCCGCTGGTGGGTGTGGTAGCCGGCCCCTCCCCTGGCGCAGCGGGGGAGGCCGGGCGGCGGTAATGCCGGCCCTTCAGAACCCTTCCAGGAGACATCGATGCCCGAGAACTTGAAAGTGATGCTCAGCACCTTTGCCCTGCTCTTTGTGGCCGAGCTGGGAGATAAGACCCAGCTGGCGGTCATCTCGATGACCGCCAAGCACAAGGCACCGCTGTGGGTCTTCCTGGGCGCCTCGGCGGCGCTTATCGTCGTCACCGGACTGGGGGTGCTGGGGGGTGAGCTGCTGACGCGGGTGATCCCGGAGAACATTCTGCACAAGATCGCCGCCGCCGGCTTTGTGCTGATGGGCGTGCTGATGTGGTTTGACGTGTTGTAGGGAAAAGAGACCTGGCAGGAGTGCGGGCACGCGGCCGCGTGTCCGCATGCCGGCCGGGATCGAGGCTACCCCTCCAGCCGGGCGTACTCCTCGGCGATGACGCTCTCCTCCAGCTTCTTGAAGAGGGGTGCCGGCCTGCGCAGCAGCTGACCGGGCGGCAGGGCGCTCGGCGCCCAGCGGCCCACCGCATCTGCTGGATCATAGGTCAGCGCCTGGTGGGTTCGCTCCTGCTCCTGCACGTCCATCACGCTCTGCGTGCCAAAGAGCCGGCCTTCGTAACCGAGGTACTCGTGCAGCGCCTGGGCGGTGTGCGGCAGCACCGGCGCCAGGAGCGTCTTTAGGCTGTCCACGACGCGCAGGATGACATAGACGCTCGTCGCCGCCGCCTGGCGGTCCGTCTTGACCTGGAACCAGGGTGCCTTGCGGTCGAGATAGCCGTTGGCCTCGCGCGCCAGCGCGATGGCCTCGCCCAGGGCGGCACGGAACTTGCAGCCGGCGTACAGCTCACCGATGGTCCCAAAGGCCGCCTCGACGCGCGCCAAGAGGTCGCCGTCTGCCTCGTCCAGCGGGCCCGGCTCCGGCACGCGGCCGTCGAACTTGCTGACTGCAAAGCTGAGCATCCGGTTGGCCAGGTTGCCCCAGGTGGCGACCAGCTCGTTGTTGTTGCGCTCCACGAACTCTTCCCAGGAGAACTCGCTGTCCTTGGTCTCGGGCGCGGACGCCGTCAGGTAGTAGCGCAGCGGGTCAGGGTCGTAGCGGCTCAGGAAGTAGGGCACGTCCACCGTCTTGCCGCGGCTCTTGGAGAATTTCATCCCCTTGAAGTTCATGAACTCGTTCGAGGGGACGTCGTAGGGCAGGTTGAGCTGCGCCTGCGGGTCGTCTTCGTAGATGCGGCCGAGCGCCATCAGCTCGGCGGGCCAAATGACGGTGTGGAAGGGGATGTTGTCCTTCCCGATGAAGTAGTAGGTGAGCGCCGATGGGTCGTACCACCATGCCTTCCATGCCTCGGGCCGGCCCTGGTTGGCGGACCATTCGACGCTGGCGGTCAAGTAGCCCATCACTGCCTCGAACCAGACGTAGAGGCACTTGCCTGTGTAGCCGGGCAGCGGAAGGGGGATGCCCCAGTCGATGTCGCGCGTGATGGGGCGCCCGCGCAGCCCGGCGCGCACATAGTTCTGCGCAAAAGTCAGGACGTTGGGCCGCCAGTGCTCTTTGCTGCCGCCCAGCCACTCCTCCAGCCGGTCGCTCAGCGCGCCCAGGTCGAGAAAAAAGTGCTCGGTCTGGCGCAGCTCCAGCGCCGTGTCCCCGCTTGCCTTGCTGCGTGGGTTGATGAGCTCGGTCGGCTCCAGCAGCTTGCCGCAGCGGTCACACTGGTCGCCGCGCGCGTCGGGCGAGCCGCAGTGGGGGCAGGTGCCCTCCACGTAGCGGTCAGGCAGGAAGCGCCTCTCCTTTGGGCTGTAGAGCTGCTGCTGGACCTCCTTGTAGAGGTAGCCGCGCTCCAGTATCTGCAGGAAGATATCCTGGGCGATGCGGATGTGGTTCTCGGTGTCGGTGTGGGTGAAGAGGTCGAAGGTCAGGCCGATCTGGCGGTAGGTCTCCAGGAAGGTCTGGTGGTAGCGCTCGAAGATGGCACGCGGCGGGACGCCCTCGGCGTCCGCGCGGACGGCGGTGGGCGTGCCGTGGGCATCGGAGCCGGAGACCATCAGGACGTCGTTGCCGGCGAGCCGGTGGTAGCGGGCAAAGATGTCGGGCGGCAGGTAGGCGCCTGCCAGGTGGCCGACGTGCTGGTAGCCGTTGGCGTAGGGCCAGGCCACACCGATCAGGATCTTTTGGGCCATTCGGTTCCTCCTTGGCGGGTATGGAAACCCGCCCTACGAGGCGGGTATGGAAACCCGCCCTACGTGGCGGGTATGGAAACCCGCCCTACGAAAGAGGGCGAGGTGTCTCCTCGCCCTTGGATGCTCGACGGGGCCGCGCGGCGGCCGGCAGCTCAAGGGTGGGGTGGTGTCTCTGGGGGGCGGGCCCCCATACCCCCCTTGGCGGCGGACGACCGGCGGGCGGTGTGCGGCTGCCGGAAGACCAGCTCCACTCCTCGCATGCAGCCATCCTACCACACCTGGGCCAAGAGGGCAACTTGCGAGGGCAGCCCCTGCCGACCGGTGGGGCGCGCTTGACAGGCTTCTATCATGTGTAGTATATGTACTATCAAGAATGATTCCGGACAAGGGGGTGTGGAGGGTGCCACACAAAGACTGCTGTTCGGCGGGCGACCGCCGAACGCCGGAGGGGATGCCGGCAGACTGCCGGGCCCGGCTGGAAAGCCTGAAGGCCTGCCTCCACCAGCGCGGGCTGCGCATGACGGTGCAGCGCCAGGTGGTTTTTTGTGCGCTGCTGCAGAGGGACCACCATCCCTCGGCCGAGGAGGTTCGCCGGCGCGCGCGGCGAAAGCTGCCGGATATCAGCCTGGCGACGGTCTACGCCGTGCTGGACCTGCTGGAGGACCTGGGCGAGGTGATGGCTGTGACCACCACCGCCGGCAAGCGCTACGACAGCCGGCGGCCGTTGCCGCACCCGCACCTTATCTGCACCCGCTGCCACGCGGTCGCCGACCTGGAGATGGGCACTCTGGGGCTGGGTGACCGGGCGCGCGCCGCGGCCGAGGAAAAGGGCTTCCGCTACTCCGAGTATCGCGTCCGGGTCCTTGGGCTGTGCCCCGGGTGCCAATAGTCGACATAATAGAGGGACCTGCTGGCCGGCCGGGTCCCGCCCCGCCCGAGCGCCGGTATAGGACGTATTGACGCGCAACGCAGCAAGTGCCCCCCTCGCCTGGTGCGGCGTGGGCTCCCAGCGAAGAGCTCTCAAGGAAGGACAAAGAAGCAATGACATCACACCCGGCGCGCCGCAGAGGCGCATGGCTCCTGATCGCCGCGCTGGCCTTGGTGGCCAGCCTCTTCCCGCAGGTCCTGGGCCTGCGGATGCCCACGGCGCTGGCGGCAAACCCGGCTCCGGTGCAGACCTTTTACGTCACGCTGCCCGAGGCTGATGCGCTGACGGTTCTCTACTCCATCAATCCCGACGCCCGGTCCCCCATCGTTACCTACTTCTCGATTGCCGTCGGCGTGAGCGGCACCCGCGTCTACTACGACCAGTGGGAGAACGGCTACGACTCGGACATCGCCAACCCGGCGAACCTGTGGAGCAGCACCAACCCGGGCGGGACGCAGATCTGGGGCAACGGCCTGGCGTCCGATGGCTGCGCGCCGAACAAGAACGGCGTGGATATCCCCTGCACCGACGGGAACGACGCCTTCGTGGCTGGCGACGTCATCATCCCGAGCAGCCAGGTGGTCGTGCCTCGCAACCAGAACACGATCTACTTTGACGGCAAGGACAAGGTGGGCGCCAGCAGCTCGATCTCGATGGCCCGTGCCACCTGGGCCGCCACGCCCGGTACGGTCAACGCCTTTGCCCACGAGATGTACGCCACCGCCGAGTGGGGGTTGGCCTACGAGGCACCCATCGGCTGCGACACGGCCAACTCGTCGCCCATGTTCGAGTACAGCGCGGCGGCGATCATGGCTGCCCAGAACGGCACGCAGGTGCAGATCGATGCGGACGCCAACGGCGCATACGAGACGACCGTGACGCTGAACGAGGCCGGCACCTACCTGGAGGGCTTGCACGATTGGGCGACCGGCTGTGACTACCTGCGCCAGGGCGCGCGGGTGCAGTCGGACAAGCCGATCCAGGTTGTGCTCCTCACCGGCGACATCGGCGGCTCCTGGGGCTCGCGCGACATGAACCTCTTGCCCGTGAGCAGCTATGGCAGCAGCTACTGGAGCCCGGTGGGCGTGGATACCTCCAGCTCCGGCCCGACCCGGCTTTTCGTCTACAACCCGAGTACCAACGGCAGCATCTACGTGACCTGCGAGCGGTATAACGTGGCGAGCACGCTGCTTGGCCCCATCGCCGCGCGCAAGGTGGTGAACATCGACCTGATCAACAACCAGGGCGCCCGCTGCTTTGCCTCCGATGTCAACAAGAACCCGACCGGCAATCCGATCTTTGCCATCGGCACGGTCGACGCACTGGCCAACACCTATGACTGGAGCTTTACCCTCTACCCCGACGCGTTCCTGTCGACCGATGCCCTGATCGGGCTGGGACTGGGCCGCGACCCAACGGCCAGTACCAGCCAGACGCAGAACGCCGGCCCGCTGTGGGTGACGGCGGCGTGCCCCACGGCCGGAGCGAGCACCTTCGTCTACGTGGACTGGAACAACGACGGCACGGCGGACCTGGTCGACACCAACGGCGACGGCACCGCCGAGTCGGGCACCGAAAACGGCATCCAGGTCACCCGGCTGCAATCGGTGCGCCTCTTTGAGCCGGGGCTGGACAATGAGCCGTACGATCAGAGCGGCGCGCGGGTGTGGAGCCGCACCGCGGCAGGGGTACCGCAGCGGCAGAACGGCACTCCAGGCTGCAACCTGGCGCTGGCCTGGGGCCAGGATCCGCAGAAGGCCAGCACTGGCGCCCCGGCCCTGGACGTGGGCACCTCCGTCCCGCCGCTGCGGCTGATCGAGGGCACCAAGAGCCTGGAGCTCAAGACCGACAGAGACGGCGACAACGTGCTGAGCCCGGGCGACACGGCAACCTACAACATCACGGTCAAGAACAGCGGATCGGGCCCTGTGGGCAACGTCTACGTCTACGACGCGGCGGTGCCGGACAAGACGACCTACGACTCCAACACCACGCAGAAGGACATCGGCGGCGGCTGGGTGAGCATCCCGGATGACAGCCCTACGGCTTTCCCGCTTGATTTGACGGGTGGAGTCCTGCTGGGGGCCAGCCTGCCGGCGAACACGACCTGGTACGTCCGGTTTGACGTGACCCTCAAGAACATCGACGTGGCAGGCGTCTACGAAGAGATCAGGAATTGCGACATCGCCTACACCGGCAGCGGCACCGTCCAGAGTTGTACGACCAACCTGGTGGCGTCCAACGACTGGGGCGACCTGCCCGATACGTACGGGACGTCGCTGGCGGCCAACGGGCCGCGCCACTCGCTCTCCACGCTGGTGCTGGGTGCCGCGATCGACCGCGATCTCCAGGGCCAGCCCACGGCCAATGCCGACGGCGACGACCTGGCACGGACGCCGGACGACGAGGACGGCATTGTGGTTGCCGGCTGGCAGCCAAGCTGGCAGACCGGCTCGGGCACGATCGGCGTGACGGTGGCGAACGGCCCCGGCTGCCTGAACGGCTGGCTGGACTTTACCAACGACAGCGGCGCGGCGCCGCCGGCGGCCGACGGCAACTTTACCAAGACGGGCGGGTATGACGCCTACTCCACCTACTTGGAGCATATCATCCAGAACGTGAAGGTGCCGACCGGGACAACCAACCTCCCGGTGACGCTGCCGCCGGGTACGGTGGGCGCGACGAACCCTCTCTACCTGCGCTTCCGCCTCAGCCCGACCGATGGCTCGGGGAACTGCTCGGCGGCCGTGGAGCCCACTGGGTTTGTGGCTGGCGGCGAGGTGGAGGACTATGTCGTCAAGCCGGCCGACCTGCTGGTCACCAAGACCGACGGCAAGACCACGGCCAACTCGCCGGGGTCCATCGTGTACACGCTGACGGTCAGCAACGTTGGCATCGGTTTGGCCACCGGCGTGACGCTGGTGGACACGCTGGGCGTTAATCTCTCCTACTCCAGCTCTACCTGCGGGACGCCATCCGGCAGCAATCCCTATACCTGGAACCTTGCGGATATCCCTGCCGGCGGGAGCTACAGCTGCACGGTAACGGTTGGCGTGGCGGGAAACCTGGCCGACGGAACCGTGCTGAACAACTACGCCCAGGTGACCACGACGGCCTTCGAGGTGAGCGTCGCCAACAACGAGGCTGCCGACATCGACACGATCCTGAATGAGGCTCGCCCCAACCTGAATGTGTCCAAGACCGATGGCAAGACGCAGGTGCTGGTTGGCGAAGAGCTGACATACATCCTCACCTACGCAAACACGGGCACTTACCAGGCGGAGGGCGTCAGCCTGAAGGACGTGCTCCCCGAATTGGCTACCCTTGTGCCGGGCAGCATCTCGGACGGGGGAACGTATGACATCGATACGCGCACTATTACGTGGAACCTGGGTACCGTTGCGCCGAGCACCAGCGCGACCAGGCAGTACAAGGTGACGGTCAACACCGACCTGCTGCGGGGCGCGGTGATCCAGAACCACGCGAGCATCTCGAGCAGCACCGGGCGTGCGGACTATGACCTGTCAGACAACTCGGCTTCGGACAGCAATACGGTCGTCGCCCCCTATGTCCAGCTGGAAAAGAGCGCGACGCCCGCGGCAGCCGGCGGCAGCCCTGTGATTTACACCATCCGCTGGACGAACAACAGCGCTGCATCCGCGTACAACGTGAGTATCGTAGACGCGCTGCCGGCCAACACCACGCTGGTGACCGGCTCCATCTCGGACTCGGGCACGTACAACGCAGATACGCGCACGATCACCTGGAGCCTGGGCGACCAGGCGCCTTACGCGAGCGGCATGGTCAGCTTCCAGGTGACGGTGGACGCCGAGGCCGGGGGGGCGACGCAGACGGCGGCCACCCTGACCGCCGAGGCCGGCAGCGGCAGTGTCACGCTGGTCAGCAAGACGGCGGCCTACACCTCGCTGCCCTGGTGCGATTCCGTGTACAATGTAAAGTGCCTCACCTACCGCGGGCTGTACAACGCCTTTGAAAGCACAGCTCCTATCGGCTGGAACGAGAATCCACGCGGCGGCGCTGCCTTTGACGACTCGACCTGGGCGCAGCCATTCGCTGCCACGATCGAATCCACCTGGCTGCCGGCGTCGACTCTTGACGCGAACGCGGAGTGGACTTCGCGCAAGGCGGAGGGCGTCACCCAGCCAAACTATAGCTTCTTTCGGCAGGCTTTCTGCCTGCCGCTGAACGCCACCAGCCGTAGCGCCACACTCACCATCTCCGGGGACGACAAGTCGGCTGCTTTCCTGAACGGCGTGTACCTGAACGAGCACACAAGCGCCAGCTCCTCCTCCACGTGGGACGCCGGCGCCGGAGTGCAGTCTGGCATCAACATCCTGGCGGTGCGGCTCCTGAACAACACCCACAGCGGCCACCCATTCCCCGACTGCTTCGGCTGCGACCACAGCGGGCTGCTCTTCAAGCTCCAGGCGAGCTACGCGAGCCAGCGGCCCTTTGCCTATGCGCCGGCGATGACCCTGGAGGATCAGGAGGTCACCTTTGCCGCCGACGAGACGGCGCTGGGGGGCAAGAAGCCTTTCATGTACGCTGTGAGCTGGGGCGACGGCACGGCCGACGCACCCTACCAGGCGGGCGCCACCTTCACGCACACCTATGCCGACCCCGGCACCTACCTGGCGACGGTGACGGCGCGTGCGCAGTATGGCTGCACCGGCACCGACCAGGTGACGATCACCGTACTCCCGGCAGGCAGCAACCTGCTGGCCAACCCCGCGAGCGTGACGTACGCCAATGCGGACACGGGCGGGGTGTCCTACTCGGGCCAGAGCGGTGCGGGGACCCTGCTCTCGGGCGCGGTCGGTGACCGGATCTGGCTGGACGAAGACGGCGACGGCGTGCAGGACGCGGGGGAGGCGGGCATCGCCAACGTCAAGGTGACGCTCACCAAGGGCACCCAGACCTACACGACCTATACCGACGCCAACGGCAGCTATCTCTTTGCGAATGTGCCGGTCGGCGCCTACACCGTGAGCGTGGACACGGACTCGTTGCCGGCCGGCCTCACGGGCACCGCAAACGCGTCGGCGGTGACGGTCACGGCGGGCGGGGAGCACACGACCGCCGACTTTGGCTACAACTGGGCCAGCACCTGCGAGACCGACACCCCTGGCGGCGAGGGATGCCTGGAGCCGAAGGGCGCTATCGGCGACCGCGTCTGGATAGACGCGGACGGCGACGGAGTCCAGGATGCGAACGAGATGGGGCTGAGCGGCGTGACCGTGGAGCTGATGACGGCCGGCGCCGACGGCCTCTTCGGCACCGCCGACGACGTGGTCGCAGCCACGGCGACCACGAACGCCACGGGGAACTATGTCTTCGATGGGCTCCTGGCCGGCGCCTACGTGGTGCGCATCCCGACGACACCGGCGGGCTATACCCTCACCGGCGACCCGGACCAGCCGGGGCAGGCCTGCACGGCGTGCGACGGTCGGACCACGACGCCCATCCTGCTCGGGCCGGGGGACGTCTATGTCAACGCCGACTTGGGCTACCTGCCCAATGCAGATGTGCGAGCGACGATCGGAGCCCGGGTGTGGCTGGACGTGGACGGCAGCGCCGGGGTCAGCGGGACCGATGCGGGCATCGCCGGGGTCACCGTGACTCTCATTAGGGACGTCAACGGCGACGGCATCTACCAGCCGGGCGAGGACCTGATCGTCGCCACCGATGTCACCGATGCCAACGGCTACTACCGCTTTGACGGGGTGCCGGTTGGCGACGGTATGGGCACCGATGACTACCTGGTGTGGGTGAACGACACCGACAACGTGCTGGCCGGCCTCAGGCCGGCGTACGACACCAACGGCGCAGCCACGCCCGGTTTCAGCGCCGTGACCAACCTGGCACCCTCCGGCGACGCCGACCAGCACTTTGTCTATGCGCCGCCCGGACAGTCGCCCGGCGATGGCCTCATCGGCGACAGTGTCTTCCTGGACATGGACGGCAGCGGCACCTACTCGCCCGGCGAGGGGATCGAGGGCGTGACGGTCCGGCTGTACGATGCGGGCGGGCGCATCGTCGGGCAGACGACCACCGACGAGAATGGGAGCTATGCCTTCCCGAATCTCGGTGCCGGCACCTACACGGTCAAGGTCGACACCGGGACGCTGCCGGCCGGCCTGAGCAACACGGTCGACCCCGACGGCGGGACGGGCAGCGAGGCGGTCGTGACCTTGGCGGCCGGCCAGGTCAACCTGGGCCAGGACTTTGGCTACAAGGGAACAAACAGCATCTCGGGCACGATCTGGACCGACGAGAATGCCAACGGCATTCTCGACGGCTCCGAGACCGGCTGGCTGGCGGGCGTGACGGTGACGCTCCGTGATTCCAGCGGCGACATCGTGGCGACGACAACGACCGGCCCGGACGGCACCTACACCTTCGCCAACCTGCCCAACGGCACCTTCACGGTCGACGTGACCGATGAGGCGAACCTGCTGGACGGCTATTGGCACTCGCTGGGTGCAGCCGGCGCTGACAACAACAGCCAGGCCGACCCTCTCTCGGTGGTTCTCGACGGCGACGACACTGTGAACTACGCCGACTTTGGCTACTACCGGCAGCCGGCAAGCCTGGGCAACCGGGTCTGGAACGATTCGAACCAGGACGGCATCCAGGACGAGGGCGAGGCCGGCATCGGCGGCGCCGAGGTCACCCTCACGATTGCCTGGCCCAACGACGGGACCACCGTCGTCAAGACCCTGACGGCCGCCGATGGCACCTACAGATTCGGCAACCTGCTGCTGGACGAGGACTATGACGGGGCCGGCGAGGGTGAGCCGACCTACACCATCGCGGTGACGGCGCCGGCCAACATGACGGCCTCTCTCGCCGGCCAGGGCAGTGACCGCGAGAAGGACTCGGGGCTGGCTTTGAACGAGACTGTCGTGGTCACGCAGGGGGCCTTCAACGGCTCGTACGACTTTGGCTTCTACACGAGCCCCACCGCCGTCACGCTCAAGTACTTCCGCGCGTTGGCGCGGCCGGGCTACATCAAGCTGGTGTGGGAGACGGCGACCGAGACCGACAACCTGGGCTTTAACCTCTACCGATCGCTCACCCGCCGCGGGCCGCGGACCAAGCTCAACGCTACCCTGATCCCAACCCTGGTGCCGCCGGGCAGTCCCTTTGGTGCGGTATACAACTACCGCGACACCACCGCCGAGCCGGGCAAGCGCTACTTCTACTGGCTGGAGAGCGTTGCCCTCGACGGCGCGACGGCGGTCTACGGACCGGCCTCCGCCCGCACCTACTAGCGCAGACAGGGTGCTGAGGCGCGGGCCTGGCCTGCGCCTCAGCACCGCCAGAGGAGTAGAACCCCCTACGCCGGGCAGTTGCCTGCCCCCGGCCGACATGGTACAATGGCGTGCCAAGGAGATCCCATGGAAAGCTTCTACTCGCTCTTGCTTTTCCTGCCTTTCATCGCGCTCGTTGTCTTCGCCAACCTGGGCGAGCGGCAGCCGTGGGCGCGCTACACCACCTACGCACTTCTCCTCCTCACCGACCTGGCGCTGCTGGGCGGCGCGCTGCTCTTTGTCCTGCTGGGCGTGCTGCAGGCGGTTGATACCACGGCGGCGGCTCTGCCGGGGCTGACGGGGAGTGTATGGGGATTGGCCGCGGCCCTCTTTGGCACGGGCCTGCTGGCGGCGCTGCCGCTTGTCCCGGCGGTCCGGCGCGGCCTGGCGCGCATCCTGCCCATCGATGCCGCATCGCTGGTGCACATGACGGCGCTGGCCTTTGCCGTCTACGAGGTGGGGCTGGTGCTGGGTGAGATGGCCCTCATCGGCGACATCTCTACCCTGGCGGAGGCCGCCCTGGCGCTGACCCCCTGGGATGTGGTGCTGAGCGGGCTGCCGCTCTTGCTCCTGGCGCTGGCAGGCGTGGGCCTCTTTGTCCGGCGCGGGGGCGTGCAGACCCTGGAGAGGCTGGGGCTGCGCCTGCCAAGCTGGAAGCATCTCCTGCTGGCCGTCGCCTTGGTGGCGGTGCTGCTGGCCTTCGACTATGGGGTGAATGCAGCGTGGGAGGCGCTCGACCCGGCGGGCTACGAGAAGCTGACGGGGGTCACGGAGCAGCTCTTTGGCGGGCTGATGACGGTGGGCGGGGCGATCGTGCTGGGGCTCTCGGCCGGCATCAGCGAGGAGCTGCTCTTTCGCGGCGCGCTGCTGCCTCGGCTGGGGCTGGTGCTGTCGTCCCTTCTCTTTGCCGCGGGCCACTTGCAGTATGGCCTGACGGTCGCTATGCTGGAGGTGTTTGTCATCGGGCTGGTGCTCGGCCTGGTGCGCCGCCGAACCAATACCACCACGGCTATCCTCATCCACGCCGGCTACAACACCGCCGGCGTGCTGCTGGGGCTGCTGAAGCCGTAGGGAGTCCAGTGGGCAACGCTGACCTGCGCGAGCGGCTGAGACGGCTGGGGCTGCGCCGCGGCGAACCGGCGGTCCGGAAGCCGCGACGCCGGAGGGCGATCGAGGACCTCATCCCCGGCCAGGTGCTGACCAACCGCGAGGGTGCCTACTTCCTCCACACCGAGCTTCACGAGGCCGGCGACAGCCATGGCGCACACCGGCTGGGTGACCTGCTGGAGCATCTGCCCCATGGGGCCTCGCGGCTGGCGCGCGACGAGCGGCTGGCGGGCATCGACCCGGCGCGTATCGCCTTCATCGACACGGAGACGACGGGGCTGGCGGGCGGCACCGGGACCTATGTCTTCCTGGTGGGTATCGGTTCCTTCCAGGCAGGCGGCTTTGCGATCCGCCAGTTCTTTATGCGCGACTATGGCGAGGAGCCGGCGCAGATCGAGGCGCTGGACGAGGCGCTGGAGGGCTACGAGGCGGTCGTCAGCTTCAACGGCAAGCAGTTCGATATGCCGCTCCTGGAGACCCGCTTTCTGATGAACCGGCGGCCGCCGCGCCTCTCGGGCGCGCCACACCTCGACCTGCTGCCGCCGGCGCGTGTCTTCTGGAGGCACCGGCTGGCCTCATGTGCACTCTCGTCGCTGGAGGCAGAGGTGCTGGGCGTCCGCCGTGAGCAGGAGGATGTACCGGGTTGGCTGATCCCGGGCCTCTACGCGGAGTACGCAAGGACCGGCGACGCCCGCGAGATGCCGCGCATCTTTTACCACAACGCGCAGGACATCCTGTCGATGGTCAGCCTGGCGGCGCACCAGTGCGCGCTGCTGGCGTCGCCGCTGCCGCCGCGGGAGGAGGTGCCGGGTGAGGACCTGTATGGCCTGGCGCGCTTTCTCCACGACCTGGGTGAGGAGGAGCGCGCCGAGGCCGCGCTGGTGCTTGCGGCGCGGGCGAGCAGGCTGCCCGCGGTGCAGGAGGCGGCGATGCGCGACCTGGCCTACCTGCTGAAGCGGCAGGACCGGCGAGGCGAGGCACGGGCGTGGTGGCAGGCGCTGGCGGAGGGGACCGGCGCGGTGTATGCCTGCGAGGAGCTGGCGAAGCACTTTGAGTGGCACGACGCCAACCCGGCGGAGGCGCTTGCCTGGACGGAGCATGGGCTTGCGCTGGCCCAGGCTTGGCAGCCGGGCCCGGCGCGTGTCGAGGCGTTGGCGGGACTGGAGCACCGGCGGGAGCGGCTGCGAGGGAAGGCGGAGGCCGCCGCAGCCAGGGCGCGCGGGGCAGGCTGAGCCGGCGGGACGCGCGAAGGGTGCCCCTATAGCCCGAACTCGCCGGTATCCACCCAGTCGTTCTTGAGCAGCGACCACCAGTCGACGGCGAGCCCCTTGAGGACATACTCGTAGGGCAGCCAGCCGTAACCCTCCTCGCCCCACTGCATCCCCCACGAGTTGCGGACCAGGAGCGCCCCGGTCGTCTCGCGCCCGCCCACGTTGGTGTTGTGGATGGTGAGCGCGTCATGGTAGCCGACGGCGACCACGGCGTGCCCGCCCATCACCGACTCCTTCGGGGCGGGATAGGGGATGCGGCCCAGTTCCTTGGCCTGGCCAATGGAGGAATAGACCGTGAACCCGAACATCATGGCGAGCCCGCCGGCGAGGTTGGCCCGGACCTGGGCGAGGAGCTCGGCCGTGCCTGTCCCGGCGGGGTCGAGGCGGTAGTAGCTGAGCGCACGGTAGTTGTGGGCGTAGGCGTAGCAGAAAGCGGGGGGCTCCTCGTCGAACTTGTCTCCGTCGGTGTAGGGCCAGTGCTTCTCGGGCGGGATCCCGAAGAGGCGCATGGCGCCCATCGTCGTCCGGATAAAGGCGCCCGAGTCGCCAGTCCAGCCCATGAGGTTGCGTGTCGCCTTGTAGAGGAAGAGCCGCGAGCCATCCAGGTATTGGCCAAAGGCACGGTTCTCGTAGTACTCGAGGAGGCCAACGCCGGCCTGGGCCGTGCACGAGCCGAGGGCGCCCTGGTCTTCGATGGGAGAGCACCAGGGGCGCAAGTCGACCTCAGCAGGCAGCTCACCCTGAGCGGCCTTGGTCACGCCCACTTGGGCCAGCATGGCCTTGACTGACTTTTTCTCACCGAGGGCCCGCAACTCGGGCGCGACCTGGGTGTGGGCGACTGTGTAGTCGCGGGCGTCGGGGTAATCGCGCAGCCATCCCATGCCGTGCTCGTCCAGGATGCTGGTCATGCTGCCTCCTCCATGCGTAGGATGCCGGCGCACCGCCGGAGGAAAAGAGTCTGCTCAGAATGTAGCACGAAGCGGGCGGTGGTGCAAGATGGGGGCAGAAGGTGCAGCCCCGCAGGTAGGTGCGCCGCACCGAAGGCTGGTGCAGCGCACAGCGTACCGGGTTTGCGCGCTGCGCAATCGCGCGGTATAATCACCCGATACAGAGGAATCAAGGAGGAAGCGATGGCAGGGAGCGACCGGGCAAAGGCACTGGAAACGACGCTGGCGACGATCCAGAAACGCTACGGAGAGGGCTCGATCATGCGCTTGGGCCAGGCAAGCCACCTCCACATTGACGTGATCCCGACCGGGTCGCTGGCCCTGGACCTGGCGCTCGGCGTCGGCGGTGTCCCCCGCGGGCGAGTCACAGAGATCTACGGCCCGGAAGGTTCCGGAAAGACGACTCTCTGCCAGCACATCGTCGCCGAGGCGCAGCGCGCCGGGGGCGTGGCAGCCTACATCGACATGGAGCACGCGTTGGATCCCCTCTACGCGGCCAAGTGCGGTGTCAACGTCGACGATCTCTACATCTCGCAGCCCGATACCGGGGAGCAGGCGCTCGAAATCGCGGAGGCGCTGACGCGCAGCGGGGCCATGGACGTGATTGTCGTGGACTCGGTGGCGGCGCTGGTGCCCAAGGCGGAGATCGAGGGCGAGATGGGCGACAGCCATCCTGGCCTCCAGGCGCGGTTGATGAGCCAGGCGCTCCGAAAGCTGAGCGGTGCCATCAAGACAAGCAACACGGCGATGGTCTTTACCAACCAGCTGCGCCAAAAGATCGGGGTGATGTACGGCAGCCCCGAGACGACGACCGGAGGCATGGCGCTCAAGTTCTACGCGTCGGTTCGCCTGGACGTGCGGCGTGTCGAGGCGATCAAGGCGGGCGGTGAAATCATCGGCAGCCGGACCCACATAAAGGTCAAGAAGAACAAGGTGGCACCTCCCTTCCGCGAGTGCGAGTTCGACATCATGTACGACGAGGGGATCAGCAAGGAAGGAGACGTGCTGGACCTCGGGGTACAGCTCGGGGTCATCGAGAAGAGAGGGTCGTTCTACCTCTACAAAGAGGAACGGCTGGCGCAGGGGCGGGAGGCTGCCAAGCAGGCGCTCCGGGAGAACGGAGGGCTCTGCGTGGAGATCGAGAATGCCATCCGCCGTGCCTCGGGCCTGTCCGAGGTGCCGGGCGCGCCCGCGGGGGCGGGAGGGGCTTAGCCCGCGCTGGCACCGGACGGCGGGTTGTGTCGTGCGGCAGGGACGCCGCAACAGGGATCGCACGGCCGTGAAGGCCGTGTGCAGGCTGCGAGGAGTGGGCAGTCGGGTGACTCCCGCAGCTGCGCGAGATGCCGAGTGTGAAATGCGTTCTTATCAGCAGCGCCGGCGGACTAGGCATGGCCCATCGGGGGCATGCGACGGGTACAAGGCCCGGCACGACGGGCCGGCGGACTGCGGTTCGACGATACTGGAGCGACAGGCGGGCAAGGAACCCGCAGCAGGTGGCTCACCGGTATATGGAGGGACCGGGAGCGTGACGTACCTGCACTCTCTGCCGGGCCGCTAACCGGACCGCTGGAGTCGTCGCTGCTGGGTTTCGGCATCGTGCCTACCGCCGGGTGGTTGTCCCGGCAAGGGAGCGCGGCTGTGGTGCGCACCGGCACCGCGGCCGCGCTTTGTCTTGGAGAGAAGATTGTCCGGCAGGATCACGGCGCTCAAGTACCAAAAGAGGGACCGCGAGCGAGTGAGCGTCTACGTGGACGACCGCTTTGCCTTTGGCGTGCCCGAAATGGTCGCCGCCGGCCTGCGTGTCGGACAGGTTCTGTCGGATGACCAGGTCAAGGAACTGGCGGATAGGGGGGAGACCGAGCAGGCATACAACTCGGCGTTGGACTACCTCTCCTACCGGCCACGCAGCCGGAGGGAGCTTTCCATGTACCTTCGGAAGCATGGGGCCGAGGAGGACCAGGTGGAGGCCGTGGTGCAGCGGCTCGAAGATGCGGGCCTGCTGGGGGATGAGGCGTTCGCGCGGTTCTGGGTGGAGAACCGCGAACGCTTTCGGCCGCGGGGCCCAGCTGCGCTACGGCACGAGCTGCGTTCCAAGGGCGTCGAGGGTGAGGCGATCGAGGCCGTGTTGGCAACGCTGGACACGGCGGACGGGGCATACCGGGCCGCCGCGCGCAAGGCGCAGCAGCTCCACGGGTCAGACCGGCCTACCTTCTTCCGCAAGCTGGTCGAGTTTCTGGCAAGGCGGGGGTTCGAGTACGAGGTAGCCAAAGGGACGGCCGAGCGCTATTGGGAAGAGCTTTCGACCGGGCAGTAGGCGTTACCGGATGCCGGACACGGCACCGATCATTATATAGGAAAGGAACCATTTTCCATGGAGCAGAGCATCATACTAGGGATTGTCGCGTCGGTGGCAGCCGCACGGGTGAACCCGACCGCCACGATCCTCGCCGCGTTGCTGGCGGCGATCCTTGGGTTGGCATTGGGGGCCATCATTGGGAACCAGATCATTCGTGGTCGAACCAGGCGCCAGGTCGAAGATGCCCGCCACCAGGCCGAGATTGTGGTTGCGGAGGCCGAGACCAACGCCAAGCAGCTGCAGGTCAGGGCGGCGGACGAGGCGCTCCGCCTGCGGGCCGAGGCCGAGCAGGAGGTAAAGCGGCAGGAGCGGGAGCTGCGCAAGGAGGAGGAGCGCCTGCAGAAGAGGCGTGTCTCACTCGATGAGAGGCAGGAGCAGCTGGACCAGCGGGACCGCCGCCTTGGCCAGCGGCAGAGCGTGATTGACAAGAAGGCGAGCCAGATCGAAAAGCTGGAGCAGGACAAGCTGGCCGAGCTGCAGCGTGTCGCGGCCATGAGCCAAGAAGAGGCAAAGCAGGAGCTGTTGGAGACGGTCAAGCAGGGCGCCCGCCAGGACATGGCGCGTGTCATCCGCCAGATCGAGGCCGAAGCGACCGCAGACGCCGACCGCCGTGCGCGCAAGGTGGTCATACTGGCGATCCAGCGCATCGCCTCGGACCAGGTGTCGGAAATCGCCATCTCGACGGTGCCGCTGCCGGGAGACGATATGAAGGGCCGCATCATCGGCCGCCAGGGGCGCAATATCCGCACGCTGGAGAAGGAGACGGGTGTCGACCTGGTGGTGGACGACACGCCGGAGGCGGTGATCCTCTCGTCCTTTGACCCGATGCGCCGCGAAATCGCGCGGGTGGCGCTGGGCCGGCTGATCGCGGATGGGCGCATCCACCCCGCGCGCATCGAGAAGACGGTCGCTCGGGCGAAGGAAGAGGTCGAGCTGATCATGAAGGAGGAGGGGGAGCGCGCAGCGCTGGATGCCGGCGTCCCAGGGCTGCATCCTGAGATCATCAAGCTGCTGGGTGCCCTGCAGTACCGCCGCAGCTACGGCCAAAACCAGCTGCAGCACGCGGTCGAGACGGCCCACCTGGCCGCCATCATGGCCGCTGAGCTGGGCGCCAATGTGCAGGTGGCCAAGGCTGGTGGCCTACTGCACGACATCGGCAAGGCGATCGACCACACCGTTGAGGGGCCGCATGCCCTGATCGGCGCGGAGCAGGCGAAGCGCTACGGCGTGCCGCAGGCGGTCATCAACTGCATCGCGTCGCACCACGGGGAGGCGGAGAGCGAGTCGCTGGAAGCGATCATCGTCGAGTCGGCGGATGCCATCTCCGGGGCGCGCCCGGGCGCCCGCCGCGAGGAGACCGAAACCTACGTCACGCGCATCAAGGCGCTGGAGGAGATTGCCAACTCTTTCAGTGGGGTCGCCGACTCGTACGCCATCCAGGCCGGCCGGGAGATCCGCATTATGGTCAGGCCCGACCAGGTGGATGACCTCGCGGCGATCGAGATGGCACGCAACATCGCCAAGGCCGTCGAGGAGAACCTGCAATACCCGGGGCAGATCAAGGTCAACGTCATTCGCGAGACACGGGCTGTGGACTTTGCCAAGTAGCCGCTCTGCCGGCTGCGGCAGGCAATGCCTGTCGCAGCCGGTGCCGAGTTCTGGAGGTGTGCCGACATGGTGGACATGATCAGGGTAGCAGCACAATCGAAGGCAACCGCGGTCGCCGGTGCGATCGCCGGCATCATCCGGGACCATGGCAGGGCGGAGATACAGGCCATCGGGGCCGGCGCCGTGAATCAGGCCGTCAAGGCGATGGCGATCGCGCGCGGCTTTTTGGCGCTGGAGGGGGTGGACGTCGTGTGTATCCCGTCCTTCACGGACGTGGATATCGATGGGCAGGAGCGCACGGCAATCCGCTTTACTGTGGAGCCGCGCTAGGCTTCTTTCGCTTCTTCCTGGACCTGCGCGATCCGGGGGGCCTGTCCTGGGGCTGCGCGGGCGGTGCCACAGGCTCGGCCGGCGAACGGCTGCCGCGCTCTTGCCGGGGCTTGCGCCCATCGCGGGGGGCCTGCCCCCGCCCGGCGCCGGCAGCGGGCCGCCGCTCGGAGCGAGGTGCCGCTGCACGGGCCGGCTGCGAGGCAGGCTCGCGCTCCAGGCGGGGTGCAGGTGTGGGCTCACCGGCCTCCGGTTGGCCGGTCAAATGCTCGAACACTACGCCGCTTTCCAGCTCGACCAGCAGGCTTTCCTTGACGGCATTTACCCCCACGACCTTTCCGCGGCCGCGCGGGGTGTCCACCATCTCCCCGCGGCGAGGCAGCCGCTTTTTGGTCTCGGCGTAGTGGTCCTCTTCATAGGCGAGGCAGCAGAGGAGGCGGCCGCAGGCGCCCGAGATCTCCATGGGGCTGAGGGGCAGATCCTGCTGCTTGGCCATCTTGATGGAGACGGGATGAAAGTCGGGAAGCCACGTGGAGCAGCAGAGTGCCAGCCCACATTTTCCGATGCCGCCGAGCAGCTTGGCCTCGTCGCGTACCCCCACCTGCCGCAGCTCGATGCGCGCCCGGAAAAGACGGGCCAGGTCCTGGACCAGCTCCCGAAAGTCCACGCGTTTCTCTGAGGTGAAGAAAAAGACCAGGTGGCGCCCGTTGTAGCTGTATTCGGCCCGGACCAGCTTCATGGGGAGGTTTCGCTCCTGGATCCTGGCGCGGCACTTTTCGAGGGCCTCTTGCTCCTTTTGCCGGTAGTGGTCCATCAGCGATAGGTCGGCCGGTGTAGCACGGCGGAGGACGGGCCTCAGCCGTGAGATGATCTCGGCATCCGTGACCTCATGCGGCGCGACGATCGCTCGCCCGATCTCCTCGCCGCGAGCCGTCTCCACGACGACACTCTCGCCGGATTGGAGGTCCTCGAAGCCTGCCGCATCAAAGAAATAGATCTTGGTCGCGGGATGGAACCGCACGCCGATTACCAGGGGCATAGAGTACCTTTCCTTTTCTACGAGTCGTGCGCCGCTGCCCGCCGGTAGGGCAGGCGGAGGATGAGCCCTTCGACCGCGAGGCGCGGGTTCACGTTCTCGGCGATCTGCTGGGCGGTCTCCTGGACGGCCGCTACCAGGCCCCATGCCTGCGCCATCGAGAGGCTTGCGGCCAGCGGCTCGAGCCGCTCGACTTCGTCGACATTGACCAGGTGCGCGAGGCCGCTACCGTGCAGCAGCACCAGGTCCCGCGCACAGGCAAGCCACACGCCAAGCAGCCTTCGTGCAGCGGCCAGGTCCCGGCTGATCTTGCCGGCGGCGTCTATCCTTTCCACCGGGTCGGCGGCGAGGAGGGCAAAGAGCTGGCCGGCGTCCTGCTTTCTCTGGAGCAGCAGCCCGTCGTCCTGGGTGGCCTGGAGCGCCCAGCCTGGGCGACCGGTGGAGAGGCGAGCCACCAGGCGGGCCTGCTCGGGCGGCGTGCCTCGCACCCGGAGTGCCTGCTCGATAACCTCGGGAGGGACGGCCCGCAGCTCCAGAACCTGGCAGCGCGAGACGATCGTGGGCAGCAGCATCTCGCGCCGGGCGGCGGTCAGCACGAGAACAACGCGCGCGGGCGGCTCCTCGAGCGTCTTCAGAAGGGCATTGGACGGCTCGTCAAGCGCGAGGTCCATCTGCCGCAGGACAAGGACACGGCGGCGGCCCTCGTAAGGCGCCAGCGAGGCATCATGTTGGAGGGCGCGGACCTGGTCGATGAGAAGGCGGCCGCCGGCTCCGCGCCCCTGGATGACCTGGACATCGGGATGGCTTCCGCGGGCAATGCGGGTGCAGGAGGAGCAGACGCCGCATGGCGCGCCAGGCTGTACGCAGTTCAGAGCCTGCGCCAGGAGGCGCGCCAGCGTCGTCTTGCCCACCTGGGGCGGGCCGCAGAAGAGGTAGGCGTGCGACTCCCGCCCTGCAGCCAGGGACTGCTGCAGGAAGCTCGCCGCCCACTCGTGTCCGATGATTGGCCAGGGCATGCACTAGGTGCTCAGGCGAGCTGCTGACCCAGGAAGATCTGAAGCCCCATCTGCTCGATCTGGTCCCTCTGTGCCTCGAGCAGGTCGATGTGCGCCTCTTCGTCCTTGAGGATCGACTCCATCAGCTCGCGCGAGCCGTTGTCTCCCTTCGCGACGCAGAGGGCGATGCCCTCGTTGTAGGCTTTGATGGCGCCGGCCTCGGCGTCCCAGTCGTTCTGGATCTGGGCTGGGACTTGAGCGCCGATGTGCATCGGGAGCAGCTTGCTGACAATGGGCAGCCCCTCCAGGAAGAGGACGCGGGCGATCAGCGACTCGGCGTGCTTCATCTCGTCCATGGCACGCTTCTCCACCGCCTCGTGCAGCCGGTCGAATCCCCAGTTGGCTGCCATCTCAGAGTGGACCATGTACTGGCTGATGGCCGTGAGCTCATCGGCCAGAAGTGCGTTGAGCTTGGCGATAACCTCGGTGTTGCCTTTCATCTTTCCTCCACAGCAAGACTAGGGTCGCCCTCGGCATATCGGGCCGGGGCGCCGGATGGATTATAGCGCAGGCAGCCGCACGAGGCAAGGAGGGAGAGGAGAGGGGAACCCGAGACAGGCGCGGCGCACCTGCACCAGGTGCGCCGCGCCGGATGGCCGGGTAGAGAGAGCAGACTCAGACGATGGCGCCCAGCATGCGGAGCTGCTCGTAGGCCGCGTTGCGCAGCGCCGGCTCCCTGGTGAGGCTGAGGACTTTCTGGAAGTCGGAGACGGCGCGTGCCCGCACCTTGTTCTCAGCATAGGCCATGCCGCGATTCAGGTATGCCTCCGGGAACTGCGGGTTGAGCCCCAATGCCTGGGTAAAGTCGGCCATGGCCTGGGCAAGGGCACCCTGCCGGAAGTTGGCCCAGCCGCGCACGTTGTAGACGGCGGCGTCGCGCGGGTCGATCTCGAGCGCTTGGGTGAAATCGGCGATGGCTTCGGCGTAGTCTCCCCGCTCAGAGTAGATGAGGCCGCGGTTGTAGTAGGCGGCCGCAAAGCGGGGGTTGAGCGCGATCGCCTGCGTATAGTCCTGTAGTGCCTGCGTGGTCTTGCCCCGCTGCTGGTAGGCGATCGCACGGTTGTTGTAGGCCTGTACGTACCTGGGCTGGATGGTGACGGCCTGCGTGAAGTCAGCGATGGCGTTGGTCAGGTCGCCCTGTTTGTAGTAGGCTACGCCGCGCTGGCAAAAGGCCGAGGCGTCGCGCGGGTCGATCTCTGTAGCCCGGGTAAAGTCCTGGATGGCGGCCTCGAGCTGGCCGCGCGCGCTGTAGGCCTGGCCGCGGTTGAAGTAGGCGACGGCGTAGCGCGGGTTGAGTGCGAGTGCCCGGCCGTAGTCGGTGATGGCGGGATCGAGGTTCCCCTGCTCGGCCTGCGCGATGCCCCGGTTGTTGTAGGCTTCTGCGTACAGAGGGTTGAGGGTGATGGCGTGGGAATAATCGGCCACCGCGCGGGTCTGGTCACCCTGGGCGGCAAAGGTAATGCCGCGGTTGTTGTAGATGGTCGCGTCGTTGGGATCGATGGCGAGCGCCTGGGCATAGTCGTCCAGCGCCAGCGTGTGCTTGCCCAGCTCAGTGTAGGCCAGCCCGCGGCCCACATGGGCAGCGACGAGCTTGGGGTTGAGCGCGATGGCCTGGGCAAAGTCTTCGACGGCGAGTGCGGCCTGGTTCATCTGGGTGCGGACGTGCCCGCGGCCGACATAGGCCGCCGCTTCGCGCGGGGCGAGTGCCACGGCCTGGTCATAGTCGGCGAGGGCGCGGTCCATCTCGCCGCGTTCGGCGTAGGCGGAGCCACGGCCGAGGAAGATGCGCACGTCACGGGGGTTGAGGGCGGCTGCCTGGGTGTAATCCGCAATGGCACGCTCCAGCTCGCCGCGGTCGGCGAGTGCACCGCCTCGCCCCACGTAGCTGCCGGCATCCTGCCGATCGAGTGCCATGGCCTGGTCAAAGTCCGCAATGGCGCGCTCCAGCTGCCCCTGCTCAAAAAGGGCATTGCCGCGGTTCCGGTAGGCATCGGCGAGCTTTGGGTCGAGCTCGACGGCGCGGTCATAGTCGGCCAGTGCCTGGACAAGCTGCTTGAGGGCGGCGTGCGCCTGGCCGCGGCGGTTGTAGGCGGAGGCATCTGCGGGGCGGAGGTCGATCGCCCGCCCGTAGTCGGCCACGGCTTGTTCCATCTCGCCCCTGAGCCGGCGCACGTCACCGCGACCGAGGAAGGGACGCGCGTCCTGAGGCAGGAGTGCCACAGCGCGGTCATAGTCGGCGAGCGCCTTGTCCAGCTCGCCCAGGCCGGCGTAGGCCAGGCCACGGTTCATCCAGGGCTCGGCATTCTGCGGGCTCAGCGCGATGGAGCGGGTATAGTCGGCGACGGCGCGATCCCATTGACCGAGTTGGGCGCAGGCCAGGCCGCGCAGGTTGTGGGCCGCCGGGTGGCGCGGGTCGAGCTGGATGGCTTGCGCGTAGTCCTCGGTTGCCTGGTCCCAAGCGGAGAGCGCAGCATAGGCCTGCCCGCGGCTGACGTACGCGGAGGCGGTGGGCTGCAGGCCGATCGATCGGGTATAGTCCTCGACGGCTTCCTCCAGGTCGCCGCGCTGGACGTGGACTGTGGCGCGGGCGGCATAGGCATCGGCGTCTTGTGGCGCGAGGGCCAGCAGGCGCCCGTAATCAGCCAGGGCCTTTTTCCAGGAGCGCTGCTTCGCCAGAAGGCCGGCGCGAGACCGGTAGGCTTCCAGGTGGCCGGGATCGAGGGCTATCGCCTGCGAAAAGTCCTCGTAGCCGTGCGCCAGGTCGTCTTGCGCGGCGTAGGCCTGGCCGCGCGCGACATGGGCGTCGGCATCATTCGGGTCGAGGGTGATAGCTTGGCTCAGATCCTCGATGGCCGGGCCAGGCTCGCCGGCCTGGCAGCGGGCGACGCCACGGCAGTAGTAGGCCGTCGACGCCTGCGGGTCGAGCGCCAGAGCCTGGTCGCAGTCGGCAATGGCGAGGGCACTCTTTCCCAGCTCTGCATAGGCGATGCCGCGCGCAATGTAGACGGCGGCGCTCTTCGGGTTAAGCGTGGCAGCCTGCGTTAGGTCGGAGACGGCTTGCTCCTGTTTGCCCATCTGTCCGTAGATCACGCCGCGCTGGAAGTAAGACTGGTCGTCCTGAGGCCGCAGGGCGAGGGCCTGGGTCAGGTCGGCGATGGCCTCCTCGGGCCTGCCCAGCGCTGCCATTGCCTGGGCGCGGCCGGAAAAGGCGTCGGCCAGCTGCGGGCTGAGGGTCAGCGCCTGGGTGAAATCGGCGATGGCCTCTTCGATCTTGCCCATTGCCCGGTAAGCGGTGGCGCGATCGTAATAGGCTTCAGCGCCCTGCGGTGCCACCTCGGTGGCCTGGGTATAGTCCGCCACGGCTTCTTCCCATTCGCCCTGGGCGGCAAAGGCGTTGCCACGGCGCAGCAGCAAGCGCGCGTCGGCGGGCCGGAGGGACAGCGCCTGGGTATAGTCTGCCACAGCCAGCGCCAGGTCACCGCGCTGCTCCAGCAGGGCCCCGCGTGCCGCATAGCTCTCCACATCGGCAGGGTCGGCGGCGACGGCCTGGCTCAGGTCGTCGATCGCCTTGCCCCGCTCGCCGCGCGCCGCATAGGCGGCGGCCCGTGCTGCGTAGACGGCACCGTCCCCCGGTTTCAGGGCCAGAGCCTGGGCATAGTCAGCGATCGCCTCTGCGTGCTTTCGCTGGTCGGCGCGCGTGGTGCCACGCCCGGCAAAGGCATCCGCGCGCCGGGGATCAAGCGCGATGGCCTGGGTATAGTCGGCCTCCGACTGGGCCAGGTCGCCCTTTTGCCGGTAGGCGGTGCCCCGGCCGCTGAATGCCTCAGCGCTGGTGGGATCCAGTGTGAGGGCCTGGGTGTAGTCGGCGATTGCCTGCTGTGCGTTGCCCAGCTCGCGGTAGGCAGCGCCACGGCCGAGGTACACGGCCGACGACCCGGGCGCGAGGGTGACAGCCCGCGCATAATCCTCCACCGCCTCGGCCGGGCGGCCTGCGCGGCGCAGGGCTTCGGCGCGATCGTAGTGCGCGGTGGCAAAGCCGGGATCGAGCTCGATGGCCCGGCTGAAATCCTCGATGGCTTTGTCCAGTTCGCCCTGCTCGGCGTAGGTCTCGCCGCGGTTGTGGTAGGCCGGGACAATCTGCGGGTCGAACGCGATGGCCTGGCTGTAGTCGGCCAAGGCGGCCTGCCAGCGCCGCTGGCGGCGGTGGACCTCACCTCGGTTGTTGTAGGCAGCCGCAAAGCGTGGTTCAAGGGCGATGGCCTGGTTGTAGTCGGCGAGGGCCTCGTCAAGGCGCTCCTGCTCGGCGCGCGCCAGGCCGCGGTTGTTGTAGGCGCCGGCGGAGCGCGGATCGAGAAGGATCGCCTGGTCATAGTCGGCGACCGCCTCGTCCAGGCGGCCCAGGTGTGCTCGGGCGATGCCTCGGCTCAGGTATGCGGCCGCCGATTGGGGGTCCAGTGCCGCGGCTTCGGAGAAGTCGGCTTCGGCCCCCTGCCAGTCACCCTGGAGACCGTAGGTCAGGCCGCGATTGAGGTAGGCGACGGATGAGCTGGGGTCGAGGCTGATGGCTTGGGCAAAGTCGGCCATGGCGAGCTCAAAGCGCCCCTGCTGCCCGAAGGCATGCCCCCGGTTGAAGTAAGCACGCGCGTCCCGTGGGTCCAGCTCTACCGCGTGGGAGTAGTCTGCAATGGCCTGGTCCATATCGCCCAAGAGCCCATACGCGTTGCCCCGGTCGAAGTGGACCTCTGCTTGCCCCGGCAGGACAAAGAGGGACTGGGTATAGTCGGTTATCGCCTCCGGCAGGCTCCCCTGGGTGGCCAGGGCTCGGCCGCGCTCGGTGTAGCCGTCGGCCAGTTTGGGGTCGAGGTCCACTGCCTGCCCGAAATCGGCGATGGCCTGCTCCAGTTGGCCCTGTGCGGCGTAGGCGCGGCCGCGCCGGAGGTAGCCCTCTGCCTGCTGAGGCTGCAGGGTAATCGCCTGGTTAAAGTCCTGGATCGCCCTTTCCCAGGCCGATTGGCCGGCCAATGCGGTGCCCCGCCCAAGGTAACCCTCCGGGTCCTGCGGGCTGAGCGCGACCGCCTGATCGAGGTCGGCCATGGCCTTTTGCGGGTCGCCGAGCTCGGCGTAGGCCAAGCCGCGGTGGATGTAGCCGTGTGGGCTCTCCGGGTCCTGGTCGATGGCCTGGGTGAAGTCGGCGAGTGCTTTGAGCATGTCTCCCTGCTCGGCCCAGGCCATGCCCCGGTCCAGCAGGGCGGTCACGCAGGTGGGATCGAGCGCGAGGGCGTGGGAAAAGTCCGCGATGGCCTGCTGCCACTTGCCCAGGTCGGCGTAGGCATTGCCGCGGCCGGTGGTTGCCGCAGTGTCGTGTGGGGTCAGGCTGATCGCCCGGGAAAAGTCGGGGATGGCCATCTCGGGTTTGCCCATTTGCCGGTAAGCGATGCCGCGCTCCACGTGGGCGCCGGCGTGGCGCGGGTCGAGGAGAAGTGCGCTGGTAAAGTCGGCGACTGCCTCGTCGAGGCGGCCGCGCTCGGCGCGGGCGCGGCCGCGGCCGGCGTGCGCTGCGGCGCAGCGGGGGTCGATAGCCAGGGCTTGGGAGTAATCGGCCTCGGCCTGTTCCGGCTTTCCGTTGTCCAGATAGGCACTGCCGCGGTTGGCGTACGCCTCGGCCAGCTGTGGATTGATGGCGATCGCCTGTGTCAGGTCGGCGATGGCCTCCTGCAGGCGCCCTTGGCCGGCGTGGGCGATGCCGCGGTTGTTGTAGGCCTGCGCGTCCTGGGGATCGAGGCGGACCGCCTGAGTCAGGTCGGCGATCGCGTCGCTTTCTTTGCCCTGCTGGCGCAGGAGCTCGCCGCGATGGCTGAAGGCCGCTGCCAGTGCGGGGTCCAGTCCGATGGCCTGCGTATAGTCGGCCAGGGCCGCGTCCACCTTGCCCTGGGCACGGTAGGCTTCGGCGCGGCTGTAGCATGCCCGGGCAAAGCGGGGGTTGAGGGCGAGCGCCTGGTCGTACTCGAGGATGGCGCGGCCCCACTCCCCTCTCTGGGCATAGAGGTTACCGCGGTTCAGGTGGGCGCCCGAGAAGCGGGGATTGAGGACCAGCGCCCGGTCGGTATCGGCCAGTGCCGGCTCCAGGCTCCCCTGGGCAGCCAGCGCCTGGCCGCGGCGGTTGTAGAGAACAGGGCTCTCGAGCACCCGAAGCGCGGCGTCGTGGAAGCGCAGCGCGTTCTTGCCGTCGCCCCGCTCCTCCGCACGCAGCGCCAGCTCGACCAGCGCCTCGGCCTGCACCTCCGGCTCCCTGGCGAGCCGCCGGAGCGGAGAGCGGCTCAGCAGCCCGGGGCGTTGCTCAAGGAAGGCACCTAGGCTCGGCCAGGCTGCGTCGGGCGACACCATCTCCTCCACGGCGACCTCGGGATAGGTAATCCCGGTGGACCCGTCGACGATTTCATAGCGCGCCAGCGGCGCCAGAGCGTGCTCCAGGGCCGAAGGCGAAGCCCAGGGGCGGGTCGCTTTGTCCTGGAGTCCGAGGTGGGTCGCGTAGGCAAGGACCAGCGCAGTGGCAGGCCATACTCCGGCGGCGTGGAAGGTAGCGAGCGAATCGAGAAGGAGCCCCGGAGCACCCTGATCGTGGATCGCACGGCGTGCCTCTGCCCAGAGGCGGGCCAATCCGCCGCGAACTACACGACGTATGGCAGCCAGGTCCGCCTCGGGCGCGTTCTCCAGCCGGAGCTGGCGGATAGAGGTGATGACCAATTGGGGCGTGCCGTCGCCCCGCGCGGCGAGCTCTTCGTAGGCTGCATCGTCAAGCTGTACGTCGTAGGCGCCGGCTGCACGGTCAAAGAGGCGTCGCGTCTGCTCGGTTGTTAGGTCGGGCAGGGCGATGGTGTGGAAGCCCATCCGTGTGAGCCATCCCTGACAGCCGGGAGTCAGCCGGTCCGGGCGAGCTGTTGCGACCGCGTAGAGCGCGGCGCCGGCCTGCATAGCAGCCAGTACCTCGGAGAGCATCTCGAGGCCGGCGCCGGTGTGGCGCGAGGCAAGGGCGTCCAGCACGAGGAGGGCAGGCCGTTTGCGGTCTACTACGAGGCGCAGGTCGTCGCGGAGGTCATCCTCACTCTGCAGGTAGAAGAGAGCACTGGGCTCAAAGACCCGGTCCTGCGACACCAATCCACCGGCGACGGCCCGGCGCACCAGCTCAGCTGCCTCGCGGCTTTTGCCCAGTTCCATGCGCCCGGTGATCACCTGCCGCGGGTGGGCGCGCAACTCCTCGACGCCGGTGACCTTTCGGTCTATCCAGGCGACCTTGCCGCCGCGCCCCAGTCGCTGCCTCAGCTCCTGGGGAGTCACGGGCCTCAGGGAGTGCATCGGTGACGGTTCTTCTCCGGCAGTTCGACGTGTCATGGTGCACCAGTGCGTTTTAGTCGGATTTTTGCAACTTTACGCAGTATACCACAGATTCACTTTTTATGCAAGTGGATCACTGCCTAAATGAAAGCACCCCGCCGGTCGCTCTGCGGGGTGCTTCATGGGTGCGCTGGCCCTGTGGGTTGCATCTTAGCCGCCCGCGATTGCAAGCAGCAAGCTCCGGAGCGCGGATGGCCTCTTGTTGGCCTTGACGAACAGGCTGGCCAACCGGGCGCGCTCGGCTTGGCGGATCCGCTCCGCCTGGTCCATCTTGATGTAGTCGAGAAGGACAAGCCCTGGCATGTTTCACCTCCTGGTGCGTGATAGGTGCCAGTGTCTCGCCTGCGGTGTCCCCCGTACAAGAAAAAGGGGACACCGAGGTTGCGACCCGGTGCCCTCCTTCGACGCCTGCGAGGTTAGCTGCCGGGCTCGGGCAGAAGGTGCTTGCCCTGCGGCCTTGCGGCCGGTTCGCCCCTGGGTTGGGTCCCCCGCCGCCGGGTGTCGAAAACACCCGGCGCTCGGCGCGCGAGAATCTGGCTACGAGGTTGCCTTTTATCACAAGCGGGAGGGGGTGTCAAGTCCGCGGAAGGCGGGGGAGTAGCGGCCAGCCATCGCATCGGGCTCGGCCTGACGCGCGCCGATTAGGGCACCGCCGCGCTGCTGCATGCAGGAGCGTGTCCCCCACTGCGGCGCGCCAAGCCCAATGCGCTGCACCGGAGGGCCGTGAAAGACCTCTCCTAGACCCCCATGGCTCGGCGCATAACGGCGCCCTTTAGCCGCAGCAGCGGGCGCCGGGCCCGGATCAGCAGCTCGTCGAGGGTCTCCGGCGAGCGGGTGAGCTTCTCGTAGCCTTCCCCCGTGATGAGGAGGGTGTCTGAGTGGCGGAAGCCACCGACGCCCGGTAGGTAGATGCCGGGTTCGACGCTGACGAGCATGTTGGGCTCGAGCACGTCGGTGCTGCCGGCGGCGACCCACGGCCCCTCGTGTCCGCCCAGGCCGAAGCCGTGGCCGGTGCGGTGCAGCAGATAGTCGCCCAGCCCTTCGGCGCGCAGGAAGCCGTTGGCCGCCTCGTCTATCTCGGCACAGGGCACGCCGGGTCGCAGGAGAGCGAAGGCGCGCTCGCGTGCAGTGCGCATCGCTGCGAACATCTCCTTCATCTGCGCGGTGGGCGGCGCAAGGAAGTAGGTGCGCTCGCACTCGGCGGCGTAGCCGTTGACGCGCATGAGGCTCAGGGCGATGTGGGGCCCGTCGAGCAGCCGGTCGCCCGGCGAGGGCACGCCGTGGGGCATGGCGCTGGCGGGAGCCGGCCAGGAGGCCGTGAGAACGCTGGTCGTCAGGGCGTCGAAAACGGTGCTCTTAACGACATCGAGCTGCACCGAGCGCCCGAGCGAAAAGATCTCAAGCTCCGACACGCCGTGATACGACGCAGCCAGGATCTTGGTCATGCCCATGTCAGCGTAGGTGGCAGCGCGGCGGAGCATCTGCACCTCGGCCGGTGACTTGCGCAGGCGGAGGGTCTCGACGAGAGGGAGGGTGCGCGGAGCGAGGTCGTGCAGGGCAACGGCAACTTCCTGCGGCAGGGCGGGCTCGACGCCGAGTGCCTTCACGCCGCCGAGCATCTCGCCCAGTCGCTCGGGCCAGCCCTCGCCGGGCGGTGAGGGATAGTCCCAGTAATGGCGCACCTCACCGACGTTGGGCGCCGCGGAGAGGTGCTCCTTCTCGAGAGCAGGCACGAGCAGGCGTGCTGGCCCATCAGGCCGCACCAGGATGAAGAAGGGGCGCTCGAGCGGCACATAGACGACGCCGGTCAGGTAGTAAATGCTGGGCTCGGCCGAGACGAGGAAGAGGTCAAGGCCCTGGGCGCGCACGGCGGCCTGGAGCTGCTGCATGCGGCCGATAAGCTCTGCTCTCGTGATCATGGCTTGCCTCCCTGCAGGGCGATCGATGCCCGACACGCAGAGTATACCACACCCGCCTGCGGGCGGCCATAAGGGGCGCGGCTTCAGGTGGGGGTCGTGGTCTGCACACCTTTTCGCCTCTCCGGTGGCCTGGGCTGTGGCAGTACCTGGTTCGCCGGCACCAAGGCAAAGAGCTGTGACTTGACTCCTCGACTCGATCAGCGGTATAATGCGTCGGGCACCCTGGCCCAGACGCGGTGCGTCGTGGAGGGTTACACCGGGGCTTCGCCATACCGTTGGGCTGCCCGTGCTGTGCCGCGTCGCCAAGAACGCCGAGGAGGACATGAAGGATGGAGAACGTGCTGTACATTCACGTGATCGAGCCGCCGTGCACGGAGGAGCTGGTACGGCAGCTGATGGGCCCCGAGCCGGCAGGAGGCGTTGCGGAACGGGCGAGCCATTACTCGGGTTGGGCGGTGGTCCGGGCGGCCCCCAGCCTGCGCGCCGGCACTCTGCCGGGCTTTGCGCTGACGCTGGCGGGTGACCCGGGGCTTGAGCCGGTGCCTTGTGAGGCGGTGCGGCACCTGTTCGGCGAGGAATGCCGGACGATCGACGAGGCGCTGATTGGGGCAGTCGCCGGCGCGCTCTCGGCCGAGAGGCACGCGCCCTGCGACACCGTGGCCCCGGACGAGGCGGTGGCTTTCCTGCGGGAGCACTTGGGCAAGAGGGCGCTGGCGCACGTCTGGGAGGAGTAGGGCGGTACCACGGGGGCACCGGCTGGGTGAGGGCCTTGGGCGGAGCCTCCCTGAACGGATGATGGGGCGTGGCCGGCCGAGGGCAGGTGCGCGGCACCGGGCAGTGCCTAGGCGCGCTGCGGCGGGCACCAGGAGGGTGTTGTGGAAGAGGCGAGGGTAGACGAGAGGCCCGCCGGGGTGGAGGGCCGGAAGAAGCAGTCGAAGCGCAAGGGCCGCGTGCCCAAAGTGCACTACCCCTGCCCAACGCCGCGGCTCTCGGTGGCGCGCAAAGCGCTGAAGCGGCTGAGGCTGGTTGCGGTGGCTTACTCGGGCGTGGAGCGCGAGTACTTTCCCACAGACGAGGCGTATGAGGCGGAGAAGGAGGTGGAAGCCCGCGCGGCAGAGGTGCTGCAGGTGATGGAGCGGCTCGGGGTGCCGGGAAGGCTTTACTGCGGCAGCGAGCACCTGCTGAGCGACCTTCTGGAGGACCGGCCCGACCTGGTGCTGAACCTGGTGGACACGCTGCGCGGGCGCGACGCGCTGCAGGCGTCGATCGCGGGGGCGCTGGAGCTGGTGGAGATCCCGTACACGGGTGCGGGCATGGCCGGCCTGGTAATCGGCAACAACCGGAACCTGGTAAAGCAGCTTCTGAAGGCGAACAAGGTGCCGACGCCGCCCTACCAGTACATCAAGCGGGCCGGCACGCGGGTGAACGCGGACCTGGGCCTGCCACTGATCGTGAAGCTGAACGAGGGCGGCGGCAGCGTCGGCATCGACAACCGGGCGGTGAAGGAGACGCTGGAAGAGGCGCAGCAGCAGGTGGAGGACCTGATCGCGGCCTACCGGATGCCGGTGATCGTGGAGCGCTTTATCCCCGGGCCGGAGATTACGGCGGTGGTGTTCGAGGACCGGCGCCGCCGGCACGTGTTCCTCGGGCAGAAGGTGTTTGGCGTGCTCCCGGATGGCAAGCACGAGTTCACGAGCATCGAAAGCTACAAGATGCCGGACCCTTATCGGTATGCTCCCGTCGAGGACGGGGAGCTGGCGAAGAAGATCGAACAGTATTCCAACAAGGTCTTTAGGGTCGTTCACTGCAGGGACTATGCCAAGTACGACATCCGGGTGGATGAGGCGACGGGGACGCCCTACTTCACGGACTGCAACCCAAACACAGCCTTTGGGCCGAGCTTGGGGCTGCCCTTCACGGAGATCCTGGAGACGCTGTACGGGGTCAAGTTCGACCGGGTGCTGGAGGCCCTGCTGAGCAAGTACGCGAAAAAGCTCAAGGCGGCAGCGCCGCCGGTGCTGGAGGCCGGCGCCGAGGACGGGCCAGCGGACCCTCCCCAAGGGGAGTGACTACGGCTGTGCCGGCTCCTCGCCGTGGCGGACGGCCAGGACCTTGTCCACGCGGCGAGCGTCCATGTCCACGACCTCCAGCCGCCAGCCACAGCAGTCGAACCGGTCCCCCGGCGAGGGGATGCGCTCCAGGCAGACCATCATGAGCCCGCCCAAGGTCTGATAGCCGGCGTCCTCATGGGGGAGTGAGCCGACGCCCAGCAGCTCCTTGAGTTCCTCGATGGGAAGCATTCCGTCCAGGAGCCAGGAGCCATCCTCCCGCTGCACTGCGCCGGGCTCCGCGGCCCCGCCCGGCGTGGGAATGTCGCCGACGATGGCCCGCAGGATGTCGTCGACGGTGAGTAGCCCCTCTAGCCCGCCATACTCGTCGACGACGAAGGCCGCATCGGCCCGGTTCTTCTTGAGCTGCTCCACCGCCCCGAGCGCCGTAACGGTCTCAGGCAGGAAGAGGGCGGGGCGGAGGACGGCCTCGAGGTCCAACGTGCGCCCTTCAAGCTCGGCAGCCAAGAGGTCCTTTGCGTAGGCGAGGCCGAGCACGTGGTCGAGGTCACCCCGTGCCACGGGGTAGCGCGAGTGACCGCCGGTGGCAACGACGCGGTGACGCTCCTCCGCGGGCTCGTCCAGGTTTAGCCAGACCATGTCGAGCCTGGGAGTCATAACGGCCTTGACGGTGGCGTCGCCCAGCCGGAAGACCTGCTCGACCATCTCCTGCTCTCCGGGCGCAAAAACACCGGCACGCGTTCCGTGCTCAAGGAGGAGGCTTATCTCCTCTTCGCTGATAGGGATCTCCTGCCTGGCGCCGACACCGAAGATGCGCAGGACAAGATCGGTGGAGAAGCCAAGGAAACGAACCAAGGGCGAGGCGAGACGGGAGAGGGAGCGCATCAGAGGGGCGAGGCGGGCCGCGACTTGTTCGGCGTTGTTGAGGCCGAGGCGCTTGGGGACGAGCTCACCGAGGATCAAGGTCAGGTAGGTGATGGACAGGACGACGACTGCGACGCCAATTGCATGTGCGTAGGGGGCGAGGGCCGGAACCTTCTGGATCGCCTTAGCCAGCTCCCCGGCCACGGTGGCGCCGCCAAAGGCGCCGGCCACGATGCCGACAAGGGTGATGCCGATCTGGACCGTGGCGAGGAACTGGTTGGGCGCGGAGGCAAGGTCCAGCGCCGCCTGCGCCGCCTTGTCGCCCTGCTGTGCCTGCTGCTGCAGCCTCGTCTTGCGCGCGGAGACGACGGCGATCTCGGCCATGGAAAAGAGGCCGTTGACCAGGATAAGGAGTAGGACGATGACTATCTCGGTTGCGATCTTGCTCATGCACTCTCCGGAGAAGGCCGAGCCGGCGCGCTCTGGCCGACCCGGTCCCCGGCTCGATCTTAGCACAGGAAGTGGGAAGCGGCAAGAAGTGCGGCAAGGGGCCAGGGCACGGGGATCCCGAGCCCTCACCCCAACTCCCCTGTTGCGGCAGGGGAAGGCCGGGCGGCCCCATCGGGACCGGTCAGCCGGTGCCCGAGCGACCTGCCGGGCGCCGGGGACGGCTGCGCAGGACCATGCCGGCTAGCTGCCGCAGCGAGGTGCCGCCGGTGCGGATCCTCCGCAGGGGAGGGATGCCGAGGAGGGGCAGGGCAATCCCAATGGCAAAGAGGATGGAGTAGCGGTCGAGCGAAAGCCCCAACCAGCGGCCCTCGATCCCAGCGGTGACGTCCAGCAGCCGTCCCGTCAGGGACTGGCTCAGCCCTTCGACCAGGCTGAGCCAGGCAAAGTGCACAGCCATGTAGCCGGCGCGCTTCTGCCAGGGCACTACGTCGGTGAACAGAAGCCGGGTCGAGCCCACAGTCCAGCCCACGTTGGCGGCTCCTTGCCAGGCGGAGACGGCCAGCGCGAGGGGGATCGTCCAGGGGGTGCTGCGCGGCAGGGCGAACCAAAAGGCCGGCACGACGGCCTTGAGGAGGACGCCGAGCAGCAGCACTGGCCGGCTGCCGTAGCGGTCGGCGACCGAGCCCCAGGCAAAACTGGTCACCAGCGCGCCCACCAGGCCAGCCAACTGCAGCCGCACTACCTGGTCTGTCGTCAGGCCGACCTCTTCGCGCATGAAGAGCGTCACGAAGGACCCCATCCCGGTAGAGGCCAGCGTCACGAGCGCCAGTCCGGCGAGAAAGTAGGCCAAGTTGGAGTCCCGGAGGGCGTCGAGCATGCCACGGGGTGAGGCTGTATGCGCCGCATCGGGGGTCTCGGGCGCGCCTCCCGGCACAAAGAGCCAGGCGAGCATCGAGAGGAGGCCGATGCCGGTGCCCACACCAAAGAGCGCCTGGTAGCGCGAGAGGGCCGGCGCGGTGCCGAGGTAAGCGCTGGCGGCTCCAATGGCCAAGAAGCCGGCCAGCGCGGTGAGGACCTGGTTCAGTGCTGCGTACCTGCCCCGGACTGAATCGGGGATGTACTCCTGCTCCCAGGGGTGGCTTCCGATGATGGCGACCGCCCTCAGCAGGGCAAAGGCACCTATGATAGCGACCGAGGCCCAGAAGAGCACCCTTGGGCCGTACTGTGCCTGGAGCCAGGGGAGAGCCAGCAGGGCCAAGGTGACGAACTTGCGTGCCGTAAAACAGGCGATGTACACGCGCTTGAAGCCGGTGCGAGCTACAGCGGGCGTCAAGAAGAGGGCAACCAGGCCGAAGAAGGGGATGAGTGAGAGCAGGGTCCCGATGGTGGTCTTGCTCAGCCCTAGCTCGCTAAGAAAGAGGACAAAGACGGAGCCAAAAAAGGTGAGCTGGCTGTAGGCGGCGTTGGCCGTGTTGGCGGCCAGGCTCCAGGGCAGGCGGCGCATCTTGGCTGCTGCGGCGGGCTCGGGAGGCATCATCAGGTGGCCGGTGACCGGGGTTGCGCCGGGGGTGCAGCCTGTTGCTTGGGGACGCTGCCGCCCGTGTTATGCGGGCGGGACCCAGGGCCGACGCACATCCGCCGCGCCTTGGCACGCTGGCCGCCCTGGTCCTGGAACACCGTCGGTACCCGAACTCTCTCCACGGAGGTTGACCTGTGACGGAGTGTCCCAGAGTACGGCACGCCTGTCAAGTGGAGCGAGGCGCAGATCAGTGGTCCTGGCTCGGTCGGGGCCGAGCGCCGGGCTTGACACGGAGAGATTGGGCGTGGATAATCGGCGCACGCGTGGGCCGCTGGCGGCAGCCCCAGAGGGCTACCGCCACGCCCGCTGGCCTCTCAGGAGTGGCTGTATGAGAAGAGGAGTGACACGGGCGCTGCTGATCGCCGCCGGAACGCTATGCGTGGCGCTGGCGACGCTCGGCCTGTTCGTGCCGGTGCTGCCGACGACGCCCCTCCTGCTCCTAGCGGCCGTCTGCTATGCGCGCAGTTCGGACGGGTTCTATCACTGGCTGGTGACCAACCGGTGGTTCGGGGCGTACATCCGGAACTACCGGGAAGGGCGGGGGATCGCCCTGTGGCACAAGGTGGGGGCGCTTGCGCTGCTGTGGCTGACGATCGGCTACGCGGCGGGATTCGTGGTGCCCCAGTGGTGGCTGAAGGCCATCCTGGTGGGGATTGCTCTGGGCGTGACAATCCACCTGGTCAAGACCAAGACGTACCGGCCTGGGCGTTGACACCGGCTGGCACGTCGTCTATAATGGCGGCATGAACCCACAGGAGATCCAGCGTTTCTGCCAGGCTGTTGTTGGGAATGTCGAGAAGGTAATCGTCGGCAAGCGGGAGGCGATCGAGCAGGTCCTGGTGGCGCTCCTTTGCGAGGGCCACATTCTTCTGGAGGATGTGCCGGGGACTGGCAAGACGATGTTGGCGCGGGCGGTCGCGGCCTCGTTGGGGCTGTCGTTCAAGCGCCTGCAGTGTACGCCCGACCTGCTTCCCAACGACATCACGGGCGTGTCGGTTTTCAATCAGCGCACGTCCGAGTTTGAGTTCCGGCCGGGACCGGCCTTTTCGAACGTGCTGCTGGCTGACGAAATCAACCGGGCGACGCCGCGCACACAGAGCGCGCTGCTGGAGTGCATGGGCGAGCGGCAGGTGACGGTTGATGGGGTGACGCGCCCGCTGGGACGTCCCTTCCTGGTGCTGGCGACGCAGAACCCAGTGGAGTACGAGGGCACCTTCCCGCTGCCGGAGGCGCAGCTTGACCGTTTCCTGCTCAAGCTGCCGTTGGGGTACCCCTCGCCGCGCGACGAGAGCCAGATCCTGCTGAACCTCCAACGCGAGCACCCGATCGCCTCGCTGGGGCAGATCGTGGAGGGGCAGCGGCTGCCCGAACTGGAGCGCGCCGTTTGGGAGGTGCATGTCGACGACACCGTGCGCGATTACATAGTGCGGCTGGTGGGGGCCACGCGCACGCATCCGGACCTGGCGCTGGGGGCAAGCCCGCGAGGCAGCTTGGCGCTCTTCAAGGCAGCGCAGGCGCTGGCGGCACTTCGGGGCCGCGACTATGTCCTCCCCGACGACGTGAAGGAACTGGCACTGCCGGCGCTGGCGCACCGGCTGGTGGTCCGGCCGGAGAGCGTGCTGCGGGGGCACACCGCGCCGCGCATCCTGGGCGACCTTCTGCGCAGCACGCCGCTGGATATTGGCAGCTTGTAGGCCGGGCGGAGGGTCCTTGCACCCAGGTGCTGCGTACCAAGGGCAGGTGCGCCGCACCGGGCCGCCAGGCAAGTGTGCTTGGCAGCTGGGCAGAGGTGTGCCGAAATGAGGCGTGAGCCTGGGGTCCAGATTGCACGGGTGCGCGGCTCGGGGGTCGCCGGGCTGCTGCCGCTGCTGCTGGTGCTCGCGGGCGCGGCGCTGCTCACCCACTCCGGCCTCTTCATCCACCTGTTGTATGCCCTGCCAGCTGCGTACCTCTTGGCGCGGCTGTGGGCCCGGCACACGCTGGCCGCTGTGTCGGTCACGCGCAGGCACGAGGCGCGCGTCTACCTCGGTGAGGAGGTCTCCGTCGAGATCGAGGTGCGCAACCGGGCTTGGCTGCCGGTGCTTTGGCTGCACCTGGACGACACGCTGCCCGTGGCGCTGTCGCCGGGCAGGCGCTTTGGCCGCGTGCTGAGTCTGCTGCCGCGCGAGGTGAGCCGCCACCGCTACTCGCTGTGGGCCCGGCGGCGGGGCTACTACGCCTTCGGGCCGCTGGTCGCGGAGACGGGCGACCTGTTGGGAGCCTCTACCTACCAGGCTCGGCACCAGCTGGGCGGCGCGGTGACGGTCTACCCCAAGATCGTGCCGCTGGGCGTCTCGCTGCCGTCGCTCTCCCCTCTGGGCACGCTCGCCAGCCCTGAGCGCCTCTTCGAGGACCCGACGCGCATCCAGGGCGTGCGCGATTACCAGCCTGGTGACAGCCTGCGGAGCATCGACTGGAAGACCAGCAGCCGGCTGGCTCGGCTCCAGGTGAGGCGATTTGAGCCGGCGATCGACCTGCAGGCGATGGTGCTGCTAAACCTGGCAGCGGCCGATTACCCAGGCGTGGAGCGCTACCAGGCGACCGAGCTGGGGATCGTCATTGCCGCATCCCTGGTGGCGCACATCGCATCACTGCGCCAGGCAGTGGGGCTGGGCACGAATGGGCGGGACCCGCTGGCGGAAGTAGAAGCGTCAGTCCCGGACCCACGGACGGCAGACCTGGCAGGTTTGAAAAACCCGCCAGGTCTATCCGCTGGGAGGGCGGCCTTGGGCGGGCCACCGCACAAGGGGAGCGAGCGTGTCATGCGCCTGCTGGAGGTGCTGGCGCGGGTCGAGGCGGCGCCGGGCGAGGCGGCGGTTCCCTTCCTCGACTTGCTGGCAGGGCGGGTGGCGGAGCATGGGCTGCCGTGGGGGAGCACGGTAATCGCCATCACCGGGCGCGAGGTGGATGGCCTGATGGAGGCGCTTCTGGCGCTGCGGCGGCGCGGGTTGGCCGTGGTGTTGGTGCTGACGTGCCCCGACCGGGGCATGGCCGGCACGGCGGCACGTGCGAAACAGATCGGCGCGCGCGCGGTGCGCATCACCAGCGAGCGTGAGCTGGAGGCATGGCGGTGAGCGGGGTGCGCCGAAGGGCTGCCTGGTGGGTGGAGCAGGGGCTGCGTCCGCTGCTGATCGCCGCCATGATGGCGTGCCTGGCCGTGCTGCTCGGCGAGGTGCTGGAGATCTTGGCGCCGCTGCCCTCCGCCGCCTTTTTCCCTGTCTTTGTCTTCTTCGCCTGCCTGGAAGGGATCGTGTCGGAGCGGCCGCTGCGCCAGCGGCGTGCCGGCGGCTGGGAGCTGGGACTGGCGCGGGGGGCGGAGTTGGTGGTGCTCCTCCTGTTGTTCAAACTGACCTTGACTCTGCTGTTGGGGCCGGGCGCGCTGCGGACCGCGCTGGCGCGGTGGCTGGCGCACCCGGCCGAGATTGTGGGCGCGGCAGACCTGACCTTTGGCCTGGCGATTGTGCTGCTTTGGTCGGCGGCGCTCTCGGCCGGGCGGCTGGCGCTCGATCTGGACGAAGAGGTGGGCCGTGGCCCGGAGCCGGCGGATAAGACGTCCGTGGCCTACTATCTGTGGCTGACGCAGGCGCCACCGCAGCGCGACCGGGAGGGGGCTCTGGCGCGGCTGGGCACCTTGTTCGTGTGGGGCGGCATGGGCGCGCTGATCCTGGCGGCGGCGGGCCAGGGGTTGGCCGGCGCGGCGGTTGGCGTGCCTACCGTGCTTTATTTCATGCTCGGGCTGGCGCTGCTCACACAGGCGCGCTTTGCTGTGGTGCGGGGGGTGTGGCAGTTCCAGGAGGTGCCTGTGGAGGCGCGGCTGGGCAGGCGGTGGCTGGCCTGGGCCGTTCTCTTCCTGGTGGGGGTTGGGCTGGTGGCGCTGCTGGTGCCCAGCGGGTTCCTGGAGGTGCCGGTGCAGATGGTGCGCACGGCGCTGATGGTGGCTGCCTACTGGCTGAGCTACGTGGTGATGCTAATCCTGTACCTGCTGTCGCTCCCGCTGGGGCTGCTAATCACCAAGATGGAGCTGCCAGAGCGCCCCGCGGTGCCCTCTCAGAGCGAGCCGTTGTTGCCGGTCGAGCTGTGGGGCCAGCCTGCGCCATGGGTGCGCGCGGCCGGCGTCGCGCTCTTCTGGCTGGCGTTGGCGGTGCTGTTGGTGCTCGCGGTCGTACGGTTTCTGAGGGACCGCTGGTCCCTGGAGCGGGGCGGGCATGCGAGCCGGTCGTGGCTCGCATGGTGGGCGCGGCTGGCCGCCTGGCTGC
>MTKX01003660.1_pt1 | contig 67241 bp, 64 predicted proteins | sample 1042771 | NCBI WGS metagenome assembly MTKX01 (sample SAMN06212183, study PRJNA360534) | anaerobic digester metagenome | biome: Wastewater treatment plant; material: sludge; isolation source: anaerobic digester fed with sludge from wastewater treatment plant | place: Denmark: WWTP Randers ...
ACCCTGTCGGCGTTGGCCAGGACCGGGACGAGGGCGATCATCGGCACGATGGCCAGGTCCTGGAAGATAAGGACGCCCAGGGCGATGCGGCCCTGAGGCGAGTCGGACTCGCCGCGGTCGGCCAGGATCTTGAGGACCACGGCCGTGCTGCTCAGGGACACGAGGAAACCGTAGAAGAAGGCCTCGCGCAGGGGCACCCGGAGGAACGCCAGGACGGCCACCGTGGCCGACACGGTCAGGGTCACCTGGAGCCCGCCGCCGGCCCAGAAATCCCTTTGGATGCGGCGCAGCCGCGAAGGCTCGAACTCGAGGCCGATGGTGAACAGGAGCATGACGACGCCGATCTCGGCCATGACGCCGACCGTGCCGGTGTTCTTGACGATGGCCAGGCCGCCCGGGCCGATNNCAGGAGGAAGCCGACGACCGAAGGCAGGCGCAGCCGGTGGGACAGGAAGATGATGACGACCGAGGCGGCCAGGACGGCGACGAACTCGCCGAGGGCGTGAAGTTCCATGGTCTCTCCCGTACCGGCTNNGGGTTAGCCGGCCGGGGCGTTTATCACCCCGGAATCCCCCGATAAGGAGGATGGACGGCCGGCACGCCTGATCTACACTGGAGGCGATCTTCGAATCAACCAAGGAGTGATTAGAAATGAAAAAGCTGATCGTCGTTCTGATGGCCGTTCTGTGCGTGGCCGCGCTCGCGCCCCGGGACCTCTCGGCGGGCGTCGGGATCAAGGGCGGCCTGTCCCTGGCCAAGTTCAGCCTCACCGGAGAGATGGACGGGGCCGAGTGGAAGTATCTGCCCTCCTGGGTGGCCGGCGCGTACCTCGAGTTCAAGCTCGGCTTCGTCTCCGTCCAGCCCGAGGTCCTCTACACCCGGATGGGCGCCAAGATCGAGGAGGACATCGAGGGCGTGCCCTTCAGCCTCAAGTATCAGTTCGATTACGTCCAGGTCCCCGTCCTGCTCAAGTTCAACGTCGTCCCGGCCGGCCCCGTCCGCCCCTTCCTCTATGCGGGCGGCTACGGCGGCTACCTCCTCAAGGCCAAGGGCGTCATGGAAGGCGGCGGGGAGTCCGACGAAGCCGATCTGACCGAGAACTTCGAGCGCTTCGACTACGGCGTGGTCGGCGGCCTGGGCCTGGCCTTCAAGCTGCCCGGCCTGTCCCTCTCCGTCGAGGGCCGTTACAACTACGGCCTGGCCAACTTCGTCAAGGACCCGCTCGAGGGCGAGTCCGGCAAGAACAGGTCCCTCATGGCCCTGGTCGGGATCGGTTTCTGATCCCCGGGCCTCCCGTCTAGCCTTACCTCCTGTCTCGCCCCACCCCCCGCGGGGTGGGGTTTTTTTACCCTAGATCCGGACGCGGCGGAGGAGGGCTTCGAGGTAACGGGACTTGACCTGCTTCGAAGCCAGGGCCTGCTTGAGCGGCGGCAGCCGCAGGATGACCCCGAGGACGGCCGCCAGGGCCCGGTGGCTCATGAGGGCCCGGTTGTCGAAGATGAGGTCCTGGAGCCGGCCGCGCTCGATGGCCATGACCACGGCTTTATGGGTCGAGTCGAGCGGCGTGATGACCCGCTCGGGCCGGCTCTCGAGACGCAGGCTCCTGGCCCTGCAAACCCGGACGCAAACGCCGCAGCCCAGGCACATCGCCGTGTCGACCTTGGCCCGCTTCTTGCGTGCGTGGGCCGGGTCGTTGGCCGAGACCATGGTCATGGCCTCGACCGGACAGGCGGCGACGCAATCGCCGCACCCCGTGCACGCGGCGGCCTCGACCACGGGCAGGAAATTCGTCGTGTGGACGGGATGGAGGAGCCCGAAGCGCCGCTGGGCGATCATGGCCTCGCAGCAGCAGCCACAGCAATTGCAGATGAAGCTGACCCGCCGGCGGACGTTCTCGCCGAACTGGACGAGGTTGCGGCCCCGGGCCTCGTCGAGCAGGGCCAGGCCCTCGGCCGCGTCGACGGGCCGGGCGTAGCCGTGCCGGACGAGGGCCGCCGCGGTGTTGTTGAAGGTCATGCAGATGTCGAGGGGCGCGTCGCAGGCGCCGCCGGCGTGCTCCATCTTGTGCCGGCAGTAGCAGAGGCCGACACCGCGGTGGGACGCGGTCTTGACGACCTCGCTGGCCCGCTCGTAGTCGAGGACGTGCAGGGCGTTCTCTTCCGTCAGGACAGTCTCGTCGACGAAGGTCCGCCCGAGGTGGGTCTCGCCATGGGTGAAGAGGGCCTTGATGAAGTCCTCCTCGACCGTGATGTACTGATAATAGAGCTGCGCCAGGGCCTTCTGGTCGATGTCCCCCCTGAGGCGCATGAGCGAGAACTCGAAGAACCCGGCCATGGGCGGAGGCAGGACGTAGGCCGTTCCCTTGGGGCCCTCGATGTCGACGAGCAGGGCCCGGGAGGCCAGGGCATCGAGGGCCTTGCGGGCGTCGGCCTCGCTCATACGCCAGCAGCGGGCGGCCTTGGCCGCCGTGAACGGCTTGATGGGGACCAAGGCCACGAGCGAGGCTTCCTTCTCGCTCATGAGCATCTTGAGGATGGCGAAGAGGAGGTCGGAGGGGGGCGCGCCCTGGGGAAAGCGGTTCAGACGCTCGACGAGGGCGGGATAGCCGGACCGGGCGGCGAGATGATGGGCCATGGGCCCCTTTTACCCGATTTCGGGTCCGGAGGCAATCCGTCTCCCCCTTTACCGGGGTCGGGCGGATGGTCTATGCTGTCGACGGAACGGAGGCATCCATGACAACGATCAAGGTCGGTCTGGTCGGAGCCGGCTACATCGGGCTCGTCCACCTGGACATGCTGCGGCGGCTGCCGGGAGTCGAGGTCGTGGCCGTGGCCGACACGAACGAGGGTCTGGCCCGGGCGGCCGCGGCGAAGCACCGCGTCCCGCGCGTCTACGGCACGGCCGAGGCCCTCATCGACGATCCGGCCGTCGAGGTCGTCCACGATTGCGCCCCGAACAACGCCCATTTCGCGATCAACGCCCGGGCCGTCGAGGCGGGCAAGGACGTCTTCTCCGAGAAGCCCCTGGCCCTCGACTCGGCGGAATCGCGGCGGCTCGTCGCGCTGGCCGAGAAGCACGGCGCGCTGACCGGCATCGGTTTCTGCTACCGCTACTATCCCGTCGTCCAGGAGGCGGCAGCCCGGGCACGGCGCGGCGATCTCGGCGAGGTCCGGGCCTTCGTCGGGCACTTCCTCCAGGATTGGCTCTTCCTCGAGACCGACTATTCCTGGCGTCTCGATCCGGCCGTGGCCGGCCGGGCCAACGTCGTGGCCGACCTCGGCAGCCACTGGTGCGACCTGGTCCAATTCGTCACCGGACGGCGCATCGTCGAGGTCATGGCCGAGCTCCACACCTGCCTGCCGCGGCGCTTCCGACCCAAGGGCGGCGTGTTGTCGTTCGGGGCCGGCGCGGCCGGCGAGCGGGAGGCCGTCGATATCGTCCTCGACGACTACGCGTCCCTGTTCCTCAAGCTCGACAACGGGGCCCGCGGCAACTTCACGACCTGCCAGGCCGCGGCCGGGCGCAAGGTCGAGATCGAGCTCCAGGTCTTCGGCTCGAAGGAATCCTACGCCTGGAGCCACGTCCACCCGAACGCCCTCTGGATCGGCCACCGGGAGAAGGGCAACGAGGTCTTCTACGAGTCCTCCGTCCTCCAGGACGAGGCCACGCGGCGCTACGCCGGCCTGCCCACGGGGCACCCCATGGGTTACCACGATGCGGTCTTCAACCTGTTCCGTGACTTCTACGAAGCCCTGGCGGCCAAGCGGGCCGGGCGGCCCTATCGGGCGGACTTCCCCGGCTTCCGGAGCGGCCACGAGATGATGTGCGTCGTCGACGCCGCCGTGGAGTCGGACCGGACCGGCCGCTGGACCCTGGTCAGATCGTAGCTTCGAAACGCCTCAGCGCTTCCCCTTGTCCGCAGCCAGAAGCGCAAGCCCGACCGCCATGGTCGCCACCTTGCGCAGCCGCCGGATGAGGCCCACCCCGAGCCCCGTCTCCGCCGCGAAGCCCAGGCTCCGCAGGATGAGGACGTGGGCGCTCTCCATGACGCCCAGGTGCCCGGGCACGACGAACAGGGCCGTGTTGACGATGCTGACGCCCGCCGCGATGAAGACCGCCTCGATGAAAGGCACGGGCGAGCCCAGGACTTTCATGACGACGAGGACTTCGCCGGCGCCGAGGACCCGGGCGGCGTAGTGCAGAGCGGCCGCGGCGCCCGTCCGGGCGTCGAGACGGCCGTAGACGAGGCGGAGATTGCGGTCGAGGGCCCTGATGCCGTCCTCCTTCCTCGCGACGAACTGGCGGACCCCGGGGACCAACCGGCCCAGGCGTTCGAGGGTCCAGGCCGCTCCCCTTTTCTGGAGCAGGACCAGGCCGGCCACCCCGACGGCCATGCCGGCGAGGCAGGCCGACGCGACGGCGTCCATCCAGCCGGGCAGGTCGACGAACAACAGGGAGAGCAAAAAGCCGGTCGCCAGGAACAGGCTGCCCGAAGCGAACTCGATGGTCTTGTCGACGAGTACGCCCGGGATGGCCTCCTCGAGCGGCGCGTGGCGCCGGATCAAAAAGGCCCGCGCGGCGTCGCCGCCGACGCTGGCCGTGGGGATGAGCGCGTTGAGCGTGTCGCCGATGATCTTGGCCCGGAAGAGGCTCGACAGCGGGACCTTCCGGAAGTGGACGGCCTGGATGAGGGACCAGGCGCAGGCCTGGAGGAAGAGCCACCCGAGCGCGATCCCGGTGACGACCAGGAACCAGGGACCGAACCGGGCGACCTGGGCGACGGCGGCATCGAAGCCGATCCGCCACACCAGGTAGACGAGGAGCAGGAAGCCGGCGGCGCAGAAGAGGAGCCGCGCGGGTCCGCCCGGCTTCCGGCGGGCATGTCCTCCCCCGCCGGGCCGTCCGTCGAGCCCGGCGGCGACGGCCGCTTCGGCTTTGGCCAGGGCGGCCTCATCGTCGACGTCGATCCAGAACAGGTCGCCGGCGTCCCAGGTCCCGGCCCGGCCCCTCGCGGCGAGGGCGCGGACGCCGCCCGAGAGGGTGAAGTCGCCGCGGCCCTGGCTCTCCTCGAGGGCCTCGAACAGGGCCGGCGTGCAGAGGAACACCCCTGTATCGAAGGCGTTGAAACCCTCGATGCGCTTGCCGATCTCCGCGATGCGTCCGTCCTCGACGCGGACCCGGGTGACGTCGTCGCGGTCGACGTGGGGGTGGCCCTCGACGCGTTGGTCGACGGCCAGGACAATCCCTCCCGCGTCGATGCCCCGCCCGGCCAACCCCTCGAGCAGGCGCGGGTCGACGATGTGGTCGGCCATGAGCAGGAAGAAGCGCTCCCCGGTCAGGCCGCGGGCCTTGAGGACCGAGAGCCCGTTCTCCTTCTCCCACTCGTCGTTCCGGACCGTCTCGACGGACAGGCCCTCGGCCGCGGCGCGCGCGGCCAGGTGGGCCTCGACGGCGCCCGCTTCATATCCGGTCACGACGACGAACCGGCGGACCCCGGCGAGGAGGGCGGCGGCGATAGCCCGGTCGATGAGGCGCCGGCCGGCGACCTCGAGCAGGGGTTTGCTCGGGGTCCTTCCGGCCAGGCGGCTGCCGCGGCCGGCGGCGATGATGACGCAGGTTTCTGGGGGGGTCACGCGTCCCTCTTCCTGGCCCGGACGACGATCGTCAGGCCGCCGGGCGCCTCCGACGGCTGTCTGAGGCCCCGGACGGCCGTGACGGCGGACCAGACGGCGCCGAGCAGGAGATAGCCGGGCGCGCGGAGAGGGAGTAGGAGGCCTGGAAGCCGGTCGAGGGTCCAGGACATCCGGACGAGGGCCAGGTCGAAGGCCGTGTCCATGACGAAGCCCGTCGTCTCGACCTCGAAGCCGGCCCGGTCGAGCTTGGCCCGCGCGACCTCCCGCGTGTAGAACGTCCGCACGGCGTAGCGGACGCGGTGCCGGTCCCTCTCGCGGGACGTGAGCCCCGGGTTCGAGAGGCTGTCGGCCGAGAAGACGAACCGGCCGCCCGGCTTGAGGGCTTGGGCCACGTTGCGCATGACCCGCTCGTCGTCGCCGAGGTGCTCCATGACGCAGAGGCTCATGGCCTTGTCGAAAGAGCCGGCCGGGAAGTCGGCCCGCTCGGCGTCCATGGCCAGGAACTCCGTCCGCTCGTCCGCGTAGTGCCGGCGGGCGTAAGCCAGACGCTTCTCGTGCAGGTCGATGCCTGTGACGCGGGCGCCCGACCGGCTGATGCGCCAGTCGTAGTAGCCGTCGCCGCTGCCCACATCGAGGACCCGCTCCCCTGCCCCGGCCTCGAGCCAGCGCAGGACGGCGGCGCATTCGCCGGCCCGCCGGAAATTGAGCCGGGCGAAGCCCCGGCCCCAGCGGGCCGGGGACAAGGCGCCGGGGCCGCGGCTCATCGAGGCCCTCGCGGGCGCAATCGAACGCGCATGGAGCTCATTATAAGAGAGAGGCGCGGGACCGGCAAGCCGCCGAGGCTGCGGCGAAGTTGACACCGCCCGGCGCGGGGCCTAGAATCACACTTCAGTTTTGCGGGGCTCGGCCCCCTCGACCCTAGCGCAGAGAGTTCGAACGTGGAATCGCCCGAAGACAAGACCGCCTTCGACCTGGAGGCCGCCCTCAAGCCGCCGTTGCCCGCGCGTCTGCCCAAGATCGTCCAGGTCGACCGGCTCGTCAACCGCCCCCTCGCCGCCCTCATCGTCCGGGCGGCCATACGGATGAACCTGCGTCCCAACCACCTGACGGTGGCGGCCTTCGTCGTGAGCCTGGCCGGGGCGGCCGCCTTCCTCGGCGGCACCCATCGAAGCTTCATCGCCGCGGGCCTGCTCATCTACGCGGGCACCCTGCTCGACGGGGCCGACGGCATGCTGGCCCGGTCACGGGACATGTGCACCCGGTTCGGCGCCTACCTCGACCTCTATCTCGACCGGGTCACCGATTTCTTCGTCCTCGGGGCCATGGTCACCGGCTACTACTTCCAGTCGGGCCGGCTCGGCTTCTATGTCCTGAGCCTGTTCGGTTTGGCCGCCTATATGCTCCAGATGGTCCTCTACTATCTCGAACGCGAGTACAAGAAGGCCCAGACCGGCTCGGGGGCGAGCGGGGATTTCCGGGGGCTCGTCTACCTCGGCGTGTTCGGCTTCGCGGTCGCCGACCGCCTGGACATCGTCATCGCCATCCTGATCTGCGTCCCGGCCCTCAACATCCCCTACCGGTTCGTCCGCCACTGGCTGATCGAGCGGCCGGCCGAGCCTTCCCGGTAGCCGAACGCCGCGGCGCGCAAGGAGTCTCCCATGTCCGACATCCTCAGAGGTGAAGATATCGCCCCGGCACGGGGCAAGCTCGGCGTGCTCATGCCCGGCATCGGGGCCGTGTCGTCGACGCTTCTGGCCGGCGTCTTCGCGACCCGTAAGGGACTGGCCCGCCCCGTCGGCTCGGTCGCCGAGATGGGCCGCATCCGCCTTGGCAAGCGGACCGAGAAGCGCTCCGTCCCCGTCCGCGAATTCGTCGACCTGGCTCGTCTCGACGACCTGGTCTTCGGCGGCTGGGACTGTTTCCCCGACACGGCCTACGAAGCGGCCCGCAAGGCCCGGGTCCTGACGGACGCCCACATCGACGCCGTCCGCGACGAGCTCGAGTCCGTGGCTCCCATGCGAGCCGTCTTCGACCGGGCCTACGTCCGCAACCTCGACGGCCGCCACGTCAAGAAAGCCCGGTCCAAGATGGCCCTGGCCGAGGCTCTCATGAGGGACATCGCCGATTTCCGGAGCCGCCACAAGACCTCGCGCCTGGTCATGATCTGGATGGCCTCGACCGAAGCCTACCGTCCCGCGGGCAAGGTCCATGCCTCCCTCGGGTCCTTCGTGGCCGGCCTCAAAAAGAGCTCGCCCGACATCAGTCCCAGCCAGATCTACGCCTATGCGGCGCTGAAGTCGGGCCTGCCCTACATCAACGGCGCCCCCCACCTAACGACCGACTGCCCGGCCCTCCTCGAACTCGCCGCCGAGACCCGGCGCCCCGTCTGCGGCAAGGACTTCAAGACCGGCCAGACACTGATGAAGACCATCCTGGCGCCCGGGCTGGCGGCCCGCCTGCTCGGCGTTTCGGGCTGGTTCTCCTCCAACATCCTCGGCAACCGCGACGGCGAAGTCCTCGACGATCCCGACTCCTTCCGCTCCAAGGAGATCACTAAGCTGGGCGTCCTCGACACCATCCTGCGGCCCGATCTCCATCCCGGGCTCTACGGCGACCTCTACCACAAGATCCGCATCAACTACTACCCGCCGCGCGGCGACAACAAGGAATCCTGGGACGCCGTCGACATCTTCGGCTGGATGGACTATCCCATGCAGATCAAGGTCAACTTCCTCTGCCGGGACTCCATCCTGGCCGCCCCGGTGGCCCTCGACCTGGTCCTGTTCACCGACCTGGCCGCCCGGGCCGGCATGCGCGGCATCCAAGAGTGGCTGTCCTTCTACTTCAAGAGCCCCATGGTCCGCGAGGGCCTCGATCCCGAGAACGACCTGTTCGTCCAGCGCAGCAAGTTCTTCAACACCCTGCGCTACCTCATGCGCGAGGAGCTCATCCACCACACCGGCCTGGATTACTACTACGATCTCGAGACGGAAGGGCCCGGAAAGAAGCAGGGAGCGGCGGCGAGGAAGAGAAGGAAAGCGCGCCCGGGGTGACTCGAACACCCGACCTGCTGATTCGTAGTCAAAGGGCATCCCGTCCTAATTGCGTGATACCTCTGCAGTTGCGGTCTCCGCGCGCTCGGCCTGTGCCACATTTGTGCCAGTCTTTTCTTGGCCCGGTGACTTCCCCGGGTCCTGGAAGAGCGCGGCCAGGGCGTTGACGGCCTTGCGGCGGTTCTCGTCATTCGGGTTGATGTAGCGCGACGTCGTCCGGATGTCCCGATGGCCGAGGATCTGCTGCACCGTCGTGAGGGGGATCCCGGCCGTGGCCATGTAGGTACCGGCACAGTGGCGGAGATCGTGGAAGTGGAGCTCGGGCAGTCCGGCCTTCTCCCTGGCGTCCTCGAAGGCCTTCTTGCAATCGGCCAGGTGCCCTCTCCCCCACCGGCCCGGGAAGACGTAATCGCCGCGCTTCTCGATCGACGTGAGGACGCCGGCGACGATCGAGTTCATCGGCACGCGGTGGAACTTCACGCTCTTGGTCCGGGCGAAGGAAATAATCCCGTCCTCGAAGCTCACCTGGGCCCAGCGCAGGCTGAGGATCTCGCCGCGGCGCAGGCCGGTGTTGAGGGCGATGAGGACGATCTGCCTCAGTTCTTCGTCCGCGGCCTCGAGAAGCCTCCCGACCTCTTCCTGGTTCAGGACGTAGTCCCGGGCCTGCTCCGGATAGAACGAGACGCCGCGGACGGGGTTCTCACCTCGGAAGCGCCGTTGTGTAAGGGCGACGCTGAAGATGTTCTTTAGGACCGCGAGCTCCCGATTGACGCTCGAGCCCTTCCTGTCCCGGCTCTTGGGCTTGCCGTCGGCCCGGGCCTTGCAGACGATCCGCTGCTTCATCCGCTTTTGCTTGTAGGCCTCGACCATTTCGGGTGTGACCTTCGAAAGCGGGGTCTCCCCGAAGAAGCCGGCCAGGTGCTTGATGTAGCCCCGGATCGAACGGAGCGACCGCGCGCCGGACTTGATCTTAATATACTCCTCGGAGAAGTCCGAAAAGTGGAGGGTCTGCTTCTTCTCAAAGCCCAGGGCGCCGCGCTCGATGTCGGTCCGCTTCGCGGCCAGGCTCCTGAGCGCCTCATCCTTCGAACCGCTGGCCTTTTCCCGCTTCCTCCGGCCGTCGACCCAGTAGTCAATGTACCAGACCCGGCCGCGACGATAGATCCGGCCCTGTCCGGGCACACGAATGAAAGCGCTCACTCCCTGCCCCCGAACTTCCGTGATTCGAGGAAGGCGGCCAAGTCGGCCGGATCGAACCGCCGACGGCCGCCGACGACGATGAAGGGGAGCTGCCGCCGCGCCACGATCCGGTCCACAGTGGAGGTCGAGACGTTGAAATAGGCAGAAACCTGCTTCTTCGTCCAGAGACGATCATCTTTGCCGGGTACCTTCATGGTCGCTCCCTTCACGCGTACACCTGCGGAGACTTCTTGCCCTGCCCGGACCCCACGGCCCGGGACCGGCGGCGGGCCCACTCAGCGAGTTCCTGAGGCGAGAAGGTCACCGTCGAGATCGGCCCGCATACGGGACACCTATAGGTCACGACGAGCCATCCGCCTTCCTGCCGCTCCTCGAGCTTGAGCGGGACGAGGCAGTGCCCGCAACGCCGCTCGACGAGGTATGGCCGATCGCTCAAGGTCAGTCGGTCCTCATGAGGAAGCGTTCGCTCATTTTGTCCCCGCGGGGCCGGAAGCAGGCTGGCAATGAGAGAAGGAGCGAGAGGCCGCGTAGTAGAGAACGTCGGCCTCCCGGTACTTCTTGCGGCGGCCGTCCTGGAAGAACGCGAGCTTCCGGTCCGCGACGAGCCGGCGAACGCGGCGGACGGAGCATCGAAGGTAGGCGGCCACGTCGGCCGTGGTCCAGAGCGGCGCGGTGTTCCGATTGATTTTCATGATGACCTCGCCTGAGTGATCATCGTGGAAGACCACCTCTTCGCCACGTGCCAGACGCTCGATGGTGTCCGGGCCCGAGAGGGTGAAGGTCCCGCTCATCACCATCCGCCTTGCCGTGCCGTTCTCCTTCATGTCGTCCTCAGCAGGGCGAGCTGCTTCGCAGCCAAGTTCCGGGCGGCTCGCCTGAGGATCCGCGTCGCCATGTTTTCGTCGACCAGGGGCAGGGCCGCCTCGATTGCCTCTTCCCCTTTCGTGAGCTCGGCCATGAAGAAGCGAGCGAAGTCATTGGTCTTCTTGGTACGGTCCGCCGCCACGATGATCATTGCCGATGCGTCCAAGGCGGCCCCGCCGCAGAGGGCCGTGATCTCCCGGATCGAAAGCGGCCGTTCCTTCTGTTCACTGAGTGCCATGAACGAACCTCCTCATTTGTGAGATTTCGCCCGTCTCCGGACGAACCGTAACAGGTCCTTTTCCCAGACCCGTGTCAGGCGTTTACCGCCGAGGTGGAAAGCCCGGAGCTGCTTCTTGGCGATCCAATAATGAACGGATCGCCGAGAAACACTCAGCCTTTCACATATTTCATTGATACTATTTATCCGGTCCATTTATCATATCTCCTCATTGTTACTCATAGTATTGCACCTCGTTGCGCTTTTTGTCAAGCTCTTTATCCGCGTGAACTTCCACGCTATAATCACCCTATGCCTGCCCGAGAGAATCTGAATAAAGAAGAAGCTGCCGATTATCTAAGGATAAGCCGGGCCACATTAGATCGCCTCGTAAAAAAACGTGATATTCAATGCGCTAAGGTAGGCGTGAGGGTCATCTTCCGGAAGGCGGACCTCGACGCTTTTCTGAAAAAGCGGCTTGTTAAGTGATTCTGCTGAATTGATCTTCGCCTGGTAATCCTGAGCGATAAAGGGGGAAGTTATGGACATACTTGAGACGATTAGGTCTATCAAAATGAATCCGCGTTGGAAAATCGTCCAGACTAAATTAGAAGGTAAGGATGCTACAGAATACAACCAGGAGGAAATTCTGATTTTGACTTCCGTCATCCAGCTCGAAGCCCAGGAAACTAGCCGGGAGCAGGGCCAGGCTATGTTAGATCTTTCTAAGCAGATGGCTGCTACAGCCTCCAAATCGGCAGAAATGGCAAAGGAATTAGCCAAGTGGACGATGTTACTTGCGGTAGCTACATTCACCTTGGCCGTCATCGCCTTACTGGGCATACTTATAAAACGATAGCGGAGGGATTTGCTCAAGCATCGCCCATTCTCAGCTGGGAATTTGATCCTTCTCATGGGACCGTCGCCATCGAGCCCGCGGGGCCCAGGCATGGCGCCCGGGCCCCTTCTATTCGATCCCCAAGCGTTACTCACCGACCTCATCCCCGCAGTCGCGGATACGGCGGACGGTTCTGGGGCCACTCGTCGCTCGGCTGAGAGGTATCGAGATCCCGTCTGTCCACCACCCCTCTCCTATCCTCGTTCTTTTGTTCCCTTCCCGGGACTGCGGCGGCCCGGATCTCAGCCAGCTCGTTCCGGGCAATCTCGGCGAACGACGACGCCGCGTTCTCGCATAGGCCCTCGAGCTCGTTCGGGGCCCAATCTTTGTACCGGCCGCGCTTTCGCTCGCGCTCGAACCAGACATGATGGGCCTCGTGAGCCGCCGCGAACAGGATCTCGGCGTTCGACCGACTCGCCAACAGATAGATGGTCGGCTTGCTGCCCAATGTGACGAAGGCCCGGCAGGGCGTTTTCCCGAGGGCGCGGGCGCCAGGGATTGAAGCCGGCGCTAAGGCATACCACGACAGATAGAGTTCCTTGATCTGCAGCTTGCGCATGCAGTAATCGAGCATCTGCGTGGCCGCCATGATCTTGCTATAGTCGACGTCCCGTTCGGCGAGCAGCCTGTAGTAATAGACATTGCCGCTCTGTCCCGAGCCGGCGAGGCGTCGGACCTGCCTATCCGACTGGGCCCACCTCGCCTGGGTGAGACCGTCGCGCCGTAGGGCCTCTTGAAGAACATAACCCGATCTGCTTATCATGGCATCCTCTTTCGGTTTAGTAGAGACCGCGGGCCTTCATGAGATCGACGAAGTCGCTCATGGAGACCTTGAGCTGGGAATCGGACAGTGCCCGGAGCAGCACCGGCTCCCAGCTATCGATCGGGGCGCGGGATCCAATCGAATCGTACTCTTCCCGGACCTGATTCCAAATCACGACCAGGTCCGCCTCGGCCTTCCGGGCCTCCTCGAGCTTTCTGAGAAAGTCCCGGATGCCCTGGGCGAAGCGTTTTCTGGCCGGATCGGACATCTCCTCCTCGGCTTTGTGTCGGATCTCCTCGAGCACTGCCTGCATCATACGAGCCCGGTCCTTCCCGTCCTCGTACTCCACGGTCATGCTCCGAATCCGCTCGCGTCGTTCATCGAGGGCCTTCTTCTGCGGACGTACGTCATCCTCGAGGAGCTCCTTCCGGATGGCTTCCTCCTCAAGGCTCTTGGCGGCCACCTTCTCTTGGGTGATCGCCTGGGGGAGTCCCGCGATGCGGCTCGCCAGCGCTTCGCGCTCCTGCCAGACCTTCAAATACCTCTCTCTGTGTGTCATCGTTTCCTCCTGGTATGATTTCAGCCGTTTCATATGCCGGCCTTTAGACACGCGTTCACCATCCGTTCGGCGGGGCTCAGGGGCTGGGGCGGGGTATCAGCATCGTCATCGTCTTCGAGATGGCCTGAATCGAAGCCGATCACACAGTGAGCCCGGACCGCCGACACGCACGCGCCGGCCGCGGCCGCCGCGACGTCGTCATGGCCGCCCTGGTAGTGGTCGACCGAGTCCTTCCCCCCGCTTCTGGCCCGGCGCTCGAGTCCCGTGAGCTGCGCCACGAGCCGCTTATTATCGAGGAGCTCCACCGTGCCGTTGGCCACCTGCGGCAGGAAGTCCAGGTAGATCTCTGAGGCTGAGCGGTCGGAGTTCTCGACCGTGATCCCCTGCCGGCCGAAGGCATCTTTCACGTAGCCGATCGCGTACCTGTCGGCCCGGACCGAGCTGACGCCATAGTCCTTGAGCGTGAGGGCGAATTCGGCGATCACGGCCTCCGGCTGGAACGGCGGCCGCCGTTCCCGGACGACGTCGAGGATGACCTTCCTCGACGTCTCGTCCAGGTGGGCGATCGCGAGCGTCATCGAATCCTGCCGGCCGGAGCTTGGATCGCACCAGGCCAGGTAACGAGCGCCCTCGATCTTCGGGAGCTCGAAGCGCCCGGGGACGACGACGGCCTCGACCAGGTCCGCCGGCATGAAGGCGGAGACGTCATCGCGCCACTCCGCCTCCCACTCGGCCTTGGCCGCGGCCCGGTCCGAGCTCAGGGCGTCTTCGATCCGCTTCTCCTCGATCGTCGGATTCATGAGCCGCGTCGGGGCCCGCCACACGAGGGGCCCGCCGGACTTCCCGTAGTGCTGCCGGAACTGGTCCCAGAGGACGCCCTGGCGGCTGTACGGCGTCGAGATCCCTATGAGCAGTGAATCCGCCACGGTGGCCAGGGCCGGCCGGAGCGCGGCCAGGACCTCCTTGTCGGGATTCGCGCCGGTCTCCTCAGAGCGCCAGAAAGCCATCTCCTCGAGGATCGCGCAGAGCACCGTGTAGCCCCGGATCGTCCGGAAGCTGCAAGTCTTCACGGCGATCGAGACGCCGTTTCGGAGCTCGAGCGATTCCTTCGACTCCTGGGCGATCATCGCCTTCAGGGTCGGATTGCCGTTGAAGATCCCGCTGATATAGCTCTTGATGATGCCGGCCTGGGCCTTGTCGACGGCGATGATGAAGATCCATCCCCGCTCGCCCGGGCTCAGGAACGGCCGCCAGTCCTTGAAAGCGGCCAGGAACGAGGCGATCACGGCCGACATGTAGCTCTTCCCGCTCCGGCGCCCCGCGATGACGAATGACTCCCGGACGCCTTCGCTGGCTGGCGCCTCGAGCCCGGTGCAGCTCCGGAAGAGCTCGAGGTCATCGGGCGACTCGATCCCGAGTCCGAAGAGACCGCGCAGATAGACCTCCCAGGCATGCCATGAGCCGAGGTCACGAAAGAGCGGCCGGAAGACCTTAGGGCTATGGATCGCCTGGATGATGTTCATGGCTTATTCTCACAGATCTCCGTGATCGATCATCTCGAGCAAGATCGGCCGAGCCTGCTGCCGAAGGAACCGCTCGACCCCGGCCGCGTCGATGGCATCGACATGGATGTGGATGTTGATGTCGCCGCCGCGGCCGGCCCTGGAGCCGTACCCGGCCGAGCCCGGAAGGGGCGAGACATCCACCTGCTCCGGGCCCGCCTCGCCGATGAGGGCGATCGTCGGCCGGGAGATCACGCCGTGGAATCCCTTCTGCATCCCGATGGACCCGGCCTCGGCCGGGAAGAATCCCGAGCCGGCCGTCACGACATTCATCAGCGTCTTTACGAAGGCCATCGTGATCCAGCGGGCAAGGATATCGGCCAGGATCTGGAAGAAGGCCTGCTTGATGGTCTCCCAGGTCGAGATGAAGAAATCCTTGAACCCGGCCGTGGTGAGCCGGAACGCCAGGAAGGCGTTCGTAAAGCCCATGACCAGGTTGTTATAGAACTCATCGCTGTAGTCCTTCTGCTTGTCGAGTTCGTCCTTCCAGGTCCCGGTCATCTCCTCGGCGAAGTCCCGCTGCTGGCGCATCCAGCGCTCGTAGGGATTTTCTTTGCCGGTCTTGATGAGGGGCGTCTCGATCACCTTCTCGGACATGGGGAGGGGCATCTTCCACTGGCCGCGCAGCTTCAGGATCTCCAGGGTCATGGCGATGAACGGGTCGGTCGCCTTCTTTACGGCCTCGCCCGTTTCCGTGAAACCCTGCCGGGCCCTGGCCAGGTCGGCGGCCTCTTCCTTGAGGACCACATTGAGAGCGGCGGCCGCCTTCGTCCCGAATTGATTATTCTGGACCCAGTCGACGAGCTCCACGCTCGAGAGGTCGTACTGGACCCGGAGAAGCGCGAGGTCGCGCTTGTTCCACCCCAGCCGCTCCGCCATCTCCTCGAGCGACTTGTTCGCCTGATTGTTGGCCTCGATGGACTGGCGGAGCGATTCGTTGTACTCCCGCTTCGTCGCCCCAGAAACGCTATTGAGGATCGCCGTGAATCCGGCCATAGTATCCTGCAGGAAGCCCGTCTGGAGGACCGCATCGCCGAGCTCCTGTCTGGCGCTCTTCCATTCGCGCCCGAGCTTATCAACCTGGCCGGCATAGGTCTCGGTGTCGGCGATGGCCCGGGAGTACAGATCCTCAAAGGCCTTCATCGCCGCGGCCCTCTTGCCTTCCTCCGTCGTGGCGTTGCGTACCGCAGGAAGGAGCCGTTGGAGGGCCATGAAGTTCCCCTCCTCGGCCTTGGCCACGGATTCGACCGCGCTCTGAAGATCCATCCCGAAGACCGAGGCCATGCCGATCGCGCCGCGGGTCGCCCTTTTCACTCCCTCCTCGTCGAGGTTCGTGATCTGCAGGAGCAGCGACTCGGCCCGGAGGATTGCATCATCCTCGGCCAGGCCGAGCTTTTCGAGTTCCGAAGCGTACCGCTTGAGGTTCGCCGCCATGCCAGGCATGGTGCGCCCGGAAATCGCGAAAGCGGCGTCGAGACCCTTCAGCGCCTTCTCGTAGTCAGCCGCCTCCCGGATGGAGGCCACGAGCTCGGCCCTGATGGTTCCGAGGCCCCGCTGGACGAGGTTCGCGACGGTGAATCCGGCGGCCATCTGGGCCCAGGTCGATTGAAAGACAGAAGCCGTCTTCGGCGCCTGCTTCTGCAGCCCGTCGAAAGCCTGGTCGAGCTGCTGGATCTTCTTGATCGCCCCCTGGGCATCGATTTCGACGACATACTTAACATCAGCGCTCATGGTACTTCTCCCCATTGACAAAGAGATTGGCGCCCTTCGAAGCCGCGTAATCGCGGGCCGCGCGGATCTGAAGGGGTCTGATCAGGCATACGGCGATCCATTTTCTGCACTGCCAGATCACAGGCCGCGAGAAGAACCGGGCCAGGATGGATTCGAGGCCCTCGACAGTCAGGTCCGGATCGTCATCGACCAGGGCCAGCCAGAGCGTCATCGCGACCTGCCTTCGACCGTCAGAGGTATTGCGGGTCTTCTCGTACCACTCGTCATTCGTCGCGTGGTACCTATCCTGGAGCTGCTCGAGCGAGGCGTCGGTATACCGGAGCCAGCGGAGGCGGTCCAGGATGATCGGATATCCTTTCCTCACGGCCGGCCCCCGCTCTCCACCATTCGGCTGGCAACCTCGAGGACGGTTCTGCGCTCCATCATCTGCTCGAGCTCGGGCTTCCTGGCCTCGATGACGTTCGTGAACCAGCCGGACTTCGGGATGTCGACGGAGAACTTGAGGACGAAGAGCGGCTTGATGCCGACCTTGTAGCCGCTCCCCATCCAGCCCGTCTTCTTCCCGCGGACCTTCGACCACCGCGGCTGGACGACGAGCAGACTCCCCTTCTTCGACCGGATGACGAAGGAGCCCGGGTAGTCCTTCATCCGGCCCTTGACGCCCTTGAGCGGCACCGTCAGGTACGGCCCCAGGTGGGGCTTCCCGACGATGTTCTGGATGGTGAACGAAGCGTTCTTCGCCCGGACCGTCCCGCCCTCGTCCTGGATCTTCGCGTACTTGATGGGGTTGGGCGCGTGGATCCCCGTGCCGACGGCGATCGTGTAGGCCTTGCCGGGGGCCTCGCCGACCCTCATGCCGATGGCCCGGGCCAGCTGCCCGCTCTTCCCGTGGCCCATCTTGTGGCCCTTCTGCATGGCCGCGGCCGAGCGCTTCAGCGCCTTCACCGTCTCGGCAGCCCAGCGGGTCGCCTGGAAGCGCATGGCCCGGTTCAGGTTCAGGAGGCCCCGCGTCTTCCGGATGGCCCCGGAGAAGTCCGCCCTCACGCCCTCCATGTCAGCACCCTCCCTCACCGCTCATCGACCTCGACCCCCTGCGCCCAGCCGCGGCCCCAGATCTCCCGGGCTTCCCGCTCTTGCCAGCTCGCCGGCCCGCTCCGAGCCCACGCGCCCAGAGCCTGGTCCGAAACTTCGAACCGGTTCCGGCTGCCGGCCGAGACGAGCTCGAACTGCGCCAGGGCCCACGGTTCCACGACCGACCAGGGCCAGAAGACCCAGCAGCGGCGGATGATCGCCATGAAGGCCGCACGCCGCCGCCCCAATTCGCGTTCATCCAAGCCGCCTCCCGATCTCGCAGATCCTCTCTCGGAGCCCGTCAGCCCGGCCCCTCGTCAAGGCTTCGACCAGCATGCGGACCGACCAGGCCAGCCGGCGACAGCTTGCGGAGCAGAAGCGCTTCGTTTCGCCCCGGCTCCCGGGCTTCATCTCCGACAGGCATGTCTCGCAGATCCCGGCCCGGAGGCCACCACCCCCGCTTCCTAAACCGTTGACGGTTTTCTGTGCGCACGGCGAGGGTTTCCTGGGGGTCATTCGAGACTTCATCCGCGGCCTCCGGTGAGCTCTGCCGCCCGCTCCTGAGCCTCGGACAGCAGCGGGATCAGCTCGAGGACCAGCTCCGGGCTGAGACAGAGCCCTTTCTTCGTCGCCGTCTCTGCCGGCGGGCTCGCCGAGTCGTCCCGCACGTAGACCCGAGCGTCGACGTAGATCTTGCCCTTGAAGCGGGTGACGCTCACCCGCACGGTCTCGAGGGTGTTCTTGTCGAACTCCCCGATGAGCACCCTGTCGTCGTCCATCACGCGCTCCCTTCCGGGCCGCCCGGGCCGGCTGTGGCCAGGCCCTCGGCCTCCACGCCCGATTCACCACCAGGTGCGCTTCCAAGGCCGCCCTCGGCCAGGTCCTCGGGGCTCGCTTCCCGTGCCGGCGACGCCTCGCCCTGGCCGTTCCCGTTCCCCGGGGCCGCCTTGGCCGCTGCCTCGTCGTGCTCCCTGATGATCTCGGCGATCGTCGGCGCAGGCCCCTCGGGCGGCTTCTGCGCGGCTAGCCGGGCCGCGGACTCGAGGTTCAACCTGACCAGGTTCGCGTAGCTGATGAACTGCCCACTGAGGATCGAGTGCAGCTCGAAGTTCCCCTTGGCCAGGCTGTCGGCCCGGAGGATTCCCGCCTTCTTGATGTAGAGCCCAGACAGGCGCTGAATCATCAGGCCCTCGATGGCCGAGTCGATCAGGGCAAGGACCGCCGGCTGGATCTTGTCGGCCCCGCCGTACTGCTCGATGAGTGCCAGCCGGATCCTGCCAACCTCCCGCTGCACCCGCTTCCAAGACCGGCCCGAGGGTAGCCGGCCCGAGTTCATGTAGCCGAGGATGCCGGGCTTCACCTTGCCGGGCTTCCCGCCCCGGGGCCCCTGGCCCTCGATCTTCCTCAGGCTCACATTGCCCATATGGGGAGACCTCCCAAAAGCGCACAGAAAGCGCCTCGGATTAACTCGTTTATGGTCAGTAGTTTAGACTTTCCGGTCCTCCCTGAGGACCCCGAAACACTGGCACAGGACTGGCACAAGGTGTCGTGCCCAGGTCCGTTTTCCCCGAGAGAATGAATCCGGGCCCGCTGATGCCAAGTCAACAGGTCGAGGAGCGAGGGCCGGGGAGCATGGCCGGCGTTGAGGAGCGGGCCCGTCGGGTGGAATTCTCGTGTCCCCATAGATTGGCACCTTCTCCCGAGCCCTCCCAGAGCATCCCCGGGGCCAATCAATGCCGACCTATACCAATATCTGTATTGATTGGCATAGATTGGTTTAGATTGGCTTAGATTGGCTTTTGGGGGGATATAGGGACTCATGTCTCTTCCCTTCCGCGCTGATTCGGATAGTACCACTGAGATGGCCCCCCGAACGTCTCGCGCCCATCCTCAATGCCCTCTTTGCGCTTTGCCTCCCATAGCCGATCCTTGTTGATCCCCAGGGCCTCAGCCGCCCCGTAGAGTTCCCGGGCCATCCTAGGCCCCTGGGCAAGGCGCTCCCGAAGGAAGGTGACGGCGGCGCTGACCTTCGACTTGAGCTCGAACGCGCCGGGCGAAAGAGCACCTTGGAGGTCGAATTCCTCCGGCCCGTTCCAGACGATTCGGGGGACCAGGGCGTCCGAGCCGTCATGGAGCCGGACAGTCGTCTCCTCGATCTCGAACGACAGGCTCTTGCGGTAGGGGCTGATGTTCGATTTAACAGCGCCGAAAAAGCGGCGGTTCTCATTCTCGTCGTCGGGCTTTCGGACAACGGCCCAGGCCGACTTCACGGCGGCCATGATTTGCGCGCTGCCGGCAGCTCTGTGCACGGCGGACATCTTGTCGCTCTTGTTCAAGTGCATAACCGTGACGACGGCAACGCTCGTCTCTTCGGCTAAGGCGTTGATCTTGTCAAAGGCCTGGCGCATCTCGAGGGAGGAGTTCATATTGAGCTTCGGATCGAGGTGCGAGGCGATCGGGTCGACGACAATTAGCTTGATGGCGGGGTTCGCTTTGATCCGTGCTGCCAGGGCTGGACAATGCGTGTTCACGTCGAGGATTCCGGCCCCGTCTTTGCCATAGACGCCGGTGATAATCTCGACCGCTTCGAGGTCCGCGCCGGCGGCCATGAGGCGCGGCACGAGGATCCTGTCCGGGACGCCTTCCGTCGTGATATAGAGGACATCCCCGCGGACCGGAGAGAATCCGTCGACGTGCAGATAGTCGGGGAAGGCCGAGCCGCGCGTGGTGCGGGCAACGGAGTCGGCGAGGACGAGGCTTTTTCCTGCGCCCGGGTCACCTTCGATTGCGTTTTGAAGGCCCAGGAACAGGACGCCGGGCCAGAGGGGCATGAGGCGCCGCGTCTGGACCCTTGCGGCGATCGTCGAGACGAGCCGGTCGCCGACTCCGCCTCCGTTGTCGGCCTCAAGCGCCTCTCGCCGATGGAGGTCCTCATGGAGCGCCTGGAGGTCGGGCCGTGGCTCCAGCGCGCGGAGTCTGATCCGGTCTTCGACCAGCTTCTGACGGTAGATCCTGACGCGTGCCCTGAACGAATCCGGGGTGCCGGCATAGTTCCCGGAGACGAGGCCGGAAATGAAGCTGCCGGCACCGTTGCCGCCGAGAGAAGTGGCTAAAAGCGCCGTGTCGATCGGCTGGCCATCCCGGACCTCTTCGTGGATCCGCGTGATCGAGGCGAAGGCCTCCCGCTCGTGGCCGGCCGGAAAGTCCGAATCGGCCAGGTCGACGGCGTCGAGAAGCGAAGGCTTCAGAATGAGGGCACCGAGGAGCTCCTGGCCGGGTGTCATCGCGTGACCTTCTCGTCCCCGGAGGTTGCCCAGCCCCGCGGAAACACCTGGCGCCGGCCGATCCACCTGTCGAGGGCGGACCGGTCGAAACGTACCAGCCGGCCGATCTTGAGGAAGGGGATCTTCCTTCGGCTGACGAGCTTCGAGAGGTACGAGGTGGAGATCGACAGGTAGCCCGCGGCTCCGGCGACATCGAGGTACCGCGGCGCGTCCATCAGCCGCGGGTCTCTATCAACTCTGGAAATAGGAATTCAGCGGGGAGCGCGTAGAGGGAAGCCAGCGCACGGATTTCGCGCTTTTCAGGCTTTGCGATCCCCCGTTCGAGCCGCGACAACCGGGAGGGATAGATAAAGGCCTGTCTATAAACCTCGTGGAGAGTCAGGCCCTGCAGCAGGCGAGCCCTGCGGAGCGGGGTGAGTGCATTCTTCTTTTCCACGCCACGAGTTTACGCAAAGCATTTCTGTCCTGTCACAAAGTTACAGAAATCATTGAAACTTTGAAGCCTATTTAGGCCCATAGAAAAATCGAATCGCTTCTGGGTCTGACGCTGCTGTTAACCCATCGATCGCTTGCTGGAGCCGCTTAACAGCATCGCGCACGAGCTGAGGGACCTGGTAGTCGATCGCAATCTCGGCGGGTCGCTGTTCGTCCGCTGGCTCGTCCCCGATTGCGGTCCTTACATATGCCCAGAGGTCCTTCGGCCGCCGCTCGGCCCATCTTTGGGAAATCTCTGCATACTTGAGCCCGAGGGCGTAGAGATCGTACCAACACAAGTCACGTGAGAGATTGGGATTAATTCTCTGCTTGATCCCAAGCTGGCAGCGCCGCGCGGCTTCGGTGATTTGCTTCTTGGTCGTCCATTGGTCGATTTCGATAAAGCGTCTGACCAGAGGCTTCCTCGGAATTCCGCATCCCGGAGGAATACTCCAAACGCGTACGCCGGCACTGATATGCTCGGAAAGCGAATCCTCCTTGCCATCCCATCCATGAGCGATATCCCAGTTCTTAAAAAACAGAGTGGCGTTGGCCGGCGCCATCGTTCGAGGTAGCTTCTTGTGCTCAAGGACGGCCTGGGTAAAAGCCTCCCGGGCCCTCGCTTTATGCTTGAAATAGGTACTGAGCTGCGCGAGGTCATTCCGAAACGGCCTGCTCCGCCATAGAAGTGCAGCTTTTAGTTCCCGATTTGAATACCGGCGATCAATATAACTGAGGATCCGGTCGACTTCGGCGATAACGCTACTGTTGAGTCGACGAACAGTCGTTGGCAAGATATCTGCCTCCCGTTCGCAGATGCCCTGAGACGAATATCCGGGCCAGGCGGCAGGGATTCCGCTTTTCGGGAGCTACCCTAGGCCCAGATTCCTTCATCACTTCGTTTCCGCCTTGTTCATTCCCACAACTATGATCTTCTGTGGCATCAGCTCAACAAGCTCATCCGCATCCAAGAAGGTCTGCCTGGTTTTATTGAATCGTAGCGGGATGGACATCCAGCATACTTCCTCGAGGTCCTTCGGCTCCAGAGCTTTGGCCGTTTTACGGACCGATCGCGGCAGCCCGCCGTGCTGAAGACAATGACGCAGTTCGATTACGAGCCTGAAAGATCTGATCATCGTATCGAGTCGGACAGCCCCGATGCCCTTATTTTCGGCTACAACGCGGACCTTCTCAGGAATCACAGTGGTGAGCTCTTCAAACCGGTAATCGGCCGGCCCGTCAATGAAGATATCGTAGCGAGATAGCTTGGCCATTGCCTTATTACAGATCATTTCCGCGTATAGCCGAATCCACGCACTATAATTGTGACATGCCCGAGACGCCTCCATTCCGATGGCCGCTTCCGCATCCGGCCGCCCCTCGAAGCGGGCGATTTCATCCGGGATGTTCTTTTCGAAATGTTTAATATGGCTAAAAATATCATCGATGTTCGCCATGCCCGCCAAATACTCAAGGGCGTTATCGAGAATCGCCTTGCTTTTGCCCGCCTTATTGACTCGCCGGTCTCTCATTCTTTCTATTCTGCGAAGACGACTGCCGATGTCAAGTGCCGCACGTGGGGCCGTTTCTTTTGTGCCACATTTGTGCCACATTGGAGGGTGTTTCGGTGCTATTCGGTGCAAGCGCAGGCTAATTGAATGGGACTCCGATTCAGGGCCTAAGCAGCTGATATCCCGGCTTATATGGGGGAAAAGGAAAGCGCGCCCGGGGTGACTCGAACACCCGACCTGCTGATTCGTAGTCAGACGCTCTATCCAACTGAGCTACGGGCGCGCAGGGCGGAAAAGCGGGGTTACTATAACCTATTCGCGGCCGATTTTCAAGACGGCGGCGCCGTCGATCCCCCCGGCCTTGAGCAGGGCCAGCGCCTCGTTGGCCGCCTCCAGGGGGAACACGCGGACGGTCGTCCGGACGGGGATCTCGGCCGCGAGCTTCAGGAGCTCCTCGCCGTCCCGGCGCGTGGCGTTGGCCACGCTGACCATGCGGCGCTCGTGGTAGAGGAGCCGGTCGTAATCCAGCTCCGGAACGGGGCTCATGTGGATGCCGGCCGAAGCCACCGTCCCGCCCCGGTCGAGGACGCGGAGGGCGTCCGGGAAAAGCGCTCCGACAGGCGCGAAGATGACCGCGCTCGTCAGCTTCTCCGGCGGATCGTCACCGGCCGTCCCCGCCCAGTCGGCGCCCAATTCCAGGGCCAGCCGCCTGTGCGCCTCGCCGCGGGAGAAGACGAACACTTTGGCCCCGCGGTGCTTGGCGATCTGCAGGGCGATGTGGGCCGAGGCGCCGAAGCCGTAGAGGCCGAGCGTCCCGCCCTTCTCGAAGCCGCTCATCGCCAGGGCCCGGTAGCCGACGACCCCCGCGCAGAGGAGCGGCGCGGCTTCCTCGTCCGAGAACCGGCCGGGCAGGGCGTAGGCGAACTTCTCGGGCAAGGCCATGAACTCGGCGTAGCCGCCGTCGGCGTGGTAGCCGTTGAAGCGGGCCGACTCGCAGAGGTTCTCGCGGCCGCTCCGGCAGAAGCGGCAGGCGCCGCAGGCCGAGCGCAGCCAAGCCGCGCCGACCCGGTCGCCGGCCTTGAAGCGCCCCGCCCGCTCCCCCGCTCTCTCGACGACGCCGACGACCTCGTGACCCGGGATGAGCGGGAGCTTCGTCTCGGGGAGCTCCCCTTCGACGGCGTGGAGATCGGTGTGGCAGACGCCGCAGGCGCGGACCCGGACGAGGATGTCCTCGGGCCCCACGGCGGGCACCGGGACTTCCCTGAGTTCGAGCGGCCGGCCGGCCGGCGGCCCGCTCGCCGCGAGGACCATGGCTCTCATGGCCGGCCTATCCCCTCCCCTTGGCCGCCTTGCCCTTGATCCGGGACAGGCGCTTCTCGAAGTCCTTCTCGGCCGCGAACTGCCGCCGCTCCTTGGCCAGGGCCAGGCCCTCGGTGGCCAGGCGCGCCGCCTCGGCGAAGTCCTTGGCCCGGTGCTCGAAGTGCATGGCCAACTCGCGATAGCTCTCGAGCTCGTCGCCGGAAGCCCCCTCCTGCCAGAACGACAGGGCCTTGTCCCAGTCCTTGGTCTTCTTGAAGTGATGGGTGAGCTTCTTGCGCGCGGCCTGGGATACTTCCGCCGTCAGGCCCCGGCCGCTGGCCAGGGCCTGCTCGAGCAGGGCCGCGGACTGGGTCGCGTCGCCGGCCCTTTCGAACAGCTTGGCCACGCCGAAGAGGTCCATGGCGTCGCCGTCCCCGCGGGCGGCCGAAGCCCGGTTGCGCTCGACGAGGATAGCCCCGGCCACGACGACGCCCAGGAGCGACAGCAGGTCCTCCTGGTTGTGGTAGAGGATGGGCTCGATGAGCGAGAAATCTCCGTTGCGGATGTACTGGAAGTAGCGCGCAGGGACCTCGGCCCCGGGGATGTCCTCGGACCGCTCGGCCTGGCAGATCTCCTGGGCCAGGGTGAAGAGCCGGCAGCTGTCGTACTTGTGCTTCCAGAGGCTGCGGGCCGAGAACAGGAAATCGAGGTGAGGCAGGCCCCGCAGTGGGCACGCCGCCCGGTGCATGGCGAAGCGCGTCTCGACGAGCGGCATGTCGAAGGCCTTGCCGTTGTAGGTGACGATGGACTTGAAGCCCATGTCCCCGACGAACTGGCCGAGCTCGCGGACCAGGCGCTCCTCCTCGGCCAAGTCGTGGAGGAAGAACTGGGTGATCTTGAAGCGCTCGTCCCGGAAGTAGGCCAGCCCGACCAGGAACGCGACCGTGCCCGTGCCGCCGGCCAGGCCCGTCGTCTCGAGGTCGAGGAAGACCGCCGTCGACAGGTCGAGTCCGTCGAAGGCCGCCTCCCGGCCGAGGAAGCCCAGGATATCGGCCGGGACTTGCAGGCCCATGGCGATGGGGATGCGGCCGTAGCTCGCGCCGAGGACGTAGGAGTTCTCGAAGACCTGGACCGGCTCCCGGCGTTTGACCTCGACCGGCCGGGCCTCGGTCCGCGGAGCCAGGCCCCGGCCCTTGTCGGTCAGGGCGATGAGGCGCTCGAGCTTCTGCTTGACGCTCAGGCCGCCGTCCTCGTCGATCCTCTCCCAGGCCTTCTCGACGGATTGGGCGCGCGAGGCGCGGGCCTCGCGCTCGCGGCGGAGCTGTTTGAGCTTGTCTTCGAGCGGCATGTCACCTCGGCGGGAAGGAGCGTTGACCGTGAGTCATTTTAGCCGAATCGAGGCCGCTTTGCCAACCCGCGGTCCCGCACTTGAAAACCGGGCCCGTTGCGCATATAACCATGGTCTCGAGAACGACGCATGGCCCGATCCCCGAACGTCCCCGCCCGCATCCTGGCCTTCGACCTCGGCGCCGAGAGCGGCCGGGCCGTCCTCGGCGAGCTCGCCGGCGGCCGCCTCACGGTCCACGAGGTCCGCCGGTTCCCGAACACCCCCCTGACGCTCTCCGGCCACATCCACTGGAACGTCTACGCCCTGCTCGACGAGATGAAGGCGGCCATGCGCGACGCCGCGGCCGCGACGGGGGTCCGCCTCGACAGCCTCTCGGTCGACACCTGGGGGGTCGACTTCGGACTCCTGGCCTCCGACGGCCGCCTCCTGGGCCTGCCGTTCTGCTACCGCGATGTCCGCAACGCCGGGGCCATGGAGGACTATCTCAAGCTCGTGCCCCGGGCGGAGCTCTACGGGGCGACGGGCATCCAGTTCATGCCCTTCAACACGCTCTTCCAGCTCTACGCCATGGTCCGCGACCGGTCCCCTCAGCTCGAGGCGGCGGCCGACCTCCTGTTCATGCCGGACCTGTTCCTGTACCTCCTGACCGGCCGGAAGGCGGCCGAGTCCACCATCGCCTCGACCTCGCAGATGCTCGATCCGCGGACACGGACCTGGATCCCCGGCCTGTTCCAGGCCATGGGCTTCTCGCGCCGGATCTTGCAGCCTGTCGTGGAGCCGGGCGCCGTCCTGGGGCCGCTCTCCGACGCGGTCGTCGCCGAGACGGGCCTCCGCGACGTCCCGGTCGTCCTGACCGCCAGCCACGACACGGCCTCGGCCGTGGCCGCCGTGCCGGCCGAGGGCGGGCACTGGGCCTATATCTCCTCGGGCACCTGGTCGCTCGTCGGCGTCGAGGCGCCCGCCCCGGTCATCTCCCCGGCCTCCCTGACGGCCAACTTCACCAACGAAGGCGGCGTCGGCGGCGCCGTCCGCTTCCTCAAGAACGTCACCGGCCTGTGGCTCCTCCAGGGTTGCCGCAAGGCCTGGGCCGCGGCCGGCGACACGGCCACCTACGAGGAGCTCGCCGCCGCCGCCGAGTCCGCCCCTGGGTTCACCGCGCTCATCGACCCGGACGACCCGCTCTTCCTCAATCCGCCGGACATGCCCAAGGCCGTGGCCGCCTACTGCCGGCGGACCGGGCAAACGCCGCCGGCGACGAAAGCCGCCACGGTCCGGGCCGTCCTCGAGAGCCTGGCCTTGAAGTACCGCTTCGTCCTCGACCAGCTCCGGGCCGTCCTCGGCCACCCCATCGAGCGCATCCACGTCATCGGCGGCGGCGCGCGCAACGCCCTCCTCTGCCGGCTGACCGCCGAGGCCGCCGGCCTGCCCGTCGTGGCCGGCCCGGCCGAGGCCACGGCCGTCGGCAACATCCTCGTCCAAGCCATGGCCTTGGGACTGGTCGGGTCGCCGGCGGAGATCCGGCGGATCGTCCGGGAATCGTTCGCGCCTGCGCTCCACGAGCCGTCGGGCCCGGCCGCCGCCTGGGACGCCGCCTACGGCCGGTTCCGGGCCATCATCGGCGCTTGACATCGGGAGACAGGAGGCTTATAACCATGGCGTTCTTACGGGGAGGGTTGAGGATGGATCCGTCGGCCGTCGAGAAAGCCTATCTGTCCTCGCGCGACAAGTATGCCGAGCGGGGCGTCGACACGGACAAGGCCCTGGAACGCCTGCGGGGATTCGCCCTGTCCCTGCACTGCTGGCAGGGGGACGACGTCCGCGGCTTCGAGCCCCATCCGGGCGGTCTCGACGCGAGCGGCCTCCAGGTCACCGGCGGGCATCCCGGCCGGGCCCGGACGGCCGACGAGCTCAGGGCCGATATCCAGCAGGCCCTGGCCCTGATCCCCGGCCGCCACCGGGTCAACCTCCACGCCATGTACGCCGAGCTCAACGGCCGGCCGGTCGACCGCAACGCCCTGGAGCCCGAGCACTTCCGCGGCTGGACCGAGTGGGCCCGACGCCAGGGCCTCAAGATCGACTTCAATCCCACCTGCTTCGCCCATCCCAAGGCCGCGTCCGGCTTCACCCTGAGCAGCCGGGAGAACGGGGTCCGCAGGTTCTGGGTCGACCACGTCAAGTGCTGCCGCAAGATCGCCGCCTCCATCGGCCGCGAGCAGCAGGCGGCCTGCCTCCACAACCTGTGGATCCCCGACGGCTCGAAGGACGTCCCGGCCGACCGGGCCGGCGCCCGGGCCGTCCTGCGGCGCTCCCTCGACGAGATCTTCGAGGCCGAGTACAGCCCCCAGCAGATCAAGGACTCGCTCGAGAGCAAGCTCTTCGGCATCGGCAGCGAGTCCTTCGTCGTCGGCTCGCACGAGTTCTATCTGGGTTACGCCCTGACCCGGCAGAAGATGGTCTGCCTCGACCTCGGCCACTTCCACCCGACCGAGTCCGTAGCCGACAAGATCTCCGCCCTGCTGCCCTTCACCGGCGACCTCCTGCTCCACGTCAGCCGGGGCGTCCGCTGGGACAGCGACCATATCGTCCTGCTCACCGACGAGGTCCGGGAGCTGGCGGCCGAGATCGTCCGCAGCGGCGCCATGGAACGCATCCACGTCGCCCTCGACTATTTTGACGCCAGCGTCAACCGGATCGGGGCCTGGGTCCTGGGGGCGCGGTCCTTCCTCAAAGCCCTGCTGCTGGCCCTGCTCGAACCGCACGACCGGGTCAAGGAGCTCGATCCGCCGGCCAAGGCCCTCGACCGGCTGACCCTCTTCGAGGAGCTCAAGGCCCTGCCCTTCGGCGCCGTCTGGGATCACCATTGCTTGAAGTCGGGAGTGCCGCCGGCCGACGAGTGGCTCCGCGAGGTCGAGGCTTACGAGCGCCGCGTCCTCAGCCGGCGCTGACCGGCCCCCTCGCGCCGGCCCGGTTTTTTCCGTTGACGGGACCCTCTTTTTGACTAAACTGAGGATTGGCCGCTCATGACCAGTCCGCAGGATCCGACCCTCCGAGTGCCCGAGACGGCCGTCGAACCGCCGTCCGACCCCGCCCGCGCCGAGAAGGTCAAGGACCTCCTCCACTATCTGGCCAACACCGTCTCGGCCATGAAGATCTTTCCGACCGACCACGCCACGGTCCTCAACTTCGTCGACCAGCTCGCGGCCAAGTTCACGGCCTTCCTCGCCGCCCACCAGAAGCTCCAGGTCGCCATCGAGGAGTTCTCGTTCGTCTACGAGGGCAAGCCGGTCTACACCGACGAGGTGGCCATCAAGAGCCTGCCGTTCTTCTTCTTCAAGGACGGCCTGCAGATCCTCTATTTCTACGACGGCCTCGACCGCGCCGAGGTCCTGGAGTTCCTCGAGCTCCTCAAGGCCGAGGCCCAGAAGCCGGCCGAGGACTGCGACATCGTGGCCGCTCTCTGGGAGCGCGACTTCCCGAACGTCCAGTACTACGCACCCGACGAGTACCTCGAGAGCCGCATCCTGGCCGAGCAGCGCGGCGAAGACCTCCGGCGCGGCGGTTCGCCCGGGCTGCCCGAGGACCTGGCCGGAGAGAGGATCGAGGTCCGGGTGGACGCGTCCAAGCTCGTCCGGGGCCGCATCGAGCTCGACGGCCCCGACCGCGAGGAGATCCGCCGGGCCGCCGAACGGGCAGACGGCGGGGACCCGGAACCGGCCGATGCGCCGGAAACCGCCGGAGCCGGGGCGCCGGAGCGCCAAGCGGGCGAAAGGAGCCCGGCCGCGGCCATGGACCCGACGCTGACCGAGGACGAGCTCCAGTCCCTCGAACGGATGGTCCGGACCAACCGGACCATATCGGCCGAGGAGGAGTACATCAACCTCATGGTCGAGATCGTCTACCTCGAGGAGGACCAGGCCGGCCGCCTGGCCAGCCTCGACGCCTTGCTCGAGTACAATTTCGACCGGCTCCAGCGCGGCGATTTCCAGGTCCCGGTCCTCATCATCCAGAAGGTCCAGGAGCTCGGCCGGCACTTGGCCGGCGATCCCGCCAAGACCGCCCCTCTCGACGACTTCCTGCGCCGCGTCGTCAGTCCCAAGACGGTCGAGGCCGTCAAGGTCCTCCTGGAGAAGAAAAAGACCCTCGATTGGGAGTCCCTGCTCGGTTTTTTCGGGATCCTCGGACCGCCGGCCATCGGGCTGGCCGCCGGGCTCCACGACATCGCCCCCGACGGCGAAGCCCGGCACAAGATCCTCGGCTTCATCGAGCGGACCGGCGCCTCCCAGCCCGGGCTGCTGGCGGCCTTGGCCGACCCGGCCCGGCCCGACCTGGCCCGGGAGCTGGTCGGGATCCTGGCCCGTCTCCCCGAACGCAAGGGACTCCCCCATCTGTCGGCCTTCCTGAATTTCCAGAACCGTGACATCAAGCTCGAGGTCGTCCACATTCTCGGGCGTGTCGGGGACGAGATGGCCAACCGTATCCTCCTCGGATTCCTCCAGGACCCCGACGAGGAGATCCGCATCCAGGCGGCCATGAAGCTCGATCCGGGCGAGGGCGGGGCCCGCGTCCAACTGGTTGTCCGCGAGGCCTCGGCCCCCGGCTTCCGCGACAAGAGCCTCAAGGAGAAGGAAGCCATCCTGGCCTTCCTCGGCCGGACCCGGTCCCCCGAAGCCCTGGCCTTCCTGGGCCGGACCCTGAGCAAGGCGCCCCTGTTCGGCTCGAAGAAGTCTCTCGAGATGCGGCTGGCCGCCGTGGCCGGCCTCGAGAGCATGGCCACGGCGGAGGCTTCGGCCCAGCTCCAGAAAGGGGCCATCGGCCGGAACCGGTCCGTCCGCGAAGCCTGCGCGGCCGCGCTGACACGGATGCCCTCGGCGGGCCCGGATCAAGGATAGGTGGCGGACATGGACCCGAAGGAACCGGTCAAGCCCGCGCCGGGCGTCCGTTCGTCGGCGCCCCGCCCGCCGGAGTCCCGGGCCTTCCAGAAGAGCGGCGTCGAACTGCTCATCCGCTTTCACATCGTCGACAAGATCGCCAAGATCTACGACATCGCCAACGACGCCTTCGTCACCCAGGGGGGGCTGCTCCACGAGAGCCTGGCCGCCGCCCTGGCCGACGCGGGCGACGTCGAGCTCCGCTCCCGCCACGGCGCGCTCATGCTCAACGGCGTGCGCCTCAAGTTCGGCGTCGGCACCTACGGCATCTTCAAATCGGTGCTCGAGGAGTTCCGCACCCGTGGCGTCGAAGCCGTGGTCTTCAAAGCCGGCCTGGGCCGGGACGAGACCCTGCGCTTCATGTCCGTGTTCGCCAAGCGCGACAAGAAGGACGAGGCCGGCTTCGCCCGGCTGGAGGCCGACCTCGACGCGGCCGGCGTCGTCCACATCGACCTCGAGAAGATCACGGCCGAGGAGGCCGTCCAGGGCCTCCACCAGAACGCGGCCCGGATGTTCTTCCTGAGCATCGTCCACCTCAAGGAATCCTTCGCCCGGGACCAGCGCAACGAGCCCATCAAGATCAGCACGACCCGCCGGCTCATGCAGTCGATCTACAACCACATCGTCGAGGACGAGGCCTTCATCCAGGGCCTGACCAACATCAAGAACCACGACGAGTACACCCTCAATCACTCCGTCAACGTCTGCCTCCTGGCCACGGCCCTCGGCCGCCGCCTGGGGCTGAGCCGGACCGAGCTCGTCGACCTGGGCATGGCCGCCTTCTTCCACGACCTCGGCAAGACCCGGACCCCGCTCGAGATCCTCAACAAGCCCGGCCGGCTGACCGACGCCGAGCGGGAGGTCATGGAGAAGCACCCCTTCCACGGGGCCGAGAAGCTCGTTCTCCTGAAGGAGTTCCGCCGCCTGCCCCTGCGGGCCATCCACGTCGCCCTGGAGCACCACATCAAGGAGGACCTCAGCGGCTATCCCCGCTACTTCAAGAAGGACGACGTCAACCTGTTCAGCAAGATCGTCAAGGTCGTCGACGTCTTCGACGCCATCACGACCCGGCGCGTCTACCGGAGCAGGGACTTCAGCCGGGCCGAGGCTCTGAGCGTCATGCTCGAACAGAGCGGCACGGAGTTCAATCCCGTCATCCTCAAGGCCTTCGTCAACATGATGGGGGCCTTCCCCATCGGCACGCTGGTGGCCCTGACGACGGGCGAGATCGGCCTCGTCCGGGACGTCAATCCGGAGAGCCGCTACCTGGTCCGGCCCGTCGTCAAGATCGTCGCCGACGCCGACGGCCGCAAGGTCGACGGCCCCGTCGTCGACCTGACCGAGCGGGACCCCGCCACGGGCCGCTTCACGCGGACCATCGCCACGGCCCTCGACCCGGCCAAGTACGGCATCGAGGTCGCCGACTACTTCCTGGCCGAAGCCGCGGGTTGAGGACCGCCCCCGTCCGTCCTTTCCGCTTCCCTCTTGACGCCGGCCCCGATTTCCATAAACTGGGGAGCGGGAACCGAAACACGGCGAAAGGGATCGCCCACGCACACCGCGGGACGGGACTATCTCCCGCCGGGACCGCCTGAGGGCGGCTCGGACCTGTCCCGCTACGTTTCCCTCGCCAAGGACATCCTGACGACCATGGCCAACGCCGTCTCGGCCATGAAGATCTTCCCCTCCGAGCACGATACGGTCCGTGCGTTCCTCGAATCCCTGGCCGCGAAGTTCGACGGTTTCTTCCGGCACTACCCCCGGCTCGAGGTAGCGGTCGGCGAATACGCGTTCAGTTGCGCCGACCAGGTCGTCTACACCGACGAGACGACCGTCAAGAGCCTGCCCTTCTTCTTCCACAAGGACGGGACGGAGATCCTCTATTTCTACCGCGGCCTCGACCGGAACGAGATCCGGGGCTTCCTGGAGCTCCTCAAGACCGTCTCCCAGAAGCCGGGCGGCGACAACGATATCGTCGCCGCCCTCTGGGAGAGCGACTTCCCGAACGTCCAGTACTACGCGCCCGACGAGTTCCTCGAGAGCCAGATCCTGGCCGAGAAGCGCGAGGAGCGCGGGGCCGAGGACCTGCCGGAACTGCCCTCCGATCTGTCCCACGAATCGGTCGAGGTCAGGATCGACCGGACGAAGTTCGCCGAAGGGCGGATCGAACTCAAACCGGCCGACCGGGAGCGGCTCGCCGGCGATGATGCCGTGACCGGCGACGGCGACACGGACGAGCTCGGCGGACTGCCCGTGCCGGCCGGTCAGGCCCCGGCGGCCTCGCCCGACGCCTCCTCGGGCATCCTTGCTCTGCCCGTTCCGGGCCGCGAGGGATTGACCGAAGCGGACCTCAAGGACCTCGACGCCATCGTCCGGGCCAACCGGCTCCTCCAGCCGGAAGAGGAGTTCATCAACCTGATGGCCGAGATCGTCTTTCTCGAGTCCGATCCGCAAATCTGCGCCTCGAGCCTGGCGGTCCTGGCCGATTTCCATTTCGACCAGATCCGGAGTGGGCGCTTCGACATCGCCCGGGCCGTCATCGACAAGACCGGGGAGCTCCGGGTTCACCTCGGAACGGAGCTCTCGCCGAAGGCCTTCCTGATCGAAGGCACGCTGAAGAAGCTCTCCGGTCCCAAGGCCGTCGAGGCCGCCGAAGCCGCCTTGGGCTCCGACGCGCCGGTCGACTGGCCGGCGCTCCTGGAGTTCTTCCGGATCCTGGGCCGCCAGACGCTGCCGGCGGTCGCCGCGATGTTCGAGAAACGTCCCGACCCCGAGGTCCGGCGGATGCTCCTCGGGTTCATTCGGGAGCAAGGGGCGTCAGACCCCGCGGCCCTCGCCGGCCTGGCCAACGACACCCGGCCGGCCCTATCCTTGGAGCTGGCCCGCCTGCTGGCCGCGCTCCCCGAGGAGAAAGGCATCCCCCCTCTCTCGGCTTTTCTGATGTTCAAAAGCCGCGATCTCCGCCTGGAGGCCATCCACGTCCTCGGCGGTCTCCGCGGCGAAAAGGCCAACCGCATCCTGCGCGGCTTCCTCAACGATCCGGACGAGGACCTCCGGATCCAGGCAGCCATGAAGCTCGACCCGGCCGAGGAGCGGTCCCGGATGGCCCAGCTCATCCATGACGCCTCGGCGCCGGAGTTCCGCAGGAAGAGCCTCAAGGAGAAGCAGGCCCTGCTGGCCTTCCTGGGCCGGACGCGCTCGGAAGAGGCCTTGGGCTTCCTCACCGGCGTCCTGGCCGGGAGGAGATGGTGGCCTTCGGCGCGGGCCACGGAGATGAAACTGGCCGCCGTCGCCGGCCTCGAGAGCATGGGCGACGTCCGGGCCGCCGACGCCCTGGAATCGGGGACCCGGGGCCACGGCCGCCGGGTCCGTCAAGCCTGCGGCGAGGCCCTGGCCCGCCTGACGGCGGGGGGGGCGGCGGGGGGATGAGGAGCGCGAACGTGGCCATGTCGCCGAACGCGAGCCCGCCGGCCGCCTGGCATTCCGGAGGCGAAGACGTCAAGGCCTTCCAGGCGGCGGCCGTCGGCCTCCTCATCCATTTCCACATCGTCGACAAGATCGCCAAGATCCACGACCCGAAGAACGACGCCTTCCAGGAGCAGGGGCGGCTCCTGTACGGTTCGCTGGCCGGTCTTTTGGAAGACGAGGAAGATGTCACCTTCCGGGTCCGCAGCGGCGCCCTGCTGCTGAACGGCGTCAGGGTCAAATCCTCGCTGGCCGTCTACCCCATCCTGAAGAGCGTTCTCGCCGAGTTCGCCCAGCGGGAAGTCGACGCCCTCAGCTTCCGGCCCGGCCTGACGCCCGAGGAGCTCTTCCGCTTCATGCCGGTCTTCGCCCGCCGGGACCGGACGGGGCCTTCTCCCTTCGACCGCCTCCAATCCGACGTCGACGAAGCCGACATCGTCCACATCCTCCTCGAGAAGGCTTCTCCCCTCAAGACGCCGTCGAACCTCAACCGGAACACGGCCCGCATCTTCTTCCTGGGCCTGACCCACCTCAAGGATTCGTACCGGCGGAACGACCGAGGCGAGGGCGTCCGGGTCCACACGACGCGACGCCTCATGCAGTCGATCTACAATCACATCGTGGACAACGAGTCCTTCGTCTTCGGCTTGACCAATCTCAAGAACTACGACGAGTACACCCTCAACCACTCCGTCAACGTCTGCCTCCTGGCCACGGCCCTCGGGCGGCGGCTCGGCCTGAACCGGGGAGAGCTCGTCGACCTGGGCATCGCGGCCTTCTTCCACGACCTGGGCAAGATCGACACCCCCCTCGAGATCCTCAACAAGCCGGCCCGCCTGGACCCCGAGGAAAGGGAGATCATGGAGCGCCATCCGTTCAAGGGGGCCGAGAAGCTCGTCCTGCTGAAGGAATCGCGCCGCCTGCCGCTGCGGGCCATCCACGTCGCCATGGAGCACCATATCCGGGAGGACCTCGGCGGCTATCCCCGCTATTTCCGCAAGGAGCATGTCAACCTCTACAGCAAGATCGTCAAGGTCGTCGACTATTTCGACGCCGTGACGACCAAGCGGGTCTACCGGAAGGAGGCCTTCACCCGGGCCGAGGCCATGGCCATGATGCTGGAGCTCTCCGGCAGCGAGTTCCATCCCGCCATCCTCAAGGCCTTCGTCGGGATGATGGGCCTCTTCCCTATCGGGTCCCTGGTGGCCCTGAAGTCCGGCGAGATCGCCATCGTTTTCGGCCTCAACGACGATCCCCGGCTGGCCCTGCGCCCGCGGGTCAAGATCGTCGCCAACGCCGCGGGGGCGAAAGTGGACGGCGACATCGTCGACCTGGCCGAGACGGACCCCGCGACCGGGCGGTTCCGGCGGACGATCGCCACGGCCCTGCGCCCCGAGGACTACGGCATCGAGGTCGCCGACTACTTCCTGGCCGAAGCCCAGTGAGCCCGGCCTTTACCGCCGGCGACGGCTTCCGTTATAATCCGGGCATGACCCCGCGCCCGCCCGCGAACCTCCGCTGCGAGTACCTCGACGAGCCCCTGGGCATCGACACCGCCTCGCCGCGCTTGGCTTGGACGGTCGAGAGCCCCGTCCGGGGCGACCGTCCGACGTCCTGGCAGGTCCTGGTCGCCTCGTCGGCCGAGTTCCTGCGCGGCGACATCGGCGATCTCTGGGACCCGGGCCGGCTGCCCGCTCCGGCCGGACCTCCCGGCCTCCTCTACGGCGGCGGGCCGCTGCGGAGTTGCGCCCGCTATCACTGGAAGGTCCGCTGGTGGGACCGCGAGGGGCGCCCGAGCCCGTGGAGCGGTCCGGCCTCCTTCGTCACCGGTTTCCTCGATCCCGGCGAGTGGAAGGCGCGCTGGATCTCTGCCAGAGAGGTCCGCGAGTTCCGCTCCAAGGGCACGCTCCTGCTCGGCCACCAGGGCGCCGACGACGCCCAGGCCCACGCCGTCTACCTGCGTAAGGAATTCGACTGCGGGGAGCGTGTGGTCATGGCCTTGGCCTTCGTCTGCGGGCTCGGCCACTACGAGCTGCGCCTGAACGGTGAAAAGGCCGGGACGAGCGTCCTCGATCCCGGCTGGACGGACTACCGCCGCAAGGCCCTCTACGCCGTCCACGACGTCACGGCCCTCGTCCGGGGCCGGAACGCCGCCGGGGTCATCCTCGGCAACGGCCGGCACACCGCGGCCTACGGCTACGGCGGGCCCCGCCTGGCCTGCCGCATCGAGATCGAGTACGAGAGCGGGGCCCGGCGCGTCATCGATGCCGACGAGAGCTGGCGGACCTCCGCCGGACCGTTGTCCGAGAACGGCCTGTATCACGGCGAGCGCACCGACGCCCGCATCCTCGTCGACGGCTGGGACCGGCCGGGCTTCGACGACCGGGCCTGGGCCAAGGCCGTCGCGGTCGACGGCTATCCCCTGGCCGCGCAGACCCTGCCGCCGGTCCGGGTCGTCGAACGGTTCGGCCCGCGGTCGGTCGAGCGGCTGCCCAACGGGGTCCTGATCTACGACTTCGGCCGGAACTTCACCGGTTGGGTCCGCCTGAAGGTCGAGGGGCCGATGGGCGCCGAGGTCCGCCTCCGCCACGCCGAGCTCCTCCACGAGGACGGCACGCTCAACGTCGGACCGAACGAGAACGCCGAGGCCACCGACGTCTACGTTCTCCGCGGCGGCGGGCCCGAGGTCTTCGAGCCCCGGTTCACCTATCACGGCTTCCGCTACGTCGAGATGACGGGATTCCCCGGCCCCCCCGGCCCGGATGCCCTCGAGGCGGCTTTCGTCCACTCGGACGTCCGCCGGACCGGCGAGTTCCGCTGCTCCGACGGCCTCGTCGGGCGCATCCACGACAACGTCGTCCGCGGCCAGCTCTCGAACCTCATGAGCATCCCCACGGACTGCCCCCAGCGCGACGAGCGCCACGGCTGGCTCGGCGACGCCCACCTCTCGGCCGAGGAGGCGGTCTACAACTTCGACATGACGGCCTTCTACGCCAAGTACCTGGACGACATCCGCCTGGCCCAGAAGGAGGACGGCAGCCTGCCCGACGTCGTGCCGCCCTATCTCCCCCGGCTCTATCCGGCCGATCCGGCCTGGTCGTCGGCCTACGCCGAGCTGGTCGACCTCCTCTGGCTCCACACGGGCGACCGGCGCCTGGTCGAGGCCCACTACGCCGCCCTCGAGAAGTACGTCGCGTTCCTCGGCCGCCACTCGGACCGCCGCATCGTCCGGACCCTGGGCAAATACGGCGACTGGTGCCCGCCGGGGAGCGTCGTCCCGAAAAAGACGCCGGTCGACCTGACCTCGACCTGGTATTATTACCACGACGTCCTCGTCCTGGCCCGTTTGGCGGCCGTCCTCGGCCGCGTGGACGAGGTCCGGGAGTACGAACGGCTCGCGGAGTCCGTCAAGACGGCCTTCAACGACACCTACCTGGGCGACTCCCAATACGCCGCGATCCGGGTCAGCCCCGTCGACAATCACCCCAATCAGACCTCAAACCTCCTGCCCCTCTATCTCGACATGGTCCCCGCCGACCGCAAGGACAAGGTCCTGGCCTCCCTGCTCAGGAGCGTCGAGGTCCTCCAGGACTTCCATCTCGACACCGGCATCCTCGGCACGCGCTATCTCCTCGACGTCCTGACCGAGGCCGGCCGCGGCGAGACGGCCTTCCGGGTGGCGACCCAGAAGAGCTATCCGGGTTGGGGCTACATGGTCGCCGAGGGAGCGACGACCCTTTGGGAGCGTTGGGAGAAGCTCGGCGGCCACGCCATGAACTCCCAGAACCACATCATGCTCGGCAGCATCGACGCCTGGTTCTACCGCGCCCTGGCCGGCTTGTCACCGGCCCGCCCGGGTTGGGCCAAGGTCCGGGTCGAGCCCCATCCCCTCGGCGATCTGACGTTCGTCGAGGCCCGGCTGGAGACCGCCGCCGGCCCCGTTTCCTCGTCCTGGAAAAGGGCCGACGGGACGTTCGCCCTCGAGATCGGGATCCCCGTCGGGGCGACGGCCGAAGTCCATGTCCCCCTGCCGGGCCCGGGGGCCCGTGTCCTCGAATCGGGAAAGACGGTGTGGCGGGCCGGCCACGAGGTCGTCCGCGTCCCCGGCGTCGCGCCGGCCGGGGACGACGGCAGGAGCGTCGTCTTCGAGGTCGAGAGCGGCGCCTACGCTTTCACCGCGGTGACGGGCGGATAGGCGTCCCGGCCGGCGGCGTCAATCCCGATAGTCCGCGATCAGCCGGGCCGCCTCGCCGTAGGCGGCCAAGGTCGCGGCGATCTCCTTCGGACCGTGGGCCGCCGAGACCGCGCCGCCGCCGTGGACGACATTGACGCCGTTGACGAGCAGGGCCAGCTTGAGCAGGTCTTCCCGGAGGGCGATGTCCATGCACCCGGCGTCCTGGAGGGCCTCGGGCCGGTCCAGGCACCCTTCCTCCCCCTTCGGGAAATGGACCATGAACATCGAGCTGCCGCGGACGACGTCGTTCCCTCCGCCCGTGCAGCGGGCCCGCAGGCCGGCGGCGGCGAAGGCCTCCTCGATGCCCCGCCGCAGGGTCTCCCCCGCGCGGGCCAGCTTCGGGTAGACCGTCGCGGCCCGGGCGGCCAGGCGGCCGAGCATGAGCAGCCCGGCCCTCATGTATTCCGAGTGGGACGAGAAGGTGCCGCCCTCGAACATGACCCGGCCGCGGCCGCCGAGGTCGCGCTCGCAGGCCTCCATGGTCCGGGCCGGTCCGACGACCGCGGCCACGGCGTGGCCGCCTCCGATGATCTTGCCGAAGGTCGACAGGTCGGGCCGGATCCCGTAGAGGGTCTGGACGCCGGCCGGGGCGAAACGGAAACCGGAGATGATCTCGTCGAACACGAGCAGGACGCCGTAGCGGGCCGTCAGCTCGCGGGCCAGGGTCAGATACTCGCGGGAGGCGGCCAGGAAGCCGCCGACGCCCAGGAACGGCTCGACGATGAAACAGGCGATGCGGTCGCCGTGAGAGGCCATGACCCGGGCCAGGTCGTCGCCGTCGTCGAACCGGGTGACCAGGGTCCGCCGGACGATATCGTCGAGCAGGCCGGCCGATTCGGGGCCCTCGAAGCCCGAGCCCGGATGGTACTTGACGCCCTTGAGCAGATAGGGCGAGGCGCCGTGCCAGCCGCCGCCGACCTTGAGCACGAGGTCGCGGCCGGTCAGCCCCTGGGCCAGCATGACGGCGTACATCGTGGCCAGGGTGCCGGAGGTCGTGAAGCGGACCTTGCCCTCGCCGCCGCCGACGGCCCGGACGAGGGCCTCGGCCAGTTCGATCTGGTGGCCGGCCTCGAAGCCCGTGTGGAGGGCGCCCCGGCCGACGCTCGCGGCCATGCCCCGCCGGACGAAGCCGGGATTGTGGCCCAGGATGTTGGCGTAGTGCCCCTGCCAGTAGTCGATGTAGGTGTTGCCGTCGATGTCGCGGACGAAGGGCCCCTCGGCCCCGGCCGCGAAGAACGGGTAAGGGCGCCAAAGCCGGATGGAATGGCTGCCGCCCTCGATCATGACCTTCTGGGCCCGACGGTAGACCGTCCGGCTGCGGGCCGTCTTTTTGCGGTATTCCCGGACCAACCTGTCGCGGAGTCTGTCCCTGCCTGTCATGGCGCCTCTCTTTTCGAGGCCCCATTTAATCCCTCCGCCCCGGCAAAGTCAACCCGGACCGGTTGACCGGACGGCCCGATTGCGGTAAAATCCTGATTTCCAAGCCGGAAGAAGCCGTCCCATGGCCGTAGCGAAGCGAAAAAAGACCGAAAAAGCCTGCGTCATCGGCCTCGACGGCGTGCCCTACGGCATGATCGCCGAGCTGGCCCGCCGGGGGATCATGTCGACCATGGCCCGCCTGATGGACATCGGCAGGCTCCACCGGATGAAGGCCGGCCTGCCCGAGATCTCGGCCGTGTCCTGGACGGATTTCATGACCGGGACGGACTCGGGCACGCACGGCGTCTTCGGCTTCACCGACTTCAAGCCTCATTCGTACGACATCCGGTTCCCCAATTACCTCGACGTCAAGGCCCCCACCCTGTGGGACCGCCTGGGCGCCAAGGGCCGCCGGAGCATCGTCATCAACCAGCCCTCGACCTACCCGGCCCGCGAGATCCAGGGCGTCCTCGTCTCCGGTTTCGTGGCCCTGGAGCTGGCCAAGGCCGTCTGGCCGATGACCTACCGGGCCGCCCTCGAACAGATGGGCTACCAGATCGACGTCGACATCCTCAAATGCCGCGAGAGCCCCGAGGTCCTCTGGCAGGAGCTGACCAAGACCATGGCCGGGGGCCAGAAGGCCCTCAACCACTTCTGGGAAGGCGACTGGGACTACTTCGAGTACGTCGTCACGGGGACCGACCGGCTCCACCACTTCCTGTGGCGCGCCTACGAGGACCCCGGCCATCCCTCCCACGAGCGATTCCTCGATTTCTACCGTCACATCGACCGCCTCATCGGCAAGATCGTCGCCGCCTATCACAAGCTCACCAACACCTACGCCGGCTTCTACATCCTGTCCGACCACGGCTTCACCGGCATCGTCCAGGAGGTCTATCTCAACGCCTGGCTCGAGCAGAACGGCTACCTCCGTTTCCTCAAGCCCGAACCGACGGGGCTCGGCGACATCCACGGCCGGACCAAGGCCTTCGCCCTCGACCCCAACCGGATCTACATCCATCTCAAGGACCGCTTCCCCAAGGGCACGATCGCGCGCAGCGCCCGCCGGGCCCTGCGCCAGGAGATCGCCGGCAAGCTCGAGCAGCTGACGTACGAGGGCCGGCGCGTCGTCAAGAAGATCTTCGTCAACGAGGAGGTCTACCACGGCCCCCACGCCGCCAAGGGCCCGGACCTCGTGGTCGTCGGCGAACCCGGCTTCGACATGAAGGGCTCGGTCCGCCGGAAGGAGGTCTTCGGGCGCTCCGGCCTCCAGGGCATGCACACCTGGGACGACGCCTTCTTCTGGTCGGTCGAGGACCACGGCGACGACCTGCGCATCGCCGACCTGGCCCCGATCATCCTCAAGAACTACTGATGAAGCGGACGGGCACGATCCTCGCGGCGGCCGCCCTCCTCGCCCTGGCCTCTCCCCTCTCCGCCTATATCGGGCCGGGGGCCGGCTTCGCCTTCCTGTCCTCCTTCCTGGTCCTCTTCCTGACCTTCGTCCTGGCCCTGTTCTCGTTCCTGTCCTGGCCCTTCCGCTTCCTGTGGCGGACGGTCCGCGGCCGGCGGGCCCTCGGCCGCAGCCGCGTCGACCGCGTCGTCATCCTCGGGCTCGACGGCATGGAGCCGACGCTGGCCGAGAAGTTCATGGCCGAAGGCAAGCTCCCGAACCTGGCCCGGCTGCGGAAGGACGGGGCCTACGCCCGCCTGCGGACGACGACCCCGGCCATCTCGCCCGTCGCCTGGTCGTCCTTCATGACCGGCTCGGAGCCCTCCAAGCACAACATCTTCGATTTCCTCAGCCGGGACCCCCGGACCTATCTCCCGGACTTGTCCTCGGCCCGCATCGGCCGGCCTAAACGGACCCTGGCCCTGGGCAAATACCTCGTCCCTCTCTCCAAGCCCGAGGTCCGGGGGATGCGCCGGAGCGTGCCGTTCTGGAAGATCCTCGGCGAGAAGGGCGTGCCGGCGACGGTCCTGCGCGTGCCCATCACCTTCCCGCCGGAGAAGTTCAAGGGCCACCTGCTCTCCGGCATGTGCGCCCCCGATCTCAAGGGCAGCCAGGGGACGTTCGCCTTCTTCACCGAGGACGCCGAGAAGGTCCGGAAGCGCGAGGGCGGCGTGGCCGTCCTCGTCCGCCGCGAAGGCGACGTCATCCGGACCGAGCTCTCGGGCCCGGAGAACTCGCTCCTCAAGGTCCCCGAGGAGATCCGGCTACCCCTGACCGTGACCATCGACCGGGCGGCCGGCGGGGCCCGCATCGCCGTCGGCCGGGAGAAGCCGTTCTTCCTCAAAGAGAAGACCTTCAGCCCGTGGACCCCGGTCGTCTTCCGGGCCGGCCTGGGGGTCAAGGTCCGGGGCATCTGCCGCTTCCGCATCGCCTCGCTCGAGCCCCCGTTCGAGATGTACGTCACGCCCCTCAACATCGACCCCGAGAAGCCGGCCCTGCCCATCTCCCACCCGTTCATCTACTCCGTCTACCTGGCCAAGCTCCTGGGCCGCTACATCACCCTGGGCGAGGCCAACGACACCTGGGCCCTCAACGAAGGCGCCCTCGACGAGAAGGCCTTCCTCGAACTGACCTACGACAACCACGAGGCCTGGGAGTCCATGCTCCGGAACGCCCTGGCCAAGACCGCGAAGGGCCTGGTCACGATCGTCTTCGAGACGACCGACAGCATCCAGCACATGTTCTTCCGCTATCTCGACAAGTCCCACCCGGCCCTCAAGACCGGACAGGCCCGGATGAGCGCGGCCGTCGTCGAGGACCTCTATAAGAAGATGGACGGGCTCGTCGGCCGGGTCGCCGCCGGTCTCGGCCCGCGGGACGCCCTGTTCGTCATGTCCGACCACGGTTTCAAGTCCTTCCGCCGCGGGGTCAACCTCAATTCCTGGCTCCGGAAGAACGGCTACCTGGCCCTGAACGAGGGACGGGAGACGAGCGGCGAATGGTTCAAGGACGTCGACTGGGGGCGGACCCGGGCCTACGGCCTGGGGCTCGGCGGCATCTACCTCAACCTCGAGGGGCGCGAAGCCCGCGGCACGGTCGCGCCCGGCGCCGCCGCCGCGGCCCTCAAGGCCGAGTTGGCCCGCAAGCTCGAGGCCCTGCGCGACGGGCCGAACGGCCCGCCGGCCGTCAGCCGCGTCTACGACCGCGACGCGGTCTACGCCGGGCCGTACAAGGACAACGCTCCCGACCTCATCGTCGGGTACAACGAGGGCTACCGGGCCTCCTGGGACGGCGTCACAGGCATCGTCGACGACACCGTCGTCGAGGACAACGTCAAGGCCTGGAGCGGCGACCACTGCATCGACCCCGCCCTGGTGCCGGGCGTGCTGTTCTCGAGCCTGCGCCTGAGGACCGACAAGCCCTCCATCATGGACCTGGCCCCGACCGTGCTGGAGCTCTTCGGCCTCGCGCCGCCGGCCCATATGGACGGCCGCGGCCTGGTCGATGTCGCCGCCCTCTCCCCCGGGGCGAAGGGAAGGACGACATGAGCGGACACGGGCGCGCCCGCCTCTCGCGGCGGGAATTCCTCAAGGCCGGCGTGGCCGCTTCGGCCGCGCTGGGACTGGGCGGCGCGGCCCGGCTCGCTCCCCGCTCGCTCGGCCCGGCACGCAGCGCGAAGAAGGTCGTCGTCCTCGGTCTCGACGGCCTCGATCCCGTCCTGACGAGGCGCTGGATCGACGCGGGCCGCCTGCCGGCCTTCCGCCGCCTCCTCGAACAGGGCGGCGACTTCCGGCACCTCGGCACCAGCCTGCCGCCCCAGACCCCCGTGGCCTGGTCCAACTTCATCACCGGCATGGACCCCGGCGGGCACGCCATCTTCGACTTCTTCAACCGCGATCCCAAGACCTACGTGCCCGTCTTCTCGGCCACCGAGACGATCGGCGGGGGGAAGACCATCCGTCTGGGCAAGACGCTCATCCCCCTCTCGGGCGGCCGGGTCCGGAACCTCCGCAAGGGCCGGGCCTTCTGGCAGGTCCTCGAGGAGCACGGCGTCCCGGCGACCGTTTTCAAGATGCCCTCGAACTACCCGCCCGTGGAGTCGGAGCAGCGGACGCTCGCCGGCATGAACACGCCCGACCTCAAGGGCTCTTACGGCATCTTCAGCTATTACACGAACGCCTCGGCGTCCGTCGTCCAGGAAGCCGGCGGCGGCGGCCGGGTCATCGACGTCTTCGTCGTCGGCAACCGGGTCGAAGCCGAGCTCAAAGGCCCGACGAACGCCTTCAAGGTCGGCGCCCCGGAGGCGGCCGTGCCCTTCCAGGTCTTCCTCGACCCCGAGCACGCCGCGGCCAAGATCGCCCTCCAGGGCCGCGAGTTGGTCCTCCGCCAGGGCGAGTGGAGCGGCTGGCAGCGGGTCCGCTTCGGCCTCATGCCGACCCAGAGCGTCCACGGCATCTGCCTGTTCTACCTCAAGGAGGTCCGGCCCAAGTTCAAGCTCTACGTCTCGCCCATCCACATAGACCCGGCCCGCCCGGCCCTGCCCATCTCCACGCCGGAGTCCTACGCCCGGGAGCTCGAGCGGCGCTTCGGCCCCTATTTCACCAAAGGGCTGCCGGCCGACACGAGCGCCCTGGAGAACGGCGTTCTCGACGAGGAGGAGTTCCTCCATCTCGACGACCTCGTCTACGAGGAGAGCATGGCCATGCTCGAATACGAGCTCGGCCGCTTCGACGGGGGCCTCCTGTTCTACTATTTCTCCAACGCCGACCAGCGCCAGCACATGTTCTGGCGCCTGACCGATCCCGGCCACCCGGCCTACGACGAAAAGCTGGCCGCCCGCTTCGGCGACGTCATCGCCCGGACCTACGCCGAGATGGACAGGGCCCTCGACCTGGCCCTGCGCAAGGCGGACCGCGACACGGTCGTCCTGGTCATGTCCGACCACGGTTTCAACACCTTCCGCCGCGGCTTCAACCTCAACACCTGGCTCGTCCGCGAGGGCTTCCACCGGCTCAAGCGGCCCTGGAAGCAGGAGGAGTCGGCCTACTTCGACAACACGGACTGGTCGAAGACCCGGGCCTACGGCATGGGCCTCAACGGCCTCTACATCAACGAGCGCGGCCGCGAGGGCGAGGGCGCCGTGGAGCCGGGCGCCGACAAGGACAACCTCGTCCGGGAGATCGTCCGCAGGCTCGAGGCCCTGACCGACCCGGCGACGGGCGAGAAGGTCGTCCGCCGGGCCTTCGTGGCCAAGGACACCTATCGCGGCCGCAACCTCGAGAACGCCCCGGACATCGTCCTGGGCTTCGCCCCGGGCTACCGCATCTCCTGGCAGTCCCCGCTCGGCGGCTTCCCGCGCGAGGTCCTCGAGGACAACACCCAGCGCTGGAGCGGCGACCACATGTCGGCCCCGGACGTCCTGCCGGGCATCGCCTTCGCCAACCGGAAGTTCACGGCCGCAGACCCGGCCCTGGAGGACTTGACGGCCTCCGTGCTGGGCGTCTACGGCGTCGAGCGTCCGGCCGGCATGATCGGCCGCGACGTCCTCGCCAAAACCTGACCGGACAAGGAGCATCGCCATGGCCACCGCGAAAGTCGCCGTCGACAAGGCCCTCTTCGCCAAGATCAAGAAGTACGCCGAGATGTCCGGCTACTCCTCGGTCGAGGAATTCGTCGCCCACTGCCTGGAGAAGGAAGTGGCCAAGATCGAGGAGGCCGACTCCGAGGAGGAGATCAAGAAGAAGCTCAAGGGGCTGGGCTACATCGGCTGAGGCCCCATGCACGCCGTCAACGTCGTCTTCGGCGGGCTCGTCGGGGCGGTCCTCTGGCCCTTCCGGGGGATGTCCCCGTGGGTCGGGCTGGCCGCCGTCTCGCTGCTGACGGCCCTGCTCATGCTCGAAGTCTACAAGCTGACCTCGAACCAGGCGGCCATCCGCCGGGCCAAGGACCGCATCAAGGCCCACCTGCTGGAGATGCGCCTGTACAAGGACGACATGCGGGTGACCCTGTCGGCCCAGGCCGGCGTGCTCAAGGCCAACCTGGCCTATCTCGCCGCCAACCTGCGACCTCTGGCCGTCATGATCGTGCCGCTCGTCCTCATCCTGGCCCAGCTCTCGGTCTGGTACGACCGGGCCCCGCTCGCGCCGGGGCGGGAGACCCTGGTCAAGGCCCGTTTCGAGGCGGGCGTCGACCCCGCCTCGCTCGACCTGGCTCTCGAGCCTCCCCCCTTCGTCGAGGTCACCTCGCCGGCCGTGCGCATCGCCGATCTGGGCGAGGCCGTCTGGCGCGTCCGGGCCGTCCGGCCCGGCTCGGGGCGCCTCGTCGTCCGGGCCGGCTCGCTGGCCTTCGGCAAGACCGTGGCGGCCGGCGGGGACCGCCTGGCCCGCATCTCGGCCTTGGCCTCGCGCGGCTCGCTCGCCGAGCGCGTGCTCTACCCCGGCGAGCCCCCTCTGCCCGGGGGCGGCCCCGTCCGTTCGATCGAAGTCCTCTACCCGGCCGCCGCCCTCCCGGCCTTCGGCCTGAACGTCCACTGGCTCGTCGCATACCTCGTCCTGTCGATCGTCCTCGGCTTCGCGCTGAAGGGCGTCCTCAAGGTCGAGATCTGAATCCCCGCGTGAGAGGCTGTCCATGAAGATCGACCTGTTCAAGATGGAACGCATGCAGTCGGTCTGGGAGAACGTCGTCGACTACAACCTGTCCGAGAGCGGCGTCCACCCCATGACCCTGTCCGAGCTCCTGACCCCGGCCCAGATCGAGGAGCTGACCCGGGTCGAGCTCGGCTACACCCAGACCAACGGCACCGTCCCCCTGCGCGAGCGCATCGCCGCCCTCTACCCCGGCGCCGGCCTGGAGCAGATCCTGACCACGGCCGGTTCCTCGGAGGCCAACTTCCTGCTCATGTGGAGCCTCATCGAGCCGGGCGACGAAGTCCTCTTCGAGCTGCCCAATTACATGCAGATGGGCGGCCTGATGCGGGCCTTCGGGGCCAAGGTCAAGACTTTCACCCTGAGGGAGGAGCTCGACTGGCAGCCCGACCTCGACGAGCTGGCCCGGCTGGTGACGCCGAAGACCAAGCTCATCGTCCTGACCAATCCGAACAATCCGACCGGCTCGGTCCTCACCCCCGAGGTCATGAAGGCCGTCGTCGGCCTGGCCGAGAAGGCCGGGGCCTGGATCCTGGCCGACGAGGTCTACCGGGGCGCCGAGCTCTCCGGCGTCACGACCCCGAGCTTCTGGGGCCTGGCCGAGCGCGTTCTGGTCGTCAACGGCCTGTCCAAGGCCTACGGCCTGCCGGGCCTGCGCATCGGCTGGATCGCCGGGCCCGAGGACGTCGTCAAGCGGACCTGGCCCTACCACGATTACACGACCATCTCGCCCTCGGCCCTGAGCGACCGGCTGGCCGCCTTCGCCCTGGAGCCGGCGGCCCGGGAGCGCATCCTGGCCCGGACCCGGGGCATCCTCAACGCCAACTTCCCCGTCCTGGAGGCCTGGCTCCGGGCCCACGGCGGGCTGTTCTCCTACCGGCCGCCCAAGGCCGGGGCCATCTGCTTCGCCCGCTACGGCCTGAAGGTCAATTCGACCGAGCTCGTCGAGCGCCTGATCCGGGAACAGAGCGTCCTGACCGTCCCCGGGGACCACTTCGAGCTCGACGGCTACCTCCGGTTCGGTTACGGCCCCGGGGAGGCCTATCTCCGGGCGGCTTTGGCCCGGATCGACGAGACCCTTAAAAAAATCGGCGCGTCGTGGTAGAATACCGCATCTATTCCCGAGTGGAATGAGTTAAGAGGATTAGGACACGATAGGAGGTCCCATGAACAGATTCCGCACCCTCGCCCCCCTCGTCATCCTGTTCGTCCTGGCCGTCGTCGGCGCGACGTACGCCCAGCAGGTGAGCAAGGTGGCCATCATCAACTCCCAGAAGGCGTTCGAGACCTGCGCCGAAGGCAAGAAGGCCCTGGCCCAGATGCAGGACCGCGACACCAAGATCAAGAACGACATCCAGAAGCTCGACGACGCCATCCGGCTGCTCGAGAACAAGCTCTCGACGGGCCGGCTGACGATGACCAACGAGGCCCTGGCGGGCATCCAGTCCGACATCGAAAAGAAGTCGACCGAGCGCAAGCGCTACGAAGAGGACGCCACCCGCGACGGCCAGGCCTTCGCCAACAATCTCATCAACAAGATCCGCGGCGAGATGGTCGTCGTCATCGAGAACCTGGCCAAGGAGCGCGGTCTCGACCTCGTCCTCGACGCCATGTCGAGCGGCGTCGTCACGGCCAGCCCCACGATCGACATCACCGACGAGGTCATCCGTCGCTACGACCAGTCCAAGGCCGCGACGCCCCCCGTCAAGAAGTAAGCCCCTCCGCCCGAACGAGCTCCGAAGGGGAGAAAGGCCCGCGCCTTTCTCCCTTTTCTTTTCCCCCGGTCCGCCTTCAGTCCGAAGGGCCGTCGAAGGTGACGCGGATGCGGACGATCTCGGCCCGGCTCCCGACGCGCACCGGCGGCCCCCACGTCCCCGCGCCGCTCGTCACATAGAAGTGGGTCTCCCCCTTCCGCCGATAGCCCCAGTTGAGCTCGTAGATGAAGCCGTTGATGACGTCGATCGGAAAGAGCTGGCCGTCGTGGGTGTGCCCGGAGATCTGGAGGGCGGCGCCCGCGGCCGAGGCCTCGTCGAGCCGGAGGGGCTGGTGGTCGAGGACGACGACGGGCAGATCCCCCGCGGCCAGCCCGGATCTGTCAAGGATGCCGGGGATGGACAGGCGGACCTCGCCCCGGCCAAGCGAGCTCGGGTCGCGCCGCCCGACGAGGCGGAAGGCCGCGCCCACACCGACGGCCTCGTCCTGGAGGACGGTGACGCCGCAGGACCGGAGGCAGGCCAGGTTCCGCTCGAGCCCGCTGTAGAACTCGTGGTTGCCGGGGCAGGCGTAGACGCCGAGAGGCGCCCGCAGGCCCCTCATGATCCCGCCCAGGCGGGCCTCGATGGCCTCGGTCACCGATTCGTCGACGATGTCCCCGGCGAAGAGCACGGCGTCCGGCTCGAGCGCGTTGACGCGGGCCACGACCTTCTCGAGCCTTCGGGGGCCGACCAGGACGCCCAGATGGAGGTCCGAGGCGGCCACCAGGGTCAGGCGTTCGACCGTCCCGCTCCCGGCCGGCAAGCGGAGGTCGAGGTCGATCATCCGCAGCCGGGTCGCGTTCCAGGCGCCGTAGGCGAGAACGAGGGCGACCACCCCGGCGGCGACGGCGAAGACCGCGAGGCCGGCCCGCGAGCCGGGGGCCGACCAGGCCCGCGGCAGGAACGGGACGAAGGCGTTGACCAGGCGGACGAGGTCGACGGCCAGGACGGCCATGACCGCGTAGAGCATCACGGCCATGTGGAACATGCCGGCCTCGGCCAGCACGGTGGCCAACCGGCCCCGGGCGCCGCTCAAAAGGATGCGGCCGACGGGAAAGGCCAGGGCCAGGGCGACGAACAGGACCAGGAACACCGTCCGCGCCAGGGGAGCCGCCGCGAGGGCTTGGAAGCCGCGCCGGGCGACGTAGAAATTGACCAGGCCGTAGACGCTCAGGGCGATGGCCAGGAACAGGATCATGCGCCGGTCCTTCACTCTCCCGGCACCCGGTTGAAGAAGGCGACTTCGTCGAAGCCCTTGCGCGGCGGCTCGCGCTGAGGCCTCTTCTCGGCGTAGCCGAGCGGCATCATGGCCACGATCTTGAACTTGCGCGGCAGGCGCAGGACCTTGCGGACGCGCCGGTAGTTGATCCAGCCCAGCCAGCACGTGGCCAGGCCGAGCTCCTCGGCCTGGAGGACGATGTGCTCGCCGGCGATGCCCATGTCGACGAGATAGTAGGGCACCTTCTGGAAGCGGGCCCCGAGATGGTGGGCGACGAGGTTCCGTTTGGCCAGCAGGACGAGCAGGACCGGGGCCTTGGCGGCGAACTTCGTGACGGAGTAGAGGCCGGAGAAGGCCGCCGCGGCCAGCTCGGCCTTGAGGGCCGGTTCGTCGACGACGACGATGCGGCAGGGCTGGGCGTTGTGGGCCGAGGGGGCTAGGCGCGCGGCCTCGAGGCAGGCCCGGAGCTTCCACGACTCCACCGGCGTCTCGAGGTAGCGGCGGATGCTCCGCCGGCCCCGCAGGATCCTCTGGAAGGGCGTCGGTCCGCCCGGCGCGTTCTCTTCGGTCATTCCCGTATCCCTCCCGCGATAACGGATCCCGCTCCCATGGCTTTCACCTGATCAGGATGAGCTCGGTCTGGCGCCGGTCGAGGAACCGGGCCCCGGCCTTGGTGAAGACGGCGTCCTGCTCGAGGGCGATCTGGACGTCCTGACCGGCCCATTCGGCGACGGCGTCGGTGATGTTGAGCTCGATGGAATAGACGGTGTCGGCGAAGAGCGGATAGTCGCCGTCGCCGGGGACGCCGCCCTGCTTGTCCCACAGGCCGATGGTCGGGCCGGCGGCGTGCCCGTGGACGCCGAGGGGATGGGTGTAGATGCTCGGCCGGAGGCCCTCGTCCTTGGCCTTCCTGAGGGCCGCCGCCAGGACCTGGTTCCCGGTCAGGCCCTCCTTCATCTCGCCCAAGAGGATGTCCTGGAGACGGTTGCCCTTGGCCAGGGCGGCCTTGAGCCCGGCCGGGGCGTCGGTCTCGCCGGGCATCAGGACGTAGGCGAGCTGCTGGGTGTCCGTGTTGAGGCGGAGATAATGGATGCCGATGTCGCAGTGCAGGAGATCGCCGGGATGGATGACCGGGCTGTCCCCGTGGGGACTCGACTTGGGCCGCTGGAGGGAGATGCCGGGATTGAACCAGGTCGTCTGGCCGAGCGAGCGGAACTTCTCCCAGATCCACCACTCGACGTCGGCCGGCGTCGTGACGCCCGGCGTGATGACGGCCGGCGAGAAGGCCTCGGCGATGACGGCGTGGGCCACGGAGCAGATGCGGTCGTAGACCTCGATCTCCTCGGGCAGGCGCCGTTCGAGCCAGCCCACGGCCAGCCGCTCGGCCCCGACGAGGCGCTTCGAGAGGTCGGGGCCCAGGGCCTGGACGAGCTTCTTCTTCAGGGACGCGGAGAGGCCGTCGCCGAAGGCGAAGACGTCCGACTCGTCGATGCCGATGCGCTTGGGATCGCGCTCCCGGACGGCCTTGGCCAGGGCCTGCCACTGATCCTCCTCCCCCGCCTTCCAGACGGTCGGGAAGAGCTTCCCGACGCCGTAGCGGCTGACGGCGAAGCGCTCGACGCCCTTGTCCCCGCCCCGGTCGGACATGACCAGGATGCTCAGCCGGCGGGCCGAGAGGCTGGCGAAGGGGACGAGCGACAGGTAGACGGGATCCTCGTTGTACTCCCGGCAGATGACCAGCCACATGTCGATCTTCTCGCGGCGCATGAGCTCGGGCAGGAGCTTGTCGAGCCGCGCGGCCAGCCAGCCGTCGTAGACGGAGGCCTGGTCCTTGAGACCGAGCACGGCCGGGTACTGGCCGGCGGCCGCGGCCGGGGCCAGGGCCGTCGCGGCCAGCAGGAGGATGAGGGCGAGCCGCAGAGCGCGGGCCGGGCGGGATGGGTTCATGTGGTCTCCTTTCTGCGCGTCGTGCCGGCAGGCGGTCCGGAGTCCCTATAACTATAACAAATCGGGCCCGGTCGCAAGACGGCGGCCGGCCCGATTGCCGGCCGGCCGGGGAAAGTGGTATAGTCCGGCCGTGAACCGATCGGATGGGGATTCCGTATCCTATTGAGAATCCCGTAGGAGGTCCCGTCCATGAAAAGAACCGCCGTCCTGTCCCTCGCCGTCGTCCTGGCTTTCGCCCTGTCCGCCTGCGCCCCGTCCGGCGGCCTCAAGACCGGAGCCGCGGCCGGCGAATCCCTGATCAAGCTCCTGCCCAAGTCGACCATGGGCGTCGTGGCCGTCGACGTGGCCCGGGCGATGTCGACCGAAGCCGCCAAGAAGGCCCTCGACGATCCCCAGGCCAAGGCCAAGTACGACGAGTTCGTGGCCATGACCGGCATCGACCCGATGAAGGACATCTCCTACTTCGGGTTCGGCCTCAGCGGCGCCGCCGACGGGCCGGCCGCCGGAGCGGAGGGCGGCCTCGTCCTCACGATGACCTACGACAAGGCCAAGCTCCTCGCGCTCATGAAGGAGAAGGCCCCTGAGGTCAAGGAAGAGACGTACAACGGCGTCGCCGTCTACACGAACCTCGACGGCACCGAGGGCAAGCAGACCACGGCCGCGGCCTTCCTCGACGCCACGCACATCGTCGCCGGCAGCGCCAAGGGCGTCCGGGCCATCATCGACGTCCACCAGAAGAAGGCCGAGTCCGCGGCCAAGAACGCCGAGCTGGCCGCCGTCGTCAAGAAGGCCGACAAGTCCGGCCTGGCCTGGGGCGCGTTCGCCCTCCCCAAGGAGCTCATGCAGAAGGCCCTGGCCTCCTCGCCCCAGCTCCAGGTCCTCGAGGGCGTCACCGGCCTGACGATGGCCTTCGACTACCGGCTGGCCGAATTCACGGCCGATATCCGGGCCCTCGGCGGCACCAAGGAGCAGAACGAGAAGCTGGCCTCGACGCTCAACGGCTTCAAGGCCCTCGGGGCCATGGCCGCCGCCCAGGAGCCTCTGGCCGGCGAAGCCCTCGAGGCCGTCGACATCCACTCCGGCGGGGACCACACCCAGATCCTCATCACCCTGCCCCAGGAGCTGCTGGACAAGCTCGGGAAGATGGCCCAGGCCAAGGCCGGCGACCTCATCAAGGTCAAGAAGGACGAACCCGCCGCGGAGATCAAGTAAGGCCGGGCGGCCCTACTCCTCGTAGAGATATTCTTTCGTCCGGAAGAGGAGGCAGGCCAGGCCCAGGAAGACGGCCGTGAGGGCCGCCAGGGCCAGCACGGCCAGGAGCGGCGGCGTCGGCTCCAACCGGAAGAGCAGCAGGGCCACGCCGCGGCCCCCTCCCCCGCCGACGATCCCCGCCGGCCGGTACGGCAGGAGGGATTTCAGGTAGTGGACGAGGGAGAACCTCTGCGTCGAGCCGGGGAAATACTGGATGATGTTCTCCCAGCCGAAGCCGAAGATGAGCCCGACGATGATGGCCTTCTTGAGCAGCGCCCCCAGGAAAGTGAAGAAGGCCGTATAGGCCAGGATGCCCAGGCCGAGAACGCCGAGATAGCGCAGGAAGGTCAGGTAGAGGGACGGGTCGGCGAGCCGGGGGGCGTTGAGGACGAAGAAGGACACCCCCAGCCCGACGCCCACGAGGGCGAACATCAGCAGGGCGTAGGCCGCGAACTTTCCCAGGACCACGGCCGGCTTGGGCACGGGCCGGGTGACGAGGTAGGCCAGGGTGCGGTTCTCGACCTCCTCGGCCACGACGGACGTGCCGTAGAAGAGGGCCAGGATGACGACGTAGAGCTGGAGGAAGAAGACCATCAGGATCTCGGTGAAGACGGCGGCCATGTCGCCCGACCGTCCCCTGAGGAAGATCCGGGCCACGACGGCCAGCAGGACCGGGAACAGGCCCAGCAGGGCCAGGGCCCGGGTCTTGCCCGTCTTGAGGCCGAGCGGGAAGAAGACGCCGAAGACGCGGGCGGCGGGTCCTCCAACCTTCATGTCACTTCCCCACCAGGTATTCGAAGACGGCCTGAAGGTTGTCGTCGGGCGACGAGATCTCCTCGACCTCGATCCCGGCCTCCAGGACCGCCCCGGTCAGCCGGCCGAAGAACTCGTCCCGCCGGTGCGTCTCGACGACGAGGGTCCGGCCGTCGGCGCCGAAGGTCATCTTCTGGATCGAGGCGTCGCCGACGAAGCGCGCCGCCAGGCCCCGGGGATCGCTCGAGCGGACCGAGATCTGGTGCGGGTGGGCCTCGATGAGCTCGCGGATGAAGGGCACGTCCCCCTCGGCCAGGACCCGGCCCTGATGGATGAGGACGACCCGCGAGGTCAGGGCCTCGATCTCGGGCAGGACGTGGCTCGAGACGAGGATGGTCCGGCCCTCCTTCTTGAAGTCCTTGATGAGGCGGATGAGCTTGCGCTTGCCGAGCGGGTCGAGCCCGCTCATGGGCTCGTCCAGGATGACGATGCCGGGGTCGTGGGCCACGGCCTGGGCGAACTTGACCCGTTGGCGCATGCCCCGGCTGTAGCCGCGGATGAGCCGGTCCTTGTCCTTGCCCAGGTCGACGAGCTCGAGCGACCGGGCGGCCCGGTCGCGGGCCTCGGCCGTCGGGAAGCCGTGCAGGCGCATCAGGCCGGCCACGAACTCGAAGCCGGTCATGTCCTCGTAGAAGACGTCGTGCTCGGGGCAGAACCCGATCGCCCGGAACAGCTCCGGGGCGTTCCAGGTCCGCCGGCCGCGGACGGTGACCGTGCCCAGGTCGGTCCGGAGCTGGCCGGTGACGAGCTTCATGAAGGTCGACTTGCCGGCCCCGTTCGGGCCGAGCAGGCCGGTGATGCCCTCCTCGACCGTCAGGCTGACCTCGTTGAGGCCAAGGACGTTGCCGTAGTATTTGGACAGCCGGTCGGCGGCGATGACGGCGCTCACTTGATGACCTCGACGCCGCGGATCTTCCGGTCGAGGACGACGAGCGACAGGGCGCCGATGGCCGCCAGGACCGCGAACGACCAGACGGGCGGCACGGCCAGCGGAGGCTTGGTGCCGAAGAAGACGGACCCGGCCTGCTGGATGTTGGCCCGGAGGGAGAACAGGCCCATATAGGGCGTCCGGAAGATGCCGGTCAGGATGCCGGACAGGATGTCGGAGAAGAGATAGGTCGTGAAGACGAGGATGGAGACGTAGCGGGCGTTGCGGCTCGAGGCCGAGAGGAGCAGGAAGAAAAGGGCGAAGAAGACGGCCAGGAAGACGGCGTAGCCCAGGATGCCCAGGGGCAGGAGCGGGTAGGCGGCCAGGAACCGGAAGTTCCCGGCGAAGACGAGCTTGAAGGCGACAAGCAGGAGCCAGGGCAGCCCGGCCAGGGCCAGGACGAAGAAGGCCACGACCGCCATCTTGCCGACGATATAGTCCTTCTTGGAGAGAGGCCGGGAGAAATAGAGCTGGAGCGAGTTGTGCTTGAGGTCGTCGGCCACCAGGCCCGAGGCGGCGAAGACGAGGACGATGAGGAGGAGGAAGAGGAAGGGCGGATTGACGAGGAAGGTCCGGAAGTAGGCGGGATCGATCCGCAGCAGGGCCCGGTTGCTCTGGACCAGGGCCTTGAAGTCCTCCAGCCGCTCGGAGACGTACAGGCCGCCCAGGGCGAAGAAGGCCGGCAGGAAGCCGCCGGCGAAGAAGAACCGGAAGGCCTTCTTGCGGAAGGCCAGCCGGATGCCGGTCCGGGTGATCGGCCACCAGGGCCGGCGGCGCTCGACAAGCCGGCCGTCCCAGTGGGCGTAGCCCTTCTCGCGGACGACGGCCATCACTCCACCCCCACGACGCCGGCGAAGAGGTCCTCGAGCGAGGTCCGGCTCTTGACGAAATAGCGGACCTGGGCGCCGGTCCGGGCGGCCGCCCGGAAGACGTCCATGCGGTCGCTCGCTTCCGGCATGTAGACCTTGATCAGGCCGTCCTCGGTCTCGTCGACCCGGCTGCCGCCGGCCTCGAGCTCTTTGCGGAACAGGCCCGCGTCGCCCTTGACGCGGACCTCGTAGAGGCTGTACTGGATGGCCCGCAGGTCGGCCATGCGGCCCTCGGCGGCGACCTTGCCCTGCTTGAGGATGACGACCGTCTCGCAGAGCGACTCGATGTCGTCGAGGATGTGGGACGACAGCAGGACCTGGATGGACCGGTTCGCGGCGATGTCCCGGATGAGCTCCAGGACCTCGGCCCGGCCGGTCGGATCGAGGTTCGAGGTCGGCTCGTCGAGGAACAGGACCTTGGGATCGTGGACCAGGGCCTGGGCCAGTTTGAGGCGCTGCTTCATGCCGGCCGAATAGGTGTCGAGCAGGCGGTAGCGGGCCTCCTCGAGGCCGACGTAGAAGAGGACCTCGTGGGCCCGCTTCATGGCCTCGCGGCGGGGCATGCCCGAGAGCTCGCCGAAATAGGCCGTGAAGGTCACGGCGTCCATGCCGGGGACGAAGCAGTCGCTCTCCGGCATGTAGCCCACGGAGCGGCGGATCATGGCCCGGTCGCGGCGGATGTCGAAGTCCAGGACCTTGCCCTCCCCTCTCTCGGGGACGAGGAAGCCGAGCAGGATGCGCAGCAGGGTGCTCTTGCCGGCCCCGTTCGGCCCGAGCAGGCCGACCGCGCCCGCGCCGAGGCTCGCGGTCACGCCGTCGAGGGCGACGACCCGGCCGTAGCGGAAGTGGATGTCCTTGACCTCGATGCTCATGGAACGGCTATGGTATTCTCAATGGTAGACGGAGCGCAAGCCGGAAAGTTCCCTCACAGCGGCAGCTTCAGCATGGCCTCGGGGTCGACGCGGGCCTCGAGGACCTTGAACGACCAATGGAGATGCGGCCCCGTCGACCGCCCCGTCGAGCCGCACAGCCCGACCGTCGCGCCCTTGCGGACGGCCTCGCCGCGGCGGACCCGCAGCTCCGACATGTGCCCGTAGGAGCTGAAGACGCCCAAACCGTGGTCGATGATGACGGTCTTGCCCCCGAGGTAGAGGTCGCTGGCCAGGACCACCGTCCCGGCGTTGGCCGCCCGGATGGGCTCGCCGAGCGGGACCCGCAGGTCGAGCCCGGTGTGGAGCGACTGCAGGACGTTGTTGTTCAGGCGCCGCTGACCGAAGTTCGGCCAGGCCGGGGCCTCGTGGGGCCGGACGAACGGGCCGTCCCCGCGCCACTCCGGGGTGACCACGCTCGTCGCCAGGGCGACGAGCTCGGACTCGCGTTTGATGCGGGCCTGGACCGAGACGGGCGGGGTGACGTAGTTCGGGTCGAGGGTCAGCTTGGTCGAGGGAAAGGCCCGGGCGGCGACGGCGAGCTCGCGGCGGACGTCCTCGACCCGGCCGCCCCGGCGGACGATCTTGACCTCGAGCTGGGCCGGGCCCGGCTTGGCCTGGACATCGATGCCCATGAAGGCGAAGACCCGTTTCCCGGACCCCTCCTTCACGGAGCCGGGGGCCGGCCGTAGCTCGGCCGAACGGCCGAGGAGGCCGACCCGGGCCGACACGACCGTGCCGTCGTCCTCGAGGAAGACGAGGAGCGGCTCGCCCGGACGCAGGTCCCGGTAGGTCAGCCGCACGACCGGTCCGGCGGGCGCGGCGGGAATTTGGGCCCGGAGGCCCGCCCCGGCCCCGGCCAGGACCGCCAGCCATCCGGCTGCCCGNNCCGCGGCCAGGAGCGTCAGCCATCCGGCCGCCCGCAGGGCGCGTCGCGGACGGTGGCTCACGCCACCGCCCCGCGGGCGTCCTTCCTCAGGACCCGGCCGGGCAGCCGCCCGGTGTGTTCGCCGTCGGCGACGACGGCCTGGCCGTTGACGACGACGTGCCGGATCCCCTCGGGGTAGACGGCCGGCTCCTTGAACGAGGCCCGGTCGGCGACCGTGGCCGGGTCGAAGACACAGAGGTCGGCGGCCCAGCCGACCTTGATCTGCCCTCGCCGGACGAAGCCCATGTGGGCCGCCGGCATGGCCGTCATCTTGCGGATCATCTCCTCGAGAGGCACGATCTTGCGCTCGCGGACGTAACGACCGAGGACCCGCGGGAAGGTCCCGTAGTTGCGCGGATGGGGCTTGCCCTTGCTGAGCGGGCCGTAGGGGGCGATGGCCTCGGCGTCCGCGCCCACGCCGACATAGGGGCGGGACAGGATGCGTTCGAGGACGGCTTCGTCGCCGTAGAAGCTGATCATGCCGGCGTAGCCGCCTTCCTCGACGAGGAGGTCGCGCATGAAGGCGTAGGGCTCCTTGCCGGCCTTGGCCGAGGCCTCGACGACGTTGAGGCCCTCGACCCAGCGGTTGGCCTCCGTGCCCACCGACGAGATGAGGACGGTCTCCCAGGTGCCGCGCTCGGCCAGCTCCTGGGCCATAGCCGCCCGCAGGCGGGCGTCGAGGGCCGGGTCCTTGAGCCGGGCCACGAAGGCCTCCGACGTCCCCTCGCGGGCCCAGAGCGGGAAGAGCAGCCCGAGCGTCGTCGCCCCGGCGATGTAGGGATAGCGGTCGCAACGCAGGTCGACGCCCTCGGCCCGGGCTTTCTCCAAGTTGGCCAGCAGCGCGTCGAGCTTGGGCCAGTTGGCGGCGTCGCCGATCTTGAGGTGGGAGATCTGGAGCCGGATGGGCGCCTCGCGGGCGACGCGCAGGGCCTCGTCGACGGCCTCGAGGACGGCCCTGTCCTCGTTGCGCATGTGGGTCGCGTAGACGCCCCCGGCGGCGGCCGCCACCCGGCTGAGGGCGACGAGCTCCTCCGTCGAGGCGAAGCTGCTGGGAGTGTATTCGAGGCCGGAGGACAGGCCCAGGGCCCCGCCGGCCATGGCCTCGGCGACCAGGGCCTTCATCCGCTCGAGATCGGCCGGCGAAGCGGGCCGGTCGTCGTAGCCCATGGCCGCGGCCCGGACCGTGCCGTTGCCGACGAAGGTCGAATAATTGAGGGCCGCGCCGGCGGCCTCGATCCGCGCCAGGAAGCCCCGGATGTCCGTCCAGCCGGCCGTCAGGCCGTACTCCCTGGCCAGCCGCCCGCTCATTTCCGCCGCGGCCTCTCCGGTCAGCGGGAAGGGCGAGCCGCCGCACTGACCGCTGACGAGGGTCGTCACCCCCTGGCGGACGGCGCTCTCGGCCCGGGGATTGACGAGCAGGGCCGTGTCGGTGTGGTCGTGAACGTCGATGAAGCCGGGCGAGACGGCCAGACCGCGGGCGTCGACGATGGCCTTGGCCCGCGGGACGCGGATCCGGCCGATCTCGCGTATGGCCCCCCCGGCGATGCCGATGTCGGTCTCGACGGGAGGACCGCCGGAGCCGTCGTAGACGGTCCCGCCGGCGATGACGAGGTCGAGGTCCTTGGCCTTGGAACAGCCTTGGAGGATCAGGCCGGAGCCGGCCGCGGAGACCGCGGCCGCCGTCTTCAGCGAGCTTCTCAGGAAGGCGCGTCGGTCCATGGGTTCACCTCCCGGGCATGATAGTCCAAACGCCCCGTTCCGGGCAACAAGCGGCCGCGCCGGCGGGCGGCCGGTTTGCCTTGGCCGCGGCTTTCTGGTAGAGTAACCGTCCTCGAGCCCCGGACGGCCGGAACCCGAGACACCCAGAAAGGAACGACCCATGGCCGACGAGAAGAAAGACGCCAAGAAGCGCAAGAAGATGAACACCCTGTCCCCGGCCGAGATCGAGGCCAAGCTGGCCGAATGCCGGGAGAAACAGGGCAACCTGACCTCCAAGTACGCCCGCCAGCTCCAGGCCCGCAAGAAGGCCCTGGCCGGCTGACCGCCCGGCCTCTCCCCTCTTTTCCGCCCGCAAACCGAAGACTGTGTTGTCATTCCGCCGCTTTTCTGTTAAAATGGGCCGGAAAAAAACATCAGGAGAACAAAACGCGTGATTAGCAAGGAACACAAGACGAAGATCGTCAAGGAGAACCAGGCCCACCCGACGGATTCGGGCTCGCCCGAGGTCCAGGTGGCCCTGTTGACCGAGCGGATCAATCTGCTCGTCAAGCACTTCGGCGACCACAAGAAGGACTTCCATTCCCGGGCCGGCCTCATGAAGCTCGTCGGCCAGAGAAAGCGGCTCCTCGAGTACATCAAGAAGAACGATGTCGGCCGCTACGAAAAGCTCATCCAGAAGCTCGGCCTCCGCAAGTAGGCCCGGCCTCCAAAGGACCCCCCCATGTCCCACACTATCAGTCTAGAGATCAACAAGAGGACCCTCAGCGTCGAGATCGGCCGGGTCGCCAAGCAGGCCGACGGCTCGGCCGTCGTCCGCTACGGCGACACGATGATGCTGGTCACGGCCACGTCCCGCAAGGAGCTCAAGGAGGGCAAGGACTTCCTGCCCCTCATCGTCGATTACCGCGAGAACACCTACGCGGCCGGCAAGATCCCCGGCGGCTTCTTCAAGCGCGAGGGCCGGCCCTCGGAGCGGGAGATCCTCATGGCCCGCCTGATCGACCGGCCCATCCGGCCGCTCTTCCCCGAGGGCTACTTCTACGACACCCAGATCGTCGGCCTGCTCCTGTCGGCCGACCTCGAGAGCGAGCCCGACACGCTCGGCGTCATCGGCGCCTCCTGCGCCCTGTACTTCTCCGACATCCCCTTCACGACGCCCCTCGGCGCCGTCAAGGTCGGCCTGGTCGATGGCGCCCTGGCCGTCAATCCGACCGACAAGGAGCTCGACCGCAGCCCCCTCAACATGACCGTCGTCAGCAACGAGGACGGCGTCATCATGATCGAGGCCGGCGCCCAGGAGATCGGCGAGGACCTCGTCCTCGAGGGCCTGGAGCTGGCCCACCGCGAGAACCAGCGCATCATCAAGGCCCAGAAGGACCTCTTCGCCCAGCTCGGCATCAAGAAGCGGGCCTTCACCGTCAAGCCCGTGGACGCCGAGAAGCTGGCCCGGGTCGAGCGCGAGCACGGCCCGGCCCTGCTCGAGGCCATGCAGGTCAAGGGCAAGAAGGCCAGCGAGGCCGCCCTGTTCGCGGTCCGCGAGGCCGCCCTGGCCGCCGTGCCCGAGGACAAGCCCGAGGACAAGCTCGAGCTCAAGGGGCTCTTCTCCAAGCTCGAGGAGAAGCTCTTCCGCGAGCTCGTCCTCAAGAAGAACCTGCGGACCGACGGCCGCGGCTTCGACGACATCCGGCCCATCACGGCCGAGGTCGGCCTGCTGACCCGGACCCACGGCTCGGCCCTGTTCACCCGCGGCGAGACCCAGGCCCTGGCCACCGTCACCCTGGGCACCTTCGAGGACGCCCAGCGTCTCGACAGCCTGGGAGAGGAATCGAAGAAGCGCTTCATGCTCCACTACAACTTCCCGTCCTTCTCGGTCGGCGAGGTCGGCTTCCTGAGGGCCCCCGGCCGCCGCGAGATCGGGCACGGCGCCCTGGCCGAGAAGTCCATCCTGCCGGCCATCCCCGACATCGAGACCTTCCCCTACACGATCCGCATCGTCTCCGACATCCTGGAGAGCAACGGCTCCTCCTCGCAGGCCACCGTCTGCGGCGGCATCCTGGCGCTGATGGACGCCGGGGTGCCCCTCAAGATGATCGTGGCCGGCATCGCCATGGGCCTGGTCACCTCCGGGGACGGCCCTTACGCCATCCTGACCGACATCGCCGGGCTGGAAGACCACTTCGGCGACATGGACTTCAAGATGGCCGGCACCGAGAAGGGCGTCACGGCCATCCAGCTCGACCTCAAGATCGCCTGCGTCACGCTGCCCATGCTCCGCGAGATCATGGCCAAGTCCAAGGCCGCCCGGCTCAAGGTCCTGGCCCGCATGAAGGAGACCATCGCCGCGCCGCGCCCGGACATATCGGTCTACGCGCCGCGCATCCTCATCCTCAACATCAATCCCGAGAAGGTCGGCGAGGTCATCGGCCCCGCCGGCAAGATCATCAAGAAGATCGTCAGCCAGACGGGGGCCAAGATCGACATCGAGGAGGACGGCAAGATCCTCATCGCCTCGACCGACATGTCGGCCGCCGAGGCGGCCAAGCAGATGATCCTCGACCTGACGGCCGAGGCCGAGCTCGGCCAGACCTACACCGGCAAGATCGTCCGGCTCGAGGAGTACGGGGCCTTCGTCGAGATCATGCCCAACCTGGTCGGCCTCCTGCACATCTCCGAGGTCGCCCCCTACCGGATCGCCAGCATCCACGACGTCCTCCACCTGGGCGACACGGTGACGGTCAAGGTCGTCAGCATCGACCCGGCCGACAACAAGATCCGGCTGAGCAAGAAGGCCTGCGAGCCGGACGGCGGCGCGAACCCCGAGTCGACGCCGCGCCCCGAGCCCCAGCGCCCGCCCCGGGACCACGGCCCGGACCGCCGGGGCGGCCGGGACCGCGGCGGACGCGGCCGGTATTGATTTCCCCGGCCTTCGGCCTATAATCCGGGAGGAGCCCCCGCGGCGGACGCGGGGGCGGGGAGCGAACGTGCGCCATCGGAACGCCCGCGGCTTCACCCTGATCGAGATGATCATCACCCTCTCGATCGTCGCCGTCCTGGCCATGGCCGCCCTGCCCTTCGGCAAGATGGCCGTCAAGCGCGACAACGAGGTCCAGCTGGCCCGGTCCCTGCGGCAGATGCGCGAGGCCATCGACGCCTGGAAGAAGCTGGCCGACGAGAAGAAATTCGAGTTCGACAAGGACACCGAGGGCTACCCGCCCACGCTCGAGGACCTGGTCAAGGGCGTCGAGGTCGAGGACAAGGACGCCAAGGGCCAGGGCTCGGGCCGCAAGCGGACCGTCCGTTTCCTCCGCCGCATCCCTATCGACCCCATGACCAACTCCTTCGACTGGGGCCTGCGGTCCTACCAGGACGATCCCGACGACGACGTCTGGGGAGAGGAGAACGTCTACGATGTCTACACCAAAAGCCCAGCCAAGGCCCTCGACGGGACCTTCTACAAGGACTGGTGAGCGCGGCTTCACGCTCATCGAGCTCATCATCGTCCTGGGCATCATCGGCCTTCTCCTGGGGATCGCCCTGCCCAACTACAAGGCCTCGACGGTCAAGGCCAAGGAGGCCGTGCTCAAGGAGAACCTGTTCATCCTGCGCAAGCTCATCGACCAGTACGCCATGGACAAGGGCAAGTACCCGGCCGGGCTCCAGGCCCTGGTCCAGGACAGCTACCTCCGGGCCATCCCGGTCGACCCGATGACCAACCAGTCCACGACGTGGGTCGAGGTCCGCGAGCTCCCCTCCCCCGAGGACCCCATGTTCAACGAGGTCCCGGGGATCGTCGACGTCAAGTCCGGATCGGAAGGCAAGTCGCCCATCGATGGCTCCCCGTACAACACCTGGTGACGGGCCGGCCGGCCGGCCCGGCTACGTCCTGATCATGCTGGCCATGGCCGTGCTCGTCATCAGCCTGGCCCTGCTCACCGCCCTGCCGGTCTGGCAGACCGAGGTCCAGCGCGAGAAGGAAGAGGAGCTCATCTTCCGCGGCGGGCAGTACGCCGAGGCCGTCCGCCTGTTCGTCCAGAAGAACCCCGGCAAGTTCCCGGCCAGCCTCAAGGAGCTCCTCGAGAAGAAATGCCTCCGGCGCCTCTACCGGGACCCGTTCAGCCCCGACGGCGAGTGGAACGTCGTCCTGGCTTCGGGCCGGGTCCCCGGCGGCAAGGAATCGGCCGGCGAGGTCCTCGTCGCCCCCGAACGGGTCCTCCCGGCCATCAAGAACCCGCAGATCCTGGGCGTCGTCAGCACCTCGACGAACAAGTCGGTCAAGATCTGGAACGACCAGGAGAGCCACGACAAGTGGCTGTTCTTCTACGGTTCGGACCCCAAGAAGCCTCCCAAGGTCCGGTATTACGGCGAGAAGGACTGAGGCGCCCGGCGGGACCCGGCGTCAGCGGACGAGCGGCACGAAGCGCACGGGCAGGAGCTTGTCCCGCGTATAGCCGCTCCGGAGCCGGCGGACCCGCACGAGCTCCTGGAAGACGGTGCCGACCGGCAGGATCATGCGTCCCCCGACCGCGAGCTGGGCCTCGAGCGCGGCGGGGACCTCGGAGGCGGCCGCGGTGACTACGATGGCGTCGAACGGCGCCTCCTCCGGCCAGCCGTCCCAGCCGTTGCCGACCCGGTAACGGATGCGGCCGTAGCCGAGCTCGTCGAGAACGGCCCGGGCCCGCCGGGACAGGGACCCGAGGAGCTCGACCGTCCAGACCCCGCCGGCGATCTCGGCCAGCACGGCCGCCTGGTAACCCGACCCCGTGCCGATCTCGAGGACCCTCTCCCCGCCCTTCAGACCCAAGGCCTCCGTCATGTAGGCGACGATATAGGGTTGGGAGATGGTCTGGCCTTCGCCGATCGGCAGGGGTTCGTCGGCGTAGGCCCGGGAACGCAGGTCTTCCGGGACGAAATGATGGCGGGGGACCTTGGCCATGGCCGCCAGGACGAGCGGGTCGCGGACGCCCCGGGCCCGGATCTGGGTCTCGACCATCAGCCGGCGCAGGCGCGCGAAGTCCTCGGCCACGGGCGGCCGCCCTCCTCGTTCAGTAGGATCGGGCGAAGTAGGCCAGCGCCTGTCCCGCGGCGCCGCAGGCGACGCAGGGGCGCTCCGTCCTCGCTTCGGCCTCGTCGAGCGGGATGACCCGGATCGTGGCCATGGTCTCGGCCTTGATCCGGGCTTCGCAGGCTTCGCCGCCGCACCAGGGCGCCCGGACGAAACCCCGCTCGTTCTCCAAAATGGCCTTGAAGGCCTCGTAATCGGCGGCGTCCCGGATGTTGGCCCGCAGGTAGGCCCGGGCCTGGGCCAGGAGCTCCGCTTGGATGGCGTCCAGCAAGGCCGGCACGCGCGCGGCCAACGAGGCCAGCGGCGCGGTCTCCTTGGTCTTGAGATCGCGACGGACCAGGACGGCCTGGCCGGCCTTGACGTCGCGCGGCCCGATCTCGATCCGCAGCGGCACCCCGCGCATCTCGTACTCGGCGAACTTCCAGCCCGGCGTGGCCTCCTCGCGGGCGTCGATCTCGACCCGCAGGCCGGCCGCGCGAAGGTCCCGGACGACGGCCTCGGCGGCCGGCAGGACGGTCCCCTTCCAGTTGCCGACGGAGATCGGCACGACCACGGCCTGGACGGGAGCGACGCGGGGCGGGAAGCGCAGGCCCGAGTCGTCGCCGTGGACCATGATCAGGGCCCCGATCGTCCGCGTCGTCATGCCCCAGGACGTCTGCCAGACGTACTGGAGGGTCTGGTTGCGGTCCTCGAACTTGATGTCGAAGGCCTTGGAAAAATGCTGGCCCAGGTTGTGCGAGGTGCCCATCTGCAGGGCCTTGCCGTCGGACATCAAAGCCTCGAGGGCGTAGGTCATGGAGGCGCCGGCGAACTTCTCGGACAGCGATTTGCGGCCGGCCAGCACGGGGATGGCCAGCTCCGACTCGCAGACGTCCCGGTAGAGGTCGAGGATGCGCAGCGTCTCGGCCTCGCCTTCCTCGGCCGTCTCGTGGCAGGTGTGGCCCTCCTGCCAGAGGAACTCCGTCGTCCGCAGGAACGGCCGGGTGACCTTCTCCCAGCGGACGATGTTGGCCCACTGGTTGACGAGGACGGGCAGGTCGCGCCAGGATTTGACCCACTTGGCGTACATGTGCCCGATGATGGCTTCGGAGGTCGGCCGGACGGCCAGCCGCTCTTCGAGCTCTTCCTTGCCGCCGACCGTCACCCAGGCGACCTCGGGCGAGAAGCCCTCGACGTGTTCGGCCTCCTTCTTGAGGAAGCTCTCGGGGATGAACAGCGGGAAATAGGCGTTGACGTGGCCGGTCGCCTTGATCCGGCGGTCGAGGGCGTCCCGGACGTTCTCCCAGACCGCGTAGCCGTAGGGCCGGATGACCATCATGCCCTTCATCGGGGTGTAGTCGGCGAGCTCGGCCTTCTGGACGATCTCCTGGTACCATCGCGAGAAGTCCTCGCTCTTGGGCGTGATGCTCTTCACCTGCCGGTCCTGGTCGTTCACGACATCTCCTTGTATTTGTGCGTTTTACGATTCTAGCGGCGGCCGCGCGGATTGTCAAGAATATCCCCCGCCGGTTCATCCTTAGGGGTGATTGACCGGCCGCGGGGCCCATGGGACATTGGACACGCCAATTTCAAAGGAAAAGGAACAGTCGAAATGTTGAGCAGGATCGCGTGGGCTTCCCGGCCCGTCCGGCACCGTCCGCCCGAACGGGGTTTCAAGCTCTCCCTGCCCATGACCGTCGAGGGCCCCGATCCGGACGGCGCGTTCTTCCACGAGGAGACGACCCTGGCCTTCATGAGCCACCAGGGCGCCCTTTTCCCGCTGCGCAATCCCGTCGCCCTGGGCTCCCGGCTGAAGCTGGCCATCGTCCTCCCCCCCAAGCTGGGCGAGGGCCGCAGCCTCCGTCTCGTCGTCAAGGGGACCATCGTCGACGTCGACCCGGTCGAGGGCGAGGACCGGGCCCCCCAGGTCGCCCTCCGTCTGGAATCCCGCTACCTCATCCAGGCGGACGCCGCGTGAGGGCGCCGGCCCCCGGCCGCGGCGGGCCGCCGCGCTTAGCCCCTGGGGGTGACTCCCGGGGGCCGAATTTGACCCTGCAATTCCCCGAAATGAGCGATGGAAGGGAGAGCCGGAGGCTGGGATAATGCGCGACGAGATGGACATGGTCAAATCCCTCCAGGGCCCGCCCTCCCCGGCCGCGCCGCGGACGGGGAAGCGCGAGCGGTCCTTCGAGCTGTCCCTGCCGGCCCTGGTCAAGGGCCTCGACGCGGCCGGGCGGAAGTTCGAGGAGCGGACCTCCGTCTGCGGCATCAGCGCCCAGGAGGTCTCCCTCCGGCTCAAGGCCCGCCTGACCATCGACGCCCGGCTGACCCTCTTCCTCGACATCCCCCGCACCCTCATCCTCGAGAGCCCGCTGCGCCTGGTCCTGTCCGGGGCCGTCGTCTACGTCCGCTTCGAGGAGAAGAACGACCGCCAGCAGTTCGTGGTCGTCCGTCTCGACCGCGGCTTCCGCCTCCACCCGAACAGCCTGCCGCCGGCGTAGGGACGGCGGGCCGGGTCCCCCTCCTCACCCCCCCCTCACCCCCCGGCTTGACATGCCCGGCGGGATTGACTATGATTCCGGCAACCCGATGGACAAACCCAACCGATCATCCAAACCGCCCAAAGGGACCGAGGCCAGCATGGAGAAAAAGAAAGCTCCCGTGACCGCCGGATCGCAGAAGATCACCCTGCTCGTCTTCTGCCCGTCCGACATCATCCTCGCCGGGATCCTCAGAGCCCTCGAGGCGGACCCCGACCTGGAGATCCTCAACATCGAGAAGAACACCATCGAGTCGTTCATCGACTCGATCAAGAAGCTCAAGCCCCAGGTCATCCTCTTCGCCCACATGGAGGCCCTGCCCAACCTGAGGGAGATCTGCAAGGCCATCCGCGAGATCTCCAAGACCCAGGGCCGGTCGGAGCTCCTTCTGCTCGGCAGCATCCCGGCCCACGAGGAGATCGTCAACCTCATCAACGCCGGGGCCCGGGGCTATTTCGACCTCAACGACGCCTCGACCCAGCTGCCCGAGGCCGTCCGCGGCATCCACAAGGGCGAGATCTGGCTGCCCCGCGACAAGATGTCGAGCATCATGGACCGCATCATCTCGGTCGTCGGCCGCGACCTCAAGGAGAAGACGCTCGACCAGCTCACCCCGACCGAGTTCCAGGTCCTGCGCCTCATCGGCCAGGGCAAGAGCAACGACGAGATCGCCGAGCTCATGTTCATCAGCAAGAACACCGTCCGCTCCCACATCAAGAGCATCTACGCCAAGCTCGACACGCACAGCCGGCTGCAGCTGGCGCTCTACGCCATCAACTCGGCCTTGTTCTAGGGTCAGGAAACGAGGACGCCATGACAAAGAAAGCCGCCCCCAAAAAAAAGAAGACCGCGAAAGCCGTGCCCGACGAGCTGGAGATCAACCGCCGCCGCGAGTGGCGGTTCGACTTCCCGCTGGACACCCTGATCGAGGGCAGCCTCGCCGACGGGGCCAAGTTCAAGGAGGAGACCCACCTCGAGAACATCTCCTCGGGCGGGGCCTATTTCACCCTGGACTCCGGCGTCGTCGTCGGCTCCAAGCTCAACCTCTACATCGACCTGCCCGAGAAGCTGGCCGACGGCAAGAAGCTGCGGATGCGCATCGGCGGCATCACCGTCCGGCTGGAGAAACCCGACAAGAAGACCAAGCGCCAGGGCGTCGCCGTGCGCTTCAGCGATGACATGTTCAAGGTCGT
>MTKX01001094.1_pt2 | contig 67077 bp, 58 predicted proteins | sample 1042771 | NCBI WGS metagenome assembly MTKX01 (sample SAMN06212183, study PRJNA360534) | anaerobic digester metagenome | biome: Wastewater treatment plant; material: sludge; isolation source: anaerobic digester fed with sludge from wastewater treatment plant | place: Denmark: WWTP Randers ...
ACCTGGCTCGTCGAGCGCATCCTCGACCACGGCCCGGAGATCGACGGGGCCATCCAGGCGGCCTCGAAGAACTGGCGGCTGGCCCGCATGGCCGTCGTCGACCGGAACATCTTGCGCATCGCCGTGGCCGAACTGCTCTACGAGAAGACCCTGGCCCCGCCGATCGTCATGAACGAGGCCATCGAGATCGCCAAACGCTACAGCGGCGAGGAATCGGCCGTGTTCGTCAACGGCGTCCTCGACGCCGTCGGCCGGGGCCTGGCCGCCAAGCCCGCAGGGACGGAGGGGAAGGAAGGCTAGCATGAGCGACAAAGACGAACCCGCCGAGCTCGACCAGGTCGTGGCCCGACGGGACAAGTACCGCCGCCTCGGCGAGGCCGGCGTCCCGCTCTTCCCCTACACGGCCGCCCGGACCCACGACGCCGCCGGGGTCGTCGCGTCGTTCGCCGGCCTGACTGCGGCCGAGCTCGAGGAGCGCAAGGTCGCCGTCGTCGTCCCCGGCCGCATCCTGTCCATCCGCAAGATGGGCCGGGCCACCTTCTTCCACGTCTCCGACGGCCGCGAGCGCCTGCAGGCCTACGTCCGCGAGGACAAGGTCGGGGCCGAGGCCTACGAGCGCTTCGGCCTGCTCGACCTCGGCGACGTCGTCTCGGTCTCCGGAACGCTCTTCAAGACCCGGACGGGCGAACTGACCGTCCTCTGCGACGCCGTCACCTTCCTGGCCAAGTGCCTCAGGCCCCTGCCGGAGAAGTGGCACGGCCTGCAGGACGTCGAGCTCCGCTTCCGCCAGCGCTACCTCGACCTGATCATGAATCCGGACGTCGCCCGCGTCTTCCGCCTGCGCAGCGCCATCGTGGCCCAAATCCGGCGCTTCTTCGACGCCCGCGGCTACATCGAGGTCGAGACGCCCATGATGCACGCCGTCCCCGGCGGGGCCCTGGCCCGGCCGTTCAAGACCTTCCACAACGCCCTCGGCCTCGACCTCTACCTGCGCATCGCCCCCGAGCTGTTCCTCAAGCGGCTGACCGTCGGCGGCCTGGACAAGGTCTACGAGATCAACCGCAGCTTCCGCAACGAGGGCATCGACGCCCAGCACAATCCCGAGTTCACGATGCTCGAGTTCTACGAGGCCTACAAGGACTACTTCGACATGATGGAGCTGACCGAGGAGCTCCTCCACGGCCTGGCCGTCGACCTGCTGGGCTCCGAGGAGTTCCCCTACGGCGAGCACGTCATCTCCTTCAGGCGGCCCTTCCGGCGCCTCAAGTTCATCGACGCCTGCAAGACCTACAGCGGCCTGGCCCCGGAGCGCTTCGAGGACCGGGCCGGCCTGATCGCCTTCGCCGCCGGCCTGGCCCCGGACAAGAAGCCGGCCACCTGGGGCAAGGCCCTGGACGTCGTCTTCGACCGCTTCGTCAAGGACCGCATCGTCCAGCCGACCTTCATCACCAACCCGCCCCGCGAGATCTCGCCGCTGGCCAAGACCTCGCGCGACAACCCCGAGGAGTCCGAGCGCTTCGAGCTCATGGTCGCCGGCATGGAGGTGGCCAACGCCTTCTCCGAGCTGACCGACCCGGCCGAGCAGCGGGCCCGCTTCGAGGAGCAGGCCGAGGAGAAGAAGAAGGGCGACGACGAGTCGCACCCCGTCGACCTGGACTACGTCGAGGCCCTCGAATACGGGCTGCCGCCGACGGGCGGGGAGGGCATCGGCATCGACCGCCTGACCATGCTCCTGGCCAACCGCCGCTCCATCCGCGAGGTCGTCCTGTTCCCCCTGCTGAGGCCGAGATAGGCCGATGAGCCTCGAGCTGTTCGTCGCCCGCCGCTACCTGACCGCCAGGCGGAAGCAGGCCTTCATCTCCGTCATCACCCTGATCTCGGTCGGCGGCATCGCCATCGGCGTCGCCGCCCTGGTCATCGCCATCGCCCTCATCACCGGCTTCCAGGGCGACGTCCAGGACAAGATCCTGGGCGCCACCTCCCACGTCATGGTCTCCGATCTCGGCGGCCAGGGCCTCTCCGGCTACGAGGACATGGCCGCCAAGATCAGGGCCCTGCCGGGCGTCGAGTCGGCCAGCCCGGTCGTCTACAGCACCGTCCTCGTCACCGGCGCCGGCGAGAGCTCGGGGGCCCTGGTCAAGGGCATCGACTTCGAGCGCGAGTTGGCCGGCGCGGGCTGGCTGCGGAGCCTCGAGTCGGGCCGCGTCCCCGAGGCCGGCGGGGCCCGCGACGGCGTCCTGCTCGGCCGCGAGCTGGCCCTGCGCGTCGGGGCCCAGCCCGGGGACGTCGTCGACGTCGTCACGGCCTCCTCGACCCTGTCGCCCCTCGGCCTCATGCCCAAGCGCAAGCGCTTCCAGGTCACGGGCATCTTCAACACCGGGCTCTACGAGTTCGACAACGGCACGGCCCTGGTCTCGATCGGGGTCGCCCAGAAGCTGTTCGGGATGGAGGGCCGGGCCAGCTTCATCCAGGTCAAGCTGGCCGACATCTTCGCGGCTCCGGCGGTGGGGGAGAGGATCAAGGCCGTGTTGCCGCCCGTCGTCTACATCACGACCTGGATGGACCTCAACAAGTCCCTCTTCTCGGCCCTCAAGCTCGAGAAGACGATCATGTTCCTGACCATCACCCTGATCGTCATCGTGGCCGCCCTGAACATCATCGCCACGCTCATCCTCATGGTCATGGAGAAGACCCGCGACATCGGCATCCTCATGGCCATCGGGGCGACGCCGCGGACGATCAACCGGATCTTCTTCTTCCAGGGGGCCATCATCGGCATCATCGGGACGGCCCTGGGCGCGGCCCTGGGCCTGGGCTGGTGCGCCCTGGCCAACGCCTTCGAGCTCATCAAGATCCCCGTCGACATCTACCAGATCTCCTACGTCCCGTTCCGGATGCGGCCGCTCGACCTGGCCGCCATCGTCGGCGTGTCCCTGCTCATCAGCTTCGTCTCGACCCTGTTCCCGGCCCGCCGGGCGGCCCGCGTCGATCCCGTGGTGGCGTTGAAATATGAGTGACCGCGTCCTCGTCGCCGAAGGCCTGGGCAAGAGCTATCCTCTGCCCAAGGGCGACCTGTGCGTCTTCGAGGGCCTCGACTTCGTCCTGGGGCGGGGCGAGCTGGCCGCCGTCATGGGCGCCTCGGGCGTCGGCAAGACGACCCTTCTCAACCTCCTCGGCGGGCTCGACCGGCCGACGGCCGGCCGGGTCTGGCTCGACGGCGAGGACCTCTTCGCCGGCGGCGACCGGCAGGTGGCGGCCGTCCGCAACCGCAAGATCGGCTTCGTCTTCCAGGTCTACCACCTCCTGCCGGAGTTCACGGCCCTGGAGAATGTGGCCTTCCCTTTGATGATCGGGGGAGCGGCCCGCCGCGAGGCCTTCGGCCGGGCGGCGGACATGCTCCGCGCGGTCGGCCTGGCGGACAAGACGGGCTCCCGCCCGGGCCAGCTGTCGGGCGGCGAGCAGCAGCGGGTGGCCATCGCCCGGGCCCTGGTGAACGGGCCCAGCCTGCTCCTGGCCGACGAGCCGACCGGCAACCTCGACTGGAAGACGGGGGAGCACGTCCTCCGTCTCATCCTCGACCTCCACGAGGAGCGGGGCCTGTCCTCGATCCTGGTCACCCACAACGAGAGGATCGCCCGTTCCTGCCACCGGGTCTACGTGATGGAAGCCGGCCGGATGAAACCCTCGGCCCCCCCGGAGAGTTGAAGGGGGTGGGAGGGCCCGGCCGCCCCGGGGGCGGCGCTTTGACCTGACCCGTCCGATATGGTATATGGTAGAAGGAAACGCATGACCAAAAAGCTGGCCGTCCCCCTGTTCCTCCTGGCCCTGCTCGTCCTGCCCGGGCTCCTGGCCGCCCAGGACATCCTCGAGAAGATCGAGATCACCGGCAACGACCGGGTCACCCCCGAGACCATCCTCTACTACCTGACCTCCCGGGAAGGCGAGCCCTACGAGCCCGAGCGCTTCCGCCGGGACTTCCGGGTCCTGTGGTCGACCGGCTTCTTCTCCAACATCGCCATCGAGGAGCTGCCCGGGGAACGGGGCCGGATCGTCCGGATCAAGGTCGAGGAGAACCCCGTCGTCCGGGCCGTGACCTTCAAGACCGGCAAGAAGGTCAAGGAAAAGGACATCGTCGACAAGCTCAAGGAGAAGGACCAGGCCATCCTGCCGTACTCCTATTACAGCCCGCACAAGATCCAGCGCATCAAGGACACCATCACCGACCTCCTCTTCGAGAAGGGCCTGCTGGCCTCGAAGATCGAGGCCGAGGTCGTCCGGCAGGGCAAGAACGAGGTCGACGTCCAGATCCGCGTCGACGAGGGCCCCAAGGTCCGGGTCGGCGACGTCGTCTTCGAGGGGACGACCAAGGTCCCGGCCGGCAACCTGACCTGGGCCATGAAGGACAACCGGCCCCACAGCCTGTTCAACTACATCGCCGGCAAGGACGTCTACAAGGCCAACAAGGTCGAGGAGAGCGTCGAGCTCCTGAAGAAGAGATACCAGGAGATGGGCTACATGGAGGCCGCGGTCGGCCAGCCCCGGACCGAGGAGTTCGAGCGGCGGACCGTCCTGTTCAAGCGCCAGAAGATGATGCGGCTGGTCTTCCCCGTCACGCCGGGCTACCTCTACCGGACCGGGGACATCAAGATCGAGGGCAGCAAGACCCTCAACGTCAAGTACCTCCGGACCCTGGTCAAGCTGGAGCCCGGCGAGGTCTACAGCACCAAGGCCCGGGAAAAGGCGGCCGAGGACATCTCCGAGGTCTTCCGCGACGGCGGCTACGTCTACGCCCAGGTCATCCCGGTCGAGAACCTCGACCCCAAGAACAAGATCGTCAACCTGTCGTTCAACATCACCGAGGGCGAGGTCGCCTACCTCAACCGGCTCGAGTTCCGCGGCAACAACTACACCAAGGACAAGGTCATCCGCCGCGAGATGATCATGCGCGAGGGCGACCGCTTCAGCCTGGCCATGTTCAAGAACAGCATCCTGCGGATCAAGCAGCTCGGCCTGGTCGACCTCGAGAAGGACCCTGAGATCAAGCCCGACCCGAGCGACCCGACCAAGATGGACGTCCAGGTCAACGTCAAGGAGCTCCAGAGGAACAACATCCAGTTCTCGGCCGGCTACAGCGGCTACGAGGGCGCCTTCATCGCCTTCGGCTACTCCACGGTCAATTTCCTGGGCGCCGGCGAGACCCTGGAGTTCAACGTCCAGCAGGGCAAGCTGGTCAAGAACTACTCCTTCGGCTTCTCCGAGCCCTACCTCTTCGACAAGCCCATCACGGCCGGCTTCACCGTCTACAAGAAGGACATCGACTACACGACCTACAGCCTCTATAAGAACAAGTCCCAGGGCATCAACCTGAGCGTGGGGACGCGGCTGTTCGGCATGTGGCGGGCCAGCGCCATCTACAACCTCCAGAGGGTCCAGATCGAATACCCCGAGGGGTCCTATTACGCGGCCATCTACGGCGAGTCCGGCAAGTACTACGAGAGCTCCATCACGCCGACCCTCTACCGGTCGACGATCGACAGCCCCCTGACGCCGACGCGGGGCACGCTCTACTCCATCAGCGTCAAATACGCCGGACGCTTCCTCGGCGGCGAGGTCGACCTCATCAGCCCGCGCCTCGAGTTCACCCACTACCAGCCGCTCTGGGGCCGGGGCGCCAAGTCCCACGTCTTCGGCATCCACGCCAACTACGACTTCATGACCAACGTCGGCGGCGACTCGCGCGTGCCGTACTGGGAGCGGTTCTTCCTCGGCGGCGAGCAGTCCATCCGCGGCTACGAGGTCTACTCCATCGGCCCGCGCGACCAGGGCAACTACAACCTCGGCGGCGAGAAGTCGTTCGTCTTCAACGCCGAATACATCGTCCCGGTCGGCGGCCCGCTCTACTTCATCCTCTTCTACGACGCGGGCAACTGCGTCGGCCGCGGCGAGAAGATCCGCTTCGGCGACCTGTACTCCTCGACCGGCGTCGAGGCCCGGCTGTTCATCCCCGCCCTGCGCGTGCCGTTCCGGCTCATCTTCGCCTACAACAACAAAAAGGTCTACTCGACGGACACCGACTTCGTGTTCCGGTTCGCCGTCGGCACGACCTTCTAGGGAGGTTCCCGCCATGAAACGCACCGTTCGGACCCTCGCCCTGGCCGCGCTGGCCGCGGCCGCCCTGGCCGCCCCGGCCCGGGCCCAGGAGGTCGGCAAGGTCGGCCTGATCAATTCCCAGGAGATCCTGGACCAGTCGGCCGAAGGCAAGCGGGCCCTGGCCCAGGTCCAGGCCGCCGACAAGAAGTACGGCGACGACATCGCCAAGCTGGACGAGGCCATCAAGCAGCTGCAGAACCGGCTGTCGACCCAGCGGCTGACGCTGACGCCGGAGGCGGCCGTGGCCCTCCAGGCCGACATCCAAAAGAAGCAGACCGAGCGCCAGCGGGCCGTCGAAGACGCCGCCCGGGCCATGCGGGAGCTCCAGGCCCGGACCTTCGAGAGGATCCAGAACGACCTCATCCCCCTCATCGAGCAGGTCCGCAAGGACCGCGGGCTCGACCTCGTCTACGACGTCGTCAAGGGCGGCGTCGTCTATTTCAATCCGGCCATCGACCTGACCGCCGAGATCATCAAGCGCTACGACGCCCTCAAGGCCGCGCCGCCGGTCAAGAAATAGGGCCGCGGGGAGGCCGCGCCGTGATCACCGTCGAAGAGATCATGCGGTTCCTGCCGCACCGCTTCCCCTTCCTCCTGGTCGACCGCGTCGTCGACCTGGTCCCCCGCAAGGCCATCGTGGCCATCAAGAACGTCACCTGCAACGAGCAGTTCTTCCAGGGGCATTTCCCGGACTGGAAGATCATGCCCGGCGTCCTCATCGTCGAGGCCATGGCCCAGGCCGGGGCCGTGCTCCTGTTCGGCTCGATCCCCGATCCGGAGAAGAAGTTCGTCGTCCTCAGCAAGGTCGACAAGGCCAAGTTCAAGCGCATGGTCGTCCCCGGCGACCAGCTCCGCCTGGACGTCGAGTGGACCCGGGAGAAAGGCCGCATCTGCCAGATGAAGGGCAAGGCCTTCGTCGAGGGCGAGCTGGCGGCCGAGGCGGAGATCTACGCCACCGTCCTCGACATCGAGGACCTCCAAAAGCCCCAGATCTGAGGCCGCGGGCGCCCGGGCCGCCGCGCCGGGGCGGACTACTTGACCGTCTTGACCAGCTTGCCCGCCGCCGGGACGGCCGTGAGCTCGAGCCCGTTGATGACCGCGAACGCCGGCCAATCCTTCTCGGCGACGCCCGACCTCTTCAGGACGGCCTGCAGCGTGTCCGTGCCGTTGGCCTTGACCAGGGTCAGCCGCTTGGGCGCACGGTTGATCTTCGCGGCGTCGGTCAGGTTCCGGAACGAGCCGACGGTGGCCTTGAAGCTCGAGGCGTACTTCGGGAAGCCGTCCGGGGTGCTCAGGGCCTGGAAGGCGTAGACCCAGTTGTCCTTCTTCAGGCAGGACAGGGTCATGCGGACCGTGGACTGGTCTTCCTGCGTGATCGTGTAGGCCTGCTCGAAGCAGGACAGGCCGTTGACCGTGGTCCGGTTCTCGTCGATGACCTTGCCGCCGGACTGGGTGATCTCCGAGGCCGCCTGGCGGGCGTACTCCTCGGCCGTGCCGTCGAAAGTCCCGCCGCGCAGGATGACGCCGGCCGCCTGGTCGGGCGCGATCAGGGTCACGCTGGCCGGGGCGTTCTGGACCGTCCAGCCGGCCGGGACCGCGAACTGGAAGCGGAGCCCCGGGTGGTAGAAGAAGCCGTTCTCGACGTAGCCCTGGCGGGGGTCCTCGCCGTAGACGACGTTCTCGACCGATCGGAGATAGCCCTCGGGCCGGCGGGCCAGGCCGGCGTCCCCCGGCTGGAGCATGCTCTGGACGTTCTTGATCCGGTCGGCCGTCAGGGGATGGGTCGACAGGAAGCCGGGCAGCGCGCTGTGCCCTCCCGACAGGTCGCCCATCCGTTGCAGGGCCTGGAAGGTCACGGCCATGTCCGCGGGGTTGTAGCCGCCGGCCCGGGAGTAGTCGACGCCCAGGGCGTCGGCCTGGTTCTCGTTGTCCCGGCTGTACTTGAGGAACAGGACCTGCAGGCCGGCCGAGGCCAGCCCGGCGTACTGGGCGAACTTCTTGCTGACGACGCTGCCCGCGACGAGCCCGATCTGGGCCAGCTGCTGCTTGCTCATCTGGCTCATGGAGTGGCGGGCGTTGACGTGGCCGATCTCGTGGCCGAGGACGGCCGCCAGCTCGGCCTCCGAGCTCATCATGGCCAGGATGCCGCGCGTGACGTAGACCGCCCCGCCGGGCACGGCGAAGGCGTTGACGACGGGGCTGTCGAGAACGGCGAACCGCCAGGGCAACCCGGGTCGCTGGCTCTTGGCGGCCAAGGCCAGGCCCAGCTTGGAGATGTAGCTCTGCAGAGTGGGGTCTTCGTAGATCCCGAACTGGGCGGCGACGGCCTGGTCCGTCTGCTTGCCCATCTCGATCTCCTGGGCCTCGGAATAGAGCATGAGCTCCTTCTTGCCCGTCACGGGATTGACGGCGCAGGAGAGCGCCGCGAGGGCGAGAAGAAGGACTCCGGCCAGACGATTGCGGTGCATCGTTAACCTCCCGGTCATCGTATTCTCAGTTCGAAGAGGGCATCCTCGAGCCGGTTGTTGCAGGTCACGCCGGCGACGAACAGGCGCTGGACCTCCTTGCCGTCGAGCAGGGTCCGGGACGCCGTGGCGACGAGGGCGCCGCAGAACTCGCGGTAATCGGAGAGGAACGTCTCCGCCTCGGCCTCGGCGCCGGTGGGGCCGAGGGTCCGCGTCGCCACCTTGTANNTCTGCTCGAGCACGGTGTAGTCCTTGCCCCCGGCCGTCTCCTTGGGCTTCAAGGCGTAGGTGATCCCCAGGTCGCGAGGCGAAAGGTAGGCCGCGTTGCCGAGGGCTTTGCGGGCCATATCGCGGGACTCGCGCTCGGGCATGGCCTCGGGGACCAGGCTCTGGTCGTCCGTGCCCCAGCCCCGGCGGCCGTCGAAGGCCTGGACGATGGTCACCGCGGCTTCGGCGACGGTGATGTCCATGCGCATCTTGTCGGGCTCTTTCTGGTAAAGGACGAAGGGAGATGTCAGGCCGAGCTCGGGGGCTTCGACGGTCCCGGTGACGGTGATGTCCTTGACGGCTTCGAGGGCCTTGCGCCCGCCCAAGGCGTCGATCATCCGTTCGAGGACGGCCAGAGCTTCCCGCGTGCCCGCGGGACCGGACGGCTTCTGTCCGGCTTGAGGCGCGACGGACAGAGCGGCCAGCAAGATCGCCGCGGTGAGCGGCAAGGACCTTGTCTTCATGGCTCCCTCCGAACTTATTCTAAGGCATCGCCCCCGGTCTTGCCAACAGGTTCCTTCGCCGGGGCCGGCGGCGGCTCCCGCGCGGTCGCCGGTGATTAGTCTCCCTTCGCTGTTTTAATTAGCCATATTCACGACCAATTGTGGCCATTCAGCAAATAACACAAAAATAATGACTTACGATATAGTTGACCGCCAATATGTCTATATATAGAACATATCAAATCCTTCAAATATATAAAAATACTTGACTTAGACAAATTTTCTATGATATTATCTGAAAGTCCAAATATTGGACATATCAGGAGACGTGGACATATCGCGGATGTCGACCCAGCTTGGCCTGATCACCTGCTCGAGCTTCGACCGGGAGGTCCTGGCCGTGCGCTCGTCTCCCGATCTGCAGGACGTCCGCGTTCGCGTTCTACCCGTCGAATGCGACCAGGTGGAGTCCCCCTGGCCGGGGCTCGACGGAGCCGTGGCCGACTGCCGTAAGAACGGCTGTCAGGTCGCCGTGGCCGGCGGCTACTGCCTGACCCGCCCGGCCAAGGACCTCGGCCTCGACGGTCCCTGCCGCCTCCATCAAAAGAGCCAGTGCTTCGAATGGGTCGCCCCGAAGGAGGTCGTCGACGGGCTGCTCCGGGACGGCGCGCTCCTCGTCCTGCCGGGCTGGCTGCGCGACTGGGAGTCCCACCTCGACGCCCGCTGGCCGTCGGACCGCAAGGCCGCCCAGGCCTTTTTCCGCGAACTGGCCGGCAAGGTCGTGCTCCTCGACACCGGCGTCCATCCCGGGATCGACCGCGAGCTCAAGGCGTTCTCCCGGTTCCTGCGCCTGCCCTGCCAGACGCATCCCGTCGGCACCGGCCATTTCCAGTTGAGCCTGGCCCGTATCGCCCTGTCCTGCCGGCTGGAGCGCGAAAGGGCGGAGATCGAGGACCGGCTGGCGGGCGCCAGCCAGCGGATGGCCGACTACGCCCGCATCGGGCAGCTCATCGGGGCCGTGACCGGCTTCAAGACCGAGGACGAGGCCCGCGACGGCATCCTCGAGCTCTTCCGGGTCCTGCTGAAGCCGGCCCAAGTCGTTTTCCATCCCGCTGGGTCCCTGGCCGGGCGGTCCTCGCCCGAGGACTCCCCGGTCGACCGCATCGTCGGCCTCAACGCCGACTTCGCCTGGACCTCCGACCGGGGCACGGTCTTCCTCAAGGTCGCCATGGGCCGCGAGCTCCTGGGCGTCGTCGAGCTGGCCGTCTCCGGCGGCCCGGACCGGCGCGACCACGACCTCGACCTGGCCTTGGGCCTGGCCCGCATCTCCGGCCTGGCCCTGGCCAATGTCCGTTCGCTCGGAGCGCTCGTCGAGGAGCGCCGCAGGGCCGAGACGGCCGAGGCCGCCCTGGCCGCCGGCGAGGAAAAGATGACCGGCATCTTCCACTATCCCCTCGGCCTGTACCGGATAACGCCCGAAGGCCGGATCCTCGACGCCGCGCCGACCCTGGCCCGCATGCTCGGCTATGCCGACCCCGAAGCCCTCAAGGCGGTCAACTTCTGGGACCTCCACAGCGACCCCGGCGACCGCGAGAGCTGGCAGGCCGTGCTCGACACCAGCCCCATGATCGAGATCTTCGAGACCCGGTTCCGGCGCCGCAACGGGACCCTGTTCTGGGCCAAGGACTCCGCCCGGGCGGCCAAGGACACCCGGGGGCAGGTCCTGTTCTACGACGGGATCATCGAGGATATCTCCCGCAAGCGGCAGATCGAGGAGGAGCACTCCTGGGACGTCCGCCTGCAGTCCTCCGTCGGCGACGTCTCCGAGCGCATGCTGTCGCCGACGCCCATCGGGGAGATGTCGGCCGTCGTCCTGGACCACGCCCGCCGGCTGACCGGGAGCGCCGCCGCCTTCGTCGGCGAGGTCGACGAGCGCACGGGCGCCCTTCGTCCGGCCGCCCTGACGCCGGACGCCGGCGAGCTCCGGGAGAACGTCCTGGGCCGGGACGGCGGCGGGCCCCCCGAGGGCCTGTGGGCCTGGATATCCGAGAAGAAGAAGGCCGTGCTGACCAACATGGCCAGTCTCGACCCGCGCTTCGGCGGCCAGGCCACCGAGCGGCGCCTGCCCTTCTCCCAGGTCCTGGCCGTGCCCGCGGTCATGTCGGGGACCATCGTCGGACTGATCGTCGTGGCCGACGCGGGGACGCCCTACGGCGAGCGCGATCTCAAGGCCGTCGAGCGCCTGGCCGCCCTCTACGCCGTGGCCGTCCAGCGCACCCGGACCGAGAACGCCCTGCGGGAGATGTCGCTCGTCGACGAGCTGACCCGGATCTACAACCGCCGCGGCTTCATGACCCTGGCCGAGCAGCAGATCAAGGTCGCCCACCGGACGGGCAAGGACATGTCCCTGTTCTACGCCGACCTCGACGACCTCAAGAAGATCAACGACGGCTTCGGCCACATGGAGGGCGACGCGGCCCTGGTCGAGGCCGCCGACCTCCTGCGCGAGGCCTTCCGCGACTCCGACATCATCGCCCGGCTGGGCGGCGACGAGTTCGTCGTCCTGGCCATCGACGTCGCCGACGGCGGCGCCTCGACCCTGGCCCGCCGGCTCCGCGAGCGCGTCGCGGCCCGCAACGCCCGCCCGGACGTCTCCTATCCCGTGTCCTTCAGCCTGGGCGTGGCCCGCTTCGACCCCGAACACCCGGTCTCGCTGGAGGAGCTCCTGGCCCAGGCGGACGCCCGGATGTACCAGGACAAGGGGACGAAAAAGGGCTTCCCGGCCGTCGCCTGACCGCCGGCCTCAGTTCCGGATCCCGTACTTGGCCAGCTTGTTGTAGAGCGTCGTCCGCGAGATGGCCAGGATCTTGGCCGTCTGGCGCAGGTTGCCCTTGGTCACCTTGAGCAGGTAGGCGATGTAGTCCCTCTCCAGGTCCTGGAGCGAGGACAGCTGGCCCCGCCCGGCGAAGGCGGCGGCGCCCTCGGGCGGGATGAAGTCGCGGAGGTACTTGGGCAGGTTGGCCAGGTCGATGAAGTCCTTCTTGCAGAGCAGGACCGCGCTCTCGAGGACGTTGGCCAGCTCGCGGACGTTGCCGGGCCAGCCGTACTTCAGGAACAGCTTCTGGACCTCGCGGGAGACGCCGCGGACGCTCTTGCCGAAGCTCTTGTTGGCGGCCTGCAGGAAATGGCGGACGAGCAGGGGGATGTCCTCGAGCCGCTCGCGCAGGGGCGGCAGCTCGATGACGACCTTGTTCAGGCGGTGGAGGAGGTCCTCCCGGAAGGCCCCGGCCCGGACCCGCTCGGCGAGGTCGCGGTTCGTGGCCGCCAGGACGCGGACCTCGACGGACGTGCTCTCGCTGGCCCCGAGCGGGCGGAACTCCCGGCTCTCCAGGACGCGCAGGAGCTTGGCCTGGACGGCCGCCGGGATCTCGGCGATCTCGTCGAGGAAGATGGTCCCGCCGTCGGCCTCCTCGAACAGGCCGCGCTTGTCCCGGTCCGCGCCGGTGAAGGCGCCCTTCTTGTACCCGAACAGCTCGGACTCGAACAGGTTCTCGGGCACCGAGGCGCAGTCGCAGACGACGAGCGGCCTGTCCTTGAACGGGCTGAGCCCGTGGATGGCCCGGGCCACGACCTCCTTGCCGGTCCCGGTCTCGCCGGTGACGAGGACGCTCGAGAAGTACTTGGCGATGTTCTCGACGAGCCCGAAGATCTCGAGCATGGTCGGATTGCGGCTGATGAGGCCCTCGAAGACGTACTTGCGCTCGAGCTTCTTCTCGAGGTGGAGGGTCTCCCGCCGGAGATCCCGCTTGCGGGCGATGCGGCGGAGGATGTCGCCGAGGATGTCGCGCTCGTAGGGGCGGGGCACGAAGTCGGTGGCCCCGGCGTTGACGACGTCGAGGGCGGCCTCGCGGCCGGCCGGCCGGCCGCCGACGAGGACGTCGACGAGGTCGTCGAACTTCTTGATCTTCTTGAGGATGAGCAGGCCGGCGGCCAGGGCGTCGCCGGCGTCGACGAGGACGACGCGGATGCCGTTGTCGCGGACGACGGCCAGGTAGTCGTCGTCGGTCTGGGAGAAGAAGACGTTGAAGTCGGCCGCGACGGGGGCCTTCTTGATGGACTCGTAGAGCGAGAAGTCGTCCGAGATGATCAGAAGGTTGGTCTGCGCGTCCATCTGGCCCCGACCTCTTCCCGAGGCGTCGCGCCTATCTTACCAAACTTCCGCCGTCAAAATCCATCCCCAGGAAAGGACCTGGTCTTTACAACACCGGTTTTCCGCCTGGACTTGTAAAGACCTGGCCCCGGCCTAACCGGTCTTCCCGGGCCTGACCCGGACGAGCGTCAGGCGCGGCCGGCCGCGGACCTCCTCCTCGACGCGGGCGACCGTGAAGGCGGCCTCGGACAGGTACTCGACGTGGGCCCGCAGGTAGGCCAGGCCCTGTCCGCAGAGGAACTCGAGCCAGTCCCCGGTGGCCGTCTCGTCCATGAGCTCGGGCGTCTGTTCGCTGAAGGTCGTCTGGGCCCGCGGCGTCAGGCGGCTCTCGGTCGAGGCCCGGCGCTTGACGTACATATTGACCCCTTCGGAGATCTCGAGCTCGTTCATGTGCGGCGCCCAGCGGGCCGACCATCTTTCGTAGCGGTCGTAGAAGCGGCGGTTCGAGGCGGCCACGGCCGGGTCGGCGTTGAGCTCGGCGGCGATCCTCTCCCGCAGCGCCCGGCCGGCCGCCTCGTGGTCGGGATAGAGGGGCAGGCTCAGGCCCTTGAAATAGGCGAACCAGCCCTTGGGGATCCAATAGTCGCGGAAGAGGTAGGGGGTGTAGTTCGAGAACGGCTGGACCCATTCGTGGGACGGGTAGCCGTGGAGGTTGAGCAGGATGTCGGGAGCCCANNGGTCTGGTAGCCCATGTCCACTCCCAGGGCGCCGTAGCGTCCCGCGTGCAGGCTGTGGAAGGGCTCTTCGCGGTGCATGGCGTAGGCCAGCTCGGCCCCGTCGGGATTCTCCATGGGCTCGAAGACGAAGCTCATCTTCTTCAGGGCCCCCCGCGAAGCCGGGTCGCGGGCCAGGAGCTCGGCGAAGCGAAGGAGGTAGTTGGTCGAGGAGACCTCGTTGGCGTGCTGACGGGCCACGGCCTGCAGGGTCGGTTTGACGGTGACGAGCCGCGGCAGCGAGACGTAGGCGCCGTGGGGCAGGAAGAGCTCGAGGACGGGCACCTCGCGGCCCTCGTAGGACCGGCCGCCGACGTAGCCGCGGACGCCCGCGAGCGAGGCCAGCCGGCGGACGAGGTCCGAGGCCATGGCCGGGGAGAGGATCTCCCGGGTCGGGACGAGGGCCCGGTCCGGCGGCGGCGCCGGGGCGGCGGCCGCGACGGCGGCCGACGGCGCAGGGGCGGCGACCGGCAGGCGCTCGGCCTTCACCAGGGTCTGGAAGCGCGACCGCAGGACCACCGCGTCGAGCCCGGGGAAGCGGAAGGGATCGGCGGCCAGGCCGGACGCCGTCAGACGGCCCAAGGTCGCCAGCAGGCCGGCCGCGGCCAGATGGTCCGCCTCCTTCTCCCATTCGGCCTCGAAGGTCACGCCGGCGACGCGGCCGGAACGGCCGTCGAAGACGAGCTCGGGGACGTGGATCTCCTTGGGCTTGAGCGAGGGAAAGACCGTCCTGCGGACGACGGCGTCCCGCCCCTTTTCCTTCCAACGGACGGTCAGCTCGGGCGCGGCGGCCGGCCCGTCCTCGAGCGCGACGCGGACGGCCGTCGGCCCGCCTTCGAGAGACGGGTGGAGGGAAGGGAAGACGTTGCCGGGCGCCGACGAGCGCGAGCTGTCGGCCGCGGCTTCCCTGTCCTCGGGATCGAACCGGGTCAGGCCCCGCAGGAGATCGAGGGTGTCGAAGTAGATCTCGTCGTGGACGGCCTCGAGCGAGGAGACGATCTCCTCGTCGAGACCGGTCCGGAAGTCGGGCTCGCTGGCCCGCAGGTCGACGAGCAGGCGCTTGAAATAGGGTTGTTTCGAGAAGGTCGGTTCGCCTCCGGTCCGCCGCCGGACGTGGGCGGCGACGGCCGTGAGGACCTCCTGTTGGTAGAAGGCCCAGAACTTCTCGAGGTCGGTCTGGAGGGGCTCGTCGCAGACGGCCTTTCCGCCGGCCGTGACGCGCAGACCGCCCGTCGTCACCCGGGCCGTGCCCCATTCGGGCAGGACCTCGGAGAGCGGGATCTCGCGGAGGCGAGGCGAGAAGGCCTCCTTGTAGAGCGTTCGGCCGCCCTCGTCGACGGCCTCGACCTCGTAGGTCGGGCCGCCGGGCGGGGCCATGACGAAGGCGATGCGGTCGAGCGGCAGGCCCAGCGCCGGGGCCAGGACCTCGTCGACCGGATAGAGCTCCTGGAGCCAGCGGGACGGTTCGGCGTAGGCCCGCTTGGCCCGGGTGAAGTCCTCGCGCTCCTCTGCGAATCGGACGGTCAGGCCGCGGACGGGACGGCCGGCCAGGGCCGGCAGGACTTTCTCGACGAGCCAGAAATAGCCCGGTTTGTAGGCCGACGCCACTTCGACCCGGGCGGCCGGGAATCCCGCGGCGGCCAGGAAGGCCTCGATCTCGTCGCGGACCTTGGCCCGGACGGCCGGCGACTCGCTGACGGCCAAGGCGACCTCGACCCCGCCGCCCTTGCCGGCGGCATCGACGAGGGCCTTGAGGCGGCTTTCGAGCAGGGCTTTGGCGTCGGCGACCTCCCAGGTGAAGGTCTTCTCCTTTTCGAAGACCATGCGAGAGTCCTTGAGAGAGGCTCCGCTCACCTTGACCGCGGCCCCGCCGGAGGCGGCGCGAAGGGCTGCACGGACGGCGTCCTCGAAGGGCGGGTTCGGCCCGGGCAGGACGAGGTCGGCCTCGACCGATTCGAGGTCGCGGCCCTTGAGCTCGGCGGCCGCCTTCTCGACGGCGTTCAGGAAGACCGCCTCGGCCGCGCCTTTCTCGCCGCGCAGGAGACGGTCGACGTCGGCGGCCAGGTCGGCCAGCTGGGGATTCCCCTCGCCGTAGGCGGCGAGATAGGGGAAGGTGCGGGCGAGGTAGGAGACCGCGGCGTCGAGGCCGGCCGGGTCGGAGCCCAGGACGGCGACGGCCGACGACTTGCCGAAGGCCTTGGGCACGGCCGCGACGAGGCCGGTGCCAGGTTCGAGCGGCGGGACGGCGATCTTGCCGGTCTTGAGGAGGTCGGCGGTGAGCGCGTTGTCGCCGACCAGGATGGGCGCGGCGAGGGCCCGGCGGCTCTCGACCTCGGTGTCGAGGACGACGACGGGGAAGGACGCCCCGGCCGTGCCCATGACCAGGCGCGAGGCCAGCTCGGCCGGGACCGGGCTCGTGAAGCCGGCGGGGACGACGACGACGGCGTCGAGGGCGTCGGGAACGCCGTCGCGGTCCGTGTCGGCGTAGAAGCCCTTGGCCGAGTACAGGCCCGCCAGATCGAACTCCTTGCCCGCCCCTTCGGCCGTCGGCCGCTCCTTGAAGCCGGGGGTCAACAGACGTTTGGTGGCGCCCGTTCGCGGCAGGGCGGCGGTCGCGGCCGGCCCGCCGGCCGCGCGGAGATCGAAGGACAGGACGGCGACGGCCGGGTAAGACAGGACGGCCGTGCGCAAGCCGCGGCGCTGGTCCGCGGCCAGGCGCGTCAGGGCCTCGAGGACCTTGTCGCGGTCGGCGGTCGAGGCCAGCTCGATCTCGACCCGGAGGCCGGCGATCTGGCCTTGGTCGAGGGCCAGGGCCTCGAGCCCGTCGGCGACGGGCCCGGCGGCCGGGAACTCGTAGCGGGCCTCTCGGACGGCGGTCGACCCGGCCTTGACGCCGGCCTGGGCCAGGAAGGCATCGAGCTCCTTGTCGAGGCGCTCGTAGGTCGCCCCCGTCTCCCGGCCCCAGATCTCCCAGAAATAGGGCCAGCGCAGGAAGAAGGCCCGGCCCGTCCGGAGGAGGGTTTCGTCGGAGCCGGCGACGCAGGCCAAGGCGCGGCGGCCCTGACGGTCGAAAAGAAAGACCCGGCCCTCGTTCGGCCGGAGGGGCTTCGCCTCGAGGCCAGACTGTTTCAGGGCCTCCCGGACCCAAGTCAGCCGGTCGCCGACGAGGATGGCCAGGGGAGGCGCCGGAACAGCGGCCCCCGTCAGCTCGGATTCGCGGCGGACCAGGCCGAGGTCGACGGCCAGGCTCTCGAAATTCACCCGGGCCGCGATGTCGGCGGCCAGGGCCAGCTCGGCGGCGGTCGGGCGGTCGGGGACGACGATCGTCAGGGCCGGCTTCTCGGGAAAGCCGTCGCCGTCGAGGTCGAGGACGGCCTTCCCGGGCAAGAACAAGCGGGATAGGCTGTCGACATCGGCCATGGCGGGCCGGGCCGGGGCGAGGGCGGCCAGGGCGACCAGGGTGGCCAGGAGCGCTTTTTTCATGGGGCACACTCCGCGGGGTTTCCCCCGGATTCTACCACACCCTCCGGACCGCGGCGACAGAAATTTCCGGTGTCTAACTACAATAGGTTGTATAGGATGCGTGAATGAGTAGCACCCCTAGATTTTCCTCTTGACAGGCCGCATCGCATCCGCTAGCATGGTCTCGTCCCTTACGTCAGCAGGTTCCGATGAAGTCCCATAAATTTAAGTACCTGTTTATCCTTTTTGTCGCCTTCTTCTTTTTCGGGGGCATCCCTGTCGAGTTCGGGACCGAAGGCGTCTTTTTCCACGGCTACATGCTGCCCAAGCCCATCATCCGGGTCGGACTGGGCGTCAATCTCAAGGACATCCGGATCAGGGCCTCGGCCGGCATGAAGGTCTACGAGGTCACCTCCGACTATAAGCTCATCGCCGAGGACGCCGCCGAGGCCCAGGTCAAGGGCGGCGGAGAGAAGCTGACCGAGAAATTCGTCATTCTCCTGGCCCACGCCAAGGAGAAGGACGAGGCCGAGCAGATGGCCGCCGGCTTCCGGACCCGGTTCGGCGGGAAGATCTCGGTCGACGAGGACCCCGAGGAGGCGGCCGCCGGCATCTTCGAGGTCCGTATGGGCGATTTCCTGACCCGCGGCGACGCCCTGGCCCAGGTGTCCAGGCTCTCGGCCGCCGGGCTGAAGGACGTCTGGATCGAGCGCGAGGACGTCGTCGAGGAGCCCTCGCGGCCGGTCTGGATGCTGGTCGACGACGAGCTCAAGTCGCTCGAGAACAACCCCGAGATCTATTTCGTCCCGGCCAATCCCCAGAGCTTCCTGACCTTCAACGGGCGGAGCTACCGCGGCTTCCTGATCATGCGGGGGAGCCCCAAGGGCATCGTCGTCGTCAACTACGTCAACCTCGAGGACTACCTCAAGAGCGTCGTCCCGGGCGAACTGTCGCCGGGCCAGTTCAACGCCCTCGAGGCCCTCAAGGCCCAGGCCGTGGCCGCCCGCACGTACGCCCTGCGGAACATGGGGCAGTTCGGCAAGTACGGCTACGACCTCATCAACACGCCGCGGTCCCAGCTCTACGTCGGCATGTCNNCTCATCAACGCCCTGTACACGAGCACCTGCGGCGGCCGGACCGAGGACGCCGAGAAGGTCTTCGAGGGCCGGCCCGTGCCCTACCTCAAGGGCGTCGAATGCGCCTCCGAGAAGCAGCGGGAGTGGCGGCTCGAGGCCAAGGACCCGGTCATGCCCATCGGGATCGACGGCCGCAACGCCAGCCTGGACATCGCCGCGCTCATCGGCCTGGGGATCGTGCCCATGGGCGCCGAGCCGCCCGACTTCCGCGAGAACGCGTCGTTCGACGAGGCCGTCGAATGGATCCGCGACACCCGCCGGCTGATCGGGATGAAGGCCGGCGGGTTCGACCCCGACGCGGCGCCTCTCGATTTCGTCACCCTGGCCGGCCTCCTGGTCGACGCCTTCGGCTGGCGCGACCGGATTGAGGAGCTCATCCTGCCCGGCGAGGTCGATTTCCTGCTCAGGGACCTGCCCGAGGTCCAGGGCAAGGACCGCCGGCCGCTGGCCTACGGCTTCCAGGCGGGGCTGGTGCCGCCTTCGGTCCGGACCGGCGATCCCCGGCGGCCCGTGACCCGGGCGGAGCTGGCCATGGCCCTGGCCCGCGTCGTCAAGGACCACAAGGACTTCTTCAAGACCGGCACCTTCCGATCGGCGGGCAAGGGCACCATCGAGGTCGGCGAGGACTTCGAGCGCAAGACGCTGCGCCTGTCCAACCACGTCCGCCTGCTGCGGACGATCGAGAGCGAGACGACCTTCGCCACCAAGCTGACCCTGCTCGGCGGCGAGAACGTGCGTTGGCTCGAGCGGGACGGCCAGGTCGCCTACCTCGAGGTCTTCTACCCGCCGAACTCCAACGTCCTCGACCGGTCCTCGCGCTTCAACCGCTGGCAGGTCCGCCGGTCGGCCAAGGAGCTGGGGGCCCTCGTCAGCCAATCCTATCCGATCGGGGACCTCGTCGACATCGAGGTCAAGTCGCGCGGCGACTCCGGCCGGGCCATGGAGCTGGTCCTGATCGGGACCCAGGGCACGGCCAACGTCCACGGCTTCCAGATCCGGGCCGCGCTCGGCCTGCGCGACACGCTGTTCGTCGTCGACCGGGCCTACGGCGAGGACGGGACCGTCGAGCAGTTCACGTTCTCGGGCCGGGGCTGGGGCCACGGCGTCGGCCTGTGCCAAGTCGGCGCCTACGGCATGGCCGTGGCCGGCGGCAAGTACCAGGACATCCTCAAGAAGTATTACAGCGGAGTCAAGGTCGAAAAGACCTACTGACGCGCTCCTCTCTCTCGATCCCATCCGGCATCCCGCGCCGCCTCGCGGGAACGTCCTGTCCGCCGGCGCGGCCGCTCCTGAATCTCGACCCTGGAGATGTGCTATGATGGGCGGGAAATCCTTGGGCCGCGGCGCGGAGCTTGCGGCCGGAAGACAGGAGAAAGACATGAAGACGACCAAGGGGCTCAACGCCAAGAAGACCGAAGCCCGCGAGTACCAGACCGGCGACTCCGGGATATTCTTCACCGTCAAGGACGTCCTCTACGAGGGCAGGTCCAAGTTCCAGAGGATCGAGATCATCCGGAACAAGGATTACGGACGGGTGCTGCTCCTCGACGGCCTGGTTCAGACGACGGAGAAGGACGAGTTCTACTACCACGAGATGCTCGTCCATCCGGCCATGGCCTCGCACCCCCGGCCGGACCGGGTCCTGATCATCGGCGGCGGCGACGGCGGGGCCCTGAGGGAGGTCCTCAAGCACCCCGTCGAGAAAGCCTGGCTGGTCGAGATCGACGGCAAGGTCATCGAGGCCTGCCGCGAGCACTTCCCGTGGCTGCGGGCGACCTTCCGGGACCCGCGGGCCGAGCTGGTCGTCGAGGACGGCAACGTCTTCGTCGACAAGGTCCGCGAGAAATTCGACGTCATCCTGGTCGACTCGTCCGACCCGGTCGGTCCGTCGACGGTCCTCCACCAGGAGGCCTTCTACCGCAAGCTCAAGACCAAGCTCGCGCCGGGAGGCATCATCGCGGCCCAGGCCGGATCGCTCATGCTCCATCTCGAGTCGCACGCCCGCAAGGGCGCCTTCCTGAGGAAGATCTTCCGGCACGCGGCGCTCTACCTCGGGCCCGTGCCGACCTATCCCGTGGGGATGTGGTGCTACGACTTCCTGTCGGACAGGGTCGACCCGGACGAGGTCAAGACGCTCTATCTCCCGGACGGGCTGAAGTACTTCAACCCCGACGTCTTCCGGGGCTCGTTCGCCCTGCCGAACTTCCTGGCCGAGAGGATGAAGAAGGGGAAGTGAAGCGGGCCCCGACATGGCCATGAAATGGATCGTCCTGGCCGGGCTCGGATCGATGCTCGCGGGGATAGCGGCCATCCTGCTCGCCAAATTCGTCCTGATCGAAACGAAAGCCGCTGTGGTGGATCCTCGGCGCTACTTGGGCCGCAGCACCGGGAGCGCGGACGTTTATGGGAAGCCGGGGAGCGGCGCCCTCTATTCCCCTTTCAACGCCAGGGTGGCTCCGATGGACAAGCTCCTCCTGGTGGACTTCAAGGGGGATCCCGTCTACGCGTCCATCGAGCTGCAGACATTCGATGACGCGCGCGGACGGGCCGCCCGCGTGTTGATGTACCCCCATCAAGGCCCGGCGGACTACTATTATTCCGATCCGGCCTTCGTTGACCCTTCGGAGACCGATCGGAACCATGTCGTACCGGAGATGCGTCATGCTTTCGAAGTGACGGCTTCGGGCCTCGACGCCTCGCTCAGCATGCAGGACAAGGCCGGGACGCGTATCGAGTTCGTCCTCAAAGAAACCCGCCATAAGAAATGGGCCCAGGGCTTTCTGGCGCCCGTCGGTGGCAGCCGAGCCGTCACCTTCCGCCACTTCCCCCTTTATCATATGAAGAACATGAACTTCATGCCTCGAAGCGGAGCCGCCCCCGTGGTCACGATCGGCGGGGAGCGGCGGACTCCGGCCACGCTTCCGGTGCCCTTGAACCGGGAATTCGTCTATCTGACCCGCTATACCGATTCCCCGGTCATCGGGCAGTGGAACCGGCCGTACGATGGCGAACTGCCGGCCCTGCGGCCGGTCCGTCCGCTGGAGTGCCAGGATGGGGGGACGACCTACGAACTGGCCGATCGAGCCGGACATCTGGAGATCAGAGGAATGATCAGCCGGTGCGAACGGCATGCCATCCGGTTCGAGTTCTCTCCCGCGATCCCCGACCTGCCGGCCTTGGAAGACGGAGCTGCGGTCGACGGACGGTTCGCGGCCGGGGCGGACGAGGTCCACGGGATCGTCGCCGGAACATACCGCGTCCATCGCCGCGGTCCCGCCGTCGAAATGGAGATCAGGCCGCTGAAAGGCTGGCAGCCGTTTCCCGGCGAGAGCTGGGTCAGGGCCTGGACCTGGAAGGGGACGATCACGGTCGGACCCGAAGGCCGAGTGTTTTTGATATCGGCCTGGAACCGGAGGGAACCCGCGGGATAAGCGGCCCCCGCGTCGCGGGTCCGGGCTTCGACCGTTCCGCCGGAACGCTTCTCCGGCATCGGGCCGCCGGCGCTTGACTTCCGCGGCGAGCGCAGGTATCTCTGTCCGTGAGGGGAGGGGCTCATGAAATGCTCGCGCTGTGGCCTCGATAAGTCCGAGTTCGCCGAGGACCTGGAGTTCGTCGTCCTCGATGTCGAGGACTACAAGAGGGTCACGCCCTATACGACGGGCCTGCCGGTCGGCAATCAATGGGAGATCGAGGGCTGGAAGGCGAGCGAGGCCGGCCGCTATCGGAGCGCCGTTTGCGGCGACTGCGAGAAGGCGCTCGTCCCGGTGTTGAAAAAGAAACGTCTCAAGATGGTCGGCCTCGGCCTGTTCATCCTGGCCCTGAGCCCCATCAGCATCTCGATGATCGACAAGGTCCCCGTGGTCGGATTCTTCGGGGGTTACTTCATCTTCCCGATCGCCGGCATCGCCGCGTTCATCATGGCCTATCAGCTCAACAAGAAGACCGCGGTCCTGGACTCTTTCCACCGGAGGGCGTGGACGTCCGGCGGAGGCAAGACGCTGCACGCCTCGTACGGCCTGTGGCCGCGCCAGAAGGGCGTCCAGATGCGTTTTCTCGTCCCGGATTGGGACAAGGCCAAGGCCGGGCATGAAGAAGAGCGTCGGGCGAGCGGCTGGTCCCACTTCATCATCACGCGGCATTCGACCCTCAGCGCCGACACCTGTCCCACCGTGCCTCAGACTCTGGAGACGTTCGGGGCCAAGCACATGGGGGAGGTCATGGACCGCTACCCCCATAAGAAGAAATAGCCGGGGGGAGGTCAGACGCCGAGGGTGCCGGCGGCGTGGCGCTTGCGCAGGGCGGCCAGCATGTCGGCGGTCATGGCGGCCAGGTCGAAACCGGGCCTCCAATCCCATTCGGCGCGGGCGGCGCTGTCGTCGATCGAGGCCGGCCAGGAGTCGGCGATGGCCTGGCGGAAGTCGGGCTCGTAGCGGACCTCGAACGAGGGCATGTGCTTGCGGATCTCGGCCGCCAGCTCGCCGGCCGTGAAGCTCATGGCCGTGACGTTGAAGCTCGAATGGTGTTCGAGGCGGGCGAAGTCCGCGTCCATGAGGTCGAGCGTGCACTTGAGGCAGTCGGGCATGTACATCATGGGCAGGCGCGTGTCCTCGCGCAGGAAACAGGTGTAGCGCCCGCTCTTGACGGCTTCGTAGAAGATGGCCACGGCGTAGTCGGTCGTCCCGCCGCCGGGCAGGGTCAGGTGGCTGATGATGCCCGGGTAACGGCAGCCGCGGACGTCGAGGCCGTACTTGAGGACGTAATAGTCGCAGAGGAGCTCGCCGGCGACCTTGGTGACGCCGTACATCGTGGTCGGGCCGAGGACGGTGTCCTGCGGGGTCATCTCGCGGGGCGTGGTCGGGCCGAAGACGGCGATGGAGCTGGGGGAGAAGATGCGGAAGAGACCGCGCTCGCGGCCGATCTCGAGGATGTTGTGGAGCCCGCCCATGTTGACGGCCCAGGCCTTCTGGGGGTTCTTCTCGCCGGTCGCCGAGAGCAGGGCGGCCAGGTGGTAGACGGTGTCGGCGTCGAACTTGACGACGAGGGCGTCGAGGGCGGCCCTGTCGGTGACGTCGACGAGCTCGAAGGGGCCGGCCTCCGCCAGGGCGGCCGGGGGGCGGACGACGTCGGTGACGAGGACGTTCGAGGCGCCGTATTTCGCGCGCAGCGCCTGGGCCAGCTCGGAGCCGATCTGCCCGGCCGCGCCCGTCATCAGGACCCTTTTCGTGTCTCTGGCCATGGTCGTCCTCTCTCGTCGGGATGGAGCGAAACAGTCGGTATTTATAGCACACCGGGGGCTCTTTTTGAAGGACGGGGGCCAGGCCTTCACATCTCTCGGGGGGAACCGGCGTTTGTGAATGCCAGGCACTCACACGGGGTTTGACCGGTCCGGCGACTTCGGTTAAAGTAACAGGGCCCATCATGAGCCGAGCGACCGAACCCCATCACCGCCCGCCCGAGGAGGCCTCCCCATGTCGATTACCCTGAACGGCACCGGCCTGACCGTCGAGAAGGTCGTCCAGGTGGCCCGCGCGAACGTCCCCGTGGCCATGGACCCCGCCGCCCGCAAGCGCATCGAGAAGTGCCGGGCCCTGCTCGAGGACAAGATCCAGAAGAAAGAGATCATGTACGGCGTCAACACCGGCATCGGCGAGCTGGCCAACGTCGTCCTGACCCAGGAGCAGGTCGAGCAGTATCAGCGCTACCTGGTCTACAGCCACGCCGCCGGCTACGGCAAGCCCATGCCCGAGGAGGTCGTCCGGGCGGCCATCCTCAGCCGCATCAACTGCCACTGCCACGGCCACTCGGGCCTGCGCCCGGTCGTGACCGAAACGCTCATCGAGCTCCTCAACAAGGGCGTCACGCCCGTCATGTGCGAGAAGGGCTCGGTCGGCGCCTGCGGCGACCTGTCGCCGATGGCCCAGATGGCCCTGGTGCCGATGGGCGAGGGCGAGGCCTTCTACAAGGGCGAGCGCCTGCCCGGGGCCGAGGCCCTCAAGCGGGCCGGCATCATCCCCCTGGTCCTCCACGCCCGCGACGGCCTGGCCATGATCAACGGCTCGAACGTCATCGCCGGCATGTCGGCCCTGCTCGTCCACGACATCCACAATTGGCTGAAAATGTCGGAGATCGCCGCGGCCATGACCCTCGAGGTCCTCAACGCCAACATGAAGGCCTACGACGAGCGGCTCCACAAGGTCCGCGGCTATCCCGGCGCGCTCGAGTCGGCGGCCAACGTCCGGCGCCTGACCGAGGGCAGCGAGCTGCTGGCCCAGCCGGGCAAGAAGGTCCAGGACGCCTACAGCCTCCGCAGCACGCCCCAGGTCGTCGGGGCCGCCCGCGACGCCCTCAAGTGGGCCCGCTACATGATCGAGATCGAGCTCAACGGGGCGGCCGACAACCCCGTCTTCTTCCCCGACGAGCAGCTCGTCCTGACCGGGGCCAACTTCCAGGGCGTGCCCATGGCCCTGCCGCTCGAGCTCCTCGGCACGTCCGTGACGACCATCGCCGTCCTGTCCGAGCGGCGCCACAACCGCCTCATGAACCCGCACCTCAACGTCGGCCTGCCGGCCTTCCTGACCAAGGGGGCCGGCATGTTCTCGGGCCTGATGCTGACCCAGTACACGGCCGGGGCCCTGGTCTGCGAGAACCGCATCCTGTCCCACCCGGCGGCGACCGGCTCCATCCCGGCCGCGGCCGACCAGGAGGACTTCGTCAGCATGGGCATGACGACGGCCCTCAAGACGCGCCAGATCCTCGACAACGCCCAGGCCGTGCTGGCCATCGAGCTCATGGCCGGGGCCCAGGCCATCGACTTCCGGAGGCCGGTCAAGCCCGGCCCGGCTATGCAGGCGGCCTATGAGGTCGTCCGCAGGCACGTCGCCCGGCTCGAGGAGGACCGGCCCCTCTACGACGACATCAACCGGCTCAAGGAGGTCGTCGCCTCGGGCGAGATCCTGGAAGCCATCGAGAAAGCGGTCGGACCGCTGGCGTGACGCCATGAGCTTGCGCATCGCCCTCGTCACCGGCGCCGCCCGGGGGATGGGCCGGGCCATCGCCCTGCGGCTGGCCGAGGACGTCTCCGGCGTCGCCGTCCACTATTTGGCGAGCCGGGACGAGGCCCTGGACCTGGCGGCCAGGCTCAAGGAGAAGGGCAAGCTGGCGGCCGTGTTCCGGGCCGACCTGACCAAGAAAGCCCAGGCCGCCGGCCTGGTCAAGAAGGTCGAGGAGCGCTTCGGCCGGCTCGACGTCCTGGTCAACAACGTCGGGACGTTCCTGGTCAAGCCCTGGGACCAGCTCGAGGTCGCCGACTGGGAGAAGGTCCTGCGCGGCAACCTCCTGGGGTCCTACTTCTGCATGAAGGCGGCCGTGCCGGGGATGCGCAAGCGGAAGTGGGGGAGGATCGTCAACATCGGCTACAGCCGGTCCGAGCACATCGGCGCGTTCCCGACCATCGTCCCCTACGCCGTGGCCAAGACGGGGCTGCTGACCCTGACCAAGACGGCGGCCGCGGCCGAAGTCGCGAACGGCATCACCGTCAACATGGTCTCGCCGGGGCTCATCCGGGGCGGCGTCCTGCCAAAGAGCGCGGCCGAGGCCCAGCTCGGGACCGCCGAGGACGTGGCCGAGGCCGTCGCTTGGTGCGCCTCCGACCGGGCGGCCGCCACGACGGGCGCCAACCTGGTCGTGGCCGGCACCTGGAAGATGTAACCGCCGGGAAAACCGGTCCCTGCCGGGGGCCGTATCCATAAGGGAGGGAGGAACTCTATGCCTTACTATCTTTGGATCGTCGCCGCCGTCGTCTTCGTCTTCCTGCTCGGCATCCGTATCATCCGGCCGACCCACCGCGGGCTCATCGAGCGGTTGGGCAAGTACAACCGCTTCGGGATGCCCGGCTTCAACTGGATCATCCCGGGGATCGAGCAGCTGCGCCAGGTCAACATCACCGAGATGATGGTCGACGCCGCGCCCCAGGAGATCATCACCAACGACAACCTCAACGCCCGGGTCGACGCCCAGGTCTACTTCCGGGTCAAAGAGGACGAGACGAGCGTCAAGGCCTCGCAGTACAACGTTAATAATTTCCAGTGGCAGATCGTCAACCTGGCCCGGACGACCCTGCGCAACATCATCGGTACCTTGACCCTGAAATCGGCCAACAGCGAGCGGGGCAAGATCAACGAGGAGCTGCTCAAGACCCTGTCGACCGAGACCTCGCGCTGGGGCATCGACATCGTCCGGACCGAGCTCAAGGAGATCGATCCGCCCAAGGACGTCCAGGAGACCATGAACAAGGTCGTCAAGGCCGAGAACGAGAAGATCGCCGCCGTCGATTTCGCCACGGCGCGCGAGACCGGGGCCGACGGCGACCGGCGGGCCGAGATCAAGCGGGCCGAGGGCGTCCGGCAGGCCAAGATCCTCGAGGCCCAGGGCGAGGCCGAGGCCATCCGCCTGGTCAATGAGGCGGCCGAGAAGTACTTCGTCGGCAACGCCCAGGTCCTGCGCCGTCTTCAGGCCCTCGAGACGGCCCTCCAAGGCAACGCCAAGATCATCGTTCCCTCGGACAAGGACCTGGTCAACGTCATCGGGGAGATGGCCGGGATCGTGCCGCTCAAGAAATAGACGCCGGACCCGATCTTCGGCGGGGGCCAGGTCTTTACGCGCCCAGGGGAAAAAGGGCGTCTGTAAAGACCAGGTCCCGTCCGGGGCCTCGTCTCGGTCAGTCGGTGCCAACGAGCTCGATCTCAACCTTGCGGGACTTGCCCTCGCGCTCGACCGTCAGCGTCACCCTGTCGCCGATCTTGTAGCCGTCGAGGGCCGTGAACAGGTCGTCCCAGGACTTGATCTTCATGGCGTCGATGGCCGTGATGACGTCGCGGATGAGCAGCCGCCCGAAGTTGTCGCGGTACAGGCCCCTCAAACCCAGGTTGTAGGCCCGGCCGCCGCGGGCGACCTCCAGGATGACGGCGCCCTCGATGCCGGCCCGGCGGGCCACCTCGTCCCGCACGAACTGGACCCCGCCGATGTCCGGCCGGATGACCTTGCCGTACTGGATGATCTGGGGCACGATCTTCTTGACCGTATCGACGGGGACGGCGAAACCGACCCCGCTCGANNTCGAGCAGCGGCCCGCCGGAGTTCCCCGGATTGATCGAGGCGTCCGTCTGGATCATGTCCCGGATGGTGACGTTGCCGGCGCCCGGCATGGAGCGGCCCAGGGCGCTGACGATGCCCTTGGTGACGGTGTGGTCGAAGCCGAAGGGGTTGCCGATGGCCACGACCTTCTGCCCGACCTGCAGGTCGCGCGACGCGCCGATGACGACGGGGGCCAGGCCGCCGACGCGCTCGCCGAGCTTGAGGACGGCGATGTCCTTGGTCGCGTCGCGGCCGACGAGGGTGGCCTCGACCTGCCTCTGGTCGGGCAGGCTGACCATGAACTTGTCGCCCTCGTCGATGACGTGGAAGTTGGTGACGATGTGGCCCTGGTCGTCCCAGACGAAGCCCGAGCCGCTGCCCCGCCGGACGGGCTCGTCCGACGAGTAGAAGAAATCCCTGACGTACTGCAGGTTGGTGATGAAGACGACGGAGTTGCGGGTCTTGCGGACGACCTCGATGGTGTTCCGCTCGTCCTCGGTCAGCCGCCCGTTGACGTTCGCGGCCGGGGCCTGGGCCGCGGCGGCCGGGGCCTCCACGGCCGCCGGAGGTCCGGACGGCGCGCTCCCGTCCCCGCCGGCGGGCCGGGGCTCCCTCGGTCCGGTGTCGGCGCAGGCGAACAGGGCGAAGCTGAGGGCCAGGGCGGCCGGGACGAGGGCTCGTTTCAGGGATGTGGACATGGGCGTGGCTCCTGTCGTTCCATTATAGCATTCAGACCTCGCCGCGGATGATCTTGCCGGGCAGGGTGAACATGCGCCGGATGTAGACGATCATCATCACGGCCATGAGGGCCAGGGCCGGGGCCATGAGCTTGAACGGCAGCAGAGCGGCCCCGCCCTCGGCGATCCTGACGGTGGCCCGGACGAGGGTATAGAAGAGGAGGTTGAGCGAGAGGGTCAGGCCGGCGAAGAACTCCTTGACGAGGTCCCAGTAGATCTCCCGCTTCTCGGCCGGCAGGCGGAAGAACTCCTCCTTGTGGGGGATGTTCATGCGCCGCGGGTCGGCCGCCATCTTCGGCAGGAACCGGATGAGGAGATAGAAGACGGCCGTCATGACGAACGGCACCAGGGCCAGCACGACGAGCTCGCCCCGGCCGCCCCAGCGGTCGGGCCGGCCGTCGATCCCGAAGTGCATCGGGATGCGGGCGGGCAGCCGGCCGTAAGCCCCGTAGACGAAGACCCCCAGCAGCAGGAGGAGGACCAGGTTGCCCAGGTCGTAGAGCTTCTTCATCACTTCTTCACGAACGGCTTGGTCTCGAGGGGCTTGGCCGCGTCGTCGAAGAACTTCTTCTGGAGGGCGGCCGTGGCCTCGTCGGCCTTGACCGAGCGGAGCGTCTCGACCAGCGCCCCGGCTTCGGCCTCGAGCAGGGCCCGGCCGAATTCGGCGTTGCCGGCGGCGCCGTCGCCGCGGTAGTGGTTCGGCTGGCCGGCGTACCACCAGATGCCCGTGTAGGCGTTCTTGAGCCCGGCCTGCCGCTTCTGGTCGGCGCCGCTCTCGTCGCGGGCCTTGTCCAGTCGCACGAGCTCGGGCCGGTGGCCCAGCATGACGGACGTCTCCTCCTCGCCGGCGTGCCCGTCGAGAGACGTCTTGCGGAGCTTAGCCAGGCGGGCCTCGGTCGCCTCGTCGTATTCCGGGACGAACAGGTAGACGACGTAGTCGCGCCGGCTCTCGAGCTGGGCTTGGCAGAAGTAATGGAGGAAAGAGTCGTTGCCGCCGTGGCCGTTGACCAGGACGATCTTCTTGAAGCCGTTGCGGGCCAGCTCGTCGCAGGTCTGCTGGAGGAAGTCGAGCATCATCCGGCTGCCGTAGGCGATCGTCCCCGGCTGGTGCTTGGCCTCGAAGATCTGGCCGACGAAGTAGGGCGGGAAGACGACGGCGTATTCCGCCGCGGCCGCCCGCAGGGAGACCTCGCGGCAGTCGATGAGGTCGGTCCCCAGGGGCAGGTGCGGCCCGTGCTTCTCCAGGATGCCGAGCGGGACGATGCACGTGCCTCCCGACGCGGCCACGGCCCTGGCGAAGTCGGGGGCCGTCAGCTCCTCGTAGCGGACGGAGAGCTTCTCCCCGGCGTTCGGCGCGGCCTTCGGACCGGCGGAAACCGCGGCGACGGCGAGAACGAGGGCCAGGGAGAGGACGAGGACGATGGCCGGCGGTGCCGGCGCGACGCGTCTGCGGGCCATGGGGGACCTCCTGAAGAAGGGTGGACTTCCCGGAATATAGCCCCCGGCCGGGCCCCTGTCAACGGGGGCGGGGAGGGGCGCCGGGCGCCTTGGGGAGGTTTGGCGGCCGGGACTTAAAGTGGTATATTCCTATCCCGGCCCCGCGGCCGGAGGACACCCGAGGAAGCCATGAAGATCGAAGTCACGAAAGAGCAGCTGGCCGCCTTGGTCAAGCTCGTCTACCTGGGCAACCGCATGGCCAACGACTGGCGGACCGACGACGTCATCGAGGAGTACGACGAGGTCGAGAGCCTCGTCCTCGAGGCGGCCCAGAAGCAGGGCCTGGGCGACTACGTCGAATTCGACGAGGAGACCAGGAAAGCCGTCCCGTCCGGCGAACTCGAGGAGAAGATGACCGAGACGGTCGACTTCTACAACGACAACTCCTTCTGGGACCAGCTCATCTACCGCATGGCCGACCGCGACTACGTCCGCAAGTTCGGCGAGGAGGCCCTCGGGGAGCTCTACACCGAGAAGGGCATGGAGCGGGAGCGCCCGCTCATCGAGAAGTACGAGAAGGAATTCAACGACAACGGCCTCGACCGCCTCGAGGTCCGCCGCGACAATTGAGCCCGGCCGGCCGCGCCGCGGCCGAGCACAGGAGGACCCGATGAGGAAGACCGCCGCGATCGCCGCCGCCTCGATCTCCGTGTTCGCCCTAGTCGCCCTGTCCGGATGCGGCAAGGGGACGTCCCCCGATCCGTCCCGGCCGGAGGCCGCCGCGGCCTCGCCCCAGGCCGCGCCCGCGTCCCCCCAGGCGGAACAGACCCCCTGGCCGCCGCCCAAGGACCTCAACGAGCTCTACGGCCTCGAATTCAAGACCTATCGCGTCGGCGAGATGCCGGAGTACGCGGTCACCGCCCTCGGCGGCCGCCGGGTCCGCCTGCTCTTCGGGATCATCGACGGCGGCTGCATCGAGAGGGAGACCCTGACCGTGCGTTCGGTCGAGATCGGCGCCGACAACGTCCGGACCCTCGACCTGCTCTACACGCTCGACGGCCAGCCCTGCAAGGCCCTTTTCAAACGGGCCCTCGAAGCGACCTTCCGCCTGCCCGAGCCGGGGACCTACCGGATCCGGCTGTGGGTCGACGAGCGCTATCACGGTCGCGGTCCCCAGGCCGCCCCCGTCCGCGAGATCGTTGTCGGTCAGTGACTTCCCTGGAGGCTTGACTCGCCCGGTCCGCCGGGCTTATCATCCGCCCATGTCAGGAGACCGGGGCTGAGGTCTTCACCCCCCGGGGCCAGGGGATCATCCTCATGAAAAGAAACGCGTTCCTGTTGCCCGTTCTTCTTTGCCTTGTGTTGGGAAGCTGCGCCCCGGGCGGCGCGCCCGACGACGATGATCCGCCGATCGAGCCCGTGGCCGTCAATATCATCGAGAACGCCGCCAGCGTCGAGGTCGGCCATACCTTCCAGTTCCACTACAGCGTCTCGAACACGGCCAATACGTCATGCACCTGGAGCGTCGACAACGTCGCCGGCGGCAACGCCGCCGTCGGGACGATCGATGCCGCCGGCCTCTATACCGCCCCGGCGGCCGTCCCCAACCCGGCCCAGGTGACGGTCAAGGCCGTCGCCGCCGCCGATGCCACCAAATCCGACACGGCCACGGTGACCGTGCTGGCCCCGCCGCCGTTCACCGTCCTGCCGGCGAACGCGACCGTTCCGGCGGGAGCGACCCAGACGTTCACGACCACGGCGGATGTCGATTGGTCCCTGGAGGGCGCCGCCGGGAACACGGCTCCCCTCGGCTCCATAGGCGCCGACGGCGTCTACACGGCTCCCCTCGCGCCGCCTCTCGGCGGCGAAGTGACGATCGTGGCCACCTCGAAGGCGAACCCGTCGCTCCGGGCCACGGCCGTCGCCGCGGTCACGTTCTCCAACGCCAGCCTCCACGGCCCCTACGCCTTCGTCTATCGCGGCGCCGACGCCGGCGGCCCGGCCTTCATCGGGGGGCGTCTGACCGCCGACGGGGCCGGCGCGATCACCGAGGCCCGCTTCCACATCTACCAGGCCGCGGTCAAGCTGGACGCCGCGCCGTTCACGGGGGCCTACCAGATCCAGGCCGACGGCCGGGCCGCGCTCACGTTCTCGGACGGCGAGACTTCTCAGACGCTGCGCGGCGTCCTCGCGTCGGACGACTCGGCCCGGCTGATCGGATTCGGCCAGGGCGCCGCGGGCTCCGGTTCGCTCGAGCGGCAGGAGGGATCCGCCCTGTCCGGCGGCATGCCCCTGGGAACGTTCGTCTTCGGCTACGACGGGACGGATTTCCAGGCCGCCGAAGACCCGAAGCGCGGCCAGCCGATCGCGGCGGCGGGCCGGTTCGTCGTCAGCTCCGATACCCTCGATCCGATCCACGACGGCATCTCCGATATCAACCGGAACGGCCAGTGGGTCCAGAGCGGCGATTCGGGCTCCACGTTCTTCGGCTGGATCACCTATCTGGGCAACGGCTGGGGCTATATGGGACTCGGCCATACGCTCGGCGCCGACCAGTTCGCGTACTTCATGCTCTCTCCCGACGAAGCCCTGCTCATCGGCTGGTACGGTTCCGGGTATCTGGGCGAGACTCTCGGGGTCATCGGCCGGATGAGCCGCCAGGCGGCCGGGCCGTTCTCGGCGTCCTCGCTCTCGGGGGCCCTCGCCGATATCTCCCACGGCTATCGGGCGGTCGCCGTCCCGACCCCCGATCCGTTCGTCCCGGCGGCCCCCGCTTTCTCGGCGGGAGTTGTCACGGCCAACGGGGCGGGGCAATTCACATCGGGGCTGACCGATACCAACGTCGGCGGCACGGTCGTCCAGGGATCGCCGGTGACCGGGACGTACGCCGTCGCCGCGAACGGACGGGGGACGGCCTCGATCACGGCGGGCGGCCTGACGAATACGACGGCCGTCTACCTGGCCTCGAACAACTCCGCCGTCTCGGTCGGACTGGACACGTGGGGGACGGGGCTATCGGCCTTCTCTCCCCGGACGGCCGGGCCTTTCGGCGTGGGATCCCTCGACGGCCATTACGCCTTCACGCTCCGTGGCACGCTGACTTCTCCGAGCACCGACGTCTCCGGGCAGATCCTATTCAACGGCCTGGGGGCCCTGGCCGGCGCCGTCGACATCAATGCCGCGGGGGTCCTTTCGACGGATGTCCCCGTCACGGGATCCTATACGATGGAGGCCACCGGCCGGGGAGTGGCGACGATCACCGCCCCGGCCGCGACCTGGACGGTGACGCTCTATGTCAAGGACGCCGCGACGGTCCTCCTGCTGGGGACGAGCTTCCCGTCGAACGGGACCCTCGTCCGGCAGTATTGAACGATTTCGGGATCTTGAACGGAGGTCCCGGGGCGGGGGCCGGCTGAACATCGCTGAATCCATATCTATCATACTGATTACAAATGTGTTTATTGGCTTGACACTCCGCGCCGTTTCGGTTACCTTACAAGCCCCACGTTTTTACTTTCGAGGAGGATGAATGAGCTCGCAAAAGATCTACTGGACAGAGACCGACGAGGCGCCGTACCTGGCGACCTTTTCTCTTCTGCCGATCGTCCAAGGCTTCACCAAGGGGACGGGCGTCGAGGTCGAGCTGAGCGACATCTCGCTCGCCGGCCGCCTCCTGGCCAATTTCCCCGATCACCTGACCGAGGCCCAGCGCGTCCCCGACAACCTGGCCTTCCTCGGCGAGCTGGCCCTCAAGCCCGAGGCCAACATCATCAAGCTGCCGAACATCAGCGCCTCGCTGCCGCAGCTGCTGGAGACCATCGAGGAGCTCCAGTCCCAGGGCTACAAGGTCCCCGACTACCCCGAGAACCCCAAGACCGAGGCCGAGAAGGAGATCAAGGACCGTTACGCCAAGGTCCTGGGCAGCGCCGTCAATCCGGTCCTACGCCAGGGGAACTCCGACCGGCGCGCCCCTGTCTCCGTCAAGAAGTACGCCCAGAAGAACCCCAATAAGATGCTGCCCCTCGGCGCCTGGAAGCCCGGCAACAAGGCCCACGTCGTCCATATGACGAACGGCGACTTCTACGGCAACGAGAAGTCCGTGACCGCGGACAAGGCCCTCGACTACCGCATCGAGCTCCAGGCCAAGGACGGCGCGGTCAAGGTCCTCAAGGACAAGCTGACCGCCCCTGCCGGAGAGATCCTCAGCGGCACGTTCATGAGCAAGAAGGCCCTGCGGGCCTTCTACGGCGAGCAGATCGAGGGCGCCAAGGCCCAGGGCCTGCTCCTGTCGCTCCACCTCAAGGCCACGATGATGAAGGTCTCCGACCCCGTCCTGTTCGGGCACGCCGTGTCCGTCTTCTACGAGGAAGCGCTGGCCAAGCACGCCGCGGCCCTCAAGGAGTGCGGCTTCAATCCCAACAACGGGCTCGGCGACCTGTACGCCAAGATCAAGACCCTACCCGAAGCGAAGCAGAAGGAGATCGAGGCCGACATCCAGGCCGTCTACGCCAAGCGGCCCCCGCTGGCCATGGTCGACTCCGACAAGGGCATCACCAACCTCCACGTCCCGAGCGACATCATCGTCGACGCCTCCATGCCCGTCGTCGTCCGCGAGTCGGGCCAGATGTGGGGCCCCGACGGCAAGCTCCACGAGACCAAGGCCATGATCCCGGACCGCTGCTACTCGCGGATCTACAAGACCATCATCGAGGACTGCCAGGCGCACGGCGCCTTCGACCGGGCCACCATGGGCAGCGTCCCTAACGTCGGGCTGATGGCCCAGCAGGCGGAGGAATACGGCTCTCACGGGACGACCTTCGAGATCCCGGTCGACGGGACCGTCCGCGTGGTCACGGCCGACGGCCGCGTCCTCATGGAACACGCCGTCGAGGCCGGAGACGTCTGGCGGCTGAGCCGGGTCAAGGACGTCCCCGTCCGGGACTGGGTCAAACTGGCCGTCAACCGGGCCAAGGCCACCGGCGCCCCGGCCGTGTTCTGGCTCGATCGGGCCCGGGCCCACGACGCCCAGGTCATCGCCAAGGTCGAGCGCTACCTCAAGGACCACGACACGGCCGGCCTGACCATCGAGATCATGGACCCCGTCGAGGCCATGAAGTATTCCCTCGGGCGCATCCGCAAGGGCCAGGACACGATCTCCGTGACCGGGAACGTCCTTCGCGACTACCTCACGGACCTCTTCCCGATCCTCGAGATCGGCACGAGCGCTTACATGCTGTCCATCGTGCCCCTGCTCGCGGGCGGCGGGCTGTTCGAGACGGGCGCCGGCGGCTCGGCCCCCAAGCACGTCCAACAGTTCGAGAAGGAGAGCTACCTGCGCTGGGACTCGCTCGGCGAGTTCTCGGCCTTCGCCGCCTCGCTCGAGCACCTGGCCGCGGCGTTCAAGAACGCCAAGGCCCAGGTCTTGGCCGAGACGCTCGACGCGGCCATCGGCAAGTTCCTGGACAACGCCAAGTCCCCGGCCCGCAAGGTCGGGCAGATCGACAACCGGGGCAGCCATTTCTACCTGGCCCTCTACTGGGCCGAAGCCCTGGCCGCCCAGGGGAAGGATAAGGAACTGCAGGCGAAGTTCGCGCCGGTGGCTAAGGCCCTCGGCGAGAAGGCGGCCGAGATCGACGCCTGTCTGATCACGTACCAGGGCAAGCCCGTCGACATGGGCGGCTACTACCACCCGGACAAAAAGAAGCTCGACGCGGCCATGCGGCCGTGCGCGACGCTCAACGCCATCATCGACGCGCTCTGAGGCGCGGCGGGGCGAACGGACACGTCACGGCCCCGTCGTTCCGGTCGAAAGCCGGAGCGGCGGGGCCTTTTTCTTTTCCGGGAGAGGGCCGTTTGGGCTATAGTGAAGGAAGAGGAGAAGGCCATGGACAAGACCCGCCGACCGGCCCCCGCGAGCGTCGATGCCTACATCGCCGGGTTCGATCCCGAGGTGCGGGCGGTCCTGCGCAAGATCCGGGCGACCGTCCGGAAGGCGGCCCCTCAGGCCGAGGAGAAGATCAGCTGGGGCATGCCCGCTTATACCCAGGACGGCGTGCTGACGTTTTTCGCCGCTTTCAAAGACCATGTCTCCATCTTCCCGGGTCCTGAAAGCATCGAGAGATTCAAGAATGAGCTCGCCCCTTACGGAACGTCGAAGGGGACGGTGAAGTTCCCGCTGGGCACCCCGGTGCCCTACGGCCTGATCGCCCGCATCGTCAAGTTCCGGGCCAAGGAGAACAAGGCCCGGGCGGCGGCCCAACGCGCCAAGACGACGGGATAGGAACGGGCAGAGGCGGTCCCGGCTCTTGATCCGTCCGGGTCAGATGAATCTCTTGACTCCCGGCACCCTCGTCAGAAGCCAAGCCAGGCCGAACGACCCGGCCACGGCTGCGGGGGCCACGAACAGGAATTTGAGCTCCGGAGCGACCGGCAGCGGCTGGGCCAAGCGGGCGATCGCGACGGCCACCGGGGCCTGCACCACATAGGCGCCGAACGCGGCCCGGCCCAGGGCCCGGGCGAGCGGCCCGGCGCCGTCGAACCGGCGCTGGAAGAGGCCCAGCAGCCAGACGGACGAGCCGGTCGCCGTGATCCCCTCGCCGGCGGCGATGACGGCCGCCGGCCAGTTCATCCCGCCGCCGAGCGGATCCGTGTTCTTCATGTTGAGCTGAATGGCCGCGACGATCATCCCCGCCCCGCTGAGCGCCGCGCCTCTGGCCCACCGGCGCAGCCGGTCGGGGACCGGGTCGAGCCAGCCGTTCTCGGCGCAGGCGATGCCGAGCGCGAACAGCCCGACGCATTGGGGCCACTGCCAGACGTGCAGCACGAAGATCTGGTGGGAGTCGATCGGGAAACGCAGCCGGACCGCGAACGTGGCCGCCGCGATGCCCGCGGCCAGCCCGAAAAGAAGGGACGCGCGCCACGGGCGGGGAGAGGTCCGGGCCGGGCGGACGACGCGACAGGCGGCATACCCCGCGGAGAAGATCAGCAAGGCCAGGACGAACCAGAGCGGGCCCGGATCGAGCTCCTTCAGCTGGTCCCGGAAGAACCAGGCCAGGGACCGGCCGCGGCCGTCGCCCATCCATCTGACGACAGGGAAGACCACGAGCAGGAAGGCCAGGAAGGGCGGGCCGAGCCGGACGAGGCGGTCGCGCAGGAAGCCCGCGGGGCCCTTGCGGGCCAAGGCCCGCGGCACGAGCAGCCCGGCGATGAGGAAGAACAGCCCCATCGCGAACATGGACCCGACGGCCACATAGAACGCGGCGGGGATGATGAAGGCCTTGTTCGTCGACGGCTCGCGGTAGGCCCAGGACCCGATGTCCGCGTAGGTGATGAGGACGTGGCCCGTGATGACGCCGGCCACGAGGAAGGTCTTGAGGTTGTCCAAATGGGCCCGGCGCGGGGCGGGGCTCGATGCCGTGATCATGCGCTCACGCCTCCTTGCCCGGGTTCCGGCCGCCGGATGCTCGGCGGGATGATAGGCCCGGCGCCGCTAAGAGTCAAGGAGCTCGGCGGTGACGATCCCCCTCTCCCGGCCGCGGGCCGGGCCGTTGACAATCGGGAGGACTATCCATAGAATGCCTCTCCCTAAATAGGAGGTCGCTATGTCGTCCCTTCCGCATCGCGTCGCGCTCGCTCTGGCCCTGGCCGCGGTCTCGCTCGCCGGCATGACCGCGGGCAGTGAGCCGATCACCATCAAGTCGGGAGCCGTCGTCCTGCCCATCACCGGCCTGGCCATAGAGCTCCCGGCCGACGGCCGCGCCGACTTCACCTGGAGCCTGTCCTCCAGTTACGCGCTGTCCAATAACGGAACGGTCTTCGACGGCCGCGACGTCATCGACGAGAAGATCAAGGATAAGCTCGTGGCCGGATGTTGGGTGCACGTCGGCTTTTTCAACGCCGGCGACTGCCGGGCCACCGTAGCCCAGGCCGAGTTGGCCGACGCCTGGAGCGAGGAACGCGATCTCTTCGGCATCCACTGGTGCCTGCGCGGCGGCACGTTCGAATTCACCGGGGAGCTCGGCCAGGTCCCGGCGGTCGTCATGTGCGCCCACCGCGAAGGGCGGAAAGACCTCCTGATCTACCGGTTCTTCCTCGACATGCCGCTGGGGACCGCGCGGGAAACCCTCGTCGCCGCGCTGGCGAAGGCCCCCGTGGTCGAGCGAGCCGCCCTCGCCTGGCAACAGGACGCCTGGGCGGCCGTCAAACCGCGACACCGGCCCGAGGTCCGTGACCGGGGCGACGTCGCGCCCGTGCGGACGGTCAAGCTGGCGAAGAGCGGCCTGACGCTCGCCCTGCCCGATGACGGCTACGTCTGGCTGGTGCGCGCCCCCGGCGAGGAGGACGCCGTGGACTGGCTCGAGATCATGGCCCCCGCCATGAACGAAGCGAACATCGAGATCATGCGCATACCCGGGATGACCTGCCAGGAGGTCTTCGACGGCATCACGACCGAAAAGCGCTACGACGCCCCTCCGTCGAATGTCCCCGCGGGCTGGACGGCCGGCCCGACCCTGGTCGTCGACGGGAAATTGGAGCGGGTGGTCGGCCGTTCGGTCGGCGGCAGCGCCATCCTGGTCGGCCTGTTCAACGTGCCGGACCAGGGGCGCGGCGCCGGCGATTTCGCCAAGCTCGCCCCGATGCTGGAGGCGATCGCCAAGGCCGCCGCCGCGCTCTGAGCCGGCTTCGATTTTCCGCTTGACAAACGCCCTTTGCGGTCTTATGCTGTAAAGGGTGAACAAAATGGTAAACACACTGAGACGGGAGCTGACCCTGCGGCAGGCCAAGGTCCTCAAGACCGTCGAGGACTTCATCCTCGGCCACGGCTACGGCCCGACGATCCGCCAGCTGGGCGCGGCCCTCGGCCTGCCCAACCCCTCGGCCGTCCTCAAGCACCTCCAGAGCCTGGAGCGCAAGGGCTACATCAGCCGCGCGGACGGCGGGATCCGGGTGGCGGGCTGGCCCGCCCTCGTCGACAGCCAGGTCCGCGTCCCGGTCGCCGGGCTCGTCCCGGCCGGCGGGCCGCGCGAGTCGTTCGACACGACGGGCGAGGCCATGGACGTCCCGTCCTGGATGGTCGGCCGGCGCCGGGGCAACGTCTTCTGCATCCGGGTCGACGGCAAGAGCATGATCGACGCCTACATCGACGACGGCGACCACGTCCTGCTCGAGCGGACCGACCTGGCCAACTCGGGCGAGATGGTCGTGGCCATGCTCGACGACGGCTCGGTCACGCTCAAGCGGCTGCGGCGGGACAACGGCCAGGTGACCCTGGTCCCGGAGAACCCGGCCTTCCAGCCGATCGCGGCGCCCTCGGCCAAGATCCTGGGGCGGGTCATCGGCGTCATGCGCAAGTACTGAACGGGGGAGACCCCCGATATCGCGTCCCCTTCGCGGAAGGGGAGAACAAGAGAACGGATCGCGCCGAAGAAAGGAGGAGAGGTGTCCCTGTCGACCAACGGCCGGCGCTACATCGTCCACGTCGACATCGACGCCTTCTTCGCCGCCGTCGAGGTCCTGCTCGACCCGTCCCTGGCCGGCCGGCCGGTCATCGTCGGCGGCCTGCCCCACGAGCGGGGCGTGGCCTCGACCTGCTCCTACGAGGCCCGCAAGTTCGGCGTCCACTCCGGGATGCCGCTTCGCGAATGCTACCGGCTCTGCCCCCAGGGCGTCTTCGTCCGCGGCAACTACCACGTCTACGAGTCCTTCTCGGAGCGCTTCTTCCGGGTCCTCCACGCCGCGACGCCCGACGTCGAGGAGGCCTCGCTCGACGAGGCCTACCTGGAGCTGACCCGCTGCGGCCGCCTCTACCCGTCGTTCCCGGAGGCGGCCCGCGAGATCAAGCGGCGGGTCGAGCGCGAGATCGGCATCACCGTCTCGGTCGGCGCGGCCCCGAACAAGGTCCTGGCCAAGCTGGCCACGGGCCGGGCCAAGCCGGCCGGCTTCTTCGAGATCCGCGAGGGCGAGGAGGCGGCCTACCTCCGCGACCTCGGCATCGAGGCCCTGCCCGGCATCGGGCCCAAGGGCCAGGTCGTCCTGCGGCTGATGAACATCCACAAGATCGGCCAGCTCTGGGACCTGCCGCGGGCGACCCTGCACACGCTCTTCGGCTCGGGCGGCGACGACATCTACCTCCAGTCTCGCGGCCTCGACAGCCGGCCGCTCGTCTCGCGGACCCTGCCCAAGTCCGTGTCGCGGGAGACGACCTTCCTCGAGGACCTCTGGGACAAGCGCCTGCTCCTGGCCCACCTGGCCTACCTCTGCGACCGGCTGACCCTGGCCCTGCGCCGGGACCGGCTCTACGCCCACGTCGTCGAGGTCAAGGCCCGCACGGCCGACTTCAAGACCGAGATCAAGCGGCGCCTGCTCCTGTCGCCCCTCCAGGACACGGCCGGGATCTACAAGGTGGCCGAGGAGCTCTTCCTCGAGCTCTTCACCGGCACGCGGCTGGCCCTGCGCCTGGTCGGGGTCAAGGCCGCCGAGCTGGTCCGGGTCCGGCCGCTGGCCCTGTTCGAGCCCTACTCGGAGCGGCCGGAGCGCCTGGGCGGGGCCATCGACCGGGTCCGCGACAAGTACGGCTTCGGCTCGGTGCTGACGGCGCGGGAGAGGATGCTCGACGCCGTCTACGCCGCCGACCCGCGGCGGGGCTACGTCCTCAAGACCGCGTCCCTGACGAAGTGAGAGGGGAGAGGCGCGCGCCATGTTCGTCCCGCTGCGCATCCATTCGGCGTACAGCCGGGGCCGGGGCAGCGTCACCCTCGAGGAGGCCTCGGGCTGGGCGGCCGCGCGGGGGCTCCCGGCCGCGGCCCTGGCCGACGCCGGCAACATCTACGGCTGGGGCAAGTGGAAGCGCGTCGCGCCGCCGGGCGGATACCGGCCCCTCTTCGGCTGCGAGCTCGAGCGCGGCGGCCGGCGCTTCGTCTTCCTGGTCAAGACGCGCGAGGGCTACCCGAACCTCATGGAGATCTTCAACGGGCAGGAGATCCGCGACGCGTCGGGCCTCGTCGTCATCTACATCCCGGACGGGAAAGGGGACCCGGACGAGGCGGCGGCGCTGGCCGGGCTGCGGGAGCGGGTCGCGCCGGGCGACCTCTACATCGGGGCGGAGTTCGCGAACTTCCGGCGAATTCTTGAATTCGACCTTCCGGTCGTCTGGGCCAACCCGGTCAAGTACCTGACCGGCCCGGAGCGGCTCATCCTCCTCCACGCCATCGACAAGAAGGTCCCGTACCCGCCCGAGCGCGACCGGCTCCTCGCGAAAGTGCGGATCTTCGGCCCGGACCAGGAGGCCCTGGCCCTGCGCCGCTTCGGCGACGCCGCCAGGGACGCCCTGGCCCGGACGGCCGAGGTCGCGGGGAAGTGCGCGTTCACCTTCGAAGGCCTCGTCCCCAACCTCCCGGCCGACCTCTTCCCGCGCTCGCTGCGCGAGGTCGTCGCGGAGCGCCTGGCGGCCGCCAAGGACCTGACCTGGAAGGAGCGCCAGCGGGCCCGCCGCGAGCTCGCCGCCGTCGAGCAATCGGGCTTCGGCCCCTACTTCCTCGTCGTCCACGACATCGTCGAGTTCGCCCGCCGCCGCGGCATCCTCCACAACCTGCGCGGCTCGGGGGCCTCGTCCTTCCTGGGCTGGCTCCTGGGCCTGTCCCACGTCAACCCCATGGCCTTCGATCTCTACTTCGAGCGCTTCCTCAACCGCGGCCGGCCCGACCCGCCCGACATCGACCTCGACTTCGACTCGCGGCGCCGCGACGAGGTCCTGGCCTACGTCCTCGAGCGCTACGGCTCCGGCCGGACGGGCGCGGCCTACGTCTGCTCGCTCAAGGATTTCGGCGGCCGGTCGGCCCTCTACGAGACCCTCCGGGCCTTCGGCGCGCCGCCCGACGAGGCCCGCGGCCAGTCCAAGCGCGTGCCGTACTTCGCCGAGCCGTCGTGGCTGAGACGGGCCGCCCCGGCGCCGGGCCGCCTCGAGGCCTGGAAGCTCGCCGCCGAGCTCCAGGACGTCTACCGCGAGATCTCCCTGCACGTCGGCGGGGTCATCCTGACGCCGGGACCCGTCGAGCGCTGCCTGCCGCTCGAGACCTCGGCCAAGGGCCTGCGCATGACCCACTTCGACAAGGACGCCGTCGAGGACCTGCGGCTCATCAAGCTCGACCTCCTCTCGGTCCGGGGCCTGGCGGCCGTCTCGGAGACCAAGGACCGGCTCCGGCTCCGGACGCTCCCCGAGGGCGACGCCGCGACCTACGACGCCCTGCGGAAGGCCCGGACGGTCGGCTGCTTCCAGGTCGAGAGCCCGGCCATGATGAACCTCCTGCGGCGGATGAAGCCGACCGATGTCCACGAGATCACCCAGGCCCTGGCCCTGGTCCGGCCGGGGCCGACCGAGAGCGGCATGAAGGAGGCGCTCCTGCGCCGGCGGAACGGGCGAGGGGCCGCGAGAGGCGGGGACACGTACCAAGGGTACATGTCCCCGGGCGACGACCCCTTCCTGGCCCGCATCCTGCCCGAGACCGGCGGCATCCTCCTCTACGAGGAGCAGGTCATGCAGGTCGCCGAACGGGCGGCCGGGATGCCTCCGGAGGAGGGCGACCTCCTGCGCCGGAGCCTGCGCAAGGGGCGGGGCGGCGACCCCGCCCTGCGGGCCAAGTTCGTTCGCGAGGCCGGCGAGCGCGGCTACGCGGCCGCCGAGATCGAGCGGCTGTGGAAGACCATGGAGAAGTTCTCCTCCTACTCGTTCAACAAGGCCCACAGCGCCTCCTACGCGGCCATGGCCTACCAGGCCGTCTACCTCAAGGTCCACCACCCGGTGCCCTATCTCGCGGCCGTGCTCAACGCCGGCGGCGGCTACTACGACCTGCCCGAGTACGTCGCCGAGGCCAAGCGCAGCGGCGTCCGCTTCCTGGGCCCGGACGCCAACCGCAGCGGGGCCGGCTTCGAGGTCGAGGCCGGGGCCATCCGCGTCGGCCTGACCTCGATCAAGGGGCTGGGCCTCAAGACGATCGACCGCCTCCTCGGCGAGCGGGCGGCCGGCGGCGACTTCCTTTCGGTCGAGGACTTCCTGGTCCGGACGAAACCCGGCCAGGCCGAGCTCCTGGCCCTCATCCGGGCCGGCGTCTTCGACTCCCTCGAGCCGCGGCGGACGCGCCAGGTCCTGCGCTACTTCCGGGGCCTCGAGCACATGGAGGAGGTCGCCGACATCTCCGCGGGCGAGAAGCGGCGCATGCTCTTCGAGTCGCTCGGCTTCCTGCCCGAGGGCGACGACCTCGATCTCTACGAGGGCAAGCGGCCGCCGCTCCGGATCAAGGACCTCGGGGACCGCGCCGGGACCCTGGTCGAGCTCCTGGTCCGGGTCGTCGACGCCCGCCAGCGGGTGACCTACGGCGCCCTGCACGGCGGCGACGGGTCCGGGGGCTTCGGGGGATATGGCCGGCCGGGCGGCGGGAACGGCGACGGGGACGGGGAAGGCCCGGAAGAGGCGGAGGACGAGCGCGGCGGCTACGGCGTCGGGACGGGCGGCGCAAAGTATTTTTACATGTTCGAGGACGAGACGGGCCTGCTCCAGGGCATCGGAGAGACCCGCTGCGCCGTCTACGGGACGCCGCCGGTCTGTTTCCTCCGGGGCGAGGTCCGCAAGGACGGGGAGGGCGTCCCCCAGATCACCCAGTGCGCCTTCCTGAGGTCGTTCTGAAGATGGGGACACACCTATTGGCACGATTTCGGCTGTAAACAATGATACGGAGGTCGATATGAACGGCTACCGGTTCTCGGCTTACGTCGTCCGCGACCGCGAAGGCTGGGCCGCCCACTGCCCGGAGTTCCCGGACTGCCGGGCCCGCGGCGGGACCTACGAGGAGGCCCTGGACAACCTCCGCGACGTCATCCGCATCTTCGTGGAGGACGGCCTCGGCGACGACGAGGCGCCGCCCCAGCACGACGATGCGGCGTTGACGACGCTGAACGTCTGACGTTCGCGGCCGGGCGTTCCCGCGTCCCCGCTCGGGCCCCGCTTCGGCCCGTGCCCCTTCCGGTTTTCCCATCTTCCCCCCGTAAGCCCGTTGGATTAGAATACCTCTTCGCTCCGCCATCCTTCGAAGGAGTCGACCATGAGAAGAAGCCCCGGACTCGCCCTCGCTCTCCTGGCCCTGCTCGTCCTCGTTCCCGCCGTGGCCGCGGCCCAGGCCGCCGCGCCGGCCGCGTCCGCGCCGCCGGCCAAGCGGTCCATCGCCCTCGACGACCTGTTCAAGATGAAGAGCGTGGGCTCGCCGCAGAGGTCGCCCGACGGGAAATGGGTCGCCTATACCGTCGGTTCGACCGACCTCGAGAAGGACAAGCGCGACTCCGACCTGTGGATGGTCGGCTGGGACGGCGGCGAGGAGATCCGCCTGACCTCGGGCCCCGACGGCGAATCGGCGCCCCGTTGGAGCCCGGACGGCCGCTACCTCTCGTTCCTGGCCTCGCGCGGCACCGAGGAGGAGAAGAAGCTCGGCGCCCAGGTCTGGCTCCTCGACCGCCGCGGCGGCGAGGCCTGGCGGCTGACCGAGGTCAAGGGCGGCATCGACGATTACGCCTGGTCCCCCGACGGCAAGCGCCTCGTCCTCGTGGTCGGCGAGAAGGACCCGGCCGACGAGCCCGAGAAGATGGAGGGCTGGAAGCGGAAGACGGCGCCGCCCGTGGTCATCGACCGCTATCATTTCAAGGCCGACCGCGAAGGCTATCTCAAGCGCCTGTGGACCCACCTCTGGCTCTTCGACGTGGCCGCCCGCAAGGCCGAGCCACTGACCTCGGGCCCGGGCCACGACGGCTCGCCCGCCTGGTCGCCCGACGGCGCCCGGATCGCCTTCGCCAGCGACCGCGGCCCCGATCCCGACCGCGCCCCGGACAGCTCCGTCTACGTCGTCGAGGCCAAACCGGGCGCCGAGATCCGGCGGCTGACGACGGCCGCCACCCCCGACGCCACCGAACCGGCCTGGAGCCCCGACGGCCAGCGGATCGCCTTCCTGGTCGGCGACGAGCCCAAATACTCGGCCTACGCCCAGAACAAGCTGGCCGTCGTGCCCGCGGCCGGCGGCCCGGCGACGGTCCTGACCGAAGCCCTCGACCGGCCCGTCTCCGGCCCGCTGTTCTGGACGCCCGACGGCGCGGGCCTCCTGTTCACGTTCGAGGACGACCGCGAGAGCTGCGTCGGGCGCGTTCCCTCGGCCGGCGGCCCGGTCGAGCGGCTCACGTCCGGCCGGCGCACCGTCTCGGGCATGTCCCTCGGACCGGACGGCGCCGTCACGTTTCTCGGCGGCATGGCCGACGAGGCCGACGAGGTCTGGGCCCTCGAGAACGGGCAGATGAGGCGGCTGACCCGCCAGAACGACGCCCTCTTCGCGGGGCTCCAGCTGGCCACGACCGAGCCGTTCACCTCCAAGAGCAAGGACGGCGCCACGGTCAACGGCCTGCTCGTCAAGCCGGTGGGCTACGATCCGGCCAAGCTCTACCCGCTCATCCTCGTGATCCACGGCGGCCCGGCCGGGCAGGACGACTGGGGCTTCCGGTTCGACCTCCAGTACTACGCGGCCCACGGCTACGCCGTCCTGGCCGTCAATTACCGAGGGAGCAACGGGCGGGGGAGCGCCTACCAGAAGGCCATCTTCGGCGACTGGGGGCGCAAGGAGGTCCTGGACCTGCTCGGCGCCGTGGACGCGGCGGTGGCCCGCAAGATCGCCGACCCGGCCCGCCTCGGCCTCGGCGGCTGGAGCTACGGCGGCATCCTGACCGATTACACCATCGCCACGGACACCCGGTTCAAGGCCGGCGTCAGCGGGGCGGGCAGCGCCCTGCAGCTGTCGATGTACGGCAGCGACCAGTACATCCGCCAGTACGAGCTCGAGATCGGACTGCCCTGGAAGACGGCCGAGAGGTGGATCCGCATCTCGTTCCCGTTCTTCCAGGCCGACCGCATCCGGACGCCGACCCTGTTCATGTGCGGCGAGAAGGACTTCAACGTCCCCATCATCGGCAGCGAGCAGATGTACCAGGCCCTGAAGAGCCAGGGCGTCGACACCGGCCTCGTCGTCTACCCGGGGCAGTTCCACGGCCTGTCGGTGCCGAGCTACATCAAGGACCGCTACGAGCGCTATCTGGCCTGGTTCGACAAATACCTGAAGCCGGCGCATTGAGGGGATCACTCTTCTCCGAGACTCACTTGAAAAGCCGCCACCCGGGGATCAATAGCCATCATGCCGGATAACCACGATAAGCGGAACCTGCTCGCGGTCAATCTGGCCCTGATCGCCAATGCCGGGCTGGCGGCCCTCAAAACCGCGATCGGGATCCTGGGACACAGTCCCGCCTTGCTCGCGGACGGGATCAACTCCACCTCCGACGTCGCCTATGGGATCATCGTCAAGATCTTCATCAGGAAAGCCCGCAAGCCGGCCGACGAAGAGCACCCTTATGGGCATCGACAACTCGAGAGCATTGCGGCCGTCGTCATCGGCGCCTTCGTCCTGACGACGGCCGTGGCGATCTTCTGGGACGCCATCAACCGGGTCTACGACCTTCTCTCTTCGGGAGCTGCCGTCGCGGGCGCCAGCTCGGGGGCTCAATTCGCGGCGGCGTTCACCGTAGGCCTGAAGATCCTCTTGAGCTGGAGAACGAGACGCATCGGCCGCCAGACGGGCAATCCCGTGGTCCTCGCCATCGCTTCCGACCACCGCAACGATATCTTCGCCGCCGCGGCCGCAGGCATCGGCATCTTCCTGGCCCGCCACGGATATCCGTGGTTCGACCCCCTGGCCGGGGCGTTGGTGGCCCTGGTGATCCTTCGGACGGGACTCGAGATCCTGCGCGAATCTTCAGGAGACTTGATGGATACCGTCCCCTCCGCGGAGATCAGGAAAAGGGTGGAGGCTTGCGTGGCCGGAACGCCCGGAGTGCTGGCCGTCGAGGAAATGCAGGCGCACCGCTTCGGTCCGTATCTCGTCATCAATTTGACCGTCGCCGTGGACGGGTCCATGACCGTGGCTGAAGGGGACGCCATCTCCGCCAGCTTGGAACGGGCCCTCCACAGAGATATCGACCTGCTGCAACGCGTGCACGTCCATTATCATCCCTTGGCAAGGAGTTCTTCGGCGCCCCCTATCAGCGCGCCGTAAGCTCCTCGATAGCGGCGGCGACCTTGTCCCGGTAGCGCAGCAGGTCGAGCGGGTCCTTGGTGTAGTCCTGTCCGGTCGTGAATACCGAGTCTGGGAAGGCGAGGAGCTTCACCGCTTCCGCCGCCGCGGCCCTGAGTTTGACGTTCCCTTTGGCGGCCTTGGCTCCCGCGACGGCCTTCTCGAGCAGCACGAAGTACTCGTAGTCCTCGATGCCCTCGCGCAGGATCTCCCAGCGGATCGAATCGACCGGCCCGCGGAGATACTTGGCCTTGTCCCGGCCCGGATCGCGGTTGGGGGGATAGAGGAACCGGCCGTCGCCGTTGCCCCAGCGGCTGACCTGCCCGTAGGGGACGCCGTAGCCGACCGTGTAGGACATCGGGTCCCGCCATGGGTTCTGCAGGACGCCCGGCGGGAACAGGGTCGGGCTGTTCCAGTAATCGGCCCGCCAGACCAGGATGCCCTTGAGGCCCCATTTGTAGGTCATCCACAGCCACATCCGCAGGTTGACCGCCGGGTGGTCGATGAAGAGCGAGACCCAGGGGGATTGGGGCGCCGTGCAGAGGTAGGACCAGAACTCGCGGCCCTTGGGGGCCAGCTCGGCCACGGCCGCGGGGTCGACCCGGTGGAAGATGGTGCAGCCGATCTCGGACACGTCCATGATCTCGGGCCCGGGCCGGTGCTCGGTGATGAACCGCGTCAGCCGCGGCGCGTTCCTGCGGATGTTGAGCATGCCCTCGCGGACGAAGGGGTAGTCCTTGGGATCGGGCTCGTCGAACCAATAGATGTACTCGCGGCCGAGCCAGCCCATCGCGGCCAGGTGGGCCTCGACCTGCTTGAGGTATTGGCTGAGCAGGGCGTCATATTCGGGCGTGCCCTGGCGGAAGCCGCAGAAGAGGCCCTTCTGGCTGCTGAAGAACGAGCCGGTGCCGAGGCCCTCCAGAGGAAGGTTGAAGGCGTTGAAGCCGAGCTCGTCGAGGACCCGGCGGCCGCCCCGGTCGAACTCGGAAAAATCGACGTCGACCGCCATGCCGTCGAGCGGCATTTCGAAGTCGCCGCCCTCGAGGAGGCTGTCGAGGCGGGCTTCGGGCCCCTTGGGGGCCGCCGTGAGGACGAGGTCGTCGAACCAGGCCGTCCCCCGGGTCGTCCCGCCGTTGTCGCGGAAAGCGGGGAAGAGCGTGAGGTCCAGGCCGGCCGCTTCGTCGGGCGGGCGCGGGAACTCGATCGTCTCCTGTTTCCAGTCTTTGCCCCCTTCGAAGACCTTGAGCAGGTTGGCGCCGGCGATCCAGGTCCCCTCGGCGGTGAAGAACTCGCACAGGACGGTGTAGGGCTGGCCGGTCTCGCCGGTCCGGGCCCAGAGTGTGAGCTTGAGCGGCGTGTACGCGGCGAGCGGGAGGCGCGTCTCGTACTTCGCTCCGACGTTCTCGTCGGCGCGGTCGTCGGAGACCAGGAGGGCTCTGCGGCCGCCGTGGGCGCCCTCGGCGACGAACTCGCCGCCGTTCCAGTGGACGCCGCGTGATCTGACCTTCATCGGATAGAGCTCGAACGGCGAGGTCGGCGCGACGCGATGGGCCTTCATGTCCTGGTAGTAGAGGTCGACGACCCGCTCGAGCTCCTCGCGGGTCTCGAGGTTGTGGTAGGCTTTGATGTCGCCCGTCGGCAGGCCGAACGAGGAACGGACGGAAGCCGTCTCGGGCAGGACGAAGCGGCGGACCGTGAGCTCGACGGGGACGCGGCAGGACCAGCCGCCGCCTGCCGTCAGCGTGACCGCGCCCACGTAGAGCCCGGGCGCGGCGCCGGCCGGGACCCGGACCGTGATCCAGAGGGGGTGGTTCTCTCCCGCGGCCGCGATGAACGGGCCCTCGTACTCGGGGAGTGGATCGGGCCACCAGCCGGGTCTCGAAGAAGGGTCCGTCGGCGCGGTCACGCGGACGTACTCGACGCGGCGGACCGTGATGTCGGGCGCGTCGATCGTCGCGCCCGTCCCGCTCACCAGGCGGCTGATGGCGACGCGGACGCCGTCGAGCCTTTCCGACGGGCGGAGGACGACCAGGAACGGTTCGTATTCGTTCCGGGCGGCCGAGAAGCGGACGACACCCTGCGCGGCGCCGGGGACCGGATCGTCGCGCATGACCTTGTAGGCGCCTTCCGCCCACCACACGGCACACGGAGGGCCGGCCTGGACGAGATAGCCGTAGGCCGCGGCCGTCGCCGGCCCGCCGGCCGGGGCGGCCTCGACGGAAATAAACCCGAGGCCCGTCACAAGGACGATGAAGGACGACAAGGATCTCCGGATTCCGATCACGGTCCTCTCCTCAGCCGAGCTTCTTGACGCGCTTGGCGATGGCCTTGCGGATCTTGGCGTAGGCGGGCGGCGGGCCCATTCGCAGGCCCTTGCCGTCGACGAAGATGGCGTCGGGCTCGCCCCAGGCCTTGAAGACGGCGTGGTCGAAGGTGTCGACGGTCCGGAACTCGACCCGGTCGCCGAACTCGGTGGCAGCGCGCTTGGCCCGTTCGTAGGCCGTGTTCATGCCCGGGCACCAGCCGTTGACGAGGGCCGTGACGGTGACCCTGCCGGGGACCGGCTCGGGCGTCTTCTTGTCCCGGACCCAGCGGGGCGGCTTGGCGTCCGCGGCGAAGGGTTTCCATAAGAGGACCTGCATCCCCACGGCGTCGGCCTTCTTGTAGCCGTGTTTCCTGAACCAGGAGGCCCGCATGAAGACCGGGATGGCCATGCCCCAAGCGGCCATGCCCTTGGCCCCGAGCTCCCGGGCGTCCTCTTCGGCCGCGGCGAGCAGCGCCCGGCCCATGCCCTTCTTCTGGAAATTTCCCCGCCCCCGCTTGTGGCCGTGGACCCAGATGCAGGGAATGAAGTACAGCCCCTCTCCGTCGACGAAGGCCTCTTCGATGGGGACGTATTGGATCATGCCGCCCACGACGCCGTTGTCGTCGAGGGCCAGTTTGACCCGCAGGCCCCTGTCGCGCATCTTCGCCAGCCATTTCGCCTTATGGTCGCCGGCCTCCCTCATTTCGTCCGACCAGTCCTCGAGGCAAGCGCAGAAGAGCGGTTCGTGTTCGGCGGACAGGGGAATGATGCGCATCGGGGACCTCCTGCGGGGGCTCTGGGGCGATTCTAGCCCCGGCCGAGGCGCCAAGTCAAAGCGCACGCGATGCCTAGGAGACGGCCCGGCGCTCGGCCGGGTAGCGCTCGTATTCCCGGGTCTCGATGATGGCCCGGAGATGGCCGACGAGAATGGCAAGCTCGCCGAAGGTGTTGTAGAGCGCGACCGGCGCGACGCGGACGATGTCCGGCGGCCGGAAGTCGGGCACGACGCCGCGGCCGCGCAGGGCCTCGGCGATACGCATAGCCTCCGGGTGGACGAGGGCGACGTGGCCGCCGCGGCGGGCGTCCTCGCGGGGCGTCCCGATCGAGAAACCGTACGGCGCGGGGGCGAGCAGCGCGTCCGTCATGTCCATGAGGAACCGGGTCAGCCGGAGCGATCGCGCGCGGATGGCGGCCATCCCGGCTTCCTCGAAGATCGCCAGGGAGCCGATGAGGGGCGAGGCGTTGAGGATGGCCGGGGAGGAGATCTGGAAGCGCCCCGCGCCGGCCGCCGGGGTGAAGTCGAGCGCCATGTCGAACTGGCGGTCCTTGGCCGAGCCGAACCAGCCGGCCAGGGCCGGCTCCGCTCCGAAGTGGCGGCGGTTGACGTAGAGGAAGGCGGCCGTGCCGGGGCCGCCGTTGAGGTACTTGTAGCCGCACCAGACGGCGAAGTCGACGCCCCAATGGTCGAGCTCGTGCGGGACGGCGCCGACGGAGTGGGAGCCGTCGAAGCCGATGGGGATGCCCTTTTCGCGGGCCCGGGCCGTCAGGAACTCCATGTCGAGGAGCTGGCCGCTGCGGTACAGGACCGACGGCAGGAAAACGAGCGCGACGGTGTCGTCGAAATGCCGGGCGATCTCGCGCTCGTCGAGCGTCAGGCCGTCGCCGCTGCGGACGAGCACGAGGTGCTCGGCCGGGTCGAGCCCGCGGAGCCGGAGGACGCTCTTGAGGGCGTAGACGTCGGTGGGGAAGTCGAGCTCGTCGGCGACGATCTTCGTCCGGCGGCCTTCCGGCCTATAGAAGGTGTTGACCAGGGCGTGGATATCGACCGTGGTCGTGCCCGACATGACGACCTCGTCGGGGGAGGCGCCGACGAGCGGCGCGCAGCGGGCCCCGAGGCTCTCGGCGAGGTGGAACCAGGGCGGATCGGCCTCGAGCCAGCCGCGGACGGCCAGGCGTTTCCAGGAGCGGACGGCCGCCGTGAGAGAGCGCTCCGCGTCGAGTGACAGGAGACCGAGCGAGTTGCCGTCGAGGTAGACCGTGCCGGGCGGGACGGCGAATCGCCGGCGGAAACGGCGGAGCGGGTCCTCCCGGTCGAGGCACCGGGCGTCTTTCCTGAACGCGTTGAGATCGGCTGTCAAACTCTTATCCACTCATGTCCGGATTTGAGGTCCCCGGAGCCGTCTTGGGCCCCGGCCGCCCGAACGGTCGTCTGCCCCGGAAAAAATGGGAAATAGGTATCATGTCCCCCATTTATTTCTTCTTATCGGGGTAGGGCGGGTGCTTGGGCACCTCGACCGGGTCCTTGGCGATGAGCTCCTGGAGGTGCTTGACGGCCGCCTCGAGCTGGGCGTCCCGACCCAGGAAGGTCGCGTGGGGCAGGTTGTCGACGACGACGTCGGGATCGACGCCGTGGCCCTCGATGAGCCATTGGCCCTCGGGCCCGTAGACGCCCGTTTCAGCCGCCGAGGCCAGGCCGCGGTCGACGAGGACGTTGGACGAGCTCAGCCAGATCTCGCCGCCCCAGGTCCGGGTGCCGATGACCTTCCCCAATCCCAGCCGGCGGAAGCCCTCGGCGAAGGCCTCGCCGTCGGAGGCCGTGCGCTCGTTGCAGAGCACGACCAGGTGGCCGCGGAACGCGTGCTGCATGTTCCAGGTCGGCTTCCCGACCCGGCTCTGCCAGTAGAACCAGGCCCGCCGCAGGAGCTTCTCCAGGACCCAGGAGTCGATGTTGCCGCCGCGGTTGTGCCGGACGTCGATGACGAGGCCCTTGCGGTCGAAGACGGGGTAGAAGTTCTTGACCCACTCCGTGTAATTGTCGCCGCCCATGGCCCGCAGGTGGACGTAGCCGATCTCGTTCTTCGAGGCCTTTTCGACCTCGAGCCGGCGGGTGTATTCCCACTCGGAGTAGCGCAGGTCGGCCTCGGCGCCCGGCGTCATGGGCACGACGATCTCCTTGCGGGCCGGCCCGCCCGCCGCCGGCCGGACCTCGAGCAGGACCTGCTGGCCGGCCGTGTGGCGCAGCAGGAAGGCCGGATCGGCGACGCTCAGGGCCGGGACGCCGTTGATCGAGGCCACGATCTCGCCTTCCCGGATGGCCGACATGGGCTTGCCGAGCGGCGAGAGGTTGTCCGGGTATTCGGGATCGGCGCGGTAGATGTGGTCGATCCGGTAGCCGCCCTTGGCCTCGTCGCGGACGAGGCGGGCCCCGAGAGAGCCCGGCGAGACGCTGTCGGTCGGCGGACGCAGGTCGCCGCCGCGGACGAAGGTGTGCAGGGCCGAGAGCTCGCCGACGAGGTGGGCCAGGAGGTCGTTGAGCTCGGCCCGGTCGCTGACCCGCTCGACGAACGGCCGGTGGCGCTCGAGGAGGCCCTCGTAGTCGACGTTGTGGAGGTTGCGGTCGTAGAAGTAGTCGCGCTCCATGCGCCAGGCGTCGACGAGCATCTGGCGCCATTCCTCGCGGGGATCGACGGAGAAGGCCCACTTGGAAAGGTCGATCCGCCGCTCGCCCAGGGTCTGCTGCGTGGGCTGGGACGTGCCCGCGTCGATGACGTAGAGGTCGCCGCCCTTGCGGACGAACAGTTTCTTGCCGTCGGCCGTGAGCTCGAACTGGCGGACATCCTCCATGAGCGTCCTGGCCTGGACGCCGCGGTTCTTGATCTCGACGGCCTGGAGCTTGGGCTGGCCGGCGGCGTTGGAGCCCTCGTCGATGAAGAACAGGGCCTTGTCGCCGACGGCCAGATTGCCGTAGACGCCCGGGGGCAGGGGGAGCTCGAAGACGCGGTCCGCCAGGCCGGCCAGGGCGATCTCGACCTTGACGCCGGGCGCCGGCTTGGGCGCGTCCTTGGCGGCGCCGGCCTTAGTTTCGACGCCCTTGTCGTCGCCCGGCTCCTTCTTCTCGCCCTGCAACTCTGTCGCCGGGGCGAAGGGGAAGGGGTCCTTTCCGCTCAGGGCCGCCGCGTAGATCTTGGTCGTCTTGTCGAAATAGGGCTCGGGCTGCCGGGCCCCCCAAGGCGAGCCGACGACGCTCTGGAAGTACCGGTCGGACAGGAAATAAAGCCACTTCCCGTCCGGGCTCCAGGCCGGCCCGTAGGAGTCGACCCGGTCGTTGGTCAGTTCGGCCCGCCGGCCGGTCGCGGCCTCGTGGAGGACGATCCGGCTGAAACCGTTCGGGGCGCCCTCGACGTAGGCCAGCCAGCGGCCGTCCGGTGACCAGGCCAGGCCCGAGAACATCTCGACCTCGGACACGGCGATGCGGGCCAGGGACTTCTTGGCGACGTCGAGGAGCCAGAGCTGGTAGTCTTTGTCGGCGAAGGCCAGCCACTTGCCGTCGGGAGAGGGCAGGCCGTCGAAGCGGAGGACCTTGGCCCCGTCCGTCAGGCGCTCGGCCGGGCCGAGACCGTCGGCGGGATAGCGGTGGAACTCCCACTCGCCGGTCTCGTCCGTGAGGACCATGAGGCTCTTGCCGTCGGCCATGAACCGGGCCGCCCGGGCCCGGACGCCTTCCCGGCGGGTGACGCGAACCCAGCGTCCGTCCCCGACGGGCGCGACGAAGACGTGGCCGCGGGAGATGAAGACGGCCCGGTCGCCGTTCGGCGAGACGTGCCCCGAGGTCAGGTAGTCGAGCGGCCGGTTCACCCAGCGCTCGCGCATCTGGTCGAAGTCGGAGGGCAGGGTCACGGCCAGGGCTTCGTCCTTGCCCGCGGCGATGTCGTAGACGCGGAGGTCGGCCACGAGCTGGTAGGCGATGCGCCCGGCGTCGAGGCTGGGGGAGCTGGCGTCGAAGCCCTTGTGGAAGGTGTGCTGCTCGAGGGCGCCGCCGCGGAGGTCCATGGACCAGATGTTCATGGAGCCGTCGCGGTCGCTCAGGAAATAGACTCGGTCCTTCCAAATCATGGGATTCTTGCTCGTGCCGGCGTAGTCGGCCGTGAGCGGGACGGCCTCCTCGGCGCCGAGCGCGTAGGCCCACAGGTTCTGGGCCGTGCCGCCCTCGTAGCGCTTGGTGTAGCTGCCCTGGAAGGGCAGGCGGGTGAAGTAGAGCGTCTTCCCGGAGGGCTCGAAGGACCCGTCGGCGGCCTGCGCGAGGGGCAGGACCGTCTCGGCGTTCGCGGCCGGGTCGAGGACGACGAGCTGGGTGTTGGGCAGCGTCGCGTACTTCTGGGTGCCGTAGAGGATCCTGCCGTCGGGCGTCCAGCCGACAACCGTTCCGCCCAGGCCGGCGAAGGTGCGCCGCGTGGGCAGCCCGCCGGCCAGGGGCATGGTGTAGACCTCGGTCGGGCCCTCGTACTGGGCCGAGAAGGCCAGGGTCCGCCCGTCGGGCGAGATGGCCGGGAAGGACTCGACGCCCGTGTGCGAGGTCAGGCGCCGGGCCGCCCCGCCGCGGACGTCGACCGTCCACAGGTCGCCCTCGGACACGAAGACGACGGTGTCGCCGTGGATGGCCGGGAAGCGGTAGTAGCCGTTGCGTCCGGCCGGTTCGGAGGCGCGGGCCAGGCCGAAACAGCAGGCGAGAACGGTCAGGGCGGCGAGGGCTCTTTTCATGGCGGGGTCCTTTCCCGGAGGGTTTCGCAAGGTCCGATTCTAATCCAAAACCTCGGGGGGAGGGCAAGGATTTTTGATGACCGGCCCCGGCGAACGTCGTATCATACGGGGCGGGGCCGTCGAGGGACTAGACAAAACGGCCGTCCGGGCGGGTCCTTATAAGCGGAATGTGTCAGGGCGAGCGTTGACCACCGAGGAGCTGTACGAGCGCCATGGAGAGGGCCTTTATCGCTATCTTCTGTTCAAGCTCGGCTCGGCCGAGGACGCCGAGGACGTTCTCCAGGAGTGTTTCTGCCGGTTCGCCCGCTACGATCTGCGGTGGCGGCTGGTGCGCAACGTCCGGGCTTTCGTCTTCCGGGTCGCCCGGAACGAGGCCGACCGGTCCCTGCGGCGAAAGCTGGGGCGCAGAGTGGGGGAGAGGATGATCGCTTCCGGAGCGGCCCTGGGGTTCGCCGCGGTCATCGCCGCTCCCGAGGAGCCGGCCCTGGCCCTGCTCCTGCGGCGGGCGGGGGAGCTGCCGGCGGAACAGCGGGAGGCCGTCTACCTGAAGGTCTTCGACGGCCTGACCTTCAAGGAGATCGCCTCTGTGAGCGGCGTCTCCGTCAATACCGCGGCCAGCCGCTATCGCTACGGGATCGACAAACTCCGGGGAGCGTTGGGGGCAAGGCCGTGAAGGACCGAGAACAGAAAAACGAGGCAAGGGACGGCTTCGAGGCCGGGGCGGCCGGCATCGAGCGGGAGCTCGGCCGGCTGGCCGCCGTGCCCGTCCCGCCCGGGCTCCGCGAGCGGGTCCTGGCCCGGGCATCACGGGAGCGCCGCGAGGCGGCACTTCCGCCTTGGATGCGCGTCGTGGCAGCCGGCTGTGCTGCTTTGGCCGTGGCGCTCCTCGTCCTCGAGCCTATCCAGGTCCGGCAAGAACAGGCCCGACTGGCCGCGCTATTGGACGGCCGCCCCGTGTCCGCGGCCGTGGCGGTCACGGCGACCGAGTTGGCCGAGGCCGGGATCGGAACGGAGGCGGCCCTCTGGTCCAGGTATCAGAGATTGGTGGCGGCCACGGCCCTGAAGCCCCCGGACAGGGCGTCTTTTGAAGCTATCGAACGACTCAAAGGATGGTGGGAATATGAAGATCCGGAAGATCCTTATTAGGATTGGCATCGGTTCTCTGGTCTTTATCGCGGCCGTTCTTGCCGTTCGCGCCGTCCTCAACTTCACCGAGGGCCGGGCGTTGGCCAAGACACTGGCCGGGCTCAAGGCCCAGGGGATCCCCCTGACGGGCAAGGACCTGGCCCCCCCGTGCGCCGACGAAGACAACGGCGCCCGCCTTTGGAAGGCCTACGAAAACATGTCGGTGATCCCCGGGCGCAAGATCTCCAAGCCGGGACAGCCGCCTCACAAGGACCGGGATCTGGAAGTCCGTAGGCTTATCTCCCGAGCCTGGCAGGATCATACGACCGGTAAGCCGATCACCCCGTCCGACCGGGCCGCTCTCAAAGAGGTGGTCCTCAAGAACGAAAAAGCCTTCGCGCTCCTCGCCGATATCGGGGGAAAGCCCTGCTTCCTCTACCGGGATCCGTCCGATCCCGTTTTCTCGAGCCTGATGCCGGACGCGATCCAGGCGCTCGGGACGGGGAGGCTCTTATTTTGCTCCATCCTCTTCAGCGCCGAAGAGGGCGATTGGACGGGCGCGATCGACCGGCTTGGGGTCGGCTTGAGGTTGGCGCCGGTCATGTCTCTCGAGGGAACGATGATGGCGTTCCTGATCTCGCTCGCGGAGGTCAACCTCCTGGCCCAGCCGCTCGCCGAGATCTGCCGCGGCCGGGAGATCGCGGCTGAGGACCTGGCCCGCCTCATGGCAGTCCTGGAGCCGGGTCCGTGGCGGGACCGTTTGGCGTTCGCCTGGCGCGGCGAACGCACCGCGTTCGTCGAAGGCGGAGCTTATCTTCTCGAGGCGGACCTGGGCGAAGTCGGTTCCCTCTGGGAAGGGCCGCGCTGGTGGCAAAAGATCGCCATCTGGCTGGCGCGGCCGCTCGTCAAGAGAGACCTGCGCCGGTCCCTGCCAAGTTACGAGTTCCTGGAGGCGCAGGCCAAGCTCCCATACTATCAATGCCGCGACGCCCTGAGGGCCCGTGACGAGGAACTTCGATCCAAGCCTTGGTATGCGATCGCGTCGAAGATGATGATCGGAAGCGCCGAAACGGCCTTCATGAAGACGGCCAAGACGGAGGCCATCACGTTGGCCTCGCGGGCCGGGCTGGCCTGCCGGCTTTACAAGAGCCGGACGGGACATTATCCTGACTCCCTGGACGAGCTCGTCCCCGGCCTGCTGACCGAGGTCCCGATCGACCCGTTCACGGGGAAGCCGCTGGTCTACCGCCGGGAAGGGGAAGGCTTCATCGTCTACAGCTTGGGCTCGAACGAGAAGGACGACGGCGGCCGCTCGACCTATATGATCACGCAATTGGTCATGCCCAAGGACGACGACTGGAGCTGGAGGGAGGACCGATGACCGGAACCGCCATTCCGTATCAGGCCATCGACTGGAGCGCGGTGCCGCGGACCGAGCATAAGGGGGAGACCGGTACGTCGTTCTGGCGGACGCGGCAGTACGGCGGCCTGCGGATCCGCGTCGTCGAGTATTCACCGGGCTATGTGGCCGACCACTGGTGCCAGAAAGGGCACATCGTCCACTGTCTCGAGGGCGAGTTCGTCAACGAGCAGGAGGACGGCGCGCGGACGGTCATGGCCAAGGGCATGACCTACGTCGTCTCGGACGGGGCCAGCTCGCATCGGTCCCGGACCGAGCACGGAGCGACGCTCCTCATCGTCGACGGGGACTTCCTCAAACCGGTCTAGGTGCCGGTCGCCGGGGCTCGCACCGCCCCATTCCGCATCGTAATCGACCGTATCTATCTGTATTTAAATGGAATAAAATTATTAAAAAATATGTTGACTATTTCTAACAAATTGTTAGAATAATATCACTATGTTAGAAATAATCAACATCAGGTTCCATTCGGAGGGGTGATGAAAAAGACCTTGGTCCGCTTCGTTGTGGGTCTGCTGGCGCTGGCAGGCCTGGGAGTTTGGGCGTTCGCGGGCTCGCTCACCTGGGACGCCGGGGAGATCGTCGTGGCGGGCCTGGCGCTCGTCGTGGTCGGTCTGGCCGCTTACCTTTAGGGCAGAGAGGAGGAACGATGAAAAAGACGATCGTCATTTTCGCGGTCGGCGCGCTCGTGTTGGCGGGTCTGGCGGCCTGGATGCTCAAGGGCCGCGTCGCCGGCGACGGCTGGGAGATCGCTACGACCGGCATCGCGTTCATCCTCGTCGGCTTCGCCGCCGCCCTCGGCCTGACGCGGCTCGGCCGCCATCGCCGCGGGGAACCGGCGGAGGACGAGCTCTCGAAGAGGATCATGACCCGGGCCACGTCCCTGGCCTATTACGTCTCCCTCTACATGTGGCTCTTCGTCATGTACATAGGCGACAAGGTCTCCCTTCCGGCCCACAGCCTGGTGGGCACCGGCATCGCCGGCATGGCCGTCGTGTTCCTGTTCTGCTGGCTCGGCGTGCGGTTCTTCGGGACCAGGAATGTATAACCGGATCAGGGAACTGAGGGCCGGGGCGGGCCTGTCGCAGCAGGAGCTGGCCCTGCGCGTGGGCGTCCGCCGCGAGACCATCGTCTTCCTGGAGAAGGCCAAGTACAATCCCTCGCTGCGCCTGGCCCACGACATCGCCAAGGTCTTCGGCCTGCCGATCGAAGAGGTCTTTCGCTTCGACGAGGGCGCCGGAGCAGGTCAGTAGGCGCAGGCCCGGGCGGCCTCGGCGTAGACCCGGAGGTGCTCCGGGGGCGTCTCGAAGAAGTGGTCGCAGCAGGACAGGATGTAGCCGCCGTCGCCGCCGACCTTCTCGAACAGCTCCCGCACCTTGGCCCGGATGGCCGCCGGCGGGCCCGCGGTCAGAACGTTGAACTGGTCGAGGCCGCCGACGAGGGCCAGGCGCCCGGCGATCTTGGCCTTGAACTCCCACGGCTCCTGGTTGCCGCCGATCGACGGCGGGGCCAGCGTCTCGGAGGCGTCGCAGCCGTTCCCCACGATGTGCTCCTCGATGCCCTTCGTGCCGCCGCAGGTGTGGTAGACGGCCTTGAAGCCGAGGGCGTGGAGGGCGTCGTGCATCCTGCGGTCGTAGGGCAGGCAGAACGCCTCGTGGAGGGCCGGCGAGATGAGGGTCGACGAGGCCGCCCCGCCGCCCGTCTCGACGATGTCGAAGGAGGCCCCCTTCATGGTTTCGATGAAACGGAGCTTCTTCTCGAGCAGGATGCCCAGCAGCTCGTGGACCCAGGCGGGATCGTCGTAGGTCTTGAGGATGAGGGCCTGGGTGTCCAAGAGCAGGGCGGCGTGCTGCCAGCAGCCGGCCTGGTCGCCCCAGACGAAGCCCCGCAGGATGCCGGCGTCGCCGACGGCGTCGTAGGCCCGCGCGGCCGCCGCGACGTCGAGCGCCCCGACGGGCATGTGCTTTTCGATGAGCCGGATGTCGTCGTCGCGCTTGATGAGGAAGTCCGTCACCCAGGTCGTCATCCGGTCGCCCTCGGCCGTGTAGGTCAGGACGCCTCCGGGGGTGGTGATGGCGTGACGGACGACGCGGTGATCGGGATCGGCGCTGACGACCGTGGCCTCGTCGCGCCATTCGGGGGTCGAGAAGCGGGAGAAATCCGCGCCGGCCATCCAGTAATTGCCCAGATCCTGCGAGAACTGCACGGCGGCGTCCAAACCGACCGCGGCGAAGGCCTCGAGGTCCGAGCGCCCGCCCATGTACGTCTCGAGGTGATAGCCCTGCCACTGGTGGACCGTGGCCGGCAGGCGGTCCGGCTTGCCCCGGGCCAGGGCCGTGAGCAGGCGCTCCTTCGATGTCACCCCCGCAGTATATTTGATTTTCCGGCCCCGTTCCATTAAAAGGAGGTCAAGAAGGAGATCCCCATGAACCTGACGTCGTCGCGCCGCGCTTCGTTCCCTATCCTGACCGTCGTCGTCCTCGCCGCCCTGGCGGCCTGCGCCAAGCCCGTTCCTCCGGAGCCGGCCGCGCCGGCCGAACGCCCTGCCGTTCCGCTCTTGGCCGAGGACGCCGTCCGCCTAGCCAACGATCCGGCCAAGACCGAGCTCTTCCGCGACGTCGGGCTGGGCCTGTTCATCCACTGGGGGCCGAACAGCCAGGTCGGGACCGAGATCTCCTGGCCCCTCTACAACGCCTCCGACGAGTTCGTCCGCAAATACTACGCTCTGGCCGAGACGTTCGACCCGGCCGACTTCGATCCCGCGGCCTGGGCCCGGCTGGCCAAGCTGGCCGGCATGGGCTACGTCGTCTTCACGACCAAGCACCACGACGGCTTCTGCAACTTCGACACCGCCTACAGCGACTTCAAGGTCACCCGGACGCCTTACGGGAAAGACATCACGGCCCAGGTGGCCGAGGCCTTCCGCAAGGAGGGCATCCTGGTCGGCTTTTACTATTCGCCGGGCGATTTCCGGTATCAGTGGGAGACAGGCGAACGCACCGGCCACATCTACGAGCCCGGCTTCGACAGCCGGGCCCCGTTCGGGCCGATGCGGATGGGCTTCCTCGATTACGAGCGCGGCCAGCTCGAGGAGCTCCTGACCCGCTACGGCGACGTCTTCCTGCTCTGGTTCGACGGCAAGTGCGAGCCGCTCAAGAGGCACGCCTGGCGCGTCCGCCAGGACGTCTTCATCGGCCGCGGCGAGATCCCGACGCCCGAACAGGAGATCCCCGGGAAGCCCGACGACCGGGCCTGGGAGAGCTGCCTGACCACGAGCTACCAGTGGTCGTACCTGCCCGGGGCCGTCGTCCGGCCTTCGACCGAGATCGTCGAGAACCTCGTCCACATCCGGGCCCGCGGCGGCAACCTGCTCCTCAACGTCGGGCCGCGGCCGGACGGCCGCATCGCCCCGGCGGACGAGGACGTGCTCCGCGACCTCGGCCTGTGGATGATGCTCTACGGCGAGTCCGTGCGCGGCGTCCGGCCCTGGACCGTGACCAACGAGGGCGATGTCTGGTTCACCGCCAAGCGGTCCGAAGGCACGGTCTACGCCCTGGCCGAGCTCGAGGACAACGGCCGGACCCTCGTCCTCGAGTCCGTCCGGGCGACGCCCGGGACCAAGGTCACCCTGCTCGGCCAGGAAGGGGAGCTGCCCTGGGAACAGACGCCGTCCGGCTTGAGGATCGAGGTCAAGAGGACCCAGACCATCCGCCTCGTCAAGGCCAGGCCGGAGCCGGACCGCGCGGAGACGAGCGACGTCCAGCGGCTGACCTGGGGCCTCGAGGCCCCCGTGGCCGTCAAGATCACGGCCGTCGAGGCCCCCTCCGGTCCGGCCAAGTAGGCCGGGCGGAGCCCGGTCTCAGACGTTGCCGAAGCGCGGGTTGACGACGTTGCTGTAGATCGAGCCGAAGCGGTAGTTGACGCCGATCTCGAAGCTCAGGTCGTAGCCCGTGGCCAGGCGCTTGAGCTCGAGCAGGATCTCCTCGGGCGAGTACTCGCGGCCCGGCAGCGACAGCTGGTCGCGGATGCGGCTGTAGCGGCCGCCGACGTTGAACGAGAAGCCCCGGAAGAGGTTGATGTACACCCCCAGGTCGGCCCGGAGGTTGTTGTACTTGAGGTCGGGGACGAAGGTCGAGCCCTGGACCGAGGCGCCGATGGAGCCCCACGGCTCCTTGATCTCGAGGACGACCTGCAGGGCCTGGCTGAAGAGGTTCTCCTTCTCCCTGCCGAAGATGGTCACCTCGTAGTAGTCCCGCATCGTGAAGTTGACCCGGTACTGCAGGCGGAGCTCGCGCCGGGTGGCCTCGGCGTAGGGGAAGATGTTGTATTCGACGCTCGGCCCGAACGAGGCGTAGAGCCGGGCGTTGTCGTAGGTCGAGGAATACAGGCTGGTCCCGCCGCCCCACGACCAGTGGCCGTCGATGGACTTGAAGACCGAGATCGAGGCGTTCTTGCGCTTGGAGTCGCTGACGATGGGCTCCTCGTCGGGGATCTCGTAGCGGCGGTGGTTGAAGTTGGTCCCGGCGTAGAACCGGAACTTCATGGCCTCCGTCGTCCGGTTGGCCGAGAGGTTGACCTGGTAACTGTAGCGCTGGGCCTGGTCCTCGAACTCGCCGCTGCCGCGGACGCCGACGCCGAACACCCAGTAGTGCCAGGGATCGGACTTGGGCGTCGGCCGGTAGTCCTTCTTCTGGGCGTAGCTGATGGAGATGAACTCGGCCAGGGGCGTGTCGTAGACGTAGGGGATGAGCCCCTGCTTGAGGACGTTGACGAGGCCCCTGCGGAACTGGTCCTCGGTGTCCGTCGGCTTCGAAAAGTACTTCAGCGCGGCGTCCTTGCCGGCGTTGCGCTTCAGGCCCATGAAGGCCAGGGTGTATTCGGCCCCGCCGCCGCCCGTCTGCTGCCGGGTGACGATGATCTGGACGTCGGCGCTCTGGCGGTCGAGGACGTAGTTGACGAAGGTGATCTCGGTCTTGATGTATTCGAAGTCGCAGGTCCGGCGCTCGCAGTCGAGGTAGACGTTGGGGGCGACGCTGCGCAGCTCGTCCGGGGGGACGATCTGGGCCCGGGCGGCGAGGGGCGCGAGCCAACCGGCCAGCAGGACGGCGGCGAGGACGGCCGGGCGCCTCATTTCGTCCTCACGAAGACCTGGGACCAGGGGATGACGTTGATCTCCGAGCCCCGGGCGTAATCCGGGCCCGAGAGGTAGCGCTTGTAGAGCCAGGACTGGATGACGTAGACGCGGACGATGGTCCCGGCGGGGACGTCGGCGGCGGGAACGACGGCCTCGGTCCCCTCCAGGTGGTCGCGGCTGAAGAACTCCCGGCCCGTCTTGAAGTCGTAGGCCCGGACGTCGACGGGCGAGGGGAAGCGGCTGAAATCCCAACGGACGGCCAGGTCGGTCCCCGCGGGAAGGATGGACGGCATCGGCGCCGTCAGGGCGAGCCAGGCCGGCAGGGGATGCCGCTCCCGTAGGACGGGCCTCTCGGGGATGGAGATCTCGAGGTCGAGCTCGGCCGGCCGCTTGTCCCGCTCGACCAGGACCCTCTTCTCGAAGTGGTCCTTGACGAAGTCGAGCTTCTGTCCGAGGGCCGTGACCCGGGCGTCGGACGCCGGCGGGCCCTCCTGGGAGCGGCGGCGGACTTCGGCGTAGACGCGGACCTCGAAGACGTCGAGGTCGTTGTTGTAGTCGTAGCGGGACAGGCTCGCCGTCGGGTAGAAGGTCAGGCGGACGAAAAGCGGCTCGGGGCGGGCCGGTTCGTTGCCGGCGGCCGGGTCCTGGGCCGCGGCGGGCGAACCTGCGGCCAGGGCGGCCAGCAAGGTCAAGGCCGCCGCGAGATGGGGTTTCAGGCGCATGGTCGTCTCCTCCGGTCGGAGGCATTATACAGGACGGGACCGGAAGGCGCGAGGCCGGACGCCGCGCGGCCGGACGCCGCGGCGGCCTTGTCTCGCCCCGGCCGCTGTGCCATAATGGCCCGAGCGGCGGGGCCGTCAGGGCCCGGCCCGAGGGAGGGACCGATGGGAAACACACGGACGATCTGGGAAGGGGACATCGCGCCGGACTTCACGCTCAAGGACCACCACAACCGCGAGTTCAAGCTGTCCGAATTCGCCGGCCGGCGCGTCCTGCTGTCGTTCCATCCGCTGGCCTGGACCCCGGTCTGCGCCGAGCAGATGAAGGCCCTGGAGAGCCGCAAGGCGGTCTTCGACGGCCTCAACACGGTGGCCGCCGGGGTCAGCGTCGACTCGTTCCCGGCCAAGCACGCCTGGGCCAAAGAGCTGGGCATCAAGGAGACGCGGCTGCTCTGCGACTTCTGGCCGCACGGCGCCGTGGCCCACGTCCTCGGGCTGTTCCGCGAGGACGACGGCTTCTCCGAGCGGGCCAACATCGTCATCGACGAGCGGGGCCGCATCCTCCTCATCAAGCTCTACGACATCCCTCAACTGCCCGACTGCGACGAGATCGTCGCCTTCCTGAAGAAGTGAGCCCCGTGGCGGGCGGCCGCATCGTCGTCACGGGCGCGTCGGGCTTCATCGGCCGGGCCCTGGCCCGGGAGCTCGCCGGCGCCGGTCATGCGGTCGTCGGCCTGACCCGCCGTCCCGACGCGGACGCCGGGGAAGCGCGGCCCGGGGCCGTCGCCTGGGCCGCCTGGGACGGCCGGACCGCCGCCGGCTGGGGGCCCCTCGCCGACGGCGCCCTGGCCGTCGTCAACCTGGCCGGGGACAACCTCGCCGAAGGCCGCTGGACCCGGGCCAAGAAGGACCGCATCCGCCGCAGCCGGACGGACGCCGGAGCGGCCGTGGTCGAGGCCGTCCGGGCCGCCGCGACCAAGCCCCGCGTCGTCATCCAGGCCTCGGCGATCGGGGCTTACGGGCCGTCGGGCGACGAGCCGCTCGACGAGGCCGCGCCGTACGGGACCGGCTTCCTGGCCGGCGTCGCCCGGGACTGGGAAGCGTCCACGGCGCCGGTCGAAGCGATGGGCGTCCGGCGCGTCGTCGTCCGCTCGGGTCTGGTCTTGGGGACCGGCGGCGGGGTTTGGCCCCGGCTGGTCCTGCCTTTCCGCTTTTTCGCGGGCGGCCCGCTGGGCCGCGGCCGCCAGGGCTTTTCCTGGATCACCCTCGAGGACGAGGTCCGGGCCTTCCGTTTCCTCATCGAGCGCGGCGACCTGGCCGGGACATTCAATCTGACGGCCCCGGGGCCCGTCCGCCAGAGGGACTTCTGCCGGGAAATGGGCCGGGCGCTCGGCCGGCCGTGCGGACTGCCCGTGCCGGGCTTGGTCCTGAAAGCGCTGTTCGGGGAGAAGGCCCGGGAGACCCTGCTCACGGGACAGATCGTCAGGCCCGCGCGGCTTCTCGCCGCCGGCTTCGAGTTCCGCTATCCCGACGCGGCCTCGGCCGCGGCGGCCCTGGTCAGACGAGGACCTCGCGGGGGATCTGCCTCAAGTTGAAGTGCGAGGCCATGCTCCGGCAATAGGCCCCCGCGCACAGGACGGCCAGGACGTCGCCGCTCTCGGGCAGAGGCATGGACCGCTCCCGGCCGAAGACGTCGCCCGTCTCGCACAGGTTCCCGGCCACGGTGACCCGGGCCTTGTGCGTCCCGTCGACGCGCCCGGCGTTGACGATCTCGTGATGGGCCGTGAGATAGATGGCCGGCCGCGGCACCGTGTTGAAGGTCCCGCCGTCGACGCAGGCGAAGATGTTGCCGTAGCTCTCCTTGACGTACTCGACGCCGAGGAGCAGGACGCCGGCGTCGCCGACGAGGTATTTCCCCGGCTCGAGGGCCAGGGCCCCGACCGAGAGCCCGGCCCGGTCCACGGCCTTCGTCAGGTAGGCGATGTAGTCCTCGACCGGGAAGACGTCCCGGGACTTGAGATAGCGGGGCCCGAAGCCGCCGCCGAAATCGAGGAACTCGAGCGGGAAGCCGGCCTTCTCGACCTCGCGGGCCTTGCGGACCATGCGGTCGACGGCGATCTGAACCATGCCGAAATCCTCCCGGACCCAGCCGGAACCGAGGTGCTGGTGGAGGCCGACCGGCTTGAAGCCCATCTTGCGGGCCTTGGCGAAGACCGGCAGGACCTTGCCGGCTTCGACCCCGAACTTGATGGGCGTGCCGTCGGAGGAGCGCTTGCCGGCCGTGATGGCCTTGGCGTGGAAGCCCCGGCCGATGCCCGGGTTCCAACGCACGGAGACCCGGATGGCCCGGTCCGGGAATTCCCGCTTGACCTCGCCCATGACGGCGAGCTGCTCGGCGGCGTCGATGTTGACGGTCAGCCCCTCGATGGCGAAGACCGAACGCAGGTCGGTCCGGCTGACGCTCGTCCCCGTGTAGAGGATGCGCTCGGCCGGGAAGCCGGCCTTGAGGGCCGTCTCGACCTCGCAGGGGGAGACGGCGTCGACCCAGGCCCCGCGGGCCCGGAGCAGGCGCAGGATGCCCTTGTGGGGATTGGCCTTCATCGCGTAGCAGATGCGGGTCTCGCGGCCGGTATGGCGGCCGAAGGCGTCGTCGAGCCGGGCGTAGAGCTCGAGGATGCGGTCCTTGCCGTAAACGTAGAGAGGCGTGCCGTAGCGCGCGGCCAGCTCGGACGCGTCGCGGCCGGCGATCTTGAGGCGATTGGACTCGACGGCGACGAATCCCGTTTCCCACCAATTCATGTCTCGTCTCCCTTGTCGAAGAGGTCCCTCTGGCCGGCCTTGATGGCCCGGACGATCTCCCGCAGGACGGGGTAGCGGTCCAGCAGCGGCTCGGGCACGTCGACCTTCTCGCCGGTGATCATGTTGCGGATCTGGAGGGCGTTGGCCATGGCCTGGCCGCGGTAATGGTTGTTCGTGACGACGTAGACCTTGCCGCTCTTTTTCCCCAACTCCTTGATGCGCGTCACCCAGTCCTCGAGCTCGTCGGCGGCGTAGAGGTAGTCGTAGCGGTCGTCCCGGCCGGCCCCCTCGCGGAACCAGTCGGCCCGGTTCCGCCCGTGCAGGCGGACGTAGGCGATGTCGGGATCGGTGGTCACGGCCGAAGGGGCGATCGAGCCGTCGAAGAGGGGCTGGTCGATGTTGCAGAACGCGGCCTTGGCGCCGCGGAGGGCGTCGTAGAAGGCCGGCGTGTCCCAGCTCGCGTGCCGGACCTCGACGGCTAGGGGGTAGCCGGCGAAGGCGGCCAGGAGCCGGGCCAGGTAGCCGGCGTTCTCCGGGGTATTGCGGAACGACCAAGGGAACTGGACGAGAAGGGCGGCCAGCCGGCCCCGCAGGTGGAGGACGTCGGCCGCGGCCCTGAAGGCCTCGACGTCCTTGGCCGTGAAACCGGACCGGGCATGGGTGAAGGCCTGGTGGAGCTTGAGGGCCAGGAGGAGATCCGGGAAGGGTTCGATCCGGCGCAGCCACGACCTGAC
>MTKX01001930.1_pt1 | contig 67023 bp, 67 predicted proteins | sample 1042771 | NCBI WGS metagenome assembly MTKX01 (sample SAMN06212183, study PRJNA360534) | anaerobic digester metagenome | biome: Wastewater treatment plant; material: sludge; isolation source: anaerobic digester fed with sludge from wastewater treatment plant | place: Denmark: WWTP Randers ...
TCCCTCGATCCAGCGAAATCTTATCACATGGGCTGGATCCCTGTGAGGGGGGCAGGTCAAGGGAGCGACCAAGCGCTTCGCCGCCTTCAGGGGCCTTTTCCGCTGCGGCTACTGCGGCTCGACGATGACGGCCGAGGTCCACAAGGGGACGACCTACTACCGCTGCACCTACAACAAGCCCTATGACGGGAAGTGCCCCCAGGGGTTCTTCCGCGAGCAGGACCTCGACCGCATGGTCGCGGGCGAGGTCGGCGACCTCTACTTCGACCGCGCCTTGGTCGGCCTCGTGAGGCGCGAGCTGGTGAGGGGCCAGCTCGACAGGGACGAGGCGGAGGCGAGGGAGCTCAGGCGTCTCGAGACGAGGCGGGCCAAGGTCGACGGCATCCTCCACGCGGCCATCGAGCTGAAGGCCGAGGGGAAGATCACGGGGGAGGAGTGCGAGGCCGAGATAAGGCGCTACAGGGCCGAGAAGTCCGTCCTGGACGCCGCCTCCGAAGGGCTCAAGGCGACGAACGTCCAGTGCGCCAAGGAGGCGGTGAGCCTCCTCAAGCTCATGTCGGGGTTCAAGGAAACCTACGCCGCTCAGCCGCTGGAGGTGAAGGCCGAGATCTTGAAGGTCATCGTCAGGGGTGGCCGCGTCAAGGGCGGCAAGCTGCAGGTGACCTGGGAAGAGCCGTTCGACCAGCTGTTCGAGATGAGCCGGCTCTTTCAAAAAAGTGGTGTGTGGGGTGAGTGAGGGGAATCGAACCCCCAACCTTCGGATCCACAGTCCGATGCTCTAACCGTTGAGCTACACTCACCGCAAGGTTGGCGCTAGATTATCGCATTTGAGGGAAAATCAGTCAAATCCCGTAAATCAGGGAAGAAGTGTCGGAAAATCGGGGACACGATCCCATCTAGCCGGATAAAAAGGGGACACGATACTTTTTCAAGAGAAAAAGTTCATGTCCCCATTTTATCCTTTCTGGCCCTCGATGAGGTCGAGGACGTCCTCGGAGTCGCGCCAGCGCTCGCGGACCCGCACCTGGAGGTCGAGGAAGACCTTGTGGCCGATGTACTCGGCAATCTCCTGGCGGGCCTCGATGCCGACCTGCTTGACGAGTGAGCCGTGGCGGCCGATGACGATCTTGCGGTGGTTGTCCTTCTCGACGAAGATGGAGGCCCGGATGTAGGTCACCGGCCGCGTCTCGCCGGGCGTCTTCCAGTCCGCCTGCTCCTTCTTCTCGATGGACTCGATGTAGACGGCCGTGACGAAGGGCAGCTCCTCGGTGACGTACTTGAGGATCTTCTCGCGGACGATCTCGGCGAAGAGGAATTTCTCGGACTGGTCGGAGATCTCGTCGTCCGAGTAGAGCTTGGGCGCCTCGGGCAGGGCCTCGGTGATGAGACGCTCGAGGAGGTCGAGGTTGACGCCCTTGAGGGCCGAGATGGGCACGATCTCCTTGAAGGGGAAGAGGTCCTTGTAGCGGTCGATGATGGGCAGGACCTTGTCCTTGCGGACGATGTCGACCTTGTTGATGAGCAGGAAGACCGGCGTCTTGACCCGGCGCAGGGCCTCCAGGACGTACTCGTCGCCATGGCCGAACTTCTCGGTCGCGTCGACCAGGAGGCAGACGACGTCCGAGGTCTCCAGCGCCGAGTAGACGAAGTTCATCATCCTCTTGTTGAGGGTGTGGAGCGGCTTGTGGATGCCGGGGTTGTCGACGAAGACGGTCTGGCCCTTGTCCGTCGTCTTGATGCCCAGGATACTGATGCGCGTCGTCTGGGGCTTGTCCGAAACGATGGCCACCTTCTGCCCGATGAGGGCGTTGAGCAGCGTCGACTTGCCGGAGTTCGGCCGCCCGACCAGGGCCACGTAGCCCGTCTTCAGCTGCGGCTTCGGCGCCGCCTTCTTGCGGGGCGCCGCCCGCTTCTTCGGGGCCGGCGGAGCCGGACTTTCGGCTGCCGCCGCCGCGGCGGAGTCTCCGGCTTTCTTCTTCGTCGCCATGATTCCCCCTCGGCCTTGGTCAGGCCTTCCGGATACGGATCTTCTTGACCTTCTTCTGGTCGACGTCGAGGATCTCGAGGGCCAGGCCCTTGACCGTCAGGACCTCGCCCTTGTGGGGCAGGCGCCCCAGGTCGTGGGTGATGAGCCCCCCGACGGTGATGAAATCGTCCTCGGCCAGCTCGATGTCGAACAGCTCCTCGAGCTCCTCGACCTCGGTCGCGCCCGAGACCGTGAAGTCGAGGGGCGCGTTCTCGACGATCTGGGCCTCCTCGGTGTCGTACTCGTCCTGGATCTCGCCGACGATCTCCTCGACGACGTCCTCCATGGTCACCAGGCCCGAGACGCCGCCGTGCTCGTCGACGACGATGGCCATCTTCTGCTTGGACTTCTGGAACTCGCGCAGGAGGTCCGGCACGGGCATGGACTCGGGGACGAAGGCGACCGGCCGGATGAGGGCCTCGATGGGCTGGGCCTTGTGCTTGTCGTCGGAGTACTCCAACATGTCCTTGGCCATGACGATGCCGTCCATGTTGTCGAGCCGGTCCTTGTAGACGGGGATCCGCGAGTACTTCTCCTTGATGATGAGGTCCTTGAGGTTGTCGATGGTCGCCTCGCGGCGGATGCAGACCATGTTGACCCGGGGCGTCATGACCTCGCGGACGAGGGTGTCGCCGAACTCGACGACGCTGCGCAGGAGCTCGTCCTCGCCCTCGTCGATGATGCCTTCCTCGGTGGCCTCGTCGATGAAGGTCTCGATCTCCTCGTCGGAGGCCTCGCGGTCGCCGCCGTTCTCCTCGCGCTGCTCCTCCCGGGCCAGGAGGTGGCGGGACAGGACGAGCAGGGGAGAGGCCAGGACCCGGACGGCCCCGAAGGCCGGCAGGAACATCCTCAGGATGACCGTCTTGCCCGTGAAGACGAGCAGCCGCGGCACCAGGTCGAGGAACAGGGCGTAGACGGCCAGGGCGGCCACGAAGACCGCGAAAGGCCGCAGGCCGGCGCTGCGGAAGCCGACGTAGCCGTAGACGACCAGGGCCACGATGACGGCGACGCGCAGGAACTCCACGGCCAGGACGGTCTCCTCGAAGGTGTCCAGGACGCGGGTCCGCTCGGCCTTGTCCCGGTCCTCGAGGAAGCGGCTCAGGGAGATCTTGGAGTAGGCCCCGAGGACGACGTGGAAGAGCGACAGCAGGAAGGCGGCCAGGAAGGCCAGCCCCAGTCCGGTCCACCCGACGGCCGTCATCGTCATCGGAGGTAGAGCCCGTGGGCCTTGCGCTCCTCCTCCTCGATGCCCGCGAAGTGGTCGTAGCCGAGCAGGTGGAGGTAGCCGTGGATGGCCAGCAGGCGGAGCTCGCGGTCGAGGGAGTGGCCCTTGGCCCGGGCCTGGCGCCCGGCCACCGGCACGGCGATGACGATGTCGCCCAGGTAGTGCTTGCCGTCCGGCCCGGTCTCGCCCAGGGGGAAGCTCAGGACGTCGGTCGGCCTGTCCTTCTTCATCCACTTCCGGTTGAGGGTCTGGATGGCCCGGTCGCCGACGAACGACAGGGTGACCTCGGACCTCTCCCGGCCGTACTGCCGGCCAAGGTCCGCGAGCAGGCGCTCGAAGGCCTTAATCCGGATCGGGCTTTTTTTCTGGCGGTTGATGATCTCGATCATGGTCCTTCTTCTTGGCCCCGTTCGTCCCGTTCTTGTGGGGCGGACGGCCGTCGAAGCCGAAGCCCGGGTATTCGATGCGGGGATGGTAGATGGCGTAGAGGATGGTCAGGAAGGCGGCGGCGACGATGCGCAGCTCGCGCATGGAGAAATCGCAGGCGTCGAGCTGGCCGTCCTGGAGGGCGCCGTTGATGATGTCGGTGATGACCCGCTTGAGGTTGTCCTTGGTCGGCGACTTGAGGCTGCGCGAGGCGGCCTCGATGGCGTCGGCCAGCATGACCAGGCCGGCCTCCTTGGTCTGGGGCGGCGGCCCGGGGTAGCGGAAGGACTCCTCGCCCACGACCTGCTCCATCGGATCGTAGAGCTGCTTGGCCTTGGCGTAGAAGAAGCGGACGAGGGAATTGCCGTGGTGCTGCTCGATGATCTCGCGCAGGGGCCGCGGCAGCCGCAGCTTGCGGGCCAGCTCGGCGCCTTCCTTGACGTGGTTCTTGATGACCAGGGTGCTCATCGAGGGGGTCAGGTCCTTGTGGAGGTCGAACTCCCGGGTCCGGTTCTCGATGAAGTACTCCGGCATCTTGGTCTTGCCGATGTCGTGGTAGAGGGCCCCGGCCTTGGCCAGCGGGGCGTCCAACCCGAGCTCTTCGGCCGCCTTCTCGGCCAGGGTGGCCACGACCAGGGAGTGGTGGTAGGAGCCCGGCGCCTCCTCGGACATCTGGCGGAAGATGGGCAGGTCGGAGTTGGTCAACTCCAGGAGCTTGGAGCCGGTGACGAAGCCGAAGGCCGACTCGACGACGGACAGGAGCGAGTAGGCCAGCACGGCGCTGAAGGCGCCTCCGAGCAAGCCCAGGGCGACCTCGGCCGGCAGGGCGGCGAGATCGGCCCGGCGGAGGATGAGCGAGAAGACGATGACGGTGAAGACGTTGGCCGCAGGCAGGAGGGTGAAGCCGGCCCTCAGGGTCGCCGCGCGGTAGCGGCGCTTGTAGAGCTTGACGCCGTAGCCGGCGGCCAGGCCGCCGAGGAAGCAGAAGGCGGTCAGGAAGAAATCCGCCCCCAGCAGGATGCCCACCGTCAGGCTGTTGAGGACGATGTAGAGGAGCGTCATCGGGGCGTCGACGAGGAAGGCGAAGATGAGGACGGCCGCCTGGAACGGGAAGGCCAGGTAATAGGTCTCGACGCGGGCGAAGGCCGGGGCGGAGAACGAGCCCGAGACCGCCCCTGTCAGGACGATGAAGGCTTCGTAGAGGACGAGGCTGGCCACCAGGGAGACGCAGGTCATGCGGAACTGGCGCTCGGCTTCCCGGGCCTTGCGGGAGTCATTGAGGAAGGTCCACAGGGCGAAGAGCAGCAGGGCGTAGAGAAGGAAGATGCCGGCGAGATGGGGCAGGACGTTGGCCCGCTTCCGGATGCGCTCGTTGTACCGGTCGAGGACCTTGAGGGAGTCGGCCGTGACCTCGTCGCCCTTGCGGACGATGATGCGGTCCTTCTTGACGGTCAGGGTGACCGGCGGGACGGCCTCCCGGGCCGCGGCCTTCCGCCGGTCCGTCTCGATCTTGTTGTAGGTGACGTTGGAGGTCAGGAAGATCTGGCCCAGGCCGGAGACCAGGGCCCGGCCGCGTTCCGACAGCTCGATCTTGGCCAGGTCGGCGGCGAACAGGGCCTCGCTCTCCCGGATGTCGAGCAGGTCGCCGGCCCGGACGTTCCGCTCGCCGCCGCGGCCGTCGACGAGCGTCAGACCGCGTTCGGACTCGCCGTGGATGAACAGGGTCTTGGCGACGACGATGCCCTGGGCCGAGATCTTGGTCAGCAGTCCGATCAGGGCCTCCTCGAGGTCGGCCGGGAACTTCAGCCGGGCCAGGGCGGCCACGTCGGCCGTCTCGAGATCGACGCCGACCTTCTCGACGAGGCGGGCCCGGAGATCGTCCGCGCGGCCGCCGCCCGGGTACAGGACCGACCAGGCGCGGCCCTCGGCGAAGAGCCGGCGGATGCTTTCCTCGGTGTTGGCGAAGACGTTGAGGTCGAAGGTGTAGACCGGCAGGACGGCGTCGGCGGCCGCGGTCCGCCGGAGGGCCGTCTCCTCGGCGTCCTCGATGACCAGGTCGAAGGGGGCCACGATGTCGGTCGGGGCTACGTCGCCCAGTGCCAGGCCCGACAGGCTGCGCGACGGGAAGCGGGTCAGGAACAGGGCCGTGACGAGGGCCACGGCGACGAGCAGGACCCAGGGGGCGGCGAGGGCCCTTCGACCTGGAGGCTGGGACTTGTCCTCCTCGCCGGCCTCGGAGGGCGGCCGCCCGGGCTGGATCTCGGCCCCCTTGAAGAGCTTGATCTTGTCGAAGAAGCGTTCCGGCATGGCCCGTTAGCCCTCCCGCGTCTCGGCCTTCTGGTAGGCCTTGATGATCTTCTGGACGAGGGGATGTCGGACGACGTCCCGGTCGTTGAACTGGACGAAGGCGATCTCGGGCAGCGAGATGAGGATCTTCATGGCCTGGAGGACGCCCGACTTGCGGGGCTGGGGCAGGTCGATCTGGGTGATGTCGGCGGTGATGACCAGCTTGGAGTCGAAGCCGGCCCGGGTCAGGATCATCTTCATCTGCTCCCGGGTCGTGTTCTGGGCCTCGTCGAGGATGATGAAGGCGCTGTTGAGGGTCCGGCCGCGCATGAAGGCCAGGGGGGCGATCTCGATGACGCCGCGCTCGATGAGGCGGTTGGCCTGGTCGTACTGGCACAGGTCGAACAGGGCGTCGTAGAGGGGCCGGAGGTAGGGGTTGATCTTCTGGATGAGGTCGCCGGGCAGGAAACCGAGCTTCTCGCCGGCTTCGACGGCCGGGCGGGTCAGGATGATGCGGTTGACGGCCTTGTTCTGGAGGAAGGCCAGGGCCATGGCCATGGCCAGGTAGGTCTTGCCCGTGCCGGCCGGGCCGATGCCGAAGACCAGGTCGTGGGTCTTGATGGCCTGGAGGTAGGCCTGCTGGTTGAGGCTCCGGGGGGTGACGGACTTGCGGGACAGGGCCAGGGGCTCGGAGGGGGCGTAGTCGTCCAGGGCGGCGGGGGAGCCCTGCTCGACCATGTCCAGGGCGATGAGGAGGTCCTCCTCGCGCAGCTGGTGGCCCCGGTCGGAGAGCTCCCGAAGGCGCTCGAAGTAGCTTTTGGCGAAGGCGATGCGGTGGGCGTCCCCGTCGATGAGGAGCTGGTCGCCGCGCAGGGACAGGCTGACGCCCAGACGGGATTCCAGCTTTTTCAGGGTTTTGCCCTGGACGCCGCACAGGGCGGATTCGTTCATCAGGGGAAGAGTGATCTTTTCCATACTCAGGGGCGGGGAGCCTGAAAGGCCTCGGTGTCGGTCATGACCGGCCAATTATACCCGTAAAGGCGAGCCGGTTGTCAAGCCGACCCCCGTTTCGCCTACCCCGGGGGCGGGGTTGAAAAACGGGGCCATATGGGGTATAAATCCGTCATGGACAAAGAATTCACGACGGTGACCATACCGACCTCGCTTCATAAGAAGATCGAGGAGCATATCAAGGGCACGGAATTCGCCTCGGTCTCGAGCTACGCGGCCAAGGTCCTGCGGGAGAGCCTGTCCAAGGCGGAACCGGCGGCCGAGGTCTTCAGCAAGGACGAGGAAGAGAAGGTCAAGGAACGCCTGAAGGCCCTGGGCTACATCGACTGACCCGTTCCCGGCCGTCCCGACACCCCATCCCCCCGACAGGGAAGAAGGAGAATCTCCCATGATCCAGCCCCACGGCGGCAAGCTCATCGACCGGACCCTCGAAGGCAAGAGGAAGGACGCGGCCCTGGCGGCGGCCGGGCGGATGCCCCGCCTGACGGTCGAGGCCGAGACCGTTTCGGACCTCGAGAACATCGCCACCGGCGTCTACAGCCCCCTGCAGGGCTTTCTCGGGGAGGCCGACTTCAAGAGCGTGCTGGCGGGGAGCCGCCTGAGCTCGGACGTCCCCTGGACCGTGCCCATCGTCCTGGACGCCGACGAGGCCGCGGCCGGGAAGCTCAAGATCGGGGACGAGGTCCTGCTGGCGGCCGAGGACGGCCGGCCCGTGGCCGTCCTCCATCTCGAGGAAAAGTACGGCTGCGACAGGGGCGAGACGGCCGAGAAAGTCTTCGGGACGCGCGACCCGGCCCACCCGGGCGTGGCCAAGGTCCTGGGCCTGAAGGACGTCCTGCTGGCCGGGCCCATCGACCTCATCGAGGCCTCCCCGACGCCTTTCGACCGCTGGAAGCTGGCGCCCAAGGAGACCCGGGTCCTGTTCGAGTCCAAGGGCTGGAGGACGGTCGTCGCCTTCCAGACCCGCAACACCCCCCACCTGGGGCACGAATACCTGCAGAAGGCCGCGCTGACCTTCACCGACGGCCTGTTCATCAACCCGGTCATCGGGAAGAAGAAGAAAGGCGACTTCAAGGACGAGGTCATCCTGGCCTCCTACGAGGAAGCCATCCGGCGCTATTATGTGAAGGACCGCACGGCCCTGGCCATCCTGCAGATGGAGATGCGCTACGCCGGGCCGCGCGAGGCCATCCACCACGCCATCCTGCGCAAGAACTTCGGCTGCACCCACATCATCATCGGCCGCGACCACGCCGGCGTCGGGTCCTATTACGCGCCGTTCGCCGCCCAGGACATCTTCGAGGCCTTCCCGGACCTGGGCATCGCCCCGATGTTCTTCCGGTCCTTCAGCTGGTGCCGGACCTGCGGGGCCGTCGTCAACGAGAAGATCTGCCCCCACCCGCCCGCCGAGCACGTGCAGTTCAGCGGCACCAAGATCCGCGACCTCCTGGTCAAGGGCGAGTGCCCGCCGGCCGAGCTCATGCGGCCCGAGGTGGCCGAGGTCATCATGCGCTTCAAGGAACCGTTCAATGACTGACCGCAAGCTCCTCGTCGTCGGGCTCGACTGCGCCCCGCCGGAGATCGTCTTCGACCGGCGCGACGAGCTGCCCGTCCTCAAGGGGCTGATGGAGAAGGGTCTGTGGGGGAAGCTGAGGAGCTCGGACCCGCCGATCACCATCCCGGCCTGGATGGTCATGGCCACGGGGCTCGATCCGGGGCGGCTCGGATTGTACGGCTTCCGGCACCGCCGGGGCTACGCCTACGACCAGATGTGGATCGCCAACTCCAAGGCGGTCAAGGACATGCGGGTCTGGGACTACATCGGCGAGGCCGGCGGGACGAGCACCCTGGTCAGCGTGCCGCCGAGCTACCCGCCCTATCCCGTGGCCGGGAACCTCGTCTCGTGCTTCATCACCCCGCCCGGGCCGGGCAAGGAGACGACCTGGCCGCCGGCGCTCAAAGCCGAGATCGAGGAGCGCTTCGGGCCCTACATCTTCGACGTCGTCTTCCGGACCGACGACCGCGACGAGATCCTGCGCCAGATCTACGCCATGACCGACCAGCGCTTCGAGGTCATGGAGTGGCTGATGGAGGCCAAGCCCTGGAACCTGTTCTGGTTCGTCGAGATCGGGGTCGACCGCGTCCACCACGCCTTCTGGAAGTACATGGACCGGGAGCACCACCTCTACGAGCCGGGCAACCGGTTCGAGACGGCCATCATCGACTACTACAAGCACCTCGACGGGAAGATCGGGCGCCTGCTCGACAAGGCCGGGCCGGACGCGGCCGTGCTGGTCGTGTCGGACCACGGGGCCAAGAGGATGAAGGGCGCCTTCTGCGTCAACGAGTGGCTCATCGACAAGGGCTGGCTCGCGGTCAAGGAGCGCCCGTCGAAGCCGGTGAGCCTGGACGACCTGGCCATTGACTGGGAGCGGACGCGGGCCTGGGCCTGGGGCGGCTACTACGCGCGGATCTTCCTCAACGTCGAAGGGCGCGAGCCCAAGGGCGTCGTCCCGGCCGGGGACTACGAGAGGGTCCGCGGGGAGCTCCTGCGGGAGCTCGAGGGCGTGCGGGGCCCGGCGGGCGAGGCCTGGGCGACCAGGGTCATCAAGCCCCAGGAACACTACGAGGTGCTCGAGGGCGAGTACCCCGACCTCATGGTCTACTTCGACGACCTCTACTGGCGGTCGGCGGGGACCCTGGGGCACGGGACGATGTACCTCCCCGAGAACGACACGGGCCCGGACGACGCCGTCCACGCCCAGCACGGCATCTACATCCTGAGCGACCCGGCGGGCGGGCGGACGGGGCGGCGAGACGGCGACATCCTCGACATCGCCCCGACCGTGCTCGACCTGATGGGGCTCGGGATCCCGAATACGATGAAAGGCCGGGTCCTCCGGCCGGAATGAAAGGAACGGAGACGCATGTGCGGAGAGCATGAAGGCTTCACCCTCTGGTTCACGGGACTGCCGTGTTCCGGGAAATCGGCCGTCGGTGACCGGGTCGCCGACATCCTGAAGGAGCGGGGGCACCGGGTCGAGCGGCTGGACGGCGACGTCGTCCGGCAGGACCTGACCCGCGACCTGGGCTTCAGCAAGAAGGACCGCGACGAGAACATCCGCCGGGTCACGTTCGTGGCCAAGCTCCTGTCGCGCAACGGCGTGGCCGTGCTAACCTCCTTCATCTCGCCCTACCGGGAGATGCGGGACCGGGCCAGGAAGGAGTGCACCAACTTCGTCGAGGTCTACGCCAAGTGCCCGGTCGAGGTCTGCATCCAGCGCGACGTCAAGGGCATGTACCAGAAGGCCCTGCGGGGCGAGATCAAGGAGTTCACGGGCGTCTCCGACCCCTACGAGGAACCCGAGAAGGCCGAGATCGTCCTGGAGACGGACAAGGAGACGGTCGACGAGAGCGTCCAGAGGGTCCTGCGCCGCCTGGGCGAGCTGGGTTTGATCTAGGAACGTCACCATTTCGGCGCTCGAACGACTAAATTAGCCTAGTATAATCAACCCTTTAGGAACGCGAGTATGGCGAGATATCTGATCACGGGCGGGGCGGGCTTTATCGGTTCGCACATCGCGGAGACCCTCGTCGGCCGGGGCGAGGCCGTCCGCGTCCTCGACAACCTGTCGACGGGGAAGCGCGAGAACCTGGCCGGGTTCGCCGAGAGCGTCGAGTTCCTCGAAGGCGACATCCGCGACCTCGAGACATGCCGGCGGGCCGTCGAGGGGGTGGACTACGTGCTCCATCAGGCCGCGCTGCCGTCCGTGCCGCGGTCGGTCGAGGATCCCCTGCTGACCAATGCCATCAACATCACCGGCACGCTCAACATGATGCTGGCCGCGCGTGACGCCGGGGTCAAGAGCTTCGTCCAGGCCTCGTCCTCTTCGGTGTACGGCGACGATCCGGCCCCGGCCAAGGTCGAGGGCCGGGAGGGCAAGCCCCTCTCGCCCTACGCCGTCAGCAAGATCGTCGACGAGAAGTACGCCCGCGTCTTCCACGACCTCTACGGCTTCCGGGCCGTCTCGCTGCGCTATTTCAACGTCTTCGGGCCGCGCCAGGATCCCTTCTCCCAGTACGCCGCCGTCATCCCGCTGTTCATCACCCTTGTCCTGCGCGGCGAGCGGCCCGTCATCTACGGCGACGGCGAACAGTCCCGCGATTTCACCTACATCGACAACGTCGTCGAAGGCAACATCCTGGCCGCCTCGTCTGGCGACGGCGGGGGAGAGGCCTTCAACATCGCCTGCGGCGACCGGCTGACCGTCAACGGCCTGCTCGAGGCTGTCAACGAGATCCTGGGCGCAGGCGTGAGGGCCGTCCACGCCGACCCGCGGCCGGGCGACATCCGGCATTCGACGGCCGACTGCGCCAAAGCTCGCCGGACCTTCGGCTTCGAACCGCGCGTCCCCTTTCTCGAGGGGCTGCGGCGGACCGTCACCTGGTACAAGAAAAGGAGCTGACCTCATGAACGCTGAAGCGACCAAGCTGCTGAAGAAGATCCAAGAGAAGAAGGCCGTGGTCGGGGTCATCGGACTCGGCTACGTCGGCCTGCCCCTGGTCAAGACCTTCCTCCAGAAGGGTTTCCGGGTCATGGGCTTCGACATCGACGCCAAGAAGGTCGACATGCTCAACCGCGGCCGGAGCTACATCCGCCACATCTCGGCGGCCGAGCTCAAGGACTTCCTGGGCCGCAAGATGTTCAAGGCCTCGGCCGACTTCGCGCGGCTGAGCGACGTCGACGCCATCCTCATCTGCGTCCCGACGCCGCTCGACGGGCACGGGGCGCCCGACCTGTCCTACGTCATCAACTCGACCATCAGCGTCGCCGAGCACGTCCGCAAGGGCCAGCTGGTCGTCCTCGAGAGCACGACCTACCCCGGCACGACCGACGAGGAGATGCGGCCCATCCTGGAGGCCGGCGGGCTGAAGGCGGGCAAGGACTTCTTCCTGGCCTTCTCGCCCGAGCGCGAGGACCCCGGCAACAAGAGCTTCTCGACGGCCACGACGCCCAAGGTCGTCGGCGGCCTGACGCCGGATTGCCTCAAGGTGGCCAAGGCCCTCTACGACCAGATCATCGTCAAGACCGTCCCCGTGACCTCGACGAGGGCCGCCGAATCGACCAAGCTGCTCGAGAACATCTTCCGGTCGGTCAACATCGCCCTGGTCAACGAGCTCAAGATGATCTTCGACCGCATGGGCATCGACGTCTGGGAGGTCATCCGGGCGGCCTCGTCCAAGCCCTTCGGCTTCATGCCCTTCTACCCCGGGCCGGGGCTCGGCGGGCACTGCATCCCCATCGACCCGTTCTACCTGACCTGGAAGGCCAAGGAGGTCGACTACCAGACCAAGTTCATCGAGCTGGCCGGCGAGATCAACACCTTCATGCCCTATTACGTCAGGCAGAAGACGATCGAGGCCCTCAACGAGCGCGGCAAGTCCGTAAAGAACGCCAAGGTCCTGGTCCTGGGGCTGGCCTACAAGAAGGACATCGACGACTCCCGCGAGTCTCCCTCGCTCAAGATCATCAGCCTGTTCCAGGAGAAGGGGGCCAAGGTCTCCTACAACGACCCTTACATCCCGCACCTCGTCGGGCACCGCGAATACCCCGGGCTGGAGATGAAGTCCGTGCCCGTCACCAAGGCCCTGCTCCGCAAGTGCGACGCGGTCGTCATCTCGACGGACCACACGGCCTACGATTACGACATGATCGTCAAGAACGCCCCGCTCGTCGTCGACACGCGCAACGCCGTCAAGCGGCCCAGGAAGAATGTCGTCAAGGCCTAGATCACCGGTTCTGGGGCCAGGTCTTTACATCTCCAGGCGGGAAACCGCGTTTGTGAATGCCAGGTACCGACATCGGTACGGTCTTTAGCAGATGCGGGGGAGGAGCTCGGAGGTCAGGGGCTCGAGGAGGCGCAGGCCGCCGGCCCCGGTCTTCAGGAGCAGCTCGCCGGGCCGGCCGACGCGGTCCTGGACCTCGCCGATGACCGCGGCCTGCCGCCCGAGCGGGTGGCGCCGCATGCGCCGGACGAATTCCCCGGCTTTGGCGGCCGGAGCGACCACGACGGCCTTGCCCTCGCAGGCCATGTAGAGCGGGTCGATCCCCAGGAGCTCCGCCGCCGCCCGCACGGGCCGCGACAGCGGGACCTTGTCCTCCTCGATGAGCACGGGGCAGGGGAGCCGCTCGGCCAGCTCGAAGAGGACCGTGGCCAGGCCGCCGCGGGTGACGTCGCGCATCCACTTGGCCCCCGTCCGCCAGAACGGCAGCAGGAACAGGAGCGGGGCGCAGTCGCTCCGGGCCGACGACCTCAGGCCGAACTCCCCACGGGCCAGCATGACGGCCAGGCTGTGGTCGCCGAGCGGCCCGGTCAGGACGATCTTGTCGCCGCGCCGGATCGCCCCGGGTCGCGGCTTGGCCACCGTCCGTCCGACGCCGGCCGTGTTGATGTAGACCTTGTCGCCCTGGCCGCGCCGGACGACCTTGGTGTCGCCGGTGACGACCCGGACCCGGGCCGCCTTGGCCGCCGCGCGGACGGACGCGATGACCCGCTCGAGGGTGGCCTTCTCCAGTCCTTCCTCCAGGATGAGGGCCAGGGACAGGAAGCGCGGTTCGGCCCCCGAGACGACCAGGTCGTTGACCGTGCCGTTGACGGCCAGCCGGCCGATGTCGCCGCCCGGGAAGAACAGGGGGTCGACGACGTAGCTGTCGGTCGTGAAGGCCACGCCGCCCGGCAGGTGGACGGCGTCGGAGAGCTCGCCGAGCAGGGGATCGCGGAAGGCCGGCACGATGGTCCCGGCGATGAACTCGCGCATCAGGCGGCCGCCGCCGCCGAGCTCCAGGCTGATCCTCTTTCCTTCCGTCATGGCCTTCCCTTCCCGGGTGTCCCGTACTTGAAGTGGATGAGGCAGGCGCCCTCGTACGAGACCATGCAGGGCCCCAGAGGGGAGTCGGGCCGGCAGGTCTTGCCGAACAGCCGGCAGCCCTCCGGCCGGATGACGCCCCGTAGGACGTCGCCGCAGCGGCAGCCGGGCAGGTCGCGCCCCTCGTCGGCCCGCGCGATCCCGAACCGGGGCCCGGCGTCGAGCGCCGCGTAGGCCGGCCGGAAACGCAGGCCGCTCGCCGGGATCCGCCCGAGCCCGCGCCAGACGGCGTCGAAGGGCTCGAAGACCTCGTCCATGAGGGCCCGGGCCACGGGATTCCCGTCCCGGCCGATGGCCCGCGCGTACTCGAGGGCGACCCGCGGCCGCCCCTCGACGGCCTGCTCGAGGACCGAGCGGACGGCGAGCAGGATGTCGCCGGGCTCGAAGCCGGCGATGGCCCCGGGCAGGCCGTGCTCTCTCGCCACGAACTCGTACGGGGCGGCGCCGATGACCGCGCTGACGTGGCCGGGATAGATGAAGCCGTCGACCGCGGCCTCTCCCGCGGCCAGCACGGCCCGCAGGGCCGGAGGGACGAGCCACAGCGCCGGGAGCACGGAGAATTTGGCCAGCCCTTCGGCCGCGGCCCGCCGGACCGTGTAGGCGATGGCGGGAATGGTCGTCTCGAAACCGGCCCCGAAGAAGACGACCTCGCGTCCGGGCTCGCGGCGGGCCTCGTCCAGGGCCTCCTCGGGCGAGTAGACGACGCGCAGGCGCGAGCCGCGGGCCGGGACGGCCGTCTGGAGGGAGCCCGTCCGGGTCGGGACGCGGGTCATGTCGCCGAACGTGGCCAGGGTCAGCCCTTCGCGGCCGGTGACGAGAGCGATGGCCGCCTCGTGGATGCCGTTGGGGGTGATGCAGACGGGGCAGCCCGGCCCGGAGACCATCTCGACGCCGGCCTCGGCCAGCATCGGCGTCAGGCCGTTCTTGAACAGGGCCATGGTGTGGGTGCCGCAGACCTCCATCAGGCGCGGCCTCCGGCCCAGGGCCCGGGCCTTGCCCCCGATGTCGTCGAGGAGCCGGCGCAGAACGGCGGGGTCCCTCAGCTCCTTCATCGGCGTTCGGCGGCGGCCATCTCCTTGAAGAGGCGCAGGGTCTCCTTGGCCTCCTTCTCGTCCATGACCGAGATGGCGAAACCGGCGTGGATGATGACCCAGTCGCCCGTCCTGGCCTGGGGGACCAGGCTGAAGTTGGCCGCGACCTCGCTCCCCATGTAGGAGGCCGTGCCGTGGCCGGACGTGTCGAGGCGGGTGATCTTGGCGGGGACGGCGAGGCACATCGGGGTCGTTCTCCGGGACACCCACTTTAGCAGAAAGGCCCCGTCCGGTCCACCTCGCCTTGTGCTATAATGGGGGGCCGATGGAGAAGCACCTCGAGGAATTCTTCCCGCCCGGGACGGAGGACCACCGGCTTCTCCTCCAGGTCGATCCCGCCCGCCTGCCCCGCCACATCGCCGTGATCATGGACGGCAACGGCCGCTGGGCGGCCGCCCGGGGCCTGCCCCGGGTCGAGGGCCACAGGGCCGGGGCGGCTTCCGTCCACGAGGCCGTCGAGGCCGCCGCCCGCCTGGGGATCGAGTGCCTGACCCTGTTCGCCTTCTCCAGCGAGAACTGGAAGCGGCCGCGGACCGAGGTCGCCCGCCTCTGGCGGCTCCTGCGCGAGAACCTCATCCGGGACGACGGCCTGCTCGTCAAGAACGACCTCCGGCTCCGGGTCATCGGGCGGCGCTCCGGCATCCCCGCCCCCGTCCTGAGGGAGATCGAGCGCGTCGAGGCCCTGACCGCGGCCAACGGGCGCATGACCGTCGTCGTGGCCCTGAACTACGGCGGCCGGGACGAGATCGTCGACGCCGCCCGCCGCCTCATGGCCGAAGGCCGGATCGCGCCGGCCAAGCTCGACGACAAGGCCTTCGCCGCCCACTTGGCGACGGCCGGCCTGCCGGACCCCGACCTGCTCGTCCGGACGAGCGGCGAGATGAGGATCTCGAACTTCCTCCTCTGGCAGATCGCCTACGCCGAGATCCACGTGACGCCCGTGTTGTGGCCCGATTTCCGGCGCCGTCACCTCCTCGAGGCCGTCATCGAATACCAGAAGCGCGACCGCCGGTTCGGCGACGTCAGGCCGGTCCCGCCCGCCCCCCGGGCCAGGAGATAATCCGCCATGAACCTCCTCAAGCGCACGGCCACGGCCGCGGTCCTGCTGGGCGTCCTGTTCGTCGTCGTCCAGTACGCGCCCCGGCCCGTCTTCTTCCTGCTGGCCCAGGTCTTCATCGTCGGGGCCCTCCTCGAGTTCTACGCCCTGACGGGCAAGAAAGGGCTGGCGCCGCGCCGGGAACTGGGCGTCGGCCTGGCCCTCCTCGTCGGCCTGGCCTTCTATCTGCCCGCCCTGCCCGTCGAGGCGGCCCTGTTCGCCGGCATCCTGGCCGCCGGCGTCTGTTTCGTCGCGGCCACGCGCACGCCGGAGAAGCTGGCCCTGTTCCCGGCTTCGTTCGCCGTCACCCTGGTCGGGGTCCTTTACATCGCCTTCCCGTTGAACTTCCTCTACCGGGTCCGCGTGGAGATGGGGCCCTATCCGCTCTACTTCCTGTTCGCCGTCATCTTTTTCGGCGACACGGGCGCCTTCTTCATCGGTAAACCGTTTGGAAAGCACAAGATGACGCCCATCGCCAGCCCCAACAAGTCCTGGGAGGGGAGCGCCGGCGGCATCCTCTTCGCCCTGATAGCGGCCGTCGTCACCCGGGCCCTCATCCTGCCCGGCCTGCCCCTGGCCGCCGCCCTCCTGACTGCGGTCGTCGTCCACGCCGCGGCCCAGGTCAGCGACCCGCTCGAATCCCTGTTCAAGCGAGCCGTGGGGGTCAAGGATTCCTCCAACGTCCTGCCCGGCCACGGCGGCTTCTTCGACCGCATCGACAGCCTCATCCTGGCCGGCCCGCTCTTCTATTACATCGCCGCCTATCTCTGGAAGTAGGCCTGGACAGATGACGCGCGGCCTGGCCCTCCTCGGCTCGACGGGATCCATCGGCCGGAGCGCCCTCGACGTCGTCGACCGGCTGGAAGGCCGCGTCCGCGTCATCGCCCTGGCCGCCGGCCGCAACACTGCGCTCCTGGCCGAACAGGTCGAGAAGTACCGGCCGGCCCTGGTCTCCGTCGCGACGCGACGCGACGCCGACCGCCTCCGCGGCCTGGGCCGGGGCTGGCGTCTGCGCATCGTCCACGGGCCGGAGGGGGCCGTCGAGGCCGCCCGGGCCGAAGGGGCCGACACGGTCCTCTCGGCCATCACCGGCATGGCCGGCTTCGAGCCGACGCTGGCGGCCGTCCGGGCCGGCCGGCGGGTCGCCTTGGCCAACAAGGAATCCTTGGTCGTCGGGGGAGCCCTGCTGCGGCGCGAGGCGGCCCGGTCGGGCGCCGTCATCGTCCCCGTCGACAGCGAGCACAGCGGCGTCTTCCAGTGCCTGGGGAGCCGGGGCCGCGAGCGGCGGCACGTCCGCCGCGTCGTCCTGACCGCCTCCGGCGGGCCGTTCTTCCGGACGCCCCTGCGGGACCTGGCCCGCAAGACGGTCGAGGAGGCCCTCCGCCACCCGCGCTGGAACATGGGCCGGAAGGTGACCATCGACTCGGCCACCCTGATGAACAAGGGCCTCGAGCTCATCGAGGCCCGCTGGCTCTTCGACCTCGCCCCGGACCGCCTCTGGGTCCTCATCCACCCCCAGAGCGCCGTCCACGCCCTGGTCGAGATGGCCGACGGCTCCGTCCTGGCCCAGCTGGCCGCGACCGACATGCGCCTGCCCATCCAATACGCCCTGACCTGGCCGTCCCGCCGCGACACGGGCCTGCCGGCCCTCGACCTGGCCGCCCTGGGCCGGCTCGAGTTCCACGAGGTCGACGAGCGTCGCTATCCGCTGTTCGGGCTGGCCCGCCGGGCCCTGGCCGGGGGCGACAGCTGGCCCGTGGCCCTCAACGCGGCCAACGAGGCGGCCGTGGCCGCCTTCCTCGAAGGCCGCCTGCCGTTCCCCGGGATCCACGCCGTCGTCGCCGGCGTCCTCGACCGGCACCGGGGCCGCCCGGCCGGGACGGCCGGGGAGATCCGCGACATCGACCGAGAGGCCGGGCGCGAAGCCCGCCGGCTCATTTCGCAGAGGTAACCATGTCCAGCATTCTCGGCACGATCGTGGCCTTCGCGATCGTCTTCTTCATCGTCACGTTCGTCCACGAGTTCGGCCACTTCATCATGGCCAAGCGCTTCGGCGTGCGGGTCAAGGCCTTCTCGTTCGGCATCGGCCCGCGGATCTTCGGCGTCCGGGACCGCCGCTTCTCGGTCGGCAAGGCCCCGGCGGGCGGGACCGGCACGGACTACAAGGTCTGCCTGCTGCCGGTCATCTGCTACGTCCAGATGGAAGGGGAGGGTGTGTTCGAGAAGGGCCGGCCCATCCCGCCCGACGACATGATGGCCAAGACGCGCGGCCAGCGCTTCCTCATCATGGTCATGGGCTCGGCCATGAACCTGTTCCTGGCCGTGGTCCTGATGTCGGTCGTCAGCGGCCTCGGGACCCGGGCCGTCAAGTACATCGACGATCCGCCCGTCATCGGATGGATCGACGCCGGGTCGCCGGCCGAGACGGCCGGGCTCAGGCCTGACGACCTCATCGTCCGGGTCGCCGGGCGCGAGGTCGGGACCTGGAAGGACGTCCAGGTCGCCGTCGGCCTGGCCCCCGACCGCGCCCTCGAGATCGAGATCGACCGGGGCGGCGAGCGCCTGACGGTCGACCTGAAGACGGGCTCCGACAAGCGCACGGACATCGGGTACGCCGGCTTCAACGCCCGCATTTTCACCCAGGTCCGCGTCGTCCAATCGCATATGCCGGCCGAGAAGGCCGGGCTGAAGCCGGGCGACGTCGTCCGGGCCATCGACGGGAAACCGGTCTATTTCGCCGGCTTCCTCGACATCGTCCGGGCCAATCCCGAGAAGGAGCTCCTGTTCACCGTCGACCGCGGCGGCCGGCTCCTCGACCTGCCCGTGACCCCGAAACGCGAGGGCGCGATCGGCCGCATCGGCATCCAGCAGGACGCCGAGTCGGTCATCAAGAAATACGGCTTCGTCGCGGCCATCGGGAACAGCCTGCGGGAGAACTCCTACAACGCCCTGCTCATCGTCCGCATCATCAAGGGGCTGTTCACCGGCGAGACCCCGGCCAGCCAGCTGGGCGGGCCGCTGGCCATCGCCGACGCCTCCTACGCCTTCTTCCGGGAGGGTTGGGTCTCGCTGCTGACCTGGATCGCCTTCCTCAGCCTCCAGCTCGGGGTCATCAACCTCATCTTCCCCATCCCCATCGTCGACGGGCCGCAGATCGTCATCCTGGCCCTGGAGGCCCTCTTCCGCCGGGACGTCAGTCTCAAGTTCCGCCTGGCCTATACCTACGTCGGCTGGGCCATGATGATGGCCCTGACGGCGTTCGTCATCCTCAACGATATTGTCAAGAAGCTGCCGAACGGCTGGGCCAGCATCTGGCCGTTCTAGGCGGCGGAGGAGGAGCGGATGTTCCCGCGCCGCGCCACCCGTCCCGTTCCCGTCGGCCCCGTCGTCATCGGCGGGGGAGCCCCCATCGCCGTCCAGGCCATGACCAAGACGGACACCCGCGACGTCCGGGCGACCGCCGCCCAGGTCCGGCGCCTGGAGCGGGCCGGGGCCGAGATCGTGCGCCTGGCCGTGCCCGACCGGGAGGCCGCGGCGGCCCTCCGGGAGATCCGCCGGCGGGCCCGGGTGCCGCTCATCGCCGACATCCACTTCGACCACCGGCTGGCTCTGGCGGCCCTGGAGGCGGGCGTCGACGGCCTGCGGCTCAATCCAGGCAACATCGGCTCGCCCGAAAAGGTCCGCGAGGTCGTCCGGGCGGCGGCCGAGCGGCGGGCCCCCATCCGCATCGGGGTCAACTCCGGCTCCCTCGAGAAGGACCTCCTGGCCCGGGCCGGAGGGGCCACGGCGGCGGCCATGGCCGAGAGCGCCCTGCGGCACGTCCGCCTGCTCGAGGACCTCGATTTCCGGCTCATCAAGATCTCGCTCAAAGCCTCCGACGTGCCGCGCACGCTCGAAGCCTACCGCCTGCTCGCGGCGAAGGTCGATTACCCCTTCCACGCCGGCATCACCGAGGCTGGCCGGCTCCAGGCGGGGAGCGTCAAGTCGGCGGCCGGGCTGGCCCTCCTTCTGGCCGAAGGCCTGGCCGACACGATCCGGGTGTCCCTGACGGCGCCTCCCGAGAAGGAGGTGCGCGTCGCCTGGCAGGTCCTGCAGGCCCTGGGCCTGCGGAGGAGAGGGGTGGAGTTGATCTCCTGCCCGACCTGCGGCCGGTGCGAGGTCGACGCCATGACGGCCGCCGCCGAGGTCGAGCGGGCCGTCGGGGACTTGCGGGCCCCCCTGACCGTGGCCGTCATGGGCTGCATGGTCAACGGCCCGGGCGAGGCCAAGGAGGCCGATATCGGCCTGGCCTGCGGCCGGGACGGCGGGGTCATCTTCCGTAAGGGCAAGGTCCTGAGGAAGGTCCGGGCGGCGAAGATGGCCGAGGCCCTCGTCGCCGAGGTCTTAAAGCTCGCTTCCGACCCCGAACAGGATTAGACTGAAACGAGGATTTTCCTTTTCAGGAAGTACCTCTCGAGGGGGCGAAGGGGATTATCCTCGCAGATCCCCGTTGCTGGAGGAGGGGACCCGCGCAGCGGGGGGGAACCGTGCGAACTGGTTCCCCGGGGGGCCGGGGAGCCAGAGGATATCCCCGAGCCATAGCCCGAGAGAGGGACTTTTCGGCTCAGGGGATAAAAAAACGGGGAGAGGAAGCGATCTCTCGCTCCCTCCCCCCGCGCTGTCAGCGTTCAGAGGTGAAGGTGCACGTGGCGTGCGCCGCGCTCAGTCGCCCTTTTCCGTTTTCTTCTCGGTGATGATGCCGACGGACTCGATGCCCGCCGCGCGGATGGTGTCCCAGAGGAACTCCGCGAAGACGCCGTACTCGATGTCCTGGTCCGCCTTCAGATAGAGCTTCTTCTCCGAGACGGTCAGGAAGGCCTCTTCGAGCGCGTTCTGCAAGGTCTCCAACGTCACCTTGTCCTGGTTGACATAAAGGAGGTAACCCTTGGGGTCGCGCGCGTCCTTCTTCACGGCCAGGACGACGTCCGGGTTCTCCGGCATGTTGACGGTGAACTGGGCGTTCGGAAGCTTGACGTCGACGCCCTTCTGGATGAGGGGCGTGACGATCATGAAGATGATGAGAAGGACGAGCAGGACGTCACAGAGAGGGACGACATTCGGTTCGGACCTGACGGTCTCTTTGCCGTTCGTCGAAACTGAGAATCCCATTGTATGCCTCTCTCTCGTTCCGGCCTGGACCAGGCCGGAGCCTCGATCCCTTAACGGGCTTCGCCGGTCTTGATGAAGAAGTCGACGACCTGAGACTCGGTGTTGCTCATCTCAGCGTCGAAGACCTCGATCCGGCTGTTGAGGATGTTGAAGACCCACAGGGCCAGGACCGCGACGCCGATGCCGACGGCCGTGGTGACGAGGGCCTCGGCGATGCCTCCGGCGACGGCGCCGATACCGCCCGAGCCGGTCAGCTGCATGCCGCGGAAGGCGTTGATGATGCCGAAGATCGTCCCGAACAGCCCGATGAAGGGGGCCGAGGTGGCGATGGTGGCGAGGATGGGCAGGCCGCGGCGGAGCTCCTGGTTGAAGAGGACCTTGGCGCGCTCGCTGCCGCGGGACGCCGTCTCGATCTGCTCTTCGAGCTTGAGCTTGGCGTCCTTGCCCTCCATGATGGCCTGGATGCCGGCGGCGGTGACGCGGGCCAGGTGGCTGCCCTTATAGTCCTTCTTGGAGGACACGGACAGGGCGTCCTTGAGGTTCCCGGCCTTGAGAAGGTCGGCCAGCTTGGGCGCCACGGCGCGGGACGTCTTCTTCGCGCGGGAGAAGACGAGCAGGCGCTCGATGAGCATGTAGATCGACACGATGGACATCGCGATCAGGATGATCGCGACGGTCTTGGCCACGGCTCCCATGGCCGCCCACATTTCGAGAAGACCGAATTGCATGGGTTATACCTCCTGTAAGATATCGAAAGTCCTTGACTGACTTTTCTGACCTATTTGAGCTGGAACCGGACCGTGACCGTGAACACGACGGGCCGGGGCCTGCCGTTGATGATCATCGGCTCGTAGACCCACTGCCGGACGGCGTCGATGGCCGCCTGGTCGAGCAGGGGGATGGACCGCAGGACCTTGACGCTGGTGACGCGGCCGTAGACGTCGGTCGTGGCCTCGACGATGACGATGCCCTCGACCCGGGCCTGCCGGGCGATCTCGGGATAGACCGGGGCCACCTCGCGGACGAGCTTGGGGGGCTTGACGTCGCCGATGGCCCGGACCGGGGCCTCGACCTCGCCGACGACGCCGCCCAGGACGCCGCCCACGACGCCTCCGAGGACGCCGCCGACGACGCCGCCCTCGACGCCGCCTTCGACGCCGCCCTCGACGCCGATGTCAGAGAGCGTTTCCTCGGCGATCTGCTCGGGGATCTCGACCGGGGCGACCAGACGGCCGGCCTCGACCGGGGCCGCGCTCTGGACCCGCTTGATCCGGGCGCTCGTCGTGGAGGCTTTCCGCTTGGCCGGCGGCGGCGGCGGGGGAGGAGGAGGGGGCGGGGGCGCCAGGAAGGCGCTATAGACCTCGACCGTGGGCAGCTCGCCCGTCGAGAGCAGGGGGAGAACGATGGCCGTGACGATGAGGACGACGTGGAGGATCAAAGCGATGGGAAAGACGAGCGCTTTCCGCGCGGTGCCCTTCTCGCTCTTGAAGAACGAGTCCTTGAAGATCGCGGGCACGTCGGTCGCGTTGACCGGTTTTCTAGCTTCCGCCATGATGCTTACCTCATGCTCAGAATATTACACAACTAGACAAATGGTAGTATAGAAGAAAAAGGGGGCTTTGACAAGGAAAATATTAGCGCCTCCCCGCTTTTTTCGGCTTGAACCATTTCTGCCAGAAAAGGACCACCGGGCAGGACAGGTAGATGGTCGAATAGACGCCCTCGATCGTGCCCACGAGCATGAGGAAGGCGAAGTCGTTGATGACCTCTCCGCCGAACAGGAACAGGGCCCCGACGGTCAGGAAGACCGTGCCGGACGTGATGATCGTCCGGCTCAGGGTCTGGTTGAGGCTGAGGTTCATGACCTCCTCGAGGGACTTGCCCCGCAGGAGCTTCTGGTTCTCCCGGATGCGGTCGAAGATGACGATGGTGTCGTTGATGGAGAAGCCGACGATGGTCAGGATGCCGGCGATGATGGGCAGGTTGATCTCGCGGTTGGTGAACGAGTAGACCGTCATCGTGATGAGGACGTCCTGGAACAGGGTGAAGATGGCCGCCACGCCGTACTCGAGCTTGAAGCGCAGGGCGATGTAGACGAGCATGCCCAGCAGGGACCAGATGGTCGCCTGGACGGCCTTGCGGCGCAGGTCGGCCCCGACCTGGGGCCCGACCGTCTCTCGGCTGAGGACGGCCATCTTGCCGAGGTAGGTCTTCTCGCGCAGGAAGCTCAGGATCTCGGGCTTGAGCCCGAGCCCGTCGAGCCCGGAGAAATCCGTGACGATGCCGGTCTTGTTCCGGTGGGCCAGGAGGATCCGGGCGGCCTCGGGGCCGGAGCCCGGGAAGGCGTTCTCGAGGAGCTGGACCATCGACTTCTCGTCGAGGGTGTTGAGGTCGACGAGGCCGCGGGCCTTCTCGGCCGCGCCGTCGTCGCCGCGGAGGGCGTCGATGATCTTGTCGGCCAGGGCCTCGTGGGCCTCGAGCTGGGCGGCCTCGGTGGCGTCTGTGGCGACCGATTCCATGGCCCGGATCTGGAACTCGCGGCCCGTGTCGCCCGAGCTCTGGACCTGGCTCTTGGCCAGGCCGACCTGGCCGAGCAGGTCGCGGATGGCGCCCTCGTTCGTCGGGGTCTTCAGGACGACCCGCAGGAGCGTCCCCTCGCCGAAGTCGACGCCCAGCTTGAGGCCCTTGAAGACCGTGACGTTGAGGACGCCGGCCAGCACGATCAGGATCGTGGCGGCCAGGGCGACGTACTTGTACTTCAGAAAGCGGATGTTGGGGGTTTTGAAGAGTTGCATGTCAGATACTCAGTGTCTTGGCGGACTTGCGGACGGTCAGGTCGAACAGGAGGTGGGAGATGAAGACGGCCGTGAACAGGTTGGCCACCAGGCTGATGGTCAGGGTCACGGCGTAGCCCCGGATGGGGCCGGTGCCGAACTGGAACAGGAAGACGGCCGAGATGATGGTCGTCAGGTTGGAGTCGAAGATGGCCGTGAAGGCCCGGGAGAAACCCTGGGTGACGGCGCTCACGACGCCCTTGCCGAGGGCCAGCTCCTCCTTGATCCTCTCGAAGATGAGGACGTTGGCGTCGACGGCCATGCCGATGGCCAGGATGATGCCGGCGATGCCCGGCAGGGTCAAGGCGGCCTTGAAGTAGGCCAGGGCGCCGAACAGGATGAGGACGTTGAGGACGAGGGCCACGACCGCGTTCAGGCCCGAGAGCTTGTAGAAGAAGACCATGAAGGTCATGACGGCCACGATGGCCACCAGGCCGGCCACGAGCCCCTGGCGGATGGAGTCCGCGCCCAGGGCGGGGCCGATGGTCCGTTCCTCGAGGTAATCGATGCCGGCCGGCAGGGCGCCGGCCTTGAGGACGGTGACCAGGTCCTCGGCCTCCTGGGCCGTGAACCGGCCGCGGATGATGCCGCCCTGGGCCCGCATGATCTTGGTCTCGACGACCGGCGCCGATTGGACCTTGTTGTCGAGGATGATGGCGATCTGCTTGCCGATGTTCGCGCCCGTGGCCAGCTCGAAGCGGGCCCCGCCGTCGGCGTTGAGGCTGAAGGAGACGGCCGGGTTGTTCCACTCGTCGGTCGTCTGGCGGATGGTCCGCAGGTCCTTGCCGGTGACCACGGCGACCTTGTCGACGAGATAGAAGCCGCCCTGGCCCCGCTTGGGGTCGCCTTTGAGGACTTCGGCGTCGTCGGGCAACTGGCCGCCCGTGGCCTGGAGGAGAGTGGCCTCGTCCGCCGCCGGGCCGGCCTTGACGATCTTCCACTCGAGGACGGCCGTGACCTTGATGAGCTCCTTGACCCGGTCGGGATCGTCGACCCCGGGCAGCTCGACGACGATCTGGTCGTCGCCCTGCCTCTGGATGAGGGGCTCGGCCACGCCGAAGGTGTTGATGCGGTTGTCGATGGTCTGCTTGGCCTGCTCGACGGACTGGTCGCGGAGGTACTGGGTGGCCAGCGGTTTGAGGCTCAGGTTGGCCCGGTCGCCGACGAAGCCGTAATCCCAGTCCCGCGAGTACTCGTCGAACAGGTCGCGGGTCTTGCCTTCCTGGTCGGCCAGGACGCCCTGGACGGCGATGCGGCCCAGGCCCTCCTTGGTGATCTTCTGGAAGGTGATGGAGTTGCGCTTGAGGAGATCCTCGAGCCGCGAGATCTCCTGGTCCGTCTCCATGTTGATGGAGTCGTCGGTCCGGACCTTGAGGACGAGATGGATGCCGCCCTTGAGGTCCAGGCCGCGCTTGACCTTGGTGTCGTCGAACGGGTAGGCCAGAAGGAACGCCCCGGCGACGACGGCCAGCGCCAGGATGACCTTCCACTGCAGGTTCTTTTTCATGGGACCTTCACTCTCGGAAAGATCCGGGCCGCCGGGGCCGCGCGGGCCCCGGGGCCCGGGACGTCACTTGGCTACGATCTGATCGGCGGGCTTGACGATCTGGCCGACGGCGCCCTTGGTGATCGAGATGTTGGTGCCGGATCCGATCCGGACCTCGATGAGGTCGCCCAGCCGGTCGTCCTTCTTGAACCCGACCACCGTGGCGACGATGCCGCCGGCGGTGATGATCTGGGTCCCGGACGTGAGCTTCTGGACCTCTTCCTGGTGCTTCTTCTGCCTCTTCCTCTGGGGCATGATGATGAGGACATAGAAGATGGCGAAGACCATCATCATCATGACCAGACCGATCATCGGGGACCCGCCGGACTGGCCGGCGCCCGCCGGCTGCATGCCGGCCGCGAAAGCTCCTAACATCATGTCTTTTCTTCCTTTTGTAAAGTGTTCGAGATCAAACTCGTCTTCAGGGAAGTGAAGGAGTCAGACGCAATAGAATGGCGTATTTTCCGGAAGATGTCAAGATAGAAATGGAGGTTGTGGACGGTGTTCAGGACGGCCGCGGCGATCTCGTCGCGCTCGTAGAGGTGCCGGAGGTAGGCCCGCGAGAAACGGCGGCAGGTCGGGCAGCCGCAGGCCTCGTCGACGGGCCGCTCGTCCCGGGCGTACTTGCGGTTCTTGATGGCCACCCGGCCCCGGCTGGTGAACAGGGTGCCGTTGCGGGCGTTGCGCGTCGGCAGGACGCAGTCGAAGAGGTCGACCCCCCGCGAGACGGCCTCGAGGACGTCCTCGACGTAGCCCATGCCCATGAGGTAGCGGGGCCGGTCGGCCGGCAGCAGGCCGTGGCCGAGCTCGAGCGTCTCGAAGAGCTTCGTCTTGGGCTCGCCGATGCCCAGGCCGCCGTAGGCGTAGCCGTCGAGGTCCAGGGCCGCGACCTCTTCAATGGACCGCGTCCGCAGCCCGGCGTGGACGCCGCCCTGGCTGATGCCCCAGAGCTGCTGCCGCGTGTCGTGGCGGGCGAAGGCCTCTTTGGACCGCCGGGCCCACAGGCCGGTCAGACGCACCGACTCGGCCAGGGCGGCCTCGCTATAAGGATAAGGAGGGAAGTGGTCCAGGCACATCAGGACGTCCGTGCCCATCCGGACCTGGAGGTCGACGACGTCCTCGGGCTTGAGCAGGACCTTGGAGCCATCGAGGTGGGAGGAGAAGCGCACGCCCTCGTCGATGACCTTGACCAGGGGGGACAGGCTGTAGATCTGGAAGCCGCCGCTGTCGGTCAGGATGGGCTTGGGCCAGGAGATGAAGCGGTGCAGCCCGCCCAGGGCCTCGATGTCCTCGACCCCCGGCCGGAGATAGAGGTGGTAGGAGTTGAGCAGGATGATGTCCGCGCCGAGGCCGTCGAGCTGGTCGTGGGTCAGGGCTTTGACCGTGCCCTGGCTGGCGACCGGCATGAAGGCGGGGGTGGGGACGGTCCCGTGCGGGGTCTCGAGGACGCCGGCGCGGGCCGACGACGAGGGGTCGCGGGCGGTGACGCGGAAGGTCGCGCTCATGGGGCGAACCGGAAATAGACGACGTCGCCGTCGCGGACGGCGTAGTCGCGTCCTTCGAGCCGGATGGCCCCGGCTTCCTTGGCGCGGGCGAGGGTGCCGTGTCGGAGGAGCTCCTCGGCGGCGACGACCTCGGCCCGGATGAAGCCCTTGGCGATGTCGGTGTGGACCGCCCCGGCGGCTTCGACGGCGGTCGCCCCTCGCCGCACCGTCCAGGCCCGGACCTCGTCCTTGCCGACGGTCAGGAAGGTGATCCGGTCGAGGAAGGCGGCCGCCTGGCCGGCGAAGAGGGGCGCGCTCGGGGCCTCGAGGCCGTATTCGGCCATGAACGCGGCCCGCTCGGGGGCTTCGAGCTCGGCCAGGTCGGCCTCGATGCGGCCGCAGAAGGCCAGGACGCGCCGGCCGCCGGCCAGCCCGGGGAAAAGGGCCTCGGGCCGCCGGATGGACGCCAGGTCCTTCTCGTCGATGTTGACGAAGTGGAGGAGGGGTTTGAGGCTGAGGAAGGCGAAAGCCCGGATGAGCTTCTCCTCGGCCGGGGACAGCTCCGCTCCGCGCAGGCCGCGGCCCGATTCGAGCTCGGGGCGGAGCCGGCGCAGGAGGTCGCGCTCCTTCTCGCCCTCGGGGTCCTTCATCTTCTTGAGGTCCCGGTCCAACCGCTCGAGCCGGGCGTCGGCCTGGACGAGATCGGCCAGGACGAGCTCCTCCTCCATGCTCCGGGCGTCCGCCGCGGGATCGATCCGGCCGCGGGCCGGCGGCAGCCCGGGGTCCGCGAAGCCCCGGACGACGTGGACGAGGCCGTCCGCCCGGCGCAGATGGTCGAGGAACAGGCTGGCCTTGACCTCGCCGAACGAGATGCCGGCCAGGTCGGTCAGGTCCATCGCGGCGGCCACCCGGCGCCTGTCGGGGTGGGCGGCCGCCAAGGCGTCGAGCCGGGGATCGGGCAGGGGCACGGTCCGCGCATGGGGCTCCCGCCGGCCGTCCTCGTGGCCCGCGGCGGAGCGGGCGCCGGTCAAAAGATCGAAGAGCGTCGTCTTGCCGGTCTTGGGATAGCCGAACAGGGTGACGTTCACGGGACTAGTAAAGCGGGATTGGCCGGGGGTGTCAAGGAAAGGTCGCGGGCAACGGCCTTGATGTCGCCCGCGTTTTCCTTTAATATAGCCCTTCACGCGCCGGGAGCGACATGGACACCCAAAAGACGACGCCGAAAAAGAAGGACAAGAGCCTCTTCCGCGAGTATTTCGAGCTCATCGCCGAGACGGCCGTGTTCGTCTTCTTCGTCATGACCTTCGTCGTCCAGGCCTTCCAGATCCCGACCGGCTCCATGGAGCCGACCCTGCTCGTGGGCGACTTCCTGCTCGTCAACAAGCTGGCCTACACCCGCCCCGTCCTGCCCCTCGAGGGGGCCATCCTGCCGCGCAAGGCCATCGAGCGGGGCAACATCGTCGTCTTCAAGTACCCCAAGAACCTGACCCAGGACTTCGTCAAGCGGGTCATCGCCCTCGAGGGCGAGAAGGTCGAGGTCCGGGACAAGCAGGTCTTCGTCGACGACAAGCCGCTCGACGAATCCTACAAGGTCCACATCGACAGCCAGATCAACTCCAAGACCGACGTCTACAACTACGACGACGTCATCCGCGACAACTACGGCCCGGTCACCGTGCCTCCGGGGCACTGCTTCGTCATGGGCGACAACCGCGACAACAGCATGGACAGCCGCTACTGGGGCTTCCTGTCGGTCGACGCCATCAAGGGCCGCCCCTGGCTCATCTACTTCTCCTACAAGGCCGAGCGCGACGCCTGGCAGAAGACGGGCGTGCGGGACCGCCTCAAGAAGCTGGTCAGCTTCATCCCCAAGGCCCGCTGGGGCCGCATGCTCCGCATCATCAATTAGGCCTCGGGCATCCCTCTCTCGGTTCCGGCTCGGGGATGTCCGTTGACCGGCCCCGGCGAAACGCCTAACATGGGGTCATGAGGAAGGCGGCGGCGCTCGTCACGGGCCAGGAACACGTCGACGGCGCCGTCGAGAGCGTCGTCTTCTACAATCCCGACAACGGCTACACGGTGGCCCGGTTCCAGTCCGAGGACGGCGAGCCGATGACCATCGTCGGCGCCTTCCCGCCGCTCTCGCCGGGCGAGGTCCTGCGCCTCTACGGCTCCTGGCAGCTCAACGCCCGCTTCGGCCGCCAGTTCAAGGTCGACCGCTTCAGCATGACCATGCCCGCTTCGGCCAAGGGCATCGAGAAGTTCCTGGCCTCGGGCCTGGTCAAGGGCATCGGGCCGGTCCTGGCCGGCCGCATCGTGGCCGCCTTCGGGGCCGGGACGATCGACGTCCTCAACACCGAGCCCGACCGCCTGCGCGAGGTCGGCGGCGTCGGGGCCGTCAAGATCCGGGAGATCAAGCGCTCCTGGGCCGAGTACCACGGCATCCGCGAGCTCATGATGTTCCTCCAGGAGCACGACGTTTCGACCGGTCTGGCCACCAAGATCCACCGCCAGTACGGCGACCGGTCCTTCACCGTCCTGCGGACCGATCCCTACCAGTTGGCCCTCGACATCGCCGGCGTCGGGTTCAAGACGGCCGACCAGCTGGCCCTCAAGCTGGGGATGGACCCGGGCTCGCCCGAGCGGGTCAAGGCCCACATCCTCTATCTCCTGGAGAAGGACAACGAGCAGGGCCACGTCTTCTCGCTCGAGGCCGACGTCGCGGCCCGTTCGTCCGCCGAATTGAAGGTCGAGGCGGAGGCCGTCGAGCGGGCCGTGGCCGCCCTGGTCAGGGGCCGGCGGATCGTGGCCGAGGACGACCCCGCCGGACGGGCCCTCTACCTGCCGTTCTTCTACCAGGCCCAGGACGAGGTCGCCCGTTCCATCCACCGGCTGGCCGGCTTCCCCTGCCGGGCCCCGGGCTTCGACCTCGACCGGGCCGTCGCGGCGACCGAGCGGGACCTGGCGATGACCTTCTCGCCGCTCCAGCGCCGGGCCATCCGCGAGTCCGTGGAGCGCAAGATCCTGGTCATCACCGGGGGGCCGGGGACCGGCAAGACGACCATCGTCAAGAGCATCGTCGACGTCTTCGGCAAGTGGGGCAAGGAGGTCCTGCTGGCCGCTCCGACCGGCCGGGCGGCCAAGCGCCTGGCCGAGGCCACCGGGCGGGAGGCCCGGACCATCCATCGGGTCCTGGAGTTCCAGCCCAAGAAGGGGACCTTCAAGCGCAACGACTCGAACCCCCTTGCCGGCGAGGCCCTGGTCGTCGACGAGTTCTCCATGGTCGACCTGCCGCTCATGTCCCATCTGCTGAAGGCCGTCCCGCCGTGGATGCGCCTGATCCTGGTCGGCGACCAGGACCAGCTGCCCTCGGTCGGGCCGGGCAACCTCCTGCGCGACATCATCGAGTCGGGGACCGTCGACGTCGTCCGCCTCGACCAGATCTTCCGCCAGGAGCGCGAGAGCCTCATCGTCCTCAACGCCCACCGCGTCAACCAGGGCCAGTCCCTCGTCGAGGCCGAGCCCGGCGACAGGGGCGCCGATTTCTATTTCCTCCGCCGGGACGACCCCGACAAGGCCTTCCAGACGATCGTCCGGATGGTCTCCACGGACATCCCGCGCCGGCTCGGCCTGAGCCCGCTGTCGCCGCAGATCCAGGTCATCAGCCCGATGTACAAGGGCGTCGTCGGCGTCGAGAACCTCAACGCCGAGCTCCAGAAGCGGCTCAATCCCGGCGGGGAAGGGCTGCCGGCCGGGTCCCGCGTCTTCAAAGCCCGCGACAAGGTCATGCAGCTGCGCAACGACTACGACAAGGACGTCTTCAACGGCGACATCGGCTCGGTCGTCCACGCCGACCGGGCCAAGGTCCGCCTCCTGGTCGACTTCGACGGCCGCACGGTCTGCTACGAGAAGGACGAGCTGGCCGACATCACCCTGGCCTACGCCGTGTCCGTCCACAAGGCCCAAGGCAGCGAGTACCAGGCCGTCGTCATGCCCCTCATGACCCAGCACTACATCATGCTCCAGCGCAACCTCTTCTATACGGCGCTGACGCGGGCCAAGAAGCTGAGCGTCGTCATCGGCTCCTCCAAGGCCGTCCACATCGCCGTCAAGAACGACGACCCGGTCAAACGGAACACGCGGCTCAAGGACCGGCTCGCCCGGCTCGGCCCGGCCGGGCCGGGCGTTTGACTCGCCCCCGGTTCGATGGTACATTTCCCTCTTCCCCGATCCCAAGGCACGAAAGGAGAGCGCATGGACAAGTACGAATGCACGGCCTGCGGTTACATCTACGATCCCGCCGTCGGCGACCCCGAGAACGGCGTCGCGCCGGGGACCAAATGGGAAGACCTGCCGGACGACTGGGTCTGCCCGCAGTGCGGCGTCGGCAAGGACTACTTCAACAAGCTCGACTGATCCCCCTGGCGTCCCGGACCTGACGTGAACATCCTCATCGCCGGCGGAGGCCTGGCCGGCACCATGGCCGCCAAGGCCCTGCGCGAGCTCGATCCCGGGGCCGCGGTCACCGTCCTCGACGAGGAGCGGCATCGCTACTATCCGAGGCCCAATCTCATCGAGTTCCTGGCCGGGCGGCTGCCGTTCGAGAAGGTCTTCGCCTTCCCCGAAGGCTGGGCCGCGAAGCAGGGCATCGACCTTCGTCTGGGCCAGACGGTGGCCCGCCTGCGGCCGGCCGAACGGACCGCGGAGACCGGGTCCGGCGAGACCCTGTCCTACGACGCCCTGCTCCTGGCGACGGGCGCGCGGGCGGCCCTGCCGCCCGTCCCGGGCACCGGCCTCCCGGGCGTCTTCGTCCTGCGGACGCTCGACGACGCCCTGGCCCTGGCCGAGCACCTCCGGGAGCGCCGCCGGACCGTCGTCCTCGGCGGCGGCCTGCTCGGCCTGGAGATCGCCCGGGCCGTCCGCGGCCGCGGCGGCGAGGTCACCGTCGTGGAGTTCTTCGACCGCCTCCTGCCGCGCCAGCTCGACCCCGCCGCCGCCGGCATCCTCAAAGCCCAGTTCGAGCGGTTGGGCGTGGCCGTCGTCCTCGGCGCCGCCACACAGGAGATCCTCGGCGGCGCCGACGGGGCCGTCCGGGGCCTGAAGCTGGCCTCCGGCGCCGAGATCGCCGCCGACGGCGTGGTCGTCGCCGCCGGCGTCCGGCCCGAGACCGCGGTCGCCCGGGAGGCCGGCTTGGCCGTCGGCAAGGGCATCGTCGTCGACGACCGGATGCGGACGTCGGCCCCGGGCGTCTTCGCCGCCGGTGACGCCGCCGAGCACCGCGGCCGCCTCTACGGCATCATCCCGGCCGCTTTCGAGCAGGCCCGCGCGGCCGCCCGGGCCATCCTCGGCCGGGACGCCTTGCCCTACGCCGGCACCGTGCCGGCCAACACGCTCAAGGTCGCCGGCCTGGCCGTGACCTCGGTCGGCGACTTCGCGGCCGAGGGGCCGGGCGTCGAAGCCGTGGTCCGGGCCGATCCCGAGCGCGGCCTCTACAAGAAGATCGTCCTGCGCGACGGGCGCGCCGCCGGGGCCATCTGGATGGGCACGACGAAGGGCGCAGCCGACGTGGCCCGCCTCGTAACCCAGGGGAAGGCTGTCGGCGCCCGCGGGGCCGACCTGCTCGAAGACACCTTCGATTTCTCGGAGCTCGCATGAAACATCTTCGCGCCGTCATCGTCCCGTTCGCCTGCGTCGTCCTGGCCCTGGCCTCGGCCCTTCCCGCGAGGAGCCAGGCTCCGGTCCCGGCGGCGTCCGCCTCCCCGGTCCAGGTCCAGGTGGGCGGTTTCCTGTCGCTCGAGTACATCAAGGGCCAGGCCGAGAGCGCCCACCCCAAGGGCGATGCGACCAACCTCCTGGCCGGCGTCCTGGCCGGAGGCCGGATCGGTCAGAGGTTCGGCTTCGGCCTGGAGGGACGCGTCGCCGACGCGACCTCGTTCGGCCTCGTCCAGGCCTGGGCGGGCTTCCTGCCTTCGCAGGCCTTCACCGTCAAGGCCGGCCTGTTCCTGGTGCCCTTCGGGGCCTGGAACCGGTCCAGCCGGCCCTACGAGACGATCCTCGTCCGGACGCCCCTCAACCTCGAATACCTCTATCCCGCCGACTGGCGGGACATCGGCGTCGCCGTCGAGGGCCAGGTCGGCGTCATGACCTATTCGGCCTATCTCACGGGCGGGCTGGCCGAGGCCGACCGGCTCGGCGGCGGCCAGCAGTTCCGGGACAACAACAACGACTGGGCCAAGGGCGGCCGGATCGGCTTCGTCGTCAGCCAGGAGATCCAGGCGGGCGTCTCCTATTACACCGGCAAGATGGACGATCAGAAGCTCCGCGACCTCGTCCTCGAGGGCATCGACCTCTCCTGGGTCACGGCCCAGTGGGAGGTCCGGGGCGAATACACCAAGGCCCTCGTCGACAATCCCGCGCCCTTCGAGCGGGGCGAGTCCGAGGGCTGGTACGTCCTGATGTCGATGAGCTTCCGCGGCGCCCAGCCCTTCGGCAGCTTCCAGAAGGTCCGCTACACCGACGGCTACCACGGCGGCGGGATCGACATCGACCACAGGCGCTGGGCCGCGGGCCTGCGCTTCGTCCTCAGCGGCACGCTCTTCGTCAAGGCCGAGTACGACTGGAACAAGGAGAAGGGGACGGTCCTCAAGAACGATCAAGTCCAGGTCCAGCTGGGCGTGAGCTTCTGAGGCGGGGACGCGCCATGGCCAACCTGCTCGTTCTCGGCACCCAGTGGGGCGACGAAGGCAAAGGCAAGATCGTCGACCTCCTGACCCCGGCCTTCGACGTCGTGGCCCGTTACCAGGGCGGCCACAACGCCGGCCACACGGTCTACGCCGGCGGGCGCAAGATCGTCCTCCATCTCATCCCCTCCGGCATCCTGCGTCCGGAGACGTTCTGCGTCATCGGCAACGGCGTCGTCATCTCCCCGGAGGCCTTCTTCCGGGAGACGGCCGACCTCGAGTCGCGGGGCGTCCGGGTCGACCCGACGCGGCTGGCCGTCAGCCGGGGCGCCCATCTCATCATGCCCTGGCACCCGCTCGTCGAGCGCATCTCCGAGGACCGGCGCGGCGATCAACGGATCGGCACGACCTGCCGGGGCATCGGACCGGCCTACGAGGACAAGGCGGCCCGGCTCGGGGTCCGGGCCGGCGACCTGGCCGACCTCGCCGTGCTCCGCGAGAAGATCGAAACCGCGATCGCGGCCAAAGCCGGGATCCTCGCGGCCGCCGGACTGCCGCCGCTCGATCCGGAGGCCGTCTTCCGCGAATACGCCGGATGGGCCGGGAAGCTCGGACCCTACCTGGCCGACGTCCCGGAGCTCCTCCACGAGCGCATGAAAGCCGGCCAGAGCGTGCTCTTCGAGGGCGCCCAGGGCGCCCTGCTCGACCTCGACCACGGCACCTACCCCTTCGTCACCTCGTCGAGCGCGACGGCCGGCGGGGCCGCGACGGGGCTCGGCGTCGGACCGCGGACGATCCACGGCGTCCTCGGCATCACCAAGGCCTACACCACGCGCGTCGGCAGCGGGCCCTTCCCGACCGAGCTCCGCGACGAGACCGGCAAGGCCATCGCCTCGCGCGGCGACGAGTTCGGGGCCTCCACGGGCCGCCCCCGCCGCTGCGGCTGGTTCGACGCCCTGGCCGTTCGCTACGCCTGCCGGATCAACGGCGTCGACCGGCTGGCCCTGACCAAGCCCGACGTCCTGGCCGGCCTCGGGGATATCTCCGTCTGCGTGGGCTACCGCTACAAGGGCGGCCTGCTGCGGAGCTTCCCGCCCGAGCCCTGGATCCTGGACAAGGTCGTCCCCGAATACCGGACCCTGGCCGGCTGGCCGGAGTTCCCGCCCCGGGCCGCCGGGCTCGAGGACCTGCCGGCGGCCTTCCAAGCCTACGTCCGGGCCCTCGAGGACCTGGTCGAGACCCGGGTGGCGATCGTCTCGACCGGCGTGGCCCGCTCGGCGACGCTCTTCCTCGAGACCGAGCTCGAGGGCCTGGTCGACCTGGCCCGGATGCGGGCCGCCGGGGGAGAGTAGGGGCGGGGATGGGCGCGGGGCCGGTCCAGCGGATCGAGATCTCGCGTCGGGCCCTGGTCCGCAACATCGGCGAGTTCCGCCGCGCGATCGGGCCGCGGCGCAAGTTCCTGGCCGTGGTCAAGGCCAACGCCTACGGCCACGGGCTCCTCGAGGTCGCCCGCGTCGCGGCGGCGTCCGGCGTCGACTGGCTCGGCGTCAACTCCGTCGACGAAGGGCTGGCCCTGCGCGCGGCCGGCATCGGGGCGCCCGTCCTGGTCCTGGGCTACGCGCCGCTCGCCGCCCTCGAAGAGGCCGTGCGGGCCGGGCTGCGGCTGACCGTCTACAACCGCGAGACGGTCGCCCGGCTGTCCCGGCTGGCGGCCGCGGCGGGGCGGACCGTCCGCGTCCATGTCAAGGTCGAGACGGGCACGTGGCGCCAGGGCGTCGATCCCAAGGGCCTGGCCGCGTTCGCGGCCGCCGTCCGGCGCAGTCCCGGCCTCGTCCTCGAAGGGCTGTCGTCCCATTTCGCGAATATCGAGGACACCACCAAGCACGACTACCCGCGCCGCCAGCTGGCGGCCTACCGGGCGGCCGTCCGGGACCTGGCCGCCCGCGGCTGCCGGGTGCCGCTCCGGCACATGTCCTGCACGGCCTCCACCGTGCTCTTCCCCGAGCCGGGTTTCAACCTGGCCCGGGTCGGCATCGGCCTGTACGGGCTGTGGCCGTCCAAGGAGACCCTCCTGTCCTGCCTGCTCGAGAACAAGGAGCCGCTCGCCCTCGAACCGGTGCTGTCCTGGCGGGCCCGGATCGCGCAGGTCAAGAGGGTCCCGGCCGGCGCCTACATCGGCTACGGTTGCGCTTACCGCACGACCCGTCCGACGGTCCTGGCCGTCGTCCCGGTCGGCTATTACGACGGCTACGACCGGGGCCTGTCGAACACGGCCCACGTCCTCGTCCGCGGCCGGCGGGCCCCCGTCCGCGGCCGCGTGGCCATGGATTTCATCACCGTCGACGTCACCGACGTTCCCGGCGTCCGCCTGGAAGACGGGGTGACGCTCCTCGGCGCCGACGGCCGCGAGCGCGTCGGGGCCGAGGACCTGGCCGCCTTGGCCGGGACGATCAGCTACGAGATCCTGGCCCGCATCAACCCGCTCGTGCCCCGCGTCGTCGTCTGAAACGGACCGGCCGCGGGCCGGCGAAAAAATACTACTAATTCTGTAGGAAATATTGTATGATAGTCCCTCGACACGAGGTGAGGACATGATCATCGACGCCAAGACCAAGCTGGCCGACCTGCTCAAGGCCTATCCCTTCCTGCTCGGGTTCCTGGCCGGCTGGTCGCCGAAGTACGACAAGCTGCGCATCCCCCTGCTCCGGAACACCGTCGGCCGGCTGGCCACGCTCGACCAGGTGGCCGCCCTCGGCGACGTCCCGCCGGCCGACCTGCTCAAGGCCGTCGGGGACGAGGTCCGCCGGGTGACGGGGGAGAGCGTCGTCGCGGCGGCCGCGCCGGAGACCGGCGGGGCGGCCGCGTTCACCGACCGGGCCGCCAAGAAAGAGGTCCTCAAGGACATCATCCGCGACCTCCACAGCGGCGGCGACGTCGAGGTCCTGAAGAAACGCTTCGGAGACCTCGTCAAGGACGTCTCCGGGGCCGAGATCGGGGCCATGGAGCAGGAGCTCATCACGGAGGGCCTGCCCGAGGCGGAGATCCGCAAGCTCTGCGACGTCCACGTCAAGGTCTTCGAGGAGTCCCTGGCCTCCCAGCCCGTGCCGGAAGCCGTTCCCGGCCATCCCCTGCGCACGCTCGTCGACGAGAACCGGGCCCTGGAGAAGGTCGTCGCCGAGACCCGGGCCGTCCTCGACCACTTCCGCGACGAGCCGGACCACCGGGACGGGACGGCCGACCGGGCCCGCCTGACGGCGCTGGCCGCGTCCCTCGCCGAGGTCGAAAAGCACTATCTCAAGAAGGAGAACCAGCTCTTCCCGCGGCTCGAGGAGAAGGGCATCAGCGGCCCGTCCAAGGTCATGTGGGCCGTCCACGACGACATCCGGGCCCACCTCAAGGAGTTCCGGCGGGCCATCGACACCGGCGACGAGGCCCTGGCCCGCAACACGGGGACTTGGGTCCTGCAGGAGATCGCCGACATGATCGGCAAGGAGGAGAAGGTCCTCTTCCCGATGGTCCTGGAGATGCTGACGGAAGACGACTGGGCCCGGGTCAAGAAAGGGGAGGAGGAGGTCGGCTACGCTTGGATCCCCCCGGCCCCCGCTTGGGGACCGGGCGTCGCGGCCGCTCCCGCTCCCGGGGCCGGCGCGGCGGCCGGGATCGCCCTCGACACGGGCGTCCTGACGGCCGAGCAGATCGACCTCATGCTGACCCGGCTGCCGGTCGACATCTCCTTCGTCGACGAGACCGACACCGTCCTCTACTACTCGGCCACGGCCGAGCGCGTCTTCCCGCGCACCCCCGGCGTCATCGGCCGCAAGGTCCAGAACTGCCATCCGCCGAAGAGCGTCGAGGTCGTCGAGCGCATCCTGGCGGCCTTCCGCTCGGGAGAGAAGGACGAGGCCGCCTTCTGGATCTCGTCGCGCGGGAAGTTCCTGCACATCCGCTACTTCGCCATGAGGGACAAGGCCGGCGCCTACCGGGGCGCGCTCGAGGTGACCCAGGACGTGACGGGCATCCGGGAGCTGCGCGGCGAGAGGCGCCTGCTCGATTGGGACGAGGCCTGAGGCCGGGCTTGCGAGGCCCGGCCCCCGGGCGTAAGATAAAAGGCCCCGTTAAGGGTCAAGAGAGGAGTCGATCATGAAAGACAAGGTCGAACAGGCGTTGAACAAGGTCCGCCCGGCCCTCCAGGCCGACGGCGGCGACGTCGAGCTCGTCGAGGTCGGCGCGAACGGCGTGGTCAAGGTCCGGCTCAAAGGGGCCTGCGGCGGCTGCCCGATGTCCCAGCTGACGCTGAAGATGGGCATCGAGCGCATCCTGAAGAAAGAGGTCCCTGAGGTCCAGTCGGTCGAGGCCGTCTAGGCCCCGGACCGGCCGCGCGACCGCGCGCCCCGGAGAACGCCATGCCCAAGGTCTATTGCGACCGCATCGCCGCGACGCCCCTGCTCCCGGAGGTCCGGGAGGCCATGCGGCCGTACCTCGAGGGCGCCTTCGGCAACCCTCAGAGCCTGCACGCAGCCGGCCGCGAGGCCCAGGAGGCCGTCGAGGCCGCCCGGGCCGACGTGGCCGCGCTCGTCGGGGCCCGGCCCGACGAGGTCTATTTCACGGCCAGCGGCTCGGAGGCCAACAACTTCGCCCTCAAGGGCCTGGCCCTGGGACAGCAGTCCAAGGGCCGCCACCTCGTCGTCTCGGCCGTCGAGCACTCGTCCGTCCTCAATTCGGTCAAGGCCCTCGAGCGCCTGGGCTTCACCTCGAGCCTCGTCCCGGTCGACCGGACGGGGCGCGTCGACCCGGCCGACGTGGCCAAGGCCCTGACCAAGGAGACGACCGTCGTCTCGGTCATGACGGCCAACAGCGAGGTCGGGACGATCGAGCCCGTGGCCGAGATCGCGGCCGTCTGCCGCGAGCGCGGCGTCCTCTTCCACACCGACGCCGTGGCCGCGGCCGGCAGCGTCCCCCTCGACGTCAAGGCCCTCGGCGTCGACGCCCTGAGCCTGGCCGGCGACCAGTTCTACGGGCCCAAGGGCGCGGCGGCCCTGTTCGTCCGCAAGGGCGTCCGCGTCCTGCCGCTCGTCGACGGCGGCATCCAGGAGGGCGGGCGGCGGGGCGGGACCGAGAACGTCCCGGCCATCGCCGGGCTCGGCGCCGCCGCGCGCCTGGCCGCCCGGGACATGGCCGCCCGGTCGGCGGCGCTCGTCCCGCTCCGCGACCGGCTCCTCGAGGGCCTGCCGGGGCGGATCGAGCGCGTTGCCGTGACCGGCTCCCGGACGGACCGCCTGCCCCACCACGCCAGCTTCTGCGTCGAGTTCGTCGAGGGCGAGGGCATGCTGCTCTTCCTGGACATGAACGGCGTCGCCGTCTCCAGCGGCTCGGCCTGCACCTCGAAATCCCTCAAGGCCTCGCACGTCCTGCTGGCCATGGGCTACGACCACGCCCTGGCCCAGGGCTCGCTCGTCTTCAGCCTGATCGACGGCACGACGGCGGCGGACGTCGAGTATATCCTCGAGATCTTCCCGCCCATCGTCGACCGCCTGAGGAAGTTGTCGCCGCTCTACACGGCGTTCCTGAAAGAGAGAGGATCATGATGTACAGCGACAAGGTCATGGACCATTTCGCCAATCCCCGCAACGTCGGCGTCCTTCCCGACGCCGACGGCGTCGGCGAGGTCGGCAATCCCGTCTGCGGCGACATGATGACGTTCTACGTCAAGGTCGACGGCGACCGCCTGTCCGACGTCAAGTTCCAGACCTTCGGCTGCGGCGCGGCCATCGCCGTCTCCAGCATGGTCAGCGAGATGGCCAAGGGCAAGACGATCGACGAGGCCATGGCCATCACCAACGAGTCGGTCGCCGAAGAGCTCGGCGGCCTGCCCAAGAACAAGATGCACTGCTCCAACCTCGGGGCCGACGCGCTCCACGAGGCCATCAAGAACTACCAGGACCGCAAGGCCGGCCGGGCGCCCTCAGCCCAGCCGGGGACGCACGACCACGCCCACGACGAGGGCTGCGCCTGCCCGTATTGCGACACGGCCCTCGAGGAGGAGAACAAGACCTTCTGCCGGGCCTGCCGGGTCGAGTTCGAGGAATGCCCGGCCTGCGGCGGCATCACCAAGAAGGGCGACGCCAAGTGCGTCCACTGCGGCGCCGCCCTCGGGGCCAAAGGCTGAGGCCCTGAAGGGCACGGGGAGGGGAGAGGGGCCATGACGACAGCGGAGACCGTCGCCAGGATCGGCGAGCTCAAGAAGCGCCGGGACGCCGTCATCCTGGCCCACAACTACCAGTTGCCCGAGGTCCAGGACATCGCCGACTTCACGGGCGACTCGCTCGAGCTCAGCCGCAAGGCCGCCGGCCTGGAGGCCTCGACCATCGTCTTCTGCGGCGTCCACTTCATGGCCGAGACGGCCGCGGTCCTGGCCCCGGCGAAGACCGTCCTGCTGCCCGAGATCGAGGCCGGCTGCCCCATGGCCGACATGATCAACGGCCGCGAGCTCAGGGCCTGGAAGGCGGAGCACCCCGGGCTCAAGGTCGTCTGCTACGTCAACACCAGCGCCGAGGTCAAGGCCGAGAGCGACATCTGCTGCACCTCCAGCAACGCCGTGGCCGTCGTCCGCTCGCTCGGCGTGCCCAAGGCCCTGTTCGTCCCGGACAAGAACCTGGCCGCCTACGCCGCCCGGGAGTCGGGGGTCGAGCTCCTCGCCTGGGACGGCTACTGCCACGTCCACCACCGCTTCACGCCCCAGGACATCCGCGACGCCCGGGCCCGCCACCCCGAGGCCGAGGTCTGGGTCCACCCCGAGTGCCCCGTGGCCGTGAGCGACCTGGCGGACAAGGTCCTGTCGACGGGGAAGATGGTCCTCGAGGCCCGGACGACCGCGAAACGGGAGGTCCTCATCGGGACGGAGAAGGGGATCATCTACCGACTGGCCAAGGAGAACCCGGCCGTGGCCTTCTTCCCGGTCCGGGAGACCGCCGTCTGCGTCCACATGAAGATGACGACCCTGCCCAAGGTCCTGAGGGCCCTCGAGACGGGCGCCCACCGGGTGACCGTCCCGAAGGACGTCGCCGACCGGGCCCGGGGCGCCATCGAAGCCATGCTCAAGATATCGTAAACCATAACAAAAGGAGTCGGGACCATGAAGAAGATGACCGAAGAGAACGTCAAGGCCGCCCTCGCCGGCGAGAGCCAGGCCCACGTCAAGTACGCCGCCTTCGCCGACAAGGCCGCCGCCGAAAAGCTGCCCAACATCGCCCGGGCCTTCAAGGCCAATTCCTACGCCGAACAGGTCCACGCCACGAACTACGTCAAGACCCTCGGCGCCCTCGGCTCGACCAAGGACAACCTGGCCGCCGCCGTCGGCGGCGAGTCCTTCGAGATCGAGGAGATGTACCCGGCCTACGTCCTGGTCGCCCAGTCCCAGGGCGAGAAGACGGCCGAGATGTTCCTCAACGCCGCCCTGGCCGCCGAGAAGGTCCACGCCGGCATCTACAAGGCCGCCCAGGCCGCCGTGGACGCCGGCCGGGACCTCGAGTTCAAGCCCATCCACGTCTGCGGGGTCTGCGGCTTCACCATGGAGGGCGAGGCCCCGGACAAGTGCCCCGTCTGCGGCGCGCCCAAGGACAAGTTCGTCACCTTCTGAGACGGAGGAAAGCGCCATGGCCATCGACAAGTCCCTCGCCGCCTGGCAGGTCCTCGGCGTCGCCATCCGTTCCGAGGTCGACGCCGCCGCGTTCTACACCCGGCTCCAGGGCCGGGTCAAGAACGTCCTGCTCGTCCAGAAGCTCAAGTTCCTGGCCCTCGAGGAGGAGCACCACCGCAAGATCCTCGAGCGCCTGCTCGCCCAGAGGTATCCCGACAAGCCCAAGGACGTCCCCGAGTCCTCGCTCATGCCGCCGATCGGCGTGGCCCTGCCGGCCGAGCCGTCCGTGCCCGAGCTGTTCGAGGCCGCCCTCAAGGCCGAGGAGATCGCCGAGGCGTACTACAACGACGCCGCCGGGCGGGTCGAGGAGGAGGCCGGGCAGCGCATCCTGGCCTACCTCGGCCGGGTCGAGCGCAGCCACCAGGCCATGATCCGGTCCGAGCTCGACCTCATCCGCCGGTTCCCCGACTATTACGATGTCGAGGACTTCCACCTCGGCCAGGACCTCTTCCACGTCGGGCCCTGAACGGGGCCCGAAGGAGGCGCGGATGGAGAGCGCCGAACGGCGCGCCGGGGCCGTCGTCCGGCTCCTGCGGCGGCACTACCCGGAGGCCCGGACGTCCCTCGATTTCGGCAGCCCGCTCGAGATCCTGGTGGCCACCATCCTGGCCGCGCAGTGCACCGACGAGCGGGTCAACACGCTGACGCCGGGGCTCTTCCGGCGCTACCCGACGGCCGCGGCCCTGGCCCGGGCCGACCGGGCCGAGCTCGAGGCCCTCATCCGCCCGGCGGGCTTCTTCCGGAACAAGGCCAAGGCCATCACCGGCGCGGCCGCCCGGATCGTCGACGTCTACGGCGGGACCGTGCCGGACACCATGGCCGACCTCGTCACCCTTCCCGGCGTGGCCCGCAAGACGGCCAACATCGTCCTCTCGGCCGGCTACGGCAAGGCCGAGGGCATCGCCGTCGACACCCACGCCGGCCGGCTGGCCCGGCGGCTCGGCTTCAGCCGCGAGAAGGACCCGGTCAAGGTCGAGCGCGACCTCATGGCCCTGGTGCCGAAGAAGGACTGGCTCGACCTCAACGTCCTGCTCGTGGCCCACGGCCGGGCCGTCTGCCGCTCGCTCAAGCCGGCCTGCGGGGCCTGTTTCCTGGCCGGGCTCTGCCCGTCGGCCGGGACGGCCGCGACGCCCTCGTCCAAGGGACGGAAGAAAGGGCGATGAGCCGCCGCGAAGCCATGCTCTGGGAGCCGGCCGGGGACGGCCGGGCCGCCTGCCGCCTCTGCGCCCACCGCTGCGTCGTCGCCCCGGGCGGGCGCGGCGTCTGCGCCGTCCGGGAGAACCGGGACGGCCGGCTCGAGACGCTCGTCTACGGCGAGGCCGTGGCCGCCCACGTCGACCCCATCGAGAAGAAGCCGCTCTACCATTTCCTGCCCGGCTCCAAGGCCCTGTCCGTGGCCGCGGCGGGCTGCAACTTCCGCTGCGGCTTCTGCCAGAACTGGCAGATCAGCCAGGCCCCGCGCCGGGAGGGCGGCGCCGTCGCCGGCGAGCCGTTCCCGCCCGAGGCCGTCGTCCGGGCCGCCCTCGACGCCGGCTGCCGGAGCGTTTCCTACACCTACACCGAGCCGACCGTGTTCTTCGAATACGCCTACGACACGGCCCGTCTGGCCCGGGCGGCCGGGCTCCTCAACAGTTTCGTCACCAACGGCTACATGACCGCGGAAGCGCTGGAGACGGTCGCGCCCGTCCTCGACGCGGCCAACGTCGATCTCAAGGCCTTCAAGGACGAGACCTACCGGAAGGTCTGCGGGGCGCGGCTCGGACCCGTCCTCGAGACCGTCCGTCTCATGCGTAAGCTCGGCGTCTGGGTCGAGGTCACGACCCTGGTCGTGCCCGGGCTCAACGACGGGACGGACGAGCTCACGGCCATCGCCGCCTTCATCGCCTCGGTCGATCCGGCGATCCCCTGGCACATCAGCCGCTATCATCCCGACTTCGAGTACGACCAGGCCCCGCCGACGCCGGCGGCCACGCTGCGGGCGGCGGCCGCGATCGGGCGCCGCGAGGGGCTCGCGCACATCTACGTCGGCAACGTCCCGGGAGAGGGGGAGGACACGCTGTGCGCCTCGTGCGGCGCCGTCCTCATCCGCCGGCGCGGCTTCGCCGTCGTCGCCAACACCCTCGAGGGCTCGCTCTGTCCCTCGTGCGGGACGGTCCTGGCCGGCCGTTTCGCCTGACCGCGGCCTGGCCGTCCGATAGAGGGGCGCCGGGATTTCCGCTATAATGACTGTCCGTTCAGGAGGCCCCATGATCACCAAGACCCTCGCCCGCGCCGCGGCCGCGCTCGTCGCCGCCGTCGCCGTCCTCGCGCTCGTGTCCACCCTCTCGGCCCAGGGCCGCCAAGCCCCGCCGCCCGAATACAACGAGCTCGTCGCCGCGTCCAAGATCGTCGATCCGGCCGTGCGGCTCCGGGAGTTCGAGCGCATCAAGGCCGCCTTCCCCGAGACCCGGTTCATGGAGGCCATCGACGCCAGCATCATGCAGGCCAAGGTCGAGCTGTCGGGCTCGCTCGAAGCCGTCCTGGTCCTGCAGGCCGACTTCATGGCCAAGGGGCGCGGCTCTTCCCGCCTCCTCAATCCCAGCACCATGGCCGTCCAGCTCGTCAACCATCCCAACATCCTGGCCTTCGATCCCCAAGGGGTGCTCAAGGCCGTGCTGGACTATAGGGCCCAGGCCAGCAAGGCGGCCGCGGACGAGGCCTCGTTCGAGGGCGTGCCGGCCGAGCAGCGGGATTACCTGAAGACCTACGCCCTGAGCGCGGTCGAGCTCGTCGCCGCCCGGGCCTACCTCAGCGCCGGCGACCTGCCCAAAGCCAAGACCTCGCTCGACGCCTACCGCCAAGCCGGCGGGGCGACGGGGGGCAATTTCCAGTACGTCGCCGCCGGCCTCGCCGAGAAGCAGGGCCGGAACGCCGAAGCCCTCGACCTGTACCTGAGCGCCGCCGTCGAGGAGTACATGGACGCCGCCGACCGGGCCAAGGCCCTCTACGCCAGGATCAACGGCAAGTCCGACGGCTTCGAAGCCGCCCTGGCGGCCAAGGCCAAGGCCCTGCCGTTCCATCCCGAGCCTTTCAAGGCCCCCGCCGGCTGGAAGGGCAAGGCCGTGCTGGCCGAGCTCTTCACCGGCTCCGAGTGCCCGCCCTGCGTCGGGGCCGACTTGGCCTTCGACGCCCTCGTCGAGACTTTCCCGGCCAAATACCTGGCCGTCCTCGTCTATCACCTGCCGATCCCGCGGCCCGACCCGATGATGAACCCCGCGAGCGAGGCCCGCCAGAAGGCCTACGGCGTGACCAGCACGCCGACCGTCGTCATCGACGGGACGGCCAAGAGCCTCGGCGGAGGGGCCCGCGGCGCGGCCGAAGGCAAGTTCGGCCAGTTCCGGTCGACGATCGAGCCCCTGCTCGGGGCCGAGCCGGGCGTGGCCCTCAAAGTCCAGGCCTCCCTGGCCGGGAACACGGTCAAGCTGGCCTTCGACCACGACAAGGCCGTTCCCGGCGCCGAGTATCTCCTCGCCCTGGTCCAGGACGAGCAGGAGCACAAGGGCGGCAACGGCGTCGAGGTCCACCGCATGGTCGTCCGCGACCTGCGGGGGGTCGATCCGTCCGGAGCGAAGACGGCGGAGTTCGATCTGGCGGCCTCGGAGAAGGCCGCGGACGACTACCTGACGGCCTTCGAGAAGGGCTACACCCGGGTCCCCGGTTTCAAGTGGCAGGTCCGGCGCAACGCCATCGCCCGCCGGGGCCTCAAGGTCGTCTACTTCGTCCAGGAGAAGTCCACGGGCAAGGTCCTCAACGCCGTCGTCGCCGATGTCCGGTGAACGCCGGCTGGCGCCCGGCCCCCGGTCCGCGGTAAGATGACGGGGGAGGGGACAGCCCCGTGATGGACAGATACCGGTTCCTGCCGCACACGGCCGACGGCAAGTTCCAGGCCTTCGGGGCCACGCTCGAGGAGGCCTTCGCGAACGCCGCCCTGGCCACGGCCTCGCTCGTCTGGGACTGGCGGGCCGTCGAGCCCCGCGTCCGGATCCCCGTGAAGGTCCGCGGGATCGACCGCGAGCAGCTCCTGGTCAAGTTCCTGACCGAGGTCGTCTACCTGTTCGAGACCCGGCGCCTCCTTCTCGCCCGGGTCGAAGGGACGGCCGTCCGGGCCGTCCCGGGCGGCTGGGAGCTCGAGACGGTGTTCGCCGGCGACACGTTCGGGGAGGCGCACGCGCTCCACGGCGACGTCAAGGCGGTGACCTACCACGAGCTCAAGATCGAGGAGTGCGGCGGCGTCACCGTCCAGGTCGTCGTCGACATGTGAGGACGGACATGGACCTCGAACGGACGGGCGAGCACGTCTGGACCCTGCCGCGGCGGGGGGACATGCGGGTGCCGGCCGTCGTCTACGCCTCCGAACGGCTCCTCGGGGACATCCGCCGCGACCAGACCCTGGCCCAGGCCCGCAACGTGGCCTGCCTGCCGGGCATCGTCCGCGCCTCCTACGCCATGCCCGACGCCCACCAGGGCTACGGCTTCCCGATCGGAGGCGTGGCCGCGTTCGACATCGCCGAAGGCATCGTCTCGCCGGGCGGGGTCGGCTACGACATCAACTGCGGCGTCCGGCTCCTGCGCACCAACTTTGAGGACAAGGACATCGCCCCGCGGCGCAAGGAGCTCCTCTCGGCGCTCTTCGCCGAGGTCCCGGCCGGGGTGGGGCAGGGCGGCCTGACCAAGCTCGGCCGGGGCGTCCTCGAAGAGATCCTGCTTCGCGGCGCCGCCTGGGCCGTGGCCAACGGCTACGGGAGTCCGGAGGACCTCGAGCGGACCGAAGAGGGCGGACGGATGCGCGAGGCCTCCCTCGAGGGCGTCTCCGAGCGGGCCCTGGAACGGGGATCGTCGCAGCTCGGCACGCTCGGCTCGGGCAACCACTTTTTGGAGGTCCAGAAGGTCGAGGAGATCTTCGACCCGGAGGCCGCCCGGGCCTTCGGCCTGACGGGCCCGGGGCAGGTCCTGGTGATGATCCACTGCGGCAGCCGCGGCCTCGGCCACCAGGTGGCGAGCGACGCCATCGAGGCCATGGAGAACGAGTTCGGCGTGGCCGGACTGCCGGACCGCGAGCTCGTCCACGCCCCGTTCGCTTCGCAGGCCGGCCGGCGCTACTACGGGGCCATGTGCGCCGCGGTCAACTACGCCTTCGCCAACCGCCAGATGATCGCCCACGGCGTCCGCGCGGTCTTCGCCCGCGTCCTCGGCAGCGCTTCGGGCGTGGGCCAGGTCATCGACGTCTGCCACAACGTGGCCAAGGTCGAGGAGCACGCCGTCGACGGGCGGTCGCGGCGGCTCGTCGTCCATCGCAAGGGCGCCACCCGCAGCTTCGGGCCGGGGCGGCCCGAGGTGCCGGCGCCCTACCGGGCCGTCGGCCAGCCGGTCGTCATCCCGGGCAGCATGGGCACGGCGTCCTACATCCTGGCCGGAACGGCCGCGGCCGAGGCCCTGAGCTTCGGCTCGACCGCCCACGGCGCGGGCCGGGTCATGTCGCGCCACGAGGCCGTGCGCCGGTTCCGGGGCGAAAAGATCCGGGACGACCTGGCCCGCCGCGGCGTCGAGCTCCGTTCGACGAGTTGGAAGGGCGTCGCCGAAGAGGCGGCCGAGGCTTACAAAGACGTCGACGAGGTCGTCCGGGTCTCGCACGGGGCCGGGCTCGGACGCCTGGTGGCGCGGGTCGCGCCCCTCGGCGTCATGAAGGGCTGAGCGTCACTTCGCGGCGTCGCGCGGCACGGGCAGGGCCAGGTCGAGAGAGATCTGCCAGGGGCCCGGGGGGACGCGGCGCCAGATCCGGAGCCAGGCCGTCCCCTCGCGGGGCGAGGCCTCGTCCCGGACCGTTCCGTAGCTCCAGGCCAGATCCCCCGACCACGACAGGCCGACCTTGTAGGAGGTCTGCCGCGACTTCGGGTAACGCCCGCCCCGGGGGGCCTTGCCCTCGTCCGGGGCGAGCAGGGCCTTGGCCGCCGCCAGGCCGACGGCGGGAAGCCGTCCCGGCCGCAGGACCCGGACGTCGGCGGTCGCGAAATCCGCCAGGGCATGCCGCGTTCCCCGGCGGGCGGCCTCTTCCTCGAACGCCCCGGCCCGTCGGCCGAAAACGTATTCCTCGTCCCGCAGGGCTTCGGGAGAGAGCGGCGGGAGATCGGGCAGGTCGGCCGGGGAAGCGACCACGGACGGGGGGGCGGCCGAAGCGGGCGGAGGATCGTGCCGGATGCCCGCGTCGATGAGCACCTTCCACGTCCCGTCCGGTTCGCGGTTCCAGACCGAGACGTAGCGCCCGAAGGAGGACGGGGCCGCCTCGCGGGAGGGACGGACGGCATACGGGCCGGTCGTGTAGCCCAGCTCGCCCGAAGCCGCGACCTCGGCCGCCTCGGGCGCCCAGGTCAGGACCGTCGGCTCGCCGGCGGGCATCCGCTCGTAGACGGGCCGTCCGGCCACGGGCGCCGGGCGGAAGACGACGGCGTCGCGGGCGAGGAATTCCAGGAAGGCCGCCCGCATGCCCTCGGTCTCCGAGGTCCGCGAGAAGGCGCGCTCGGCCTCGACGAGTGAGGCCAGGGCCGGGCCCCGGTCGACCCGGCCTTCCCGCGGCGCCGGCGCGCCGGGGCCGAGGAGGGCGGCCGCGATCAGGGCGGCCGCGGTCGCGATACTCAGAGCGGCTGCTTTCATCTCAGTCCTCCCGCGATCGGCGTTTCCGGCGGGCCGGGCTTTTCCCCGCCGCCGGGGGGCCGGTAAGGAGCTCGGCGGCCGTCCGCGTGTTCAGGACGTCGTCCCTGCCGAGCCAGGCCCGCCGGGCGATGCCCAGCCCGAACCGCATCATGGCCAGGCCGCCGGCGCCGTGCGTGTCGGTCCCGATGGTGATCCTGACCCCCCGCTCCCGGGCCTTCCGGAGGTTGAACTCGTCGAGGTCGAGGCGGTCGTAATGGGCGTTGAGCTCGAGGGCCTTGCCGCGCCTGGCGGCCTCGTCGATGACCTTGTCGATATCGACGTCGTAGCCCTCGCGGCCCGAGATCAACCGCCCGGTCGGATGGGCGATCGTCCGGACGTGGGGGTTGGCCAGGGCCTTGAGCATGCGGCCCGTGACGTCCTTCTTGAAGCCCGAATGGACGGCCGCGACGACGAAGTCGAGCCGGGCCAGCAGTTCGTCGGGGAAGTCGAGGGAGCCGTCGGTCAGGATGTCGACCTCGCTGCCCTTGAGGACGCGGAAGCCCGTGAAGGTGCGGTTGAGGGCCTCGATCTCGGCCAACTCCTCGGCCAGGCGCCCGGCGGCCAGTCCGTGGGCGTACTTGGCGGCCTGGGAATGGTCGCAGACGGCGATGTAGGCGTAGCCCCTCTCGCGGGCCAGGGCCGCGACCTCGCGGAGCGACAGGTCGCCGTCGCTGGCCCGGGTGTGGACGTGGAGGTCGCCCTTGATATCGCCGGCCTCGACCAGCCGGGGCAGGCGGTCCGCCAGGGCCAACTCGATCTCGCCGCGGTCCTCGCGCATCTCGGGCGGCACCCAGGGCAGGCCGAGGGCGGCGTAGCAGTCCTCTTCGCTGCGGCCGGCCAGGCGCTTGGCGCCTTTGAAGACGCCGTACTCGGAGATCTTGAGGCCGCGCTCCTTGGCCAGGCCGCGGAGTTTGATGTTGTGGGCCTTGGAGCCGGTGAAGTAGAGGAGGGCGGCCCCGTACTCCGCGGCCCCGACGACCCGCAGGTCGACCTGGCGCTCGATGTCGCCGGACCGCAGGACGATCGAGCCCTTGGTGTCGCCCTCGGCCAGGACGCGGACCGCGCCGGGATGGCGGACGAAGCGGCGGACGATGGCCGCGCCGTCCCGGCCCTCGGCCAGGATGTCGATGTCGCCGACCGTCTCCCGCATCCGGCGCAGGGAGCCGGCCGCCGACACCCGGCCGACGCCGGGGCCCGCGGCGAGATAGGCGACGATCTCGTCGGCGAGGGCCGCGGCGTCGCGGACGGACAGTCGCGCGGCGGCCTTCTCCCGCGCCTCCAGGCCCTTGCGGATGTTCTCGACCTTCTTCTCGCCCATGCCGGGAAGTTTGGCCAGGGAGCCGTCGGCGATGGCCCGCTCGAGCCCGTCCAGGCCGGCGATGCCGAGCTTGTCGCGGAGGAGATGGACGGTCTTGCCGCCGAGGCCCTGGACCTCGAGCAGGGCCAGGAGGCCCTCCGGGACCTTGGCCATGACCTCGTCGTGCTTGGCCATGCGGCCCGTCCGCAGGTACTCGTCGACCTTCTTGGCCAGGCCCTCGCCGATGCCGGGGACGGACCGGAGCCGGCCCTCGGCCGCGACCTTGGCCACGTCCTCCGTGAGGTCCCGCAGGACCCGGGCCCCCTTGCGGTAGGCGACGACCTTGAAGCCCGTCTCGCCCTCGATCTCCAGGGCGTCGGCGATGCGCTCGAACAGCTCCGCGATGTCCCGGTTCTTCATGGTGAAACGATTTGCCTTAAAGATAAACTAACATATACGGATTTACAATTCCGCAATTTTCCGATTTGATCGGTCGCGCAACAGGGACGAGGGGATTGTCGGAGTGAGCATCAGGGCTGATTTAGCCGTTCCGGAAACGGATGAGGGCAGTTTCCCTGCGGCGGGGAGCGGAGTCTTCGGAGCGGACCTGCAGAATCGTGGCCGAGTACTCGAGGCCGCGATTCTGCGATATATCTGAAAAAAGCTCTTTTCCGAGATTTCTCAGAAGTGCGGCTCTGAGTCGCTCCGCCGCACTTCTGATGGTCGCTCCCCAAAGTCCGCTCCCTGATGGCCGAGTCCTGCGAACGGAACGGCGTAAAAAATCAGCCCAGCGAATGAAGACGATCCCTGAGGCCCCAAGCGACCGAGTCATTAGCCGGGGATGGTTGACAATTCCGGCCGGGGCCTCTAAGGTAGAGAAACCATGAGGGTCCTGCTGGCCGGGTACAACGTCGACAGCGCCGTCCTCGACGAGCTCAAGCGCGGCTCGGCGCCGCGCGAGGACGTCACGCCCGAGACCCTGTCGGCCGCCTACGCCCGCATCTCCCGCGACCCGCGGCCGGTCGACGACCTGCGGGCCGCGGCCCGGGCCGAGGTCGAGCGGGCCCGCCGGTCCAACCAGTCCATCATCTTCAAGATGGGCCACCACTCGGTCGCCGAGCACGCCGTCTTCAACTTCGACGTCGTCGGCGTCAGCCGTCTGGCCATCGAGGAGATCGAGCGCTTCCGGCTGGCCTCCTTCACCGAGAAGTCCCAGCGCTACATCACGCTCGGGGAGGACTTCGTCGTCCCCGAGGAGATCAAGCGGGCCCGGCGCGAGGCCCTGTTCGTCCGCACCGTCAAGGCCCAGAACGCCCTCTACCACCGGCTCTACGCCCGGCTCAAGCCGCACGTCTTCGCCAAGCACGCGGCGGCCGCGGCCGACCCCCGCAACCACGCCGTCCTGGACGGCTGGGCCAAGGAGGACGCCCGTTACGCCGTCAGCCTGGCGACCGAAGGCCAGCTGGGGATGACCGTCAACGCCCGCAATCTCGAGCTCCTCATCCGCCGGTTCGCCGCCAAGGGCCTCGAGGAGGTCCGGGCCCTCAACGCCCGGCTCTACGAGCTGGCCAAAGCCGTCGCGCCCTCCATCATCCTGTTCACCGATCCCAGCCCCTTCGACGCCGAGACCTACCCCGATCTGGCCGAGGCCGCGGCGGCCTGGCCGGCGCCCCGGGGGAGCCGCCGGGCGGCGGCCCGGACGGCGGCGGGTGTCACCTTGGCCGCGGCGACGCCGGACGGGGACACGCGCGCGATCGCCGCCCTGCTCCACACCGCGACACGACACTCTTATAAGGAATGCCTGGCCCGGGCCGCCAAGGCCGGGGCCGCGGCCCGCCGCGACCTCGTCCGCCGGGCCTTCGCCCGTATGGAGTTCTACGACTTCCCCCTCCGGGAGTTCGAGCACGCCGACCTCGTCTACGACCTCGTCCTGTCGGCCTCGTGCTTCGCCCAGCTCAAGCGGCACCGCATGGCCACCCTGACCTGGCAGCGCTACGATCCCGCCCTCGGCGTCACCGTGCCGCCGTCCTTCCGGGAAGCGGGCTTGGAAGGGGACTTCCTCGCGGTCGTCGCCCGGACCGATGAGGCCCACGCCTCGCTCGAGAAGGAGGCCGGCCCGGCGGCCGACTACGTCCTGACCAACGCCCACCGGCGGCGGGCCTTGCTCAAAGTCAACGTCCGCGAGCTCTATCACATCTCGCGCCTGCGCGAGGACGTCTCGGCCCAGTGGGAGATCCGCCGGGTGGCCGCCGAGATGTCGCGGCTGGCCGCGCGCGAGATGCCGCTCGCCTGCCTGCTGCTCGGGGGCAAGGACGCCTATCCCGGGGTCTACGCCAAGGTCTTCGGCCGGGCGCCGAAGATGGTCCCGCCCGCCCTCCTCAAGTAGGGCCGGGCCGTCTCCCGGACTTGGCCGAAAGCCCCGCCGCCAGGAGCGCCGCGAGCGCGCCCGCGCCGCGGGCCGCGTCGACCGCGGACCACCCGCGCCAAACGAGCCCCCGGACCACGTCGACGGCGTGGAAGGAAAGCGCGCTGACGAAGGACAGGGCCAGGTAGGCGGCCAGTCCGATCGCGGCTCCCCACAGGGCCCGGTGCGGCCCCGGCCGGCGGACGGCCCGCAGGAAGAGGACGAACAGCCCGAGCGAGGCCGAGGCGACGGCGGCCATGACGGCCTTCTGGAAGGGCTGGCGGGATTCGTAGAGCCCGGCCTGAGCGGCCCAGCGGCGTCCCCAGTCCGCGACGTGACCGGCCAGCCCGGAGAGCTCCAAGGCGGCGCAGAGAGCCATGGCGGCCGCCAGGATCAGCCAAACGGTCCGGTCGTCGCCCTCCGCTTTCGGGCCGGCCCGCCGACGCGACCTGGTTACGCTGAGGACGGCGGCGGCGAGGAGCAGGGCGGCGATGGCCGGATGGACCCAAGCCGACATCGTTCCGCGCGGCCTGACGGCCGCCGGACCCGCTTCGCGGGCCGCGGCCTCCGCCGCGGTCGGATACCGATAGAGCCGGGCCCGGCGAAGAGGGCCGGCGGGCCCCGCCGGTCCCGGTCCGCGGACGGGGATGTAGGCCGAGGTGGCGGCCCGGGTCCCGTCCGGCCAGCGGCCGGAAGGGCTCAGGAAGACGAGGACGAAGGCGAAGGCCGTGTCCTCGCGCACGGGGACATCGAAGACGTAGGCGTGGCTCCGGACCCCCGCGACGGGCCGCGGCGGCCCTCCCGAAGCGAGGAAGCCCCAGCCTTTCTTCTCCCCGTTGGCCCGTTGGAGGTCGCAGTCGATCATCGTCGACTCAAGAGGGCCTTTCAGGGTGACCTCGACCTCGAGCGTCCGGCCGGCGACCGCGTAGGAAGGCATCTCGACGGTCAGCCAGCCGGGACGGTGTTCGGTCCGGTCGAGGACGAGGTAGGTCGCGGTGAAGACGAGGACGAGGGCGGCGGCCAGCCAGGCCGTCATGGCCCGTGAGGCGTTCGGCGGGCTCACTCCGTGCTCCGGGCCGGGCCGGCCGGCTCAGGCCCCCGGTTCGAGGACGAAGACGCGGCGGCCGCGGACCTCGAGGCGCCCCTCGAAGTAGAGCTTGACCGCTTCGGGGTAGATGCGGTGCTCCTCGACCAGGATGCGGGCGGCCAGCGCGTCCTCGGTGTCGTCCTGGAGCACGGGCACGGCGGCCTGCAGGATGATCGGGCCCATGTCGACCTCGGCGGCGACGAAGTGGACCGTGCAGCCCGAGAAGCGGACGCCCCAGTCGATCGCCTTCTGCTGGACGTGGAGCCCGGGGAAGGCCGGCAGGAGGGCCGGGTGGATGTTGACGATGCGGTATTTGTAGGCGTCGCAGAGGCCCGGCGTCAGGACCTTCATGTAGCCGGCCAGGCAGACGAGGTCGATGCCCCGCTTGTCTATCTCGGCCGCGACGGCCCGGTCGTAGTCCTCGCGCGAGGCGAAAGACTTGGCGTCGAGGAAGACCGTGTCGAGCCCGCCTTCCCGGGCCTTGACGAGGCCGGGGGCATCGGCCTTGTTGCTCAGGACGAGGCCGATCCCGGCGTCGATGCGGCCGGCCCGGACGGCATCCCAGATGGCCGTGAAGTTCGAGCCGCGGCCGGACAGCAGGACGGCGATCCGGCCCTTCTTTTTCGGGCTGCGGAAGACGACCTCGTCCATGGGGCCTCCTAGGTCCGGACCTTGAAATAGGCGGGCAGGGCGTCCTTCCAGGCCCGGTAGGCGGTCTCGACCGGGACCCGCAGGACCTCCCGCCCGTCGCTGGCGACGGCGAGATCGGCGCCGCCGACCCGGCCGACGGCCCGGGCCGGCACGCCGCGGGACGCGGCCAGAGCCAGGAGCCGGGCGGCGTCCATCTTGCGGCAGCTCAGCAGGACCCGCGACTGGGATTCGCCGAAGAGCAGGGCGTCGGCCCGCAGCGGGCCGTCGAGGGCGACTTCGCAGCCGAGCCGCCGCGGGCTGTGGAACGCGCACTCGGCCAGGGCCACGGCCAGCCCGCCTTCCGAGAGGTCGTGGGCGGAGCGGACCAGCCCGGCTTCGATGGCCTCGATCACGAATTCCTGATGGCGCTTCTCCGTCTCCAGGTCCATGGCCGGCGGGGCGCCGGCCTCGAGCCCGTGGACGGTTCTCAGATATTCCGTCCCGCCGAGCTCGGCGAAGCTCTCTCCGACGAGGACGACGGCGTCCCCGGCGGATTTGAATCCGGGCGTCGCGGCCATCCCGATATCCTCCATGAGGCCGACGACGCCCAGCACGGGGGTCGGATGGATGGACAGGCCCTCGGTGTCGTTGTAGAAGCTGACGTTGCCCCCGGTCACGGGGATGCCGAAGGTCCGGCAGGCCTCGGAGATGCCGGTGACGGCCTGTTCGAACTGGCCCATGACCTCGGGCTTCTCGGGATTGCCGAAGTTCAGGCAGTTGGTGACGCCGATCGGCCGGGCCCCGACGCAGGCCAGGTTGCGGCAGGCCTCGGCCACGGCGATGCGGGCCCCGGTCCGCGGGTCGAGGCGGGTGTAGAGGCCGTTGCCGTCGAGGGTCATGGCCAGGGCCCGCCGCGAGCCCTTGATGCGCAGCAGGGCCGCGTCCGCGCCCGGCAGAAGGGCCGTGTTGACCTGGACCATGTGGTCGTATTGGCGGAAGACCCACTCCTTATCGGCGACGGTCGGGGATGAGAGGACGCGGAGGAAGGCCTCGCCGAGGTCGGCCGGCAGCGGCAGGTCCTCGAGGGGGGGCGCCGGCGGGGGAGGGGCCGGCGCGGCGATGGGACGGTCGTAGGCGGGGCAGAGGTTGACGACGGCGTCGACGGGGATGTCGACGACGACCTCGCCCTTGAACGACATGCGGGCTCGGCCGCCCTCGACGACCTCGCCGATGACCGGCGCGTCGAGGTCCCACTTGGCGAAGACGGCCTGGACCTCGGCCACCCGGCCGGGTTCGGCCACGAGGAGCATGCGCTCCTGGGACTCCGAGAGCAGGATCTCGTAGGGCGTCATGCCGCTCTCGCGCTGCGGCACCTTGTCGAGGTCGATGACGACGCCCATGCCGCCCTTGGCCGCCATCTCGGTCGTCGAGCAGGTCAAGCCGGCCGCGCCCATGTCCTGGATGCCGACGATGAGGCCGCGGTCCATGACCTCGAGGCAGGCCTCGAGCAGGAGCTTCTCCTTGAAGGGATCGCCGACCTGGACGTTGGGGCGCTTGTGCTCGGTGTCCTTGCCGAACTCGGCCGAGGCCATGGTCGCGCCGTGGATGCCGTCGCGGCCGGTCTTGGCCCCGACGTAGAGGACCTTGTTGCCGGCGCCCTCGGCCTTGGCGTAGAAGACCTTGTCCTTGTCGGCCAGGCCGAGGCAGAAGACGTTGACCAGGGGATTGAGGTTGTAGCAGGGGTCGAAATAGACCTCGCCCCCGACGGTCGGGACGCCGAAGGCGTTGCCGTAGCCGGAGATGCCGGAAACGACCCCTTCCATGACCGAGCGGTTCTTGGCGTCGTCGGGCGGGCCGAAGCGCAGGGAGTCCATGACCGCGACGGGCCGGGCGCCCATGGTGAAGATGTCGCGGAGGATGCCGCCGACGCCCGTGGCCGCGCCCTGGTAGGGCTCGATGTAGGAGGGGTGGTTGTGGGACTCGATCTTGAAGACGACAACCTGGCCGCCGCCGATGTCGAGGACGCCGGCGTTCTCGCCGGGGCCCTGGACGACCCGCGGGCCCTCGGTCGGGAGCCGCTTGAGGTGGACGCGCGAGCTCTTGTAGCCGCAGTGCTCGGACCACATGACCGAGAAGATGCCCAACTCGGTCAGGTTGGGCTCCTTGCCGATGAGCTCGACGATGAGCCGGTATTCGTCCTCGGTCAGGTTGTGGCGTTCGAGGAGGGACTTATCGATCATGGCGGGCCTTCCTGCGGGGCGCGGCCGCCCGGCGCGCCGGCCGGGCGCGCTCGAGGCTGGCGATCAGGGATGCGAAGACCGTCCGGCCGTCCAGGCTGCCGAGGATCCGTTCCGAGGCCCGCTCCGGGTGGGGCATCAGGCCGAGGACGTTGCCGGCCTCGTTGCGGATGCCGGCGATGGCGTTGAGGGAGCCGTTGACGTTGGCCGCGTCGGTCACGCGGCCGTCGGCGTCGCAGTAGCGGAAGACGACCTGCCGGCGCCGCTCGATCTCGCGCAGGACGCGCGGCGGGGCGTAGTAGTTGCCGTCGAAGTGGGCGATGGGGATGCGCAGGACCTGGCCCTTGCGGCCGGCCCGGGTGAAGTCGGTCTTGTCGTTCTCGATCCGGACGTGGACGTGCTGGCAGAGGAACTTGAGGTCCTTGTTGCGCAGCATGGCCCCCGGCAGGAGGCCGAGCTCGAGCAGGATCTGGAAGCCGTTGCAGATGCCGAGGACGCGGCCGCCGCGGCGGGCGAAGGCCTTGACCTCCTGCATGAGCGGCGAGAAGCGGGCGATGGCCCCCGAGCGGAGGTAGTCGCCGTAGGAGAAGCCGCCCGGCAGGACGACGCAGTCGACGCCCCGCAGGTCGTGGTCCTTGTGCCAGAGCCAGACGGTCGGCCGCTTCATGACCTCGCTGAGGACGTGGAAGGTGTCGTGGTCGCAGTTGGAGCCGGGGAATTGGACGACGCCGAATTTCATGGCCGTGCCCCTCAGCGGCCCTTGAGGATTTCCCAGTCGAACTTCTCGATGATGGGATTGGCCAGGACGCGCCGGGCGATCTCGGGCACCAGGGCCTCGGCCTCCTTGCGGGTCGTGCCCTCGAGGTCGAGCTCGAAGACCTTGCCCTGCCGGACCTCGGAGACCGCGCCGTAGCCCATGGTGTGGAGCGCGTTCTTGACGGTCTGGCCCTGGGGGTCGAGGACGCTGTCCTTGAACGAGACGAGGATCCTAACTCTCATGGCTGAAAACCCTTTCGAAGATGTAGTCGATCTTGGCCAGGTACGGGTCGAGGGAGAAGCAGGCCTCGATCTCCCGCGGCCCGAGGACGGCGGTCACGGCCGGGTCGGCTCCGACCAGGGCCTTGAAGTCGAGCCCCTCCTCCCAGGCCTTGAGGCTGCTGCGCTGGACGGCCTGGTAGGCGTCCTCGCGGGTCATGCCCTTGCGGGTCAGGGCCAGCAGGACGCTCTGCGAGAAGATGAGGCCGCGCGTCGCGCCGATGTTGGCCTTCATGCGGTCGGGGTGGACGACCCAATGGGCGACGATGTCGGCCGCGTCGGCCAGCAGGAAGTCGGTCAGGATGAAGGAGTCCGGGAAGACGACCCGCTCGGCCGAGGAATGGGAGATGTCGCGCTCGTGCCAGAGGGCGATGTTCTCCAGGCCGACCTGGGCGTTGGCCCGGACGAGACGGGCCAGGCCCGAGATGCGCTCGCAGCGGACGGGGTTCTTCTTGTGCGGCATGGACGAGGAGCCCTTCTGGCCCTTGGTGAACGGCTCCTCGAGCTCGAGGACCTCGGTCCGCTGGAGGTGACGGACCTCGACGGCGAACTTCTCCACGGACGAGGCCAGCAGGGCCAGGGCCGAGAGGACCTCGGCGTGGCGGTCGCGCTGGAGGACCTGCGTCGAGACCTTGGCCGGGCGGAGCTTGAGCCGCCGCAGGGCCATGACCTCGACCCGGGGGTCGAGGTGGATGTAGGTCCCGACCGAGCCCGAGATGCGGCCGACGGAGATGGTCTTCAGGGCGCTCTCGAGCCGGGTCACGTGCCGGCCGACCTCCTCGTACCAGACGAGGAGCTTGAAGCCGAAGGTCACCGGCTCGGCGTGGATGCCGTGGGTGCGCCCGATGCAGACGGTCCGCCGGTGCTTGAGGGCCTGGCGCTTGAGCAGGCGCCGGAAGGCCCGCAGGTCGGTGAGGACCTTCTCCAGCGACTCCTTGATGAGCAGCGACAGGGCCGTGTCGACGACGTCGTAAGAGGTCAGGCCGAGGTGGACGAAGCGCGACTCGGGCCCGATCTTCTCGGCGACCGAGGTCAGGAAGGCGATGATGTCGTGCTTGACGACCTTCTCGATGGCGTCGATGCGCGCGACGGAGAAGCCGGCCTTGTCGCGGATCGTCTTGAGGGCCGGCTTGGGGATCTGCCCCAGGCGCGACCAGGCCTCGCAGACGGCCAGCTCGACGTCGAGCCATTTGCGGTAGCGGTTCTCGTCGGTCCAGACGGCGCCCATCTCGGGGCGGGTATAGCGGTCGATCATGGGGCTCAGCCTTTCTTGGAGTAAGGGCGATGATAACAGCAGGGGAGAGGGGTTGTCAACGAATCGCCGGGCCGCTCAAAGGTTCTGCTATAATCCCCGTCTAAACGGGTGAGGACGAGATGGATGAACGCTCGGAAGCCGAGCTCGTGGCCGAAGCCGCGCGCGGCGGGCGCGAGGCCTTCGCCGAGCTCGTCCGCCGTTACGAGCGGCGGGTCCATGCCGTCGTCCTGCGCCTCGCCGGCGACGCCGCCGACGCCGACGACCTGGCCCAGGAGGCCTTCATGACCGCCTGGCGGGCGATCGGGAGCTTCCGCGGCGGCTCCGGTTTCTACACCTGGCTCTACCGCATCGCGGTCAACGCTTCGCTGACCTTCCTGAAGAGGAAGGGCCGCGAGAAGCGGCGGGNNTGTCGACGCGGCCGTCGGCGGCCTGCCGGCCCATTTCCGGGCCGCTTTCGCCCTGGTCGTCGACCAGGGCCTGAGCCACGCCGAGGCCGGCCGGGTCCTCGGCTGCTCGGAGAACACCGTGTCCTGGCGGCTGCACAAGGCCCGCAAGATGCTCCGGGAGCGCCTGGGGCCTTGGCTCGAGGAGGGGCGATCATGAGATGCCGGACGGCCGAACGGCGGTTATCGGACGGGCTCGACCGGGCCCTGGCGCCCGGGGCCGCGGCCCGTCTCGAAGCCCATTTGCGGGCCTGCCCGTCCTGCCGGGCCCATCGGGCCGCCCTGGCCCGCCTCCAGGCCGCCTCCGGGCCTCCGGCGGGGCGGAGTCCCGAGGACTGGGCCGTTTTCGAGCGCAAGCTCGAGGCCCGGCTCGACGCCTGGGAGTCCGGCCGGGCCGGCCGCTCCGCCCCGATCGCCTGGCGTCCCCGAGCGGCTTTCGCGGCCGCCGCCGCGCTCGTCCTCGCCGGGGCGGCCCTCTGGGTCGTTCTGGCCCGCTCCGGGCCGGAGGCCGGCCCGTACGCCTGGGTCCCCTCGGCCGACGGGATCGCGCCCCTGATCCGGGAGGCGGAGACCGACCCCGGCCTGGAAGGGGCCGTCGGCCGCTACCTCAACGACTCCCTGGCCGAGCTCGCGCCTGCCGTGGACGCCGACGCCGCCGCCCTGACGGCGGCCGATCCTCTGTTCTGGGAGAGCCTCTCGGACGACGAGCTGGGGGCCGTCGCCGAGGCGCTCGGGAAGGAAACGGGACTAGGAGGTCCGCAATGAACCGCAATCGCCTTATCCTCGCCGTCCTGGGGCTGGCCCTGGCCGCAGGGATCGCGCCGTCCGTCCTGGGGGCCCCCCAGGACCCGGCCCGCAGACCCAGGCTCAGGGAGAGCCTCAGCGACCTCTATCTCGTCCGCCTGACCCGGGCCCTCGAACTGACGGAGGACCAGGCCGCCAAGCTCTACCCGGTGCTGACCCGGGCCGAAAAGGACAAGGCGGAGCTCCAGGGACAGATGGGGAACGACCTCCGGGACCTCCGTGAGGAGCTGGCCGGTCCCTCCGTCAGGGAGGGCCGGGTGGCCGGGCTCGTCGACCGCATCCGGGAAGCCCGCCGGGTCCTTCGTCAGAAGGAGGACGAGGTCGAGGCCGTTCTTGAGGCCCACCTGACGCCCGTCCAGCGGGCCCGGTACGTCATCTTCACGGTCGATTTCATGCGCTCGGTGGGGGAGAACCTGCAGCGGGTCCGCGGCCAAAGGGGCGTTTTAAAAAGAAATCCTTGACAAAAGTCGCGGTTTCCCCTAGGATACCCGTGGTCGTTCTGTATATTTCAGATTAAATCTCTGAAAAAAAGAACACTTTCGGGCCCGAGGAGAGAAGCTTTTTCTATTTTTGCATCTCTTTCTCTGTATTCCCCCGTTGACGAGCAGGGCTCAGACGAGACAGGTTGAGGCGACGCCAGCGTAGCTCAGCAGGTAGAGCGGCTGATTTGTAATCAGCGGGTCAGGGGTTCGAATCCCTTCGCTGGCTTTGGGCGACGATCGAGAGCGATGACGATGCAACATAATGCGGGCAGGTTCCAGAGTGGCCAAATGGGACGGGCTGTAAACCCGTTGCGGAAACGCTTCGGAGGTTCGAATCCTTCCCTGCCCATTTCTCCGTCAATCGCCTGCGGGAATAGCTCAGTTGGTAGAGCGTCAGCCTTCCAAGCTGAACGTCGCGGGTTCGAATCCCGTTTCCCGCTCTTGCTCGAGGTGGACGGGCCCAAGTAGCTCAGTTGGTAGAGCACGTCCTTGGTAAGGACGGGGTCACCAGTTCAATTCTGGTCTTGGGCTTTTTTATCGACTCCGATCGAGGCCCCCGGGGCCGGGAAGGTTAGACATGCGAGAGATCATCACGCTCCAATGCGGGGAGTGCAAGCGTCGCAATTACAGCACGACCCGGAACAAGAAGAAGCAGACCGAGAAGCTCGAGACGAGCAAGTACTGCCCCTTCTGCCGCCGGCACACGGACCACAAGGAAGTCAAATAGCGAGGACCGGAAGGTGAGTAGCTCAATTGGCAGAGCAGCGGTCTCCAAAACCGCAGGTTGCAGGTTCGAGCCCTGTCTCACCTGCCACTGTCTCTCGCGCGACGGGCGGTGACGGGCCGTTGCGGCCCCACCGCGGAGGACACGAAGAGGACACGCCATGAACGACAAGATCCGTTGGACCAAGCGCTTCGGGAACTTCCTGAGGGACGTCCGGGCCGAGCTCAAGAAGGTCACCTGGCCCTCCAAGAACGAGGTCGTCAGCACGACCGTCGTCGTCATCGCCGCCACGGTCTTCTTCGGCTTCTATCTGTTCTTCCTGGACGTCATCTTCTCCTGGGCCATCACCCAGATCAAGACGCTGTTGGGCTAAGGGCAGGGGGACCGCACGATGGCTAAGAACTGGTTCGTCGTTCACACCTACTCGGGTTTCGAGAAGTTCGTCGCCGAATCGATCAAGCAGAAGGCGATCGAACTGCACCTCGAGGACCAGGTCGGCCAGATCATCATCCCGACCGAGGACGTCATCGAGATCCGGGCCGGCAAGAAGGTCGTCTCGACCAAGCGCTCCTACCCCGGCTACATCCTGGTCGAGATGGAGATGAACGACGAGAACTGGCTGATGATCCGGCAGGTCCCCAAGGTCACGGGCTTCGTCGGCTCGGGCCGGACGCCGACCCCCCTGAGCAAGAAGGAAGTCGGCCAGATCGTCGAGCACATGGAGACGACCTCCGAGAAGCCCAAGCCCAAGCACTCGTTCGAGAAGGGCGAGGCCGTCCGCATCATCGACGGGCCGTTCTTCAACTTCAACGGCATCGTCGAAGAGGTCAACGCCGAGCGCAACACCCTCAAGGTCCTGGTCACCATCTTCGGCCGGTCCACCCCGGTCGAGCTCGAGTTCCTGCAGGTGGAAAAGCTTTAGGAGGCCCCCTATGTCGAAGGAAGTCATCGCCAAGATCAAGCTGGAGATCGTCGCCGGGCAGGCCAGCCCCGCGCCTCCCGTCGGACCGGCCCTGGGCCAGCACGGCGTCAACATCATGGGCTTCGTCCGGGAGTTCAACGACCGGACGAAGAAGATGGACGAGGGCACCGTCGTCCCCGTCCTCATCACGGTCTTCAAGGACAAGTCGTTCAACTTCGTGGTCAAGACCCCGCCGGCCTCCTACCTCCTGAAGAAGGCCGCCGGCATCGCCAAGGGCTCCGGGGCCCCGAACAAGGACAAGGTCGGCAAGGTCACCATGAAGCAGATCGAGGACATCGCCCGGACGAAGCTGCCCGACCTCAACGCCTACGACCTCGAGGCGGCCAAGAAGATCGTCGCCGGGACGGCGAAAAACATGGGATTGGAGATCATCAGTGAGTAAGCACGGCAAGAACACCGTCAAGGCCCGGGAGGTCAGGGGGACGGAGCCCCGGACGTACTCCCTCGAGGAGGCCGTGGCCCTCCTCAAGAAGGCCCACTTCGCCAAGTTCGACGAGTCGGTCGACGTGGACATCCGGCTGGGGGTCAATCCCAAGTACTCCGACCAGATGGTCCGCGGCACCGTCGTCCTGCCCCACGGCACCGGCAAGACCAAGAGGATCTGCGTCATCGCGGCCGGGGAGAAGATCAAGGAGGCCGAGGAGGCCGGGGCCGATTTCGCCGGCGGCGACGAGATCATCGAGAAGATCGCCGGCGGCTGGATCGACTTCGACATCGTCATCGCCACCCCGGACGTCATGCGCGGCGTCGGCAAGCTCGGCCGCATCCTGGGGACCAAGGGCCTCATGCCCAACCCCAAGGCCGGGACGGTCACCTTCGACATCCGCAAGGCCGTCGAGGAGACCAAGGCCGGCAAGGTCGAGTTCCGCGTCGACAAGACGAGCATCGTCCACTCCACGGTCGGCAAGGTCTCCTTCGAGGAGGCCAAGCTCGTGGACAACATGAGGACCTTCATCCAGGCCATCCTGCACGCCAAGCCGCCGGCCGCCAAGGGCAAGTACGTGCGGTCGCTGTTCGTGTCCTCGACGATGGGCCCGTCCTTCCGGATCTCCGAGGACATCTTAGAAAGCTAGAGGAGAGAGCGCCGTGAAAAAGGCAGACAAGACCCCCATCGTCGAATCGCTCGAGCGCCTGTTCGCCGCGAACGACACCTATTACCTCGTCGACTTCAAGCGCATGAAGGTCGCCCAGTCCGTCGAGCTGCGCAAGCTCCTGCGCAAGAACGGCTACGCCTACAAGGTCATCAAGAACCGGCTGGCCCTGCGGGCCCTCGGCGAGAAGTGCCCGGAGTCCCTGCGGCCGTTCTTCCAGAAGCCGACGGCCGTCGCCTTCGCCGACAAGGACCCCGTCCAGCTGGCCAAGATCCTCCGGGACTTCTCCAACCAGGGCAAGATCCTGGCCGTCAAGGGCGGCCAGGTCGAAGGGCAGCTCATGCCCGCCGCCCGGTTCGACGAGGTCAGCAAGCTGCCGTCCCGCGAAGAGCTCCTCGGCCGGCTGGCCGGGATGATGGCCCAGCCGCTCCGGCAGCTCCTGGGCACCCTCAAGGCCCCGCTCGGCAACTTCGGCATCCTTCTCGGCGAACTCAACAAGAAGAAAAACGCTTAAAACCCCATATTTAAGGAGACGCGTGACATGGACAAACTGACCAAGGAACAGTTCTTCGCCCACCTGGACACCCTGACCATGCTGGAGATCTCGGACTACATCAAGGAGTTCGAGACCCGCTACGGCGTCAGCGCCGCCGCGGCCGCCCCCGTCATGATGGCCGCCGCCCCCGCCGCCGAAGCCGCCAAGGCCGAGGAGAAGACGGAGTTCAACGTCATCCTCAAGTCGGTCGGCGACAAGAAGATCAACGTCATCAAGGTCGTCCGCGAGGTCACCAGCCTCGGGCTCAAGGAAGCCAAGGACCTCGTCGACGGCGCCCCCAAGCCGCTCAAGGAAGGCGTCACCAAGGAAGAGGCCGAGTCCATCAAGGCCAAGTTCGCCGAAGTCGGAGCCGTCATCGAGCTTCAGTAAGTGATCCGGTTGGCTGAGCGTCCGTTGGAACGGGCCCGGAAACGGGGACACCCGATCTCTGCTTGAGAGTGAGACGACATGCTCAAAGAACCTAGAAGACCGTATCGCGCGCGGGACGACTTCTCGAAGATCAAGGCCGTCTTCCCGATGCCCAAGCTCCTGGACATCCAGACCCAGTCCTACGCGGAGTTCCTCCAGATGGAGCTCCTGCCCGAGGAGCGCAAGGACACCGGCCTCCAGGCGGCCCTGAAGGACGTCTTCCCCATCTCCGACTTCAAGGAGACGACGGAACTCGAGTTCCTCAGCTACTCCATCGGCACCTGGGAGTGCAAGTGCGGGCGGCTCAAGGGGGTGGAGAACTCCCGGGCCAAGTGCAACGCCTGCCAGACGCTCCTGCCGGCCGGCATGGAGCTGACCGAGAAGGAGGTCTGCCCCTTCTGCGGGGCGGCCCGCAAGGTCGAGATCCCGCTCTGCGAGCACTGCGGCGACCGCGTCGGCCTGAAGATCAAGTACACCCCGATGGAGTGCATCCAGAAGGGCTACACCTACTCCATCCCCCTCAAGCTCAAGGTCCAGCTCGTGTCCTGGGAAAAGGACGCCACGACCAAGGCCAAGCGCCTCAAGCACATCAAGCAGCAGGAAGTCTATTTCGGCGACATCCCGCTCATGACCGAGAAGGGCACGTTCATCTTCAACGGCATCGAGCGGGTCGTCGTCAGCCAGCTCCAGCGTTCGCCCGGCGTGTTCTTCCGCCAGGCCGAGACCAAGGGCTTCTACATCGCCAAGATCATCCCGTACCGCGGCGCCTGGGTCGAGTTCGAGCACGATCCCAAGAACCTCATCTGGGTCCGCCTCGACCGCAAGAAGAAGTTCCTGGCCAGCGTCTTCCTCCGGGCCCTCGGCTTCGGCACCGACGAGGAGATCCTCAAGCTGTTCCACAAGGTCTATAAGATCGTCCCCGAGGACGGCAAGCCGTTCTGGGAGGTCTCGGACGAGCTGGTCGGCAAGACCCCGGCCGACGACGTCACCGACGCCAAGGGCCGCAAGGTCCTGGCGCCGGCCAAGAAGAAGATCACGCCCGAGGTCCTGGCCGCGCTCAAGGACGCCGGCGTCACGCGCGTGCCCGCGGTCAAAAAGGAGCTCCTCGGCGCCTACGCCCTGTCCGGCATCAAGGGCAAGGTCCGGACGAACGAGCCCCTCGAGGACGTCCAGCTCGACCTCCTCCTCGGCCGCGGCGAGCCGTTCGAGGTCTTCTATCCCGAGGACGACCGGTCGGGGCTCATCTGGAGCACGACGCTCAAGAAGGACCTGCGCAAGGACCAGGCCTCGGCCCTGGGCGAGATCTACCGCAAGCTGCGGCCGGGCGAGCCCCACACCCAGGAGAGCGCCCACAACCTGTTCCACGGCCTGTTCTTCAATCCCCAGAAATACAATTTCTCCCGCATCGGCCGGCTCAAGTTCAACATCAAGCTCGGCCTGGAGACCTCCCTCGAGGACAAGACGCTGGCCCCCAAGGACTACGTCGAGGTCCTCAAGTACCTCCTCAACCTCCGCTTCGGCGAGGGCGTCGTCGACGACATCGACCACCTCGGCAACCGCCGGGTCCGCTCGGTCGGCGAGCTCGTCGAGAACGCCTTCCGCATCGGGCTGACCCGGATGGAGCGGACGATCAAGGAGAAGATGACCATCACCGCGGACCTGGCGGCGGCCATGCCCCAGGACCTCATCAACTCCAAGCCGGTCATCGCCGCCCTCAAGGAGTTCTTCGGCAGCTCCCAGCTGTCCCAGTTCATGGACCAGATCAACGCCCTGGCCGAGATCACCCACAAGCGCCGCCTGTCGGCCCTCGGCCCCGGCGGCCTCAGCCGCGAGCGGGCCGGCTTCGAGGTCCGCGACATCCAGACCTCCCACTACGGCCGCATCTGCCCGGTCGAGACGCCGGAAGGCCCGAACATCGGCCTCATCTCCTCGCTCAGCTGTTTCGCCCGGGTCAACGAGTACGGCTTCGTCGAGACGCCCTACCGCAAGGTCGAGAACGGGCGCATCGTCGACTTCGTCAAGGTCCTCCACCCCGGCTCGAGCGATTACAAGATCGGCGACATCGTCAAGAAGGACGAGATGGGCCGGGCGGTCGAGAAGCTCAAGGACCAGAAGGCCCGCCAGCTGCCGACCGTCGAGCCCTACTGCTTCTACCTGACCGCCTGGGAGGAGGAGAAGCACAACATCGCCCAGGCCAACGCCGTCGTCGACGACCGCGGCCGCTTCCAGGACGAGCTCGTCAGCGCCCGCGAGCGGGGCAACTTCAAGAACATCCCCCGCGAGCAGATCCACTACATCGACGTCTCCCCGAAGCAGCTCGTCTCCCTCTCGGCCGCCCTCATCCCGTTCCTGGAGCACGACGACGCCAACCGGGCCCTGATGGGCTCGAACATGCAGCGCCAGGCCGTGCCCCTCATCCGGCCCGAGACCCCCCTCATCGGCACGGGCATCGAGGGGCTGGTGGCCGAGGGCTCCGGCGACGTCGTCGTCTGCAAGCGCTCCGGCGTCGTCGAGTTCGTCGACGCCGAGCGCATCATCGTCCGCGTCGACGAGAAGGAGGCCGGCCGCAGCTGGGACGTCGGCACCGACCTCTACACCCTGGTCAAGTTCCTGCGGACCAACCAGAACACCTCGACCAACCACCGGCCCATCGTCCGCAAGGGCGACAAGGTCCTCCGCGGCCAGGTCCTGGCCGACAGCTCCTGCACGGACGGGGGCGAGCTGGCCCTCGGCCGCAACGTCCTCTGCGCCTTCATGCCCTGGCGGGGCTACAACTACGAGGACGCCATCATCGTCAGCGAGAAGCTCATCAAGCAGGACATCTTCACCTCGCTCCACATCGTCGAGGAGACCATCGAGGCCCGCGACACCAAGCTCGGCCCCGAGGAGATCACCCGCGACATCCCCAACGTCCCCGAGAACCTGCTCCGCAACCTCGACGAGAACGGCATCGTCCGCATCGGCGCCCACGTCAAGTCGGGCGACATCCTGGTCGGCAAGGTCGCGCCGAAGGGCGAGACCCAGCTGTCGCCGGAGGAGAAGCTCCTCAAGGCCATCTTCGGGGAGAAGGCCCTCGACGTCAAGGACGCCTCGCTCTACTGCTCGCCCGGCGTCGAAGGCACGATCATCGACGTCCGCATCTTCTCCCGCCGCGGCATCGAAAAGGGTCCGCGGGCCAAGGCCATCGAGAAGGACGAGATCGCCACCCTCAAGCGCAACCTCGACTCCGAGATCGAGATCCTCGAGGCCGAGAAGTGGGACAAGGTCCGGGCCCTGCTCAAGGGCTCGGTCGTCGAGAAGACCCAGAAGGTCGAGGGCCTGACCCTGGAGAAGGGGACCAAGCTGACCGAGAAGGTCCTCGAGGGCCTCGATTTCGAGGATGCCCT